>Ga0268255_10000438_pt1 | contig 29331 bp, 27 predicted proteins | sample AgamicOrMarz_FD_200256 | JGI IMG/M metagenome (GOLD analysis project Ga0268255, IMG submission 200256) | Agave microbial communities from Guanajuato, Mexico - Or.Ma.rz (v2) (version 3) | ecosystem: Host-associated > Plants > Phyllosphere > Phylloplane/Leaf | place: Guanajuato, Mexico...
TATTGGTACACTTGCAGGACAAGCTTCAAAAGATGAATATGAAGTAAAGGTCATCTCAGGTGATCGTGATTTATTACAGCTAGTTGATGATCGTATTACAGTAAGTATGACTAAAAAGGGTATTACTGAAGTTGAAGAGTATACTCCTGCAGCAATTCATGAAAAGTATGAGATTACACCTGATCAAATTATTGATATGAAAGGATTAATGGGTGATAAATCTGATAATATTCCCGGTGTTCCAGGTATTGGGGAAAAGACTGCAATTAAACTTTTAAAACAGTTTCAAACTGTAGAAGGTCTTTATGAAAATATAGAGGAAGTAAGTGGAGCAAAGCTTCTTCAAAATTTAAGTGAAAATAAAGATCAAGCCTTAATGAGTAAGCAATTAGCGACAATTAATAAAAACTCACCAATTGAATTAACAGTAAATGACACAACGCTTCCAGAAGCTGATACGAATAAGGTAGCGGAATTTTTTAAATCTCTTGGATTTACATCTTTGTTAGCAAAATTGGACATTAAAGAATCAATTGAAGATCTAGAAGAGATTAACTATGAAGTACTAGATTTAATAGAAGAGAAACATTTAGCAAATCATTCAAGCTTAATCGTTGAAATGATCGGAGAAAATTATCATACAGAAGAAATTCAAGGATTTGGTCTTTCAAATGAAAAAGGTCATTTCTTTATTCCAACAGCTGTAGGGTTAGATTCGGATTTATTTAAAAAATGGCTTGAGGATGAGCGTGTTAATAAGAATGTATATGATGCAAAAGGTGCTTATGTTGCACTGAAGTGGAGAGGAATTAATTTAAATGGTGTTAATTTCGACCCGTTACTTGCTTCATATATATATGACCCTGCCCAGTCTAATAAAGAATTTGCTGATATTGTAAATGGTAAAATAGATTTTTCAATTCAAACTGCAGAAACGATTTATGGTAAGGGTGCAAAGCAATCTAAGCCATCAGATGAAGTTTTATCTGAATATATTGTTCGTAAAACAATTGCTATTAGCAAATTAAAAGAAACTTTAGAAGTATCATTGCGTAAAAATAGTCAATTTGAACTACTAACAGAATTAGAATTACCTTTAACATTTATTTTAGGTGATATGGAATTTGAAGGAGTAACAGTTAGAGAAGAGACTCTTCGTACGATGGGTTCAGAACTAGCTAATACGTTAAAAGAGCTTGAAGAGTCTATTTATGAGTTAGCTGGTGAAAAATTCAATATTAATTCACCAAAGCAATTAGGTGTTATATTATTTGAAAAGTTAAATTTACCATCTGGTAAAAAAACAAAAACGGGTTATTCGACTTCTGCTGATGTACTTGAAAAATTAGAGGCAGAACATGAAATCATTCGATTAATTCTTCACTATCGTCAAGTTGGGAAATTAAATTCTACTTATGTTGAAGGGTTATTAAAAGTGATAAATCAATCAGATTCCAAGGTTCATACACGATTTAATCAAGTATTAGCACAAACTGGTCGCTTAAGCTCAATTGATCCTAACCTGCAAAATATTCCTATTCGTTTAGAAGAAGGTAGAAAAATTAGAAAAGCTTTTGTAGCATCTAAAAAAGACTGGCTGATCTTTGCTGCCGATTATTCTCAAATTGAATTAAGGGTATTAGCTCATATAGCACAAGACGATAATTTAATGGATGCATTTAAAAATGACTTTGATGTTCATACAAAGACTGCAATGGATGTTTTCCATGTTAGTGCTGATGAGGTAACAAGTAATATGAGAAGACAAGCAAAAGCTGTTAACTTTGGAATTGTATACGGAATTAGTGATTATGGATTATCACAAGGGTTAGGTATTACAAGAAAAGAAGCGTCTATATTTATTGAAAAGTACTTTGCTAGTTTTCCAAAAGTAAAAGATTATATGTCAGATATTGTTCAAAAGGCTAAACTAGAAGGATTTGTAAGTACAATCTTAAATAGACGTCGTTATATTCCTGAAATTTCAAGCTCAAATTTTAATATTCGTGGATTTGCTGAAAGAACAGCGATGAATACCCCAATCCAAGGTAGTGCTGCAGATATTATTAAAAAGGCTATGATTTTATTAGATGAGCGTCTTAAAGCAGAAAAACTTCAGGCAAAATTAATTTTACAAGTACATGATGAATTAATATTAGAAGCTCCAAAAGAAGAATTAGCAATTTTAGAAAAAATCGTACCAGATGTAATGGAACATGCAGTTGAGCTAGTAGTGCCATTAAAGGTTGATTATAATTTTGGAGATTCTTGGTTTGAAGCAAAATAAATAGATAGGATGACTTAGTATGCCTGAATTACCAGAAGTTGAAACGGTCAGACGAACTTTACTTGATTTAATAGTTGGGAAAACAATCTCAACAGTAATCGTTTCATGGGGAAAAATAATAAAGAAACCGAATGAAGTAGATGAGTTTCAGATTTTACTAAAAGGTCAAACAGTAGAAAATATAAATCGTCGAGGTAAGTTTCTACTTTTTCAACTAAGTGAGTTTACACTTGTTTCGCATTTAAGAATGGAAGGGAAATTTCGTGTGTTCCCAGCGGAAGAACCCGTAGCACCTCATACTCATGTTCGATTCCTATTTGAAGATGGAACAGAACTTCGATATCAAGATGTTCGTAAATTTGGCACAATGCATTTATTTAATAAAGGTGAGGAGAATGAGGGACCACCACTTGCTAAATTAGGTCCAGAGCCATTTTCTGATGAATTTACTGGTGATTATTTAAGAAAAAAGCTTAAAAATACAAACCGGAAAATTAAAGTCGTTTTATTAGATCAGGAATTAGTTGTCGGGTTAGGCAATATTTATGTTGATGAGGTTTTGTTTAGGGCTAAGATTCATCCGGAAACACCTGCATCATCATTAAAGCCTAAACAAATAAAAATACTTGCCGAATCCATTACAGCAACTTTACAAGAGGCTGTGGATTTAGGTGGAAGCACAATTCGTTCTTATGTAAATTCACAAGGGCAAATAGGAACTTTTCAAGATATCATTAAAGTATATGGCAGAAAGGGTTTAGAGTGTCATAATTGCGGCCAACCAATAGAAAAAATAAAAGTTGGCGGCAGAGGTACTTCTTTTTGCCCGGTCTGTCAGCCTAAAAAAAATTAACATAAGGTTCCTTTCTTTCATACTATATCAAGAGTACGAAAGAGAGGAGCCTATTTTTATGGTAAATATGCTATCATTAATACTACTAGCATGCGCACTAAGTTTAGATAGTTGCAGTGTTGGATTTACTTATGGACTTCGAAAAGTAAAAATTCCTTTAAAATCAATCATCACAATTGCATCTTGTTCAGGGATCATATTAATGACATCCATGGGGATTGGGCATGCAATTACTGACTTTTTTTCACCAATAATAGCAAAAAGAATCGGAGGATTTGTACTTGTATGTATAGGATTATGGGTACTTTTTCAATTTTACCGGTCAAATAAAGGATCAAATATAGAAGAAAAGAATGAGATAGAAGATAAAGGGATTGACTGGGAATTTGAAATTCTAGGTATTGTCGTAAAAATTTTAAAGAAGCCTACAACTGCAGACATAGATCGTTCAGGTAGTATTAATGGATTGGAAGCGATGTTACTTGGGTTTGCACTTTCACTTGATGCCTTTGGGGCTGGTATAGGTGCATCATTACTTGGATTTTCTCCACTATTGACGGCAATCGTAACATCTACTGCAAGTGCTTTATTCTTATTATTTGGTATGAAATTAGGAAATGTGTTATCGAAAACATTATGGCTTCAAAAGTTAACTTTTTTACCAGGTGTTTTTTTAATATTAATTGGATTAATGAAGATGTAATAAAAATAATGAAAGAGAGTATCCGAATGGATTTATTCCATTTGGTCCTCTTTATCTAGTGTAAGGAGAATAAAAGATGGGTAAAATTTTTGGACTAACTGGTAGCATTGCAAGTGGAAAAAGCACAGTTTCCAATTTCCTAAAGGAATTAAATGTTCCAATTGTCGATGCAGACGTAATTGCAAAAGAAGTGGTTGAAATTGGACAACCTGCATATAAAAAAATTGTTGAGGCTTTCGGAAGTGAGGTTCTTTTAAATTCTGGTGAAATTAATCGACCATTTCTCGGAAGTATTATTTTTAATAATAAAGAAAAGCGCTTACAACTTAATGAAATAGTACATCCGGAAGTAAGACGTGAAATGAAAGAACAAGCTGATCGATACATAAAACAAGGTGAACCACTTGTTATTTTAGATATACCTCTTTTATATGAGGGTAACTCAATTGAATTGGTGGAAAAAGTAATCGTAGTGACAGTATCGGAAGAAAATCAACTAAAGCGTTTAATGAATCGTAATGGTTTATCGAAAGAGGATGCACTTTTACGCATAGCATCTCAAATACCAGTTAAAGAAAAAGCAGCACGAGCTGACTATGTAATAGATAACAATGGTGACTTTGAGGATACAAAAAGACAGGTTAAAGACCTATTAAATAAAATTATTTCATAAAATAATGTAAATAGTTTAACCAAAATCCAACTTATGTGTTATACTAATTGCAGGGATATAATAAACAGTATAACTTAATTGGGGGTTTACTTATGGTAAATGTAGCAATAAATGGATTTGGTCGAATTGGACGCATGGTTTTCCGTCAAGCAATTAAAAATGGAGATTATAATATCGTTGCAATTAATGCAAGTTATCCTTCTGAAACTTTAGCGCACTTAATTAAATATGATACAGTTCATGGCAAGTTTGATGGTGAAGTAATTGCAAATGCAGATCATTTAATCGTTGATGGTAAGCGTGTGGAATTAATTAGTGAAAGAAATCCTGAGTTACTTCCATGGAACGAGCTTAATGTTGATATAGTAATTGAAGCAACAGGAAAATTTAATGATGCTGAAAAAGCAAAAATGCACATTACTGCTGGAGCTCAAAAAGTAATTTTAACAGCACCTGGTAAAAATGAAGATATCACAGTAGTAATTGGAGTTAATGATGATAAATTAGACCTAGAAAATCATCACATTATTTCAAACGCATCTTGTACAACTAACTGTTTAGCGCCAGTTGTAAAAGTATTAGATGAGCAATTTGGAATTGTTAATGGATTAATGACAACTGTTCACTCATTTACAAATGATCAAAAAAATATTGATAATCCACATAAAGATTTACGTCGTGCACGTGCTTGTAGTCAATCAATTATTCCAACAACTACAGGTGCAGCAAAAGCATTATCTAAAGTACTTCCACATTTAAATGGCAAGTTACATGGTATGGCTTTACGTGTTCCTACTCCAAACGTATCACTTGTTGACTTAGTTGTAGACTTAAAGAGAGAAGTAACTGTTGAAGAAATTAATGAAGTGTTTGAAACAGCTTCTAAAGGTTCAATGCACGGAATTATCGAATATTGTAACGAGCCATTAGTATCAATCGATTTTAATACGAATACACACTCTGCAATTATCGATTCTCTTTCTACAATGGTAATCGACGGTACAAAAGTTAAAGTATTAGCTTGGTATGATAATGAGTGGGGCTACTCAAGACGCGTTGTTGACTTAGTGTCAATCGTAGCATCTAAAATAAAAAAGCTTGAAACTGTTTAATCATTAAAATATTGTAAACGAATACAAAAGGCTAACTAGTTTATCTGGTTAGTCTTTTTGAAGTTGGGTAACACATTAAGAAGAAGTATGAATTTTTGACTATATTGAGATGTAATATGTGACTTACTATCTAAAAAAGATGAACGTTGATTTCCGCTACAGGAGCCTCATTTTAATATGTCCCCTTAAAAACATGTACCTTTGTTTCCTTGCTATACATGCATTTATCATGCTTTTAGACTTATTTTCTTCACAATTAATTCAGTAAATAACAAAAAAATAAAATTTATCTTGCAATTCAAATTTAAAAAAAGTATACTAACTTTCGTGAACTTCTAAAAGTATAACTAATTACTTAAAGGGTTAGGACCTCTTTGGACTAACTTTCCCCCGTGGTAATTGATCATACTTTCGCAATAGAAGTCATGACAAATTATTTTAAGGGGGAAATGAATATGGATACTATGGGTCGTCACGTCATTTCAGAATTATGGGGTTGTAATACAGAAAAATTAAATGATATGAAATTTATTGAGGAGACTTTTGTTGATGCTGCGTTACGCTCTGGTGCAGAAGTTCGTGAAGTTGCTTTTCACAAGTTCGCTCCTCATGGCGTTAGTGGTGTCGTAATCATTTCAGAATCACACTTAACTATTCACAGTTTTCCTGAGCATGGTTATGCAAGTATCGATGTTTACACTTGCGGTGATAGAATTGATCCGAATGTAGCTGCAAACTTTATCGCTGAAGCTTTAGAAGCTGATACTCGCGAAAACGTTGAGTTACCAAGAGGAATGGGTCCCATTCAAGTTGATAATGTAAAAGTTGTAAATGGTAACTAAAAAGAATTGAGAGAGGTGATTTTTCATCTCTCTTTTTTGTTATCTAAACAAACTTGCTTTTAAAAGCCTTCTTTTAGAATGAACTAGCTTTACATAGTGAAAAATATTTCCATTAACATAAAATAATGAAATTTTGTTGATCAACGAAAAATAGGCTTTTTGACTTTTAAGAAATAAACTTTAGTTTATTTTGAATTTGTTATAGTATAGAGTTATAATAATACGTTTAAACAATTTAGTGTTTGGAGTTGAACTATAACGATGAGATGTCCAACGTGTAACTTTAATGGGACAAGAGTACTTGATAGTAGACCAGTAGATGAAGGTCGTTCAATTAGAAGAAGACGTGAATGTGAAGAATGTCAGCATCGTTTTACAACTTTTGAGCGAGTTGAAGATAATCCTATTTTAGTTGTAAAAAAAGAGGGAGCTCGTGAAGAATTTAGTAAAGATAAGATGTTAAGGGGACTGATCAAAGCGTGTGAAAAACGCCCTGTCTCTTTATCTCAACTAGAAGATATTATTCATAGCATTGAAAAAGAACTGAAAAATAGTGGCACTTCAGAAGTTCCGAGTGAAGTTCTAGGTGAAATGGTCATGGAGCATTTATCTAAAGTTGATGAAGTTGCATACGTACGATTTGCGTCAGTTTATCGTCAATTTAAAGATATTAATGTATTCATTGATGAATTGAAAGATTTAATTAACAAAGAGCGAGGTAAAGACGAATAATACTTCGCTCTTTTGATACAAGAAAGGAATGTTTGAATGTCTATTGATAAGCAACACTGGATGGATGTTCTACCTGCGGATCCTTATACTGTAATGGCAGCTGGGTATTTACATAATTTTCATAGGCAAGTATTGACGATGTTGTATCAACCAATAATTGGTAGTCAAGCTTTAAGTTTATATATGACGCTTTGGAGTGAATGTGAACAAACGGACCTTAATCCTAATACGTTAACACATCATTCTTTAATGCTTGGAATGAAAAGTAATTTAAAATCAATTTATGAACAAAGATTAATCCTTGAAGGAATCGGCTTACTTAAAGTTTATGAAGGATTTGAAAATAGTACAAAAAAGCTTCTATATGAGCTTCAATCTCCGCTAGATCCTCATTCTTTTTTCGAAGACCCTATCCTAAATATCTTTCTGTTTAAGACAATTGGAAAAACACAATATCAACGAACTAAAACCTTTTTTAGTAGACAGGCCTTTTCGAAAGAAGGGTTTCGTGAGATTTCACGTTCATTTGATTCGGTATTCCAAGCAATTACAGTTGAGCAATTAAATGAAATTCAGCAAAGTAACGATCTTTCTACGTCAAATGATCGTAGAATTTTAAAAGACAATCAGCCAATTAAAATATCTGTCAAAATGGAAGAATTTGACTATGCGTTATTTTTGGATGGACTTTCTGATTCCTTTGTTCCAAAAAGAGCATTTACTACAGAGGTAAAAGAAACGATTTTAAAACTTGCATTTTTATATGGAATAAATCCAATTCAAATGAAAACGATTGTTATGCGCTCATTAAATGAAGATAATAAAATCAATATTGAGACGCTTCGCCTTGAAGCAAGAGACTGGTATCAATTCCAACATCATGAAGCTCTGCCTACGATTGTGGAAAAGGTTCAACCCATTCAGCATAGACAAATGGGCAATGAGCAGCCATCAACTCAAGAAGAAAAATTAATTCATTGCTTCGAAACAATATCTCCTCGCAGGTACCTTAAGGAGATATCGGGTGGAGCTGAACCAAGTGAAGCTGATTTGAAAATTATAGAAGAGATTATGATTGATCAAAAGCTTCTACCTGGAGTCGCGAATGTGTTAATTGACTATGTAATGATCCGTTTAGATAAAAAGCTTTCTAGAAATTACGTCATTAAGATAGCAAGTCATTGGGCGAGAAAAGGTGTAACAACCGTTAAACAGGCTATGGATCTTGCCCGTAAAGAGTTTGAAGAAACTAAACAAAGTGCAACTGCTGCAAAAACTCGCTCAAGTAATAGACGAAATAAAACAATTCGAACTGAGATTGTACCAGACTGGCTTCAATCGAGTGAGTCAAATGATTCACAGACTGCACCGGCAACAATCAATAACCAAAATAATTCTTCGATTGATGAAGAACGAAAACGATTAGAAAAAGAACTAGAAATGTTTAAAAATAAAAAGAAACGTTAAATGGGAGGACGCTAATGGAACCTATTCAAAACGCATTTAGTGCATTAATGAAAAATAAACAATTCCAGGACACATTTCAAAAAATGCGACAAGAAGTCCGTAGTCACCCAAAAATAATTTCATTTTTAGCTGAGCATAAAAATGAAATTACGGATCAAATGATTGATAGTAGCCTAGTTAAGCTATATGAGTATATTGGACAAAGTGTAAATTGTGAAGATTGCCCGTCTTTTAATGAGTGTAAAAATATGGTGCATGGTTATCATCCTCATTTGATTATTCAAGGAAAACGAATTGATGTTCAATATGATCGTTGTCCAAATGGTGTGAAAAATGATAAACGCAAAAAACATGAATCTTTGATAAAATGCATGTACTTACCAAAGGATGTTCTTCAAGCTTCTATGTCAAACTTATCTTTAGAAGACCCTGGCCGTTTTGAAGCCATTTCTGCAGCTAGACAGTTTATTATGAATTATGAAAAAGGAAAAATGGCTCAAGGTTTATATTTACATGGTCCATTTGGGGTTGGAAAAACGTTTATTCTTGGGGCTATTGCAAATGAACTAGCAGAGGAAGAAATAACTTCAATGCTCGTTTATTTACCAGAGTTTTTACGCGAACTAAAAAGCTCTATTAGTGATGGCACATTAGAGGAAAAAATTGAAGCTGTAAAAAAAGTGGAAGTTCTTATGTTAGATGATATTGGTGCAGAGCAAATGTCTAGTTGGGCAAGAGATGAAATACTAGGTACAATTCTTCAATACCGCATGCTAGAAAAATTGCCTACATTCTTTACATCTAATGCTGATTTAAATCAATTAGAGCATCACTTGACATATTCTCAACGTGGAGAAGAGGAAAGGGTTAAAGCAGCACGTATTGTAGATCGTGTTAAGTTTTTAGCCAAACCAGTTAAAATTTCTGGTTCAAATTTAAGACATCCATAAAAAAATCAAAAAATGGCGTAAAATCACAAATTACTAAGTGATTTTGCGTCATTTTTTAATTATTTCTTTAATATATATAGGACTAGGTGGTGCTAGAAAGGGGGGAACAGGGTGATTGAAATTTTTTTCAATGAACCCATTGACGCAGCTTATGTCTACGAACGATTACAAAAACGCTTAAAAAAGCAATCGAGACCATACATTTTAAGAAGACACAAAATCAATACAATTTTAATCACATTTCCTCAAAACACTGAAGATTTAATAAAAAGTATTTTAGTTCCGACACTAGTACAATTTATTTTACTTCAAAAAGAAGATAAGTGGATTCAATCCATTTTACATACATCTTTTTTCTATGAGGAAGACGAGCAAAGTCAAATCATACCGATCGCACAATCATTATTAAGAGGAACTAGAAGAAGTATTCCAAACCAGAAAAAAATTCGTAGAAGTAAGAATTTAGTTTCATATGCACTTTCTGAGTATATAAAAGATGGAGTAAATTTTAGCTTCGATTCATTTATTACATTTCGTTTGAAGGAATACTATAAGCAGTTAGCATATGTTTGTGAAATTGCAATAGATGAGTACAAATTAGAAAACGAATACCAGAATCTTATTGAGAATCTAAGACAGCAGGTACTTAAAACGGATGCGCTTATTCCTCAAGTGCATATAGTGTTTGACGGAAAATTTAGCGTATATGATCATCTATTTTTACCACTTTCTAAAGATGTATTAAAAGAATATGGCAAACAAGTGGAAAATAGAGATTATATTGATAACGAATTAATTTTGCCCTTAACGGCAATTGCACCTAAAAGAATTCATTTATACACCTCATCAGTCGATATCTCATTAATCATTACACTTCAAAATATCTTTCAAGAACGAGTCCTAATACATACATTACAAGAGTTTTCACAGGAAAAATTGAGATGAAAATTTATAATTTAAAAAACCATTGTCATAAATAAGTTTCTTTGATATAATAAATTTCGTTGCGAACAAAGCATACGAATATTGACAACATCATGTCGCTATGTTATAGTAACGAAAGAAAAGAATACTTATTTGTTGAAGAAGAAGCACCCGCTTCTCACCTGGATGACGCTACAAGCTGTTATCAGGTAACAGAATCATTAATTACTTTGATACTGTCAGTGTGGGTGTATTTATATACCCACACTTTTTTGTTGGGTATGATTGCTTCAACGATACAAATTAAGATCATTCTTACAATACCTTGGAGGTGTTTTACTATTAGCAAAGACATGATGGTAAACGATGGAATTCGTGCTCGTGAAGTTCGATTAATTGGTCCTAACGGAGATCAACTTGGAATCAAGACAAAACAAGAGGCTCTTGAGTTAGCTTCGAATGTTAATCTTGATCTAGTGATGGTAGCACCAACGGCAAAACCACCTGTATGTCGTATTATGGACTACGGAAAATTCCGTTTCGAGCAACAAAAGAAAGACAAAGAGAGCCGTAAAAACCAAAAAATTATTAGCATGAAAGAAGTTCGTTTAAGTCCTACAATTGATGAACATGACTTTAACACAAAGCTTCGTAATGCAATTAAGTTCTTAGAAAAAGGCGATAAAGTTAAAGCGTCTATTCGCTTCAAAGGGCGCGCTATTACGCATAAGGAAATTGGACAACGAGTACTTGATCGTTTCTCAACTGCTTGTGCAGAAGTTGCAACTGTTGAGTCACATCCAAAAATGGACGGTCGTAGTATGTTCTTAGTCTTAGCACCTAAAAACGAAAAGTAATTTATTTGAGGAGGAAACACGATATGCCTAAAATGAAAACTCACCGTGGTTCAGCAAAACGTTTTAAAAAGACTGGATCTGGTAAATTAAAACGTGGTCGTGCATACACAAGCCACTTATTCGCTAACAAATCTACAAAAGCAAAACGTAAATTACGTAAAGCTTCATTAGTAAGCAAAGGCGATTTCAAACGTATCCGCTTTATGCTTACAAACATGAAATAAGAACGATAAACGTATTAGATAGATATCTAGGAGGGAAACAATATGCCAAGAGTTAAAGGCGGTACAGTTACACGCGCTCGTCGTAAAAAGGTTATTAAATTAGCAAAAGGTTATTACGGTTCTAAACATACATTATTCAAAGTTGCAAACCAACAAGTTATGAAATCATTAATGTATGCTTACCGTGACCGTCGTCAAAAGAAACGTGATTTCCGTAAATTATGGATCACTCGTATCAACGCGGCTGCTCGTATGAACGGACTTTCTTACAGCCGTTTAATGCACGGATTAAAATTAGCAGGTATCGAAGTTAACCGTAAAATGTTAGCTGACCTAGCTGTTGCTGACGAAAAAGCATTTGCTGAATTAGCAAACGCTGCAAAAGCTAACTTAAAATAATTCGTTTAAAAAATCCTTAACATTTGTTAAGGATTTTTTTATTTAAATAGATTTCTTAAACGAAACTAAATTCTTTTTTCATGTTATTAACGTTTGATTCATGACAATATTTTGTGAAACCAGAAGGAAATGAAAACTCTTTTTCTAATGTATTTATTTCTGCCTCATTATTATTCTGTACAGCTTTTTGGAGTCTTTTTAAGTAACTTCTACCTAGTTCAATTCGAGTAGCAATTTCTTCTTTATTTGATGAAACTTGACCGTGGCCTGGAACTAACAAAGAAAATTCAAACTTATTAATTAGATCATCTGCCTTATCTAGAGTATTGTAATAACTTTTTACACTATCAAATACAATCGGAAGTTCAAAATCAGATAAATAATCCCCTGTAACCCATATTCCTAAATTTTCAATATAAAGGAATAAACCATCTTTCGTATGACCAGGAGAATGATAAAATCTTAATGTTGTCTGTCCGATTTTAATTTCCTGTCCATCTTCACTAATAATTAAATCAATTTTTGGAAATTGTATTGGCTGGGCATGATTAATATAGTTATCATTGTAAAATTGACGGATTTTTGAAAGTTTACTATCTTTTTCAGGATGGTAATGTAAATTTTCGCTCCCAATAGTCTTAGCATTAGGAAATGCATAATAACCTATAATGTGATCGAAATCTCCATGTGTAAAGTATAAATAAATTGGTCGTTCATTTTTAATTGATTCAACAAATTCCTTTATCTCATTTATTTCATGAGGTAACCAAGTTGGATCCACAATAATGATACAATCGTCAGTTGATACAACGGTTGAGTTTGTTTGAAATAATGCACTTTGAAATACTGTAATATTGTCATTTTGAAATAAAATCATTGAATTACTCCTTTAATAATTTTTAGAAAATTATGTTGATACTTAATATTGTATCAAATAATAGAAAAAACCTTAATGAATTAACTACAAATGTGTCAGTTCATTAAGGTTATAACTATTTACAATGATTATCTTGGAAAGAAATTTGGCTTAAGCGTTGTATCAGCGTATCGTTTATGAAATACATGAGTTGTAGCAGGCGACATAGGCGGAATTAACCACTTCCAATTACCTGTTAACTCTCGGCCACATGATTCTTCTTGTTTTTCATATTGAAGAAATTGCTGTGCAGCAGAATGATGATCAACAATACTAACACCATTTTTTTTATATGAATATAAAACGGCAATATTTAATTCAACTAGCGCACGATCTTTCCAAAGAGTACTGTTTCTTTTCGTATCTAGGCCGATAATTTTTGCTACTTTAGGTAACAGATTAAAACGAAATTCATCAGCAAAATTTCGAGCACCGATTTCAGTTCCCATATACCATCCATTAAATGGGGCAGCACTATAAGATATACCACCAATCTCTAGCGTCATATCTGATATCATCGGAACAGCATACCATTTAGTATTTAAAGGGGAAAAATCATATTCAGGATGTTCGATCGGTACTTCGAGTACGATTTCATTTGGGATCGCAAAATAGTTTGGTTCATGATTGTCTAAGGAATAAACAATGGGCAAAATATCGAAATTAGTACCATTTCCTTTCCAACCAAGACTCTCACATTCCTTTGTAAACTCGATCGATTTTGGGTCTCCAATTATTCCATTTTCTGCTTCATAGCCAGCATATCGTATTAGCTGGTGATTATGGATTTTAAGAGTATTATTTGTTCCTAGATTTGGTTTGAAAATTGTAATTGTAGGTAGAATCTTACCTGAATTTGTAGCATATCTTATATGATGCAATATTTCGTTCGCTATACTTTTATCATCGTTAATATGGCGAGCATCTAAAACATGAAGCTTATCCCAAAATAGTCTACCGATACAGCGGTTACTATTGCGCCACGCCATTTTCGCTCCGTGCTCTAATTCCTCATAAGTATGAGTGTAAAAACCAGTATCTCGAATTTCAGCTTCAATACTTTTTAATCGTTTTTCTATTTGATCGGATTTATCGAGTTCCTTATAGCATTGTGATATAAAGGAAAATGATTCTTTATATAAAGCGGAAGTAGTTATCATATTAATCTCCAAATGGTTAATTTAAAAAACTAGTAATAATTTATAAGCTTCATTATTATACCCCACAAATAATTTGGAGAAAATTAATATAAAATTTATATGTTTTAATACGAGGGCTGAAGAACTATCTAAAAATTTTGTCAAAAGGAATCCCAAATTGTATAATGTTATATGTACATAATCTTAATTAAAAAAAGGATGGATGAGTTTGTCTACTTTAGATGCAAAGTTACAAATGTTAAAAGAATTAACGGATGCAAACGGCGTAGCTGGATTTGAACATGAACCACGTGAAGTAATGAGAAAATATATTACACCACTTGCTGATGAGGTTGTAACTGATAATTTAGGAAGCTTAATAGCAGTTAAAACTGGAGACCCAAATGGTCCAAGAATTAAAGTTGCTGGACATCTTGATGAAGTTGGATTTATGGTTACACAAATTGATGACAAAGGATTTTTACGTTTTCAAACAATTGGTGGCTGGTGGTCCCAAGTAATGCTGGCTCAGCGTGTTACCATTTCAACAAAAGAAGGTAATATTACTGGTATCATTGGTTCGAAACCGCCTCATATTATGAGTGCAGATGCAAGAAGAAAAGTAGTAGATATTAAGGATATGTTTATTGATATCGGTGCTTCAAGTAAAGAAGAGGCATTAGAATTTGGGGTTCGTCCTGGAGACCAAGTTGTTCCGTATTTTGAATTCCAAACGATGAAAAATGAAAAATTATTATTAGCAAAAGCATGGGATAACCGTATCGGTTGTGCGATTGCAATTGACGTTTTAGATCAATTACAAGGCCAAGCACATCCAAATATTGTATTTGGAGTTGGAACAGTACAAGAAGAAGTAGGACTTCGTGGTGCAAAAACATCTACATATAAAATTGAACCAGATATCGGTTTTGCATTAGATGTCGGTGTTGCGGGTGACATGCCAGGTGTATCTGAAAGAGAAGCACAAGGTAAATTAGGCAAAGGTCCACAAATCGTTTTATATGATGCGTCAATGGTGTCTCATAAAGATTTACGTGAATTTGTAGTAAATGTAGCAGATGAAATTGGAATTCCATATCAATATGAATCTATGCCTGGCGGAGGAACTGACGCTGGTTCAATGCATATTACTATGAAAGGTGTTCCAGCATTAGCTATCACAATTCCAACGAGATATATTCATTCTCATTCTGGTATCCTTCATCGTGATGACTATGAAAATACAGTTAAATTAATTGTAGAAGTAATCAAACGATTAGATCGCGATACAGTAGAGCGTTTAACATATAACTAAAAAAATCAATCCCTCATTTATTGAGGGATTTTTTTGTAGTTTTAAATTGAAATTGTGTACTAACACATATGAGTAACTAAATACCAAGACATTGTGGTTATAGTACCTCATGAAGTGCTTATGAGTAATTAAATAATAAGATTTAGTCGTTATAGTACCTCATGAACCCTTTATGAGGTACTAAATAATAAGATTTAGCGGTTATAGTACCTCATGAAGCGCTTATGAGTAACTAAATACCAAGATTTAGCGATTATAGTACCTCATGAAGCGCTTATGAGTAATTAAATACCAAGATTTAGCCGATAGATAACCTCATGAAGCGCTTATAAGTAACTAAATACCAAGATTTAGCAGTTATAGTACCTCATGAACCTCTTATGAGTAACTAAATCTCACCATCTTGCTTTTTTTACATCCTCACTAATCTTACCTGAGTAAGTCATTTTCATATCTCCGAAAAAACCTCATTTATTAAGGTTTTTTCGCTTCATCTACTTACTTAACCAACCTAATTTTCCCACTTTTTCCGACTTTATCGTTATCAAACTGCAACAAATTGTATTATTCCTATAACTAGTTTGAAATAGTTTTGTCATATCTTATTGTTAACATGAATGTACGCTTTTCAAATAAGGATACTCGGAAATAGAGTTTGGAAAATGGTTTCTTAGTGAATTTTTTTAAGCTAATAAATAAAATTTAGACTCCAATTTTGTAAATGGAGTTTTTAAGGAGCCAAGACTTAATTAGTACTTGGCTGATTTTTTTTATAGGGAGAATCCTTATTTAAAATATGGGGAAGCAAAATAAATATTAAGTTTTGAGGTGAGTAAATGAAAGCAAAAGTTAAAGTGAAAAGCGTAACAAAGGTTTTCGGTAAGTCTCCAAAGAACGCCATAAAGTTACTAGAAAAGGGATATTCAAAAAAGCAAATATTAGAGCAGACAAACTCAACAATCGGGGTAAATAATGCAAGCTTTGAAATATTCCCGGGTGAAATTTTTGTTGTAATGGGACTGTCAGGTAGTGGTAAATCTACCTTGATTCGGATGCTCAATCGATTAATTGAACCAACTACTGGACAAATCTTGATCGACGATGAAGACATTGTAAAAATGAATCCTCAGCAGTTAAGAGATGTTCGTCGTAAAAAAATTAGTATGGTTTTTCAAAATTTTGCTCTGTTTCCGCACAAGACAATTCTTGAAAATACGGAATATGGTTTAGAAGTACAAAATATTTCACAGGAAGAAAGAACTGAAAAAGCTTTGAAGTCATTAGAAATAGTTGGCTTAAAAGGATATGAGCATCAATTCCCATCACAATTAAGTGGTGGTATGCAACAACGTGTTGGCCTTGCAAGGGCATTAACAAGTGATACGGATATTTTATTAATGGATGAAGCATTTAGCGCGCTCGATCCATTAATTCGTAAAGATATGCAGGACGAATTATTAGAACTGCAAGAGACGATGAAAAAAACGATTATATTTATAACACATGACCTGGATGAGGCCCTTCGAATTGGAGACAGAATTGCTCTTATGAAAGATGGTAACATAATGCAAATTGGTTCTCCTGAGGAAATCATGGTAAATCCAGCAAATGAATATGTTGAACGATTTGTAGAAGATGTAGATCTATCAAAAGTATTAACGGCTGCCCATGTGCAGAAGCGTGCTGAAAGAATTACGCCGGACCGTGGACCACGTGTAGCTTTACAAGTAATGAGAGACCAAGGATATTCAAGTATATTTGTGGTTGATCGTAGACAAAAGCTACTTGGAGCAATTACTGCTGATGATGCTTCAAATGCACTTATTAAAAATAAATCGGTTGAGGAAGCTATGCAGAAGGAAATTGTGTCTGTTTATGAAGATACATTATTAACTGATGTAATTGGAGCACTTGCAACTTCTGAACTACCATTAGCAGTTATAGATAAAAATGATCGATTAAAAGGTGTCATTATCCGTGGAGCAGTAATCGGTGCGTTAGCGGGTAAAACAGACGAATTAAATATAAAGGGAGGTTAAATATATGGGTATTCCAAAAATTCCGTTAGCAGATTGGATTGATAAAATTGTCGATTTGATCATTAAAACTTTCCATCCTCTATTTGGCGCAATAACCAACATCACAGAAACCCTTTTAAATAACCTTGTTAAAGTTTTAGGACTTGGGCCATCCATTATTCTAATCATATTAATTTCATTACTAGCTTTTTATACAAGTAGGTGGACAGTTGGACTGTTTACGTTACTTGGCTTGTTATTAATCGATAATCTTGGACTTTGGGATGCTACAGTTGATTCGTTAGCATTGATTTTATCATCAATTGTTATTACGGTTGTAATTGGTATTCCTTTAGGGATTTGGACGTCGCAAAACGATCGAGTGAAAAAAGTGATTACACCAATACTCGACTTTATGCAAACAATGCCAGCATTTGTTTATTTAATACCAGCCATTCTCTTTTTCGGAATTGGTGTAGTTCCTGGTATTTTAGCTTCTGTCATTTTTGCAATTCCTCCAACAATACGATTAACGAATTTAGGTATAAGAGAGGTTCCAAATGATTTAATAGAGGCATCTAATGCTTTTGGATCAACAACGTGGCAAAGACTCTTTAAAGTACAGCTACCTTTAGCAGCACCTACAATTTTAGCTGGTATAAATCAAAGTATTATGCTTGCATTATCAATGGTAGTCATTTCATCACTAGTAGGTGCACCAGGATTAGGGGCAGAGGTTTATCGTGCCGTAACCCAGATTAAGGTAGGGGAAGGGTTCGAGGCAGGAATATCAATTGTTATCGTTGCAATTATTCTTGATCGAATTTCTCAAAACCTTCGTCAACCTGCTTATGGGAAAAAATTTGCAAAAAAATATGTTTATGGATTTACTGTATTAATCTTTTGTATTTCGGCCATTTCAGTTGCCTTTGCAGGTGGAAAGGATCAAAAAACAGCTTCAAATAAAATAGGTGCCGGGGTTAATTTTGAGATTACCGGAATTGATCCAGGAGCTGGGTTAATGAAAGCAACTGAAAAAGCGATGAAGGATTACGATTTAAAGGATTGGACTTTAAAAGAAGGTTCTTCAGCTGCGATGACTGCTGAATTGAAAAAAGCGTATGAAAATAAAGAACCTATAATCATTACAGGATGGACACCCCACTGGATGTTTTCAAAATATAAATTAAAGTATTTAGAAGATCCAAAAGGGTCATTTGGTAAGGATGAAGAAATTCATACAGTGGTTAGAAAAGGATTAAAAGAAGACGCTCCTGGTGCGTATAAGATTTTTGATAACTTTTCATGGAAACCTTCTGATATGGAAGAAGTGATGAGTGATATTCAAGACGGTTCGAAACCTGAAAATGCAGCGGCGAAATGGATTAAAAAACATCAAGAACAAGTAAATAATTGGACGAAAGATGCTTCAAAAGGAAATGGTGAAAAAATTAGTCTCGTTTATGTTTCATGGGAATCTGAAGTTGCCAGTACAAATGTGATTGGAAAAGTACTTGAAAACCAAGGCTATGAAGTTACATTAAAACAGGTTGAGGCAGGACCGATGTTTGCTGGTATCTCAGATGGAAGTGCAGATGCAATGGTCGCAGCTTGGCTTCCGACAACTCATCAAGACTACATGAATGAGTACAAAAAACAATTGGTTGATCTTGGACCGAATTTAAAAGGGACAAAATTAGGCTTAGTCGTACCAAAATATATGAAGATTAATTCGATCGATGATTTAAAAGGTAAAACGAAATAGCCAAAATAAAAAGGACTAACGAAATGTTAGTCCTTTTCTATTTTTCAACAGATTAGATTAATGACTTACTCCATTTTCTAATACTGTAAGTAGTTCATGCTTTTGATTTTCAGAAGCGTGATTCCAAAAAACTTCGAGAAGTACACCTAAACCTGGTAATACTTTTTCCTCGCCACTTTGAATAGCATCTACAATTGTCGCTTCTAATTGATCACTCTTATTACCTGAAATATTGTGAAGAACTGCTCCGCGAATATTAAAATTCATTTGGATTCTCCTTTCATATATTAAGCTTTATGTAGTATTTGTAAACGGAAACGATTTTATGTATGATAAACGATATGAGATACGATGAAAGGTAAAGGAAACTTATGAAACAAATTGATTCCATACAAAATAATTCTGTAAAGGCTTGGAAAAAGCTACATACAAAAAAAGGAAGAGATAAAGCTAAACAATATATCATAGAAGGTTTTCATTTAGTCGAGGAGGCAATTAAGCATGATGCACCGATTCTTCATTTATTAATTAGTGAAGATATTGACTTACCTTCTAATTTTTCAACAGGGTCATTTGAAATTACGTATATTTCTAAAGAGGTTAGCAAGGAATTAAGCGAAACAGAAACATCTCAAGGTATTTTTGCAATTATTGAATTTTCTTTTGTAAGAATTGATCTTGAGAAAGTGTCAAAATTATTATTAATTGATGAAGTTCAAGATCCAGGGAATGTTGGAACAATGATTCGAACAGCGGATGCTGCTGGTTTTGATGGGGTTATTTTAGGTACAGGTACAAGTGACCTATATAATGCTAAAACAATTCGATCCACCCAAGGATCATTATTCCATTTACCAATATTACGTGGTGATTTAGTTGAAGCAATTTCTAATTTAAAAGATAAAGGAATAACTGTTTACGGAACATCTCTTCAAAATGCAAAACCGTTTAATGAAGTAAACGTTACAAATCGTTTTGCCATTATTGTAGGAAATGAAGGTAAAGGTGTGAATTCAACATTACTTTCATTAACTGATGAAAATTTATATATACCGATTTATGGTAAAGCTGAATCATTAAATGTTGGTATTGCAGCAGGGATTCTAATGTATAGTCTGTAAAAAATAATAGAAGCCTCATTCAAGGTTTCTAAATCAGTAAAAATGATTCAAATCATTTAGTAAATAATTATGTTGAGCAGTTGCATTAATTGAAAAAAATCAATATAATTAATTAAGAAAATTTAATACATAAAAAGCTTTGACAGAGAATAGTAAATTTGAATCTCTATTTAGGGAAAAGGTGCCGTAGACTGTAAGCACTTTTATAGTAGACCAAATTGAATTCACCTCTTGAGCTAGCGCCGGGACCATTATTGAATGTAAAGGCGACTCGGTCTATCTAAGTAGATCGTTATATGAATGAAGTGAGCAGTTAGTTTTTTGTAACATAATAACTGTTAATTAGGGTGGTACCGCGATCAATCCTCGTCCCTTTTTTGGGAGCGAGGTTTTTTTATGTTTAAATTTATGAAGTTGAATAGGAGGATTATTCATGCAAGAGCGTTTAGTTTCTTTACAATCAGAAGCGATTAAGCAAATAGAAGAAGCAACAGATTTAAAAGCATTAAATGAAATAAGAATTGCCTATCTAGGGAAAAAAGGTCCGATTACTGAGGCAATGAAAGCAATGAAGGATTTAACTCCTGAAGAGCGCCCCAAAATGGGAGCTGTTGCTAATGAAGTACGTGCGGCAATCCAAGAAAAACTTGAAGCAAAGCAAGTTGTATTAGAACAAAATGCAATTAATGAAAAGTTAGAAAGTGAATCAATTGACGTAACACTTCCAGGAAGACCAGTTCAAGCAGGTGGAGCTCACCCATTAAGAGCGGTAATTCAAGAAATTGAAGATTTATTTATTGGAATGGGATATGAAATTGCAGAAGGTCCAGAAGTAGAAAAAGACTATTATAATTTCGAAGCATTAAATTTACCAAAAGGTCATCCAGCTCGTGATATGCAGGATTCATTCTATATTTCTGAAGAAACATTAATGAGAACCCATACTTCACCTGTTCAAGCTAGAACAATGGAAGCAAACGTAGAAAAGGGACCAATTAAAATAATTTGTCCTGGTAAAGTTTATCGCCGAGATGACGATGATGCTACACATTCTCATCAATTTATGCAAATCGAAGGTCTTGTAATTGGTGAAAACATTTCGATGAGTGACTTAAAAGGTACTTTACAACTTTTTGCGAAAAAAATGTTTGGTGAAGATCGTGAAATTCGTTTACGCCCAAGCTTCTTCCCATTCACTGAGCCTTCAGTAGAAATGGATATTTCTTGTATGAAATGTGGAGGAAAAGGCTGTAACATGTGTAAACACACTGGATGGATTGAAATTTTAGGTGCGGGAATGGTTCATCCTAACGTACTTGAGATGGCTGGGTATAATCCAAAAGAAGTTCAAGGATTTGCTTTCGGTATGGGTCCAGAACGTATTGCATTATTAAAATATGGTATTGATGATATTCGTCATTTCTATACGAACGATATAAGATTCTTAAAGCAATTCCAACAAATGTAAGGTAGGAGGGGACTAAAACATGTTTGTATCAACAAAATGGTTACAAGAATACGTTGATTTAAGTGGTGTTACACCAGACGAGCTTGCAAAATTAATAACAAAAGCAGGTATTGAAGTTGAAGGTGTTAATCATCTTTCAGAAGGAATTAAAAATGTTGTTGTTGGTTATGTAATGGAACGTGAACAACATCCAGAGGCAGATAAATTATCAAAATGTACTGTTGATGTTGGAGAAGAACAACCAGTACAAATTATTTGTGGCGCACCGAATGTTGCTAAAGGTCAAAAAGTGATCGTGGCAAAGGTAGGCGCTGTTTTACCGGGGAATTTCAAAATTAAAAAAGCAAAATTACGTGGAGAAGTTTCTGAAGGAATGATTTGCTCTCTTCAAGAACTAGGAATTGAAGGCAAAGTAGTTGCAAAAGAATTCTCAAATGGCATTTTTGTTTTACCAAGTGATGCTGAAGTAGGAGCAGATGCATTAGACGTACTATATCGTGATGATGCAGTATTAGAACTTGGATTAACGCCAAACCGTGCTGATTGCTTAAATATGATTGGTGTTGCCTATGAGGTAGCTGCAATTTTAGATCGTGACGTGAAACTTCCAGCGATTAGCGCTGAATCAGTTACAACTGCTGATTATGTTTCAGTTTCTATTGAATCAAAAGAAGATGCACCATATTATAGTGCCAAATTAGTGAAAGGTGTAAAAATTGGTCCTTCACCATTATGGATGCAAGCTCGTTTAATGAGTGCTGGTATTCGTCCGATTAATAATGTGGTTGATATTACGAACTATATTTTAATTGAATATGGTCAACCATTACACGCTTTTGATTTTAATAAATTAAATAGTAATCAAATTATCGTTCGTCTTGCGAAAGAAAACGAAAAGATTGTTACACTTGATGGTGAAGAACGCACATTACAGCCACATAATTTAGTAATCGCAACAGAGAAAGAAGCAGTAGCAGTTGCAGGTGTAATGGGCGGTCAAAGTACTGAGGTTGATGTTGAAACTGTAGACGTTTTAATTGAATCAGCTGTTTTCAGAGGTCAAAGTGTTCGCCAAACTTCAAAAGACCTAGGCTTACGTAGCGATTCAAGTGCTCGTTTTGAAAAAGGTATTGATGCTTCTCGTACATTCCCTGCTTCTGAACGTGCTGCTCAGTTAATGGCTGAACTAGCTGGTGGAACAATTGTAGAAGGGACTGTAATTGCTGACAATTTAGTTGAAGATGCTAAAAAAGTTTCAGTTTCTGTAAGTAAGATTAATGGTGTACTTGGTACATCAATTGATGCTGAGACAGTAAAAGATATTTTCCGTCGCTTAAGATTAGAAGCTACCGGGAATGGTGAAGTATTTACTGTTACTGTTCCAAGTCGTCGTGGTGATCTTTCAATAGAAGAAGATTTAGTTGAAGAAGTAGGAAGACTATATGGTTATGATCATATTCCTGCTACGTTACCAACAGGTGTTGCTAGTCGTGGACAATTAACACCTTACCAAGCAAAACGTAGAAAAATTCGTCAATATTTACAGCATGCAGGTCTTTACGAAGCTGTTACGTATTCTCTTACAAGCAATAATAAAGTAAAACGCTTTGCACTAGAAACAGTAAATGCAGAACCAGTACGTTTAGCATTACCTATGAGTGAAGAACGCAGTGAGCTACGTTTCAGTTTAGTACCACATTTATTAGATGCTATTGCCTATAATGTTGCACGTAAAGAAGAAAATGTTCAACTATTCGAAACAGGCTCTGTATTCTTAACAAAGGAAAAGAACGAGCTTCCTCATGAAGAAGAATATTTAGCAGGAGCGTTAACTGGTTTATGGTTGCAACATGCTTGGCAAGGCGAGAAAAAAGCTGTGGATTTCTATGTTGTAAAAGGTATTTTAGACGGTTTATTTAATGAATTAGGTTTATCAAATAAAATAACTTATCTTGCTGCTAAGAAAGAAGAATTACACCCAGGACGTACAGCAAGTATTTTATTAAACGGAGAAGAAATTGGTTTTATTGGTCAAGTTCATCCTGTTACTCAAAAAGAGTGGGATCTTAAAGAAACATATGTATTCCAATTATCTCTTGAAAAGCTATTAAATACTGAATTTGATGATATTTTATACAATGCAATTCCTCGTTTCCCATCAATGAACCGAGATATGGCATTAGTAGTTGATTCGAAAGTATTTGCTGGTGATATTCTATCTACAATTCGTTCAACTGGTGGAAGACTTCTAAAGGATGCTACAATCTTTGATTTATACGAAGGTGATAAGATGGAAGCTGGTAAAAAATCAGTTGCCTTCTCATTAACTTATTTCGATCCAGAACGCACTTTAACGGATGAAGAAGTAACTAAAGCTCATTCAAAAGTATTAAAAGCTGTAGAAGAAACACATAATGCTCAATTAAGAGGTTAAAATAGACTACTCTACTTTGGACTTACCCCTGTCAAGTAGACACTATTAAAAAAGGTATTACTTTAAGCAGCCTTAGCCCTGTATTCAATAGGGCTAAGGTTATTTAATTTCTTTTGAAATCTCTTATTGTTGTAGTACCAAATATAACGTTTTACCGCATGTTCAACCTGTTTTTGGTCATTGAACTGATACCGGTAAAAGCACTCCGTTTTAAAATGACTGAAGAAACTTTCAATGCATGCATTATCCAGACAATTTCCTTTCCTGGACATACTTGCCTTTATATTGTATCTTTTAAGTGTTAGGTTATATCTTTTTGAGGTGTATTGGTATCCTTGATCGCTATGTAATAGGAGCCCGCGTACATCTCTTTTTTTTCTTGCTTTTTTTACTGTATCTAAAACTAACTTCAAATCATTCCTTTCGCTGATTTGGTAAGAGACTATTTCGTTATTATAGAGATCCTGAATAACGGAAAGATATAATCGTTTTCCGTTAAATATAAGATAAGTTATATCAGTTACCCATTTTTTATTGAGTTCTTTTGTACTGAACTCTCGATTTAGATGATTATTAGAGATAACGTACTTTTCCTTTCGTCCAAAATGCTTCCACTTTTTTACACGGATTTTAGCTCGAATTCCATTTTTTTTCATTAGTCTATATACTCGCTTATGGTTTACTGTAAGACCATAGACTTTCTTCAACCATGTTTTAACTCGTACATATCCAAAACTCTCATTTATATCTGGATCTTGATGACATTCTTTGATTTTAGAAACAATGAGTTGATCTTCAATTTTTTTAGTAGACGGACACTCTTTATTCCTAACCCATTTATAAAACCCACTTTTAGAAACCCCTGCAATCTTACAAAGTAAGACAACAGGATAATTTGTTTTTAGCTCATAAATAACACTATATTCTAACGTTTTCTTTTTAATATCATCTCCTTTTTCAAGGCTAAGAGCTTTTTTAAATATGCGTTCTCAGCTTCTAATCTTTGAATCTTTTCTGCGTCACTTAACGGGTCGATTTTAGGTCTGCCTTTATTATAACCTTTCGCTTTTCCACGTTTTTCTTCAAGACCTTGGATACCTTCTCTTTTATAATGGTTAACCCATCTTTCAACAATTGCATAAGCAATCCCCAATTCCTTACCAATACTTTTTGCGCCCATACCTTCTTCCAAATAAAGGTTAATCGCCTGAAGCTTAAATTCTATATCGTATGTCTTTCTAATTTTCCCCATAATAAATTCCCCCTATAATAGACAGTACAGCACCTTTCTTTTAACTGTCTACTATAAGGGGATTATTACATTCTACAGGGCTCATCTTCTTTAAATTCCATTGATATCGATAATTGTTATAGTAGCTCATATAATTTCTTATTTCCTTCTTAAGCTCTTCTAAAGTATTACACTGTTTTAAATTAGCCTCATCTTTAAAATGACCAAAAAAGGACTCTTGAAGAGCGTTATCCCAACAATTCCCTCTCCTAGACATTGATTGTTTTAACCCTAATTTTTTTACATGTTTCTGAAAAGTAGGGCTGGTATAATGTGAGCCCTGATCGGAGTGAATAAACGCACCTTCAGCTAATACGGTACGCCTGTTTCTTTTTAATTTCAATAAGGTATCTATCGCTAAATCCAAAGTAAGTCGATTGGATACATTATAGGCAAGTATTTCATTTGTGGAACTATCTAAGATAAGTATGCCTTATGACCGTTTCCGTAATAAAGATAGGTAATATCAGTAAGAAGTGCTTTACCTGGGATACCCTGTTTAAAATTACGGTTTAGTAAGTTCGGTAAAACAGAGTGTTCTTGTGTAGCTTTTAACATCTTCTTATAAGGATTAGCCTTTCTGATTAGACAGATAATCTTATACTTCTTCATAATTCTTCGAATACGCTTCAAGTTATATACAATATTGAAGCGCTTCTGTAGCGTCATTTTAATTTGTCGAGCACCTTTTTTACGCTTTTTAAATTTGATAGCTTTAAGGATATTTTCTTTTATTTTTGAGTCTTTATTTTCAAATTGTGCTCTTCTTTCGGAAGCTCTAAAAAATGCGACGCGGTGAAATTTTAGCTCTAAGATGGCGCAATGTTGACCTTGTAAAAGGTGCAATTTATGTTGAAGAAAGCCTTGTACGATCGAAAAGTATGGGACTTCATGTAAAAGAACTCAAAACGGATCATTCACTACGTGAAATCTTTATACCAGAAAGTGTTATTAATTCATTAAAAAAGCATAAATCATTTCAGTATCAAATGAAGTCAAATATAAAGAACTTTAAAGATCTCGATTTAGTTGTTTGTGCAATGAATGGAAATTACATAGAGCCTAGAAATTTAATTCGTAAATTTAAACAGCTCATCAAAAAAGCGAATTTGCCTGTCATTCCATTTCATAATTTGCGCCACACTCATGCGACTATTTTAATGAGAATGGGTGAGAACCCGAAAATTGTTGCCGAGAGAATGGGCCATTCAAGAGTTGAAACAACACTTGGTTTTTACTCACATTCAAATGAAGAAATGCAGAAGAATACAGCTGATCGTTTTGATGAAAAATTTGGTTTAAATTAATATTCTCGTGAAGTTTCTGTGCAGTCTTTGTGCAATGCATAATATCCATTACAAAAAATGGAAATAACTGAAAATAAAGAAAAAGCCTAAACCCTTGATACACTTAGGTTTGAGCCTTCTCATTTGTATGATCCCAACTGGACTTGAACCAGCGACCCCTACCCTGTCAAGGTAGTGCTCTCCCAGCTGAGCTATGGAATCGTAATATATAGGGAGAAATCATTCTCTCTTATTAAGTCTATTATACTGTTTTGTCTACTACTCTTCAACCAATATTTAACAAAAAATTTCGAATATAAGTCCACTAGAATGTATTTTTCAATTTTTTTGAAAAATTCTCATCTATTCGACTTTGCTTCTATTTCGTTTATTGAATGCATTAAATCTTTCCATCTCAAATCTTTGTCTCTTGGTGTATTGCTTAATAGAATACTACCAATCACAATTGTTAAGAACAATAGTAAAACACCTACACCAAATACAAATGTCTGAACTTTATAGTTTTTAACGATTTTAATCATTTTACTTTTCATAGGCGATCTCTCCAATAGTTAAATAATAATATTCCTTAACCAAAAATGGTGAAGGTACACTCTCTTTATTATTAATATTTTCCTGTTTGCCTATTATGTAATCAAAAATTCCAAAATCGTTTACAATTTAGTATTTTGTTGTCTTTGTAACTATTCAAGCACTGAAAAAGTCTTGTATTCTTTCTATTTCTACATGTTCATTTTATGCACCTTTAATGAATGCCTTCATTCTATGATCTATGTATCTAGAACTAACATCCATTCTATAGCTTATTTATGTTAGCTCTTTTTCTTTATCTCTGTATAATCCGAGGTGTTGCTTTTCTCTTGATTTAATTCGACTTTATTTTCCACCGATTTTTTCTTTCTATTTCTTTTTCTAGGGTTTTTGTTCTCTTCTAGTTCTTGTTTCTCTTGCTCTTTTTGTTCAGCATTCGTCTTAACTAACTCTTTTTGTTCAGAGTATACAGATACGATTGAACCACCAGCTTGAATCCAACTTCCACTATATTTTAATAGTAATGCTAATTCCTCGTATTCCTTCACTAATGGGTGTGTTTCAGTTTCTTCGTCATATTGTTGGAGCACATCAAAAATGACCCCATCTGACAGATCGCTAGGCACGTCTTGTTCGCTAGAAATTGATTCAACTTGTTGACTTGAAATCGATTCATCTTGAGTTTCAATCGGCTCGTAATCTGGTATTCTACCAAAAAGATATTCTATTTCATTCAATATTTCTTCATTAGAAGATTCGGTTGATAATATATTTTCATTATGAATTTCAATTTCATTTGTAAGTTCAACTGTATCTTCTTCTGGCAATCTTCCGGTATATTCATGTGCTTCATCAAAAATAATTCCATCTGATAGTTCACTAGTCTCAGGTACAGGCGCACTGCCATGATATTCTTGAAGTACGTCAAATATGACTCCATCTGATAAATCGCTAGGTTGTTCTACTTGCCCAGTTTCTTCTAAATAGTCTTTTAAATCCTCTATTTCTAGCTCTACCATACCAGCTAATACTTGTAATGTATTTCCGATTGCCTGTAAGAAGTTCCCCATAAAACCAGATACATCAAAATCCCCTGAACTTACTTCTTCAAGGGCTGCGAGTAATCCTCCAAAAGCTTGTTGGGCATTCCCTGTCATATTTAATTTTATCGCACGATCTGCAACTTTTTCTTCTTCTTCTTTTTCTTCCTCTGCTTCTGCAGCTAATAAACTAAATAATACAGTGACATTTCCTGAGGCTTGGATAATTTCACCTGCATCTTCTAATACACTAGGTTCGCCTAAAAAAGCTTCTATTATATTTCCGATCGCTTGAAAGGTATTTCCACCAAAATCTAGATGAAAACTTAAGTCCTCCCAACTTTTTCGGTTTTCTCCTTTTAATCCTCTCATGGGTGTACTACTAATTGCTGAACTGATTGTTCCAATGGCATTCACCCATGCTCCAATAACTTCCATAACTTGGCTCATTGTAAAACACCAATCCTTGATTAGTCATTTAGGATTAGTATATTCAACTATAACGTTTAAACGTTCCAAATAGGTAATTGTAATTGAGCCCTAATTATATTTATCCAACTTTCTTCTTAAACAATTCTATTTTTGATTTTTCTCCTACAATAAAAATTAGATCACCACTTTGAAAAACTACGTCTCCAATTTGGGATACCATCGGCTCACCTTCACGGATGATTAGTACAACCGTTATGCCATATTTCATCGAAAAACTCATTTCTCTTAGTGTTTTGCCAACCAATTTTTCAGGAATGATTGTTTCAACTCCTGCAATATTTTTAGTAATCTCGATGTATTCAATTATTCCACTCATCGCTTCCATTCGTGCCGCTTTATGCCCGGCTTCCTCTTCAGGATATATAACTAAATCCGCTCCAATACTTTCTAAAATCCCACCAACTTCACGATTATTTGCTTTACAAATAATTCTTTTAACTTTTCTCTCTTTCAATCTATTCGTAATTAAGA
>Ga0268255_10000441_pt1 | contig 29192 bp, 25 predicted proteins | sample AgamicOrMarz_FD_200256 | JGI IMG/M metagenome (GOLD analysis project Ga0268255, IMG submission 200256) | Agave microbial communities from Guanajuato, Mexico - Or.Ma.rz (v2) (version 3) | ecosystem: Host-associated > Plants > Phyllosphere > Phylloplane/Leaf | place: Guanajuato, Mexico...
GCGCCGGATCGTGCTGCGGCATCCTGAGCTGCTGCAGGGTAATTTTACCGCCGAGCGCCTCAACCTTCACGTTAGTCAGCAGGAGCGGGTTCTCTTCCGTCCACGGATAGTCGCCCTGCAGATCGGCGGTAATGTTCCGCGCGGTGACCAGATTTTCAACTTCACCAATACGCAGCGTTACCGGGCCACGCGTACCCAGCGACCAGGTGCCTTCGCTAAAGCGGAAAGGCAGGACAAAATCGACGCCGTTGATCTTGTTATCGGGCATCCAGACGCTACCGGATTTCAGCACCCCGTGGCCGCCCGCTTCAAACCCCTGCTCGGCCGCCGCCGAGAAGGCAACCTGTGCGTAAAGTTCACCTTCACGCAGCGTCATTTTCCAGTCCGGCGGGATTAGCGGCTGAAACACGGTGAGAGACTGCTTTGGCCACCAGGCCTGCCCGCGCAGGCGTTCCCCGTCCCATCGTCCGTTTACCTGTACCGGGCCAATCTTATCGGCATGAAGATCGCCTTTAAACTGGAACAGCGTGGGGTCCGTGCCGTCTACGCTAAAGGTCAATACCGAGGGTGGCAGCACGCTGCCGCCGGAGAACGCGGTTTGCCCGGCGTTGAGCGACAGGGCGCCCGTAAATTTCGGATTGGCAGGGTCACGATACCAGCGCACCGGGTTATCCAGCACCAGACGCGGCTTGCTGACTTCCATCGTGCCGTACTGGAGCCTGTCGAACCCCGTGGAGAGGTCGGTTAATTCGATAAGCTTGTCGCGCCATTCGCCTTTACCCGCGACATCCCAGCGTGCGTGCATCGGCGTAAAACCGCCCTTGCCCCAGTAGCGCCACTGCCACAGGCCGTTATCGGGTAAAAAGTCGCTGGCCTGGCCGTCAAGGTGCAGCTCAAAATCGCCCATTTCATTTTCATGCGCGCGCAGGATCGCCTGCAGTCGACCGTCGACGCCCTTCTGCGTGAGCCTGACACCCGCCAGCGGCCAGCGAATTTCATCAATATCCAGGGAGTTGATGATGCGTCCGCGCGAGCGCAGCAGCGCCCCCGGCTCGAACGTCAGCTGCGGGTCGTTCAGGCTGCCGGTCAGTTTCGCCGGAAGCTTGGCGTAGAGGACAAGATCGTTTTGCTTTGCCTCACCGCTCAGATGCAGCGGCATATCGCTGTTTTCCATGCTGAGCCTGCCCGGCCCAATATTCAGAACCGCGTTGCCTTTGCCTGCATCACCTTGCGTGAGCACGTTGAGGCGTCCGGTAACGGTGGCTTTTTCCAGCCCCTGCTGCCAGTTGTCGATCCGTACGCCCACGCGCCCACTCAGCGGCATGCCGGAGAGCGCCCAGTTCCAGCGCCCGTCGCTAACGTTCAGCTGTTCAGCCGTAATCTGCCAGGGCAGGTCAAGCAGCGGATCGGGGTTATCCCGCGCCATCACTACCAGCTGGCCCTGATTGTCCTCCCAGTCAAGATCGGCATCGACCAGCGAGGTTAACTGTGGCACGTTAAAGGTGGCGAGCGCGTGGCCTTTTACCGGCACGCCGTCCGGGACCAGCGGCAGGGTAAATTCCCCCACCAGCTTCACAGGCTGCGGCTGGTCTGGAAGCAGGATATCAAACTGACTGATGGTCAGCGCCTGGCCCTTTAGCCGCCCTTTGATGTTCACCTGCTCGCCTTTATAGGCGATCTCCTGCGCTGCGGGGGTAAGCGAGGCGTGAAGTTCGCCCTCCCACTGCTGCCAGGGGCTTAGCGTTAAACGGTGAATGGTGAGCCAGGTATTGGGTAACACAGCCTGCCACTGCGCCAGCGTTTTTGGCGCTACCGTGGAGGGGGCTGACTGGGGCAATTTGCTCAGACAGGCGGAGTTTATTTCCAGCTCGCCTATATCAAGATCCCAGCGGCTCGGGTGCGACAGCGTGACGCGTTCAATGCGTGCTATTTCGCACTCGTCGACAAGATAGCGTAGATCGGGGATAACCAGGGCGTGGCGCGTTAATTTAGGGCTTTTGTCAAACGCGATTCGCGTCCCGACGGGCAGCCAGATCCCGGCCAGGGTTGGCACCCACTGAGCGAGCGTCATCAGCAGCGTCAGCGGCAGCAGAATCAATAGCAGTAATAGCGCAATTGCGGCTTTGTATTTACCCTTCATGGGCAGTTAATATCCTGATTTAGCGAGAGAATTAAGCCGACACTGCCGATCATTGTCGCATGTTTAGCCAGTCAGTTGAAGCAAATGCCTTTTTTAAGGATAGATGCTCTGGCTCTATATGGTAAAAAGTCGCAGCTCCACCGCTCAAATTAATGACTAGCGTACCCCGTTGCAATGTTAGGCCTGGGCCTGATTCGCCCGTGACCCGCTTTCCGGAGTGTTGTCATCAGCCTTAAAGACCATTTCATTTGTAGCGACTTATCAGCCCGCAAGATTATCCCCTGCGCAGGATTTTTATCTCACAACACACCTCGGGCCGTTAGAAGGTTAACAGGCACTGGTTCTGATGATTAAAACCGTATACCCACAAATTTATAGGAGTTGTTGTCCAAACGAGGATGGAGAAATTGATCCAGATCATCTTTATGTGATTTTTTCTGAAGCGCTAACTTTGTTTTTGCAACAAGATTTGTTTTCTGCAACAAATTAACAAAGGAAAACCAAATTGAGAACTTTACTTAAGATAATTAGGGGTCGTTTGTAAGCATTAGTCAATACATCATCAATGCTCTAAAAATATCGCAGTTCAACTCTATCTCAATACTGGCTTTTTTACCCCACAAGGACAGATCGTTTAAATTTACATTTCCATTTTCAAAAAATAGGATTATTAGAGATTTTGTGACCAAAACCTACCTTTAATTTTAACATGAATAAACGCTATTTAAACCGCTCTCAGTCAACCTATCAAAAAAGATCATCTTGATAGGTAAAAACGATTGTAAATGAAATGCCATATCGTTAAAAATCCTTATCAGCAAATTAATATCGCATGACACAAACGCCATATTTTCATTTCAATATGGGAGGGATAGTTTGCACATTTTTTCTAAGGGAGGTGGGAGAATGAACAATGTCGTTTTATTTCATTTCTGACAATAGCTACTTTATCGAAGGGTTAAAGTTTTCCCTGACTGGCAATGACTTCGATAAAAACTCCATTTACGTAAATATTAGTGAAGATGATTTTTATTTCCACCCGGGAAAAGATGATATTGTTGTTCTTGCCGTAGCCAATATTAATGTCAGGCGTAAAATATTAAAAACCCCGGAAATTGCTCTCTGCAAACTGGCGATAATGGGAAGAGCAAAAACTCTGGGTATGCTAAAAGGAGTCTTTCTACCATGGTTTTTTTCCAGGGAGATGACCTCAAGAGAGCTAGCTAATGCATTGATACATATCAAAAACCATAAATTCACCTTGCATCAATTCTCTGATAGAGAAGCAGAGGTTTTTTTTTACCTTGGAGCCGGGTTTTCACATGAAGAGGTTGCCGGCATGATGGGTTTCTCTAGCAAATATATCTATGCGCTACGGAGAAAGGTTAATACCAGCATGGGTTTGTTAGATTGCAACTGTGCCACAGGTATACTTCTTTGTAGGGATATTGCGGAAATGTTCATGTTCAGTAAAAGGAAGACTGTTCCGAATCGCTTTAATTTTGGAACAAACGTAGCATTTTATTGAATGAAAATGGAAGTCACAAATCCGCACTCTAGTTTTGAAACAGGCCATTATATTTTAACCCATGAAATATTTTCCCATGGTGATAATTACAGATGGTCATCCTAAAGCAAATGGAGGAAGTTCGCCGCGATAAAAAAAAGTAAACATTATTGAAACAGACTTGATTTTTCCCTAATAGTTATGCCGTAAATCCAGGGCAGGGAAATTATTTTTTAACAATGGAGTTCATCATGAAAATCAGTAAACATTTCTTCGCTATCGCAGTCGTAGCAACCTGTAGTGTTCCAGCTGTAAATGCTGCCTCGAATGGCACCGTTAATTTTACGGGAGAAGTATTGGATAAAACCTGTGATGTTACCATCGACGGTAATGCCAGCCCGGCTACCGTTATTTTGCAGGCAGTTGACAAGAGTCAACTGAATGCCGCCGGTAAAACCGCAAAACGTACTGGTTTTAATATTGAACTGAGTAATTGTTCTGGTTCCGCATCCGTTACCAGCGCAGCAGCTTTCTTTGAAAACGGCTCTACTGTTGATCCTATCGGCTATCGTCTCAATAACACCATTACCGACGGGACAGGCGCGACGAACGTTCAGCTTCAATTAGTTGATGCACCTACGGGTAATGCTATCAAGGTAGGTAGTCCAGACCAGCATACCTCTTCTTCTACTTATGATCTGTCGTCAGGTTCCGCAACGCTGCCCTATGCAGTTGAGTATTTCGCGACCGATGCAGCGACGCCGGGTCTTGTAGCCAGCTCCGTTAATTTCACCATCAACTACTTCTAACCGACTCTGGATTAGACAGGACGCTAACGAGCTTTACTCGGGGAGCAGCTTTGCTCCCCACTTTCAGGAGAAAATAGAATGAAACTTCGTACCGCCCGGCTTAATGCCGCAACGCTTTTTTTATCCGTTGCTTTTACGTCCCCAGTCCTGGCGGGAATTGTCATCACCGGTACTCGTGTCGTTTACCCGGCGGGCGAGAGGGAGGTAACGGTTAAAATTGATAACCGAGGTAATCAACCTGTACTGGCGCAAAGCTGGATAGACGACGGCAACGCCAATGCCACGCCTGAAACAGCACAGGCCCCTTTCTCAATTAGCCCGCCTGTGAATCGAATCAATGCAGGAAAAGGTCAAACGCTGCGCCTTATGTATACGGGAGATTCATTACCAAACGATAAAGAATCAGTGTTCTGGTTAAACGTGCTGGAAGTTCCGCCGATGAACAAAGAGAAGCAAAACCAGCTGGAGATGGCGTTTCGATCTCGCATAAAGATTTTTTATCGTCCCTCTGGTTTAACAGGAAATGCAAACCTGGCCGGCCAATCTGTGAGCTGGAAAAAAGTAAAGGATGGCGTAATGGGCACCAACCCCACGCCATATTATGTATCACTCGCCAATATCGCAGAAGATAAAGAAGGGAAAAAACCCATTGCTAATGGCGGAATGCTACCTCCGGGAGGAAAAGTCTTCTTTCCGACCAATAAGATTCTGAGCACTATTTACCCTTCTTATATTAACGATTTCGGCGGTATTACCCCTGTGCCACAGTCAGTTGCCCCTTAGTAAACTTCAGTGGGCAATAAGTAAGAGCACAAGAGATTACTAAGTTAATACACGCCTTAAAACGGTCCCATTATTTTTCAACTGCAGCGCATTAACTCACGTCGCTAAAGTGAAAGGAACTCACATGTCCCCTTTACATCATTTGCTGTCTCCGCTGGCTGCCGCCGTTCTGCTTGCTTTAGCAACAGAGAGCGCGGCCAATAATGATATTGAGTTTAACCCTCACTTTATGAGTCCTGATAGCCAGAACAGAATCGATCTGAACCGCTATAACCGGGATCTTGCCCCCGCAGGCCGACACAGTGTTGAACTTATCGTGAACGATCGCCGTATTGGCCGCGATGACGTTACCGTTCAGGACAGAATTGTAAGCGAAAAGGATATTCCGGGAACGGATATTTGCATTAAACCCAGGACCCTGATTGCGTTAGGTATCAATATTGAGCAACTCCCGAAACAAGCGCAAATAATGATTGCAGCTCACAATAACTCAGATGAGAGTGGAGAATGCCTTTCTTTGAATCGTCTGTTGCCAGATAACAGCGTGTCTTTCGATGCCAATGAGCAATCCCTTAATCTCACCTTGCCAGAGGTGTATCTCATCACTCGTCCCAGAGGTTACGTGAATCCTGAACAATGGGATACGGGGATTACTGCTGCTACATTGGGTTATAACCTCAACGCCGGGAGTACCCGTTATAATGGTAAAGATAACGACATTCTTTATGGCAACTTCAATAGCGGGTTTAATTTTGGTGGCTGGTACTTCCGTCATAACGGCGTTTATACCAAAACTTCCGATACCGACAGCGATTACAATAATATTAACACCTACCTGCAGCGTGACATTATCAATATTCAAGGACGTTTGCTTTTAGGTGATGCTAATACTAAAGGTGAATTGTTCGATACCCTTTCGTTTCGAGGAGCGCAAATTGCCAATGAAGAACAAATGTTACCTGACTCAGTTAAAGGATACGCCCCCGTAGTCAGGGGAAATGCCCGGACTGCTGCACGCGTTATCATCAGACAGAACGGTAACATCATATATGAGAGATCCGTCGCACCGGGTCCTTTCGAAATCACCGATCTTTATCCAACGGGCTATGGCGGCAATCTTGAGGTGTCTATTGAAGAAGCCGATGGTTCGCAGCAGAATTTTCAAATTCCGTATACGGCAACGAGTAACCTCTTGCGCCCAGGTACCCATCATTACAGCCTGACCTTCGGCAAAATACGTTCAAGCCAGCTTCGCGAGGAACCCACTCTCGCAGAAGCGACGTATCGACGTGGTGTATCTAACGCCCTGACGCTTTATAGCGGCATGCAGGGAAACGGCGCATACCAGGCGATACAGGGCGGTGCGGCTGTGGGTACCCCACTTGGTACATTTTCTTTGGATGCAACTCATGCTCGTCCCCGCCTGGGAATCGGCTGGGAGAAAATGTCAGGGGAAAGCTACCAGCTGAAGTACAGCAATGTCATCCAGAGTACAGGTAGCAACCTCTCCATTGCGGCCTATCGGTACTCTACCGATGGCTATATGGACTTCATGACGGCCATGACCACCTCCGAGTTGCATTCGGAGAACCGCAGCGGAAAAACCGCAAGACGAACTAAAGACAGACTCTTAATTAGCGCTTCACAGCCGCTGCCGCCCGGCTGGGGACAGTTTTATGTGAGTGCATGGCAACAGGCCTACTGGAATGACCATGCTAAAGAACGTCAATACCAGTTCGGATACAACAACCGATTCAAGAACCTTAGCTACAGCCTGAGTATCAATCGAAATCAGGACCTTTTCGGTCGGTTTCAAAACACCTATATGCTAAATCTGACTCTTCCGTTGGATGGGCTGATGGGCTTTAGTCAAGTAGGGTCCACCCTCACACGCGGACCAGGCAATACACTAAATGAACAGCTGTTCGCCTCCGGTACATCCGGCGCGGAGAATGAATATAGTTACAGCGTGACTACGGGACATAATCGGCAGAGCGGTGAGCGCAGCGGCAATAGCAGCTTAGTGATGAATGGTTCGGTGCGGACACCTTATACCACGCTGAACAGTTTAGCGGGTGGCGGTAATCACTATGAGACCTGGTCGGCAGGGCTCAGCGGCGCGTTGGTGGCGCACTCAGGCGGTTTAACACTCTCTCCATACAGTGGCGATACCTATGCCCTGGTTGAGGCTAAAGGTGCGAAAGGCGCAAGCATGGTCAGCTATCCGGGCATCAAAATTGATAGCTTCGGCTACGCCGTTATTCCTTACCTCACGGCGTACCAACTTAATGAAGTGGAGATCAGCCCGAAGGGTCTGTCCAACAATGTCGAACTTAACCTGACAAGTCAGAAAGTTGCGCCATACAGCGGAGCGGTAGTGAAAGTGAAATACGATACCACCGTAGGCTATCCCGCACTGATAGATGCACCAACAACAAGCGGTAAACCCCTGCCCTTCGGCGCAGAAGCTTTCGACGAGGACGGGCGACACATAGGCGTCGTCGGTCAGGGCGGAAAACTGTTCGCCCGCGTGCCGTCAATGGAAGGCAACGTCAGAGTTGTCTGGGGTCGGGCATCAGACCAGCAGTGTCAGGTGCGTTATATGTTACCCGCTAATGCGGATCTGGAAAAAAGTAATGCTATCAAATTCAACTCACGCTGCGAGTAAACGGTGGAACTGTGTCGCTACACCCAGGGACACGCACAGTAGTTACGGACACAAAAGGATCCTGATTATGGATATAACTCAGCGTTTATGCTGCCTGTTTAGGCATTCATTTCGTGCAATGAGCCGCGTAATCTGTGGCGCATTAGCGCTTTTTACACTACAAACACAAGCATATACCTGTGGGTTTACAGACACTTTCTACGAGAACCTGAGCATTCCGGTGGTTGGACCAGGCATGTCGACAGTGGGTGAAGATGTACCTGTTGGTCAGGTACTCTACACCGGACGATTTATGGGAAATGCCCGGACAACTTCCTATTTTTGTACTGTTACAGTAGAAGATCTCGAAACTGGCCAATACCCGATAGCCTTTCACGTTTACAACAAAGTGGACACAATCACCACCCCATCAGGTGCGCCTACCCTTGCAGGTGAAAAGTCTGTTTACCCAACGAATGTTCCCGGGATCGGTGCAACATTTACCATAATTGGCTCAGGTACAAACACCCAATTCCCTGCGACCTGGGAAAACGAGCTGGAAATAAGTTATGGCACATTGACGCAGGGCGTGGGCCAGTTCGCACGGGTCGACGTCCAGTTGATCAAAACCGGTCCGATTGCGCCTGGCACCCACCAGGTTCTGGGGTCATCGCTTCCGACATTCCAAATCACGTCGGGTTCGAAAAAGCCCGACATCATAGATCACACATTTGTCACACTTAGTTTCACAGGGGCAATAACGATGTACACCAAAACCTGTCAACTGACTACATCGGTGGTCGACGTGGATTTGGGAACTCACAATCGTTCTGACTTCGGGGGCATCGGCAGCGCCACGTCGTGGAAAAATTTCGACATCCTCCTGAGGGATTGCCCTGCTTTTGTAGGCTATGGTAACCACGCCTACAGGGAAGCAACAGATGTGACAACAGGCACAAGTACGCCAAACCAAGTTGCCCTCGGTTTTAACAGCGTTTACGGCATTGTCGACAACAATCCCCTGCTGGCGAAGCTGGAAAGCGGGCCGACGGCTGCGGAAGGTATTGGAATCGAATTATCGGAACGTAATTCTACCACCTCTTTGAGTGTTGATGGTTCCGGCACCTTCAATCTTCAAAATTTACCTACGACAGATGGCTCGAATTTCACTATCCCGCTAAAAGCACGCTATGTTCAATATGAAGCGGAAGTTAAGGCAGGTATTGCGAACGGAGCGGCTGTATTCACTATTACCTATAACTGACGGCAAGCTAATTTTTAAATTTTAGTGTTACCTCCAGGCCGGTTCACCGGCCTTTTACCTATACCATCCCACCTTAAAAGCCGGGTTACTGCTTAACTCCTCTCTCCTGCAATGCTGGCTCGATGGCCAATAGGACTGGTCTAAGGCCAAGTATATTCTGATGAACGCTGTGTCGTTTTAAAATCATAGAGTTATTACCTAAATATGCTCTAGAATAATTCATAGAACTTATTGAATTCAATAATATTTTATAAATTGTAAGATTATTTTAATCATGCTAACGTGAATGCAAAATCACTGGAGAAAGTCTTATGAAACTCGCGGTTTATAGCACAAAGCAGTACGACAAAAAGTATCTGCAACATGTTAACGAGGCTTACGGATTCGATCTTGAATTTTTCGACTTTCTGCTGACCGAAAAAACCGCCAAAACGGCGCACGGCTGCGAAGGCGTCTGTATCTTCGTGAATGATGACGGCAGCCGCCCGGTGCTCGAAGAGTTGAAAAAACTCGGGGTGAAATACATTGCCCTGCGCTGCGCTGGCTTTAATAACGTCGATCTCGACGCGGCGAAGGAGCTGGGTCTGAAGGTCGTGCGCGTTCCGGCCTACTCACCGGAAGCCGTCGCAGAACACGCTATTGGCATGATGATGTCGCTAAACCGACGTATTCATCGCGCTTATCAACGCACCCGTGATGCCAACTTCTCACTGGAAGGCCTGACCGGTTTCACCATGTACGGCAAAACCGCGGGCGTGATCGGTACGGGTAAAATCGGCGTGGCGGCCCTGCGCATCCTCAAAGGTTTTGGCATGCGCCTGCTGGCGTTTGACCCGTACCCAAGCGCTGCCGCGCTGGAGCTTGGCGTGGAGTATGTTGACCTTGCCACGCTGTTCTCGCAGTCAGACGTTATCTCCCTGCACTGCCCGCTCACGCCGGAAAACTACCATCTGCTTAACCAGTCGGCGTTTGAGCAGATGAAAGACGGCGTGATGATCATCAACACCAGCCGCGGCGCACTGATAGACTCCCAGGCGGCCATCGAAGCGCTGAAAACGCAGAAGATTGGCGCGCTGGGGATGGACGTATATGAAAACGAACGCGACCTGTTCTTTGAGGACAAGTCTAACGACGTGATTCAGGATGACGTCTTCCGCCGCCTGTCCGCCTGCCATAACGTTCTGTTTACCGGCCACCAGGCGTTCCTGACGGCTGAAGCGCTGATCAGCATTTCCGAAACCACGCTCGGGAATCTGCAGCAGCTGGAGAAGGGTGAAGAGTGTCCTAACGCGATAGCGTAAGCAAAGCGCGCCGGGCTATACGCCCGGCCTGTTTTACCCTTTCTGAGACAAACGCCAGAAGTCGTGACCTGCCGGGTACTGGTACAAACGGAGCGAAAATTTCTCCACCACGGCAGTAATATATTCAAAAATGGCGGATTGCGTATTTTCATAATCCATCCACATCGTGGACGTGGTAAAACAGTAAATTTCCAGCGGGATCCCGGATGCCGACGGTTTTAACGTTCTCACCACAATGTACATATCCTTAATGATATCCGGCCGTTCGGCCAGGTATGCCATCATATAATGACGAAACAGCGTTAAGTTTGTCAGCCCGTTATCAACGAACCAGCTGTCGGCAACCCCCGTGGGATCGCGGCCGTCGAGCAGCTTTGCAAGCGGTTCACTCACGCCGCGTATTGCCAGCATGGGCGCGAGTATCTCTTGATTGAGAAACACGACCGAATGCTGATCGATGGTGGTGCTGCGCATTATTCTGCGCGCCCCGGACGAAAACATCGCCTGCCAGTTGGTATAGGTTTCTGTTAAGAAATTTTTGGTCGGGATACGCGAGATCGTATTGTCCCAGTTGCGGATAGTAATGGTGTGCAGGGCAATGTCGGTCACCTCTCCGCTTAAGTTTTTATCCGGCATTTCAATCCAGTCGCCAAGCTGAAGCACATCATTAGATGAAAGCTGAACGTTGGCGACAAGGGAAAGTAACGTATGCTGGAAGACGAGCATGAGTACCGCGGCAACCGCCCCGAGGCTTGAAATGATTATGGCAGGGGATTTATTAGACATCACCGCAATAATCATGATGGCGGCAATGATATGGACGACTATTTTTCCTATCTGAATGTAGCCCTTGATAGAGTGATTTTTCCGCTTGGTTTTTCGCAGATAAGAGCTGTTAACAATATCCAGCATCTCATTGATAAATACCGACAGAAATATAAAAAATAATATTCCACACACGGTATTTATCGCCGTCACCAGGGACGCTGGCATATTCGGCATAAACTGCAGAACGTAATATACGCTGATCACCGGAACGAAGTTGGAGAGTTTCTCAGCAATTCGACGGTCTTTTTCTAATGGAACGTCCTGTTTGTGGCTGGAAAAGAAAACCCTTCTTACGACTTTAATTAACAGGAATTTGCACATGATGTGCGCAAAAAAACCGGAGATAATCAGCAGTACAATGTTAAAACCGATAGCAAGTGCAGGATTGCTCTCAATAAACGTTAATAAATAATCCAGGTACGCCATCATCCCTCGCCTGCGTTGTTCGCCATGTTGTCCCTATTCTGACCTGAGGTTAGTTTTACAACAAGGTCTCTTAATTTGAAAGCCGGGTATCAACCCGGCCCTGTACCTTACGCACTCAGCCCACGGTTCACCAGCATGGGTTCAATTCGCGGATCGTGGCCGCGCCACTGTCGATACAGCTCCGCAAGGTCTGAACTGTTACCGCGGGATAATATCGCGTCACGGAAAATTTGCCCGTTCTCGCGCGTTAATCCACCCTGCTCGACAAACCACTGGTAGCCATCGTCGGCCAGCATCTGCGTCCAGAGATAGGCGTAATAACCCGCCGCATAGCCGCCGCCGAAAATATGGGCAAAATAGCTGCTGCGATAGCGCGGCGGCACCGCCGGCAGATCCAGCCCCTCTTTTTTCAGCGCTTCGGCTTCGAAATTCTCAACGCCATTCACTGAACCGCTAATGCTGTGCCAGTTCATATCCAGCAGGGCCGCGCTCAGCAGCTCCGTCATGTCGTAGCCTTTGTTGAACTGGGTTGCGTTAAGCATTTTCTCCCGCAGTGCATCCGGCATCGGCTCATTGGTTTCAAAATGACGGGCATAGTGGGCAAAGACCTGCGGATGGCTTGCCCAGTGCTCGTTAATTTGTGACGGGAACTCCACGAAATCACGCGGCGTGTTGGTGCCTGAAAGCGTGGCAAAGCGCTGGCTGGCGAACAGGCCGTGCAGCGTATGGCCAAACTCGTGGAACAGCGTAATCACGTCATCCCAGGAGATCAGCGCCGTCTGCCCGTTTGCCGGCTTTTGATAGTTACACACGTTGTAAATCACCGGACGCGCGGCAAACTCATGGGATTGCTCAACAAAGTTGCCCATCCACGCCCCGCCGCCTTTGGAATCGCGGGCGAAGAAATCACCGTAGAACAGCGCCATGCCTTCGCCGGTATGGTCGAATATTTCCCATACGCGAACGTCCGGGTGATAAACCGGTATATCGAACCGCTCGACAAAGCTAATCCCAAACAGCTGGCTGGCCGCCCAGAATACGCCGTCGTGCAACACGGTATTAAGCGCAAAGTAGGGCTTGATTTGCGACTCATCGAGCGCGTATTTACCCAGGCGCACGCGCTCGGCATAGAACGCCCAGTCCCAGGCCTGGGCAGTGAAGCCGCCCTGCTCGTCATTAATGACTTTCTGTATGTCCGCCAGCTCACGCTCGGCCCGCGCGCGCGCCGCGGGGACGATTCCGCGCATAAAGGCCAGCGCCGCCGCAGGCGTTTTGGCCATTTGATCCGCGGTGCTCCAGCTCGCGTAATCCGCAAAACCCAGCAGCGTCGCCTGACGCGCGCGCAGGGCGGTAAGACGCGTAATCAGCTCGCGGGTGTCATTTTCATCGCCCTTCTGGGTGCGTTCCCATCCGGCCTTGAACAGGTTTTCTCGGGTCTGGCGGTTGGTTAGCGCAGAAAGCGCGGGCTGCTGGGTAGTATTGAGCAGCGGGATCAGCCAGCGGTCGTTCAGCCCTTTCTCGGCGGCGGCCTGCGCGGCAGTGGCAATCTCATCAGCGCTTAATCCCTCAAGCTGCTCAACTTCATCGGCGACCAGTCCGCCCGCTTTATCCGCCGCCAGCAGGCGTTGATTGAACTGGCTGGTCAGGGACGCTGACTCGGTGTTCAGCGCTTTCAGCTCCGCTTTCTCTTCGGCGGTAAGGCGCGCACCGGCCAGCACAAAGTGCTGGTACGTCTCTTCCACCAGCCGACGGGATTCCGCATCCAGCGCTGCTCGCGCCTGCCAGACCGCCTCCACGCGGGAGAACAGCGTATCGTTAAGCCAGATGTCGTTGGCCAGCCCGGCGAGCTCTGTCGAAAACTGCTCGTCCAGCGTCTGGAGGTAATCATTGGTGTGTGCAGAGGTCATGGCGAAGAAAACGCTGCTTACGCGCGACAGCATGGCGCCGCTTTTTTCCAGCGCCAGCACGGTGTTGTTGAAGTCCGGCGCGGCAGTTTGCGCGATGATAGCCTCGATATCGGCTCGCTTCTGGCACATCGCTTCATCAAATGCCGGGCGATAGTGGCTATCGTTAATCTCGTCAAAACGCGGAGCCTGATAAGGCAGCTGGCTGATTTCATAAAAAGGATTATTGGCCGACATCTTTTACTCCTGAGAACGGTATATCCCCCCAGAGTAGGCCAGCCAGCCAATGCCTGCAATGCCGTCATACAAATGTTGCCTTAACGGCGTGCCGGAGAGCGTGCTATGGTAATACAACACAAAAAGCGTTGAGGAACAGTGAGATGATTATTTTAGTTACCGGGGCGACAGCGGGTTTTGGTGAAAGCATCACGCGTCGCTTCGTCGCCAACGGGCATAAGGTGATTGCTACGGGTCGTCGTCAGGAACGTCTGCAGGAGCTGAAAGAGGAGCTGGGTGACAGCATCCTGACCGCACAGCTTGACGTCCGCAACCGCGCCGCCATCGAAGAGATGATGGCAAACCTGCCCGCAGAGTGGCAGGCCATCGACGTTCTGGTCAATAACGCCGGCCTGGCGCTGGGCATGGAGCCTGCGCACAAAGCCAGCGTCGAAGACTGGGAAAACATGATCGACACCAACAATAAAGGGCTGGTGTACATGACGCGCGCGGTATTGCCGGGAATGGTTGAACGTAACCGCGGTCACGTGATCAACATCGGATCTACGGCCGGAAGCTGGCCTTACGCGGGCGGTAACGTCTATGGCGCGACAAAAGCCTTCGTGCGCCAGTTTAGCCTGAACCTGCGCACCGACCTGCACGGGACCGCCGTGCGCGTCACCGACATCGAGCCTGGCCTGGTGGGCGGTACCGAGTTCTCCAACGTGCGCTTCAAGGGCGATGACGCGAAAGCGGATAAAACCTACGAAAACGCCAACGCGCTGGCACCGGAAGACATCACTGAAGCGGTCTGGTGGGTGGCAACGCTGCCAAAACACGTCAACATCAATACCGTCGAAATGATGCCAGTCAGTCAAAGCTTCGCCGGGCTGAGCGTCCATCGCGGCTAATCTGCCCTTCCCGGCCTGCGGGCCGGGTATGTGATGGTCGTTAAAAGAATGGTAGTATGTTCAGGTTAACTCTCTGAGAAACCACAATCCATGGCCGCTGAATCCCAACTTAATCCTACCCAGCCCGTTAATCAGCAGATCTATCGTATTTTGCGACGTGACATCGTTCACTGCCTGATCCCACCGGGTACGCCGCTCTCTGAAAAAGAAGTGTCCGTGCGTTTTGACGTGTCCCGCCAGCCCGTGCGCGAGGCCTTTATTAAGCTTGCGGAAAACGGCCTGATTCAGATCCGTCCGCAGCGCGGCAGCTATGTTAATAAGATTTCGCTTTCTCAGGTACGTAACGGCTGTTTTGTGCGTCAGGCGATTGAGTGCGCCGTCGTGCGCCGCGCCGCCTCGCTGATTAACGACAACCAGCTTTATCTGCTAGAACAGAACCTGCATCAGCAGCGTATTGCGATAGACCGCAAGCAGCTGAACGACTTTTTCCAGCTGGATGATGAATTCCACCAGAAGCTGGCGCAAATTGCCGACTGCCAGCTCGCGTGGGACACCATTGAAAACATCAAAGCCACCATCGACCGCGTGCGCTATATGAGCCTGGATCACGTTTCGCCGCCGGAGATGTTGCTCCGTCAGCACCACGATATTTTTAATGCGCTGAACAAGCGTGACGCTGAGGGCGTAGAAAAAGCGATGACTCTGCACCTGCAGGAAATTAGCGAATCGGTGCAGCTCATTCGTCAGGAAAACAGCGAGTGGTTTAGCGAAGAATAATCTTCGCCGCCGCCTTTCGGCGGCGGCGAAGCTTTTTAGCGGACTACCAGGACCGGAATAGTGGCATAGCGAAGGATTGATTCGGCATTCGAACCGAGCAGGTGGGTCGTCATGCTCGGGTTTTTCGACCCGATGACAATCACGTCATATTCCCCTGCTTTGCTCAGTTTAATAATCTCGTCACGCACGTTGCCGAAACAGACCTTACAGTGAATATTGTCCGGCGAGAGATCGAAGAGACGCTTTAACGCCGTCATTTTTTTCTCAGACTCCGCGGTCATATACTCTTCAAACTTCTTAATATCCGCGTTGAATCCGCGCAGCAACGAGCGGCTGCTGTTAGGCAAAATGTTTACCAGGGTAATGGTTGCGCCTTCCGCCTTTGCCAGGTTAGCCGCGTGGCGCACCGCCTTATCGCTCAAGTCCATTTCAAATACATCAACAGGCATCAAAATCTTTTTGTACATAAGCCTGACTCCTAATTCCGATGAGAGGATTATTTCCTGCCTTAAGAGTGCCATTAGCAATATAAACAAACCCTCAACGCTTGCAGGGGTAAATTATCCATTAAGGAAAATAACTGTCCACTTTGTAAATTACCGTCCTGAATCGTCAGCGGCCGCAGAAAGAACAAAAAAGCGTGACCTTGATCAAAAACAAATATTTTATGCGAAGAGAGGCGTATTAATAATGCCCGTCAACGGCAGCACGCAAAATAGCGCCGTAGCGGATAGTTAGAGAGGAGAAAATACCATGATGACATACGACCGTAACCGTAACGCCATTACCACCGGCAGCCGGGTCATGATCAGCGGCACTGGCCGCACCGGCCTGATTAAAGCGATTCACAGCGAGGGCCTCGACGCCGCGCAGGTGCGTCGGAGCAAAACGGTGGAAGTGGAAGGATGCGAGGGTAAGTTCGAACCGATTGAGCTGATTCGCCTGGGCATGCACTGATCCGGGTAACGACATGCCGCCACGAATGGCGGCATGTGCGTAATTACAGCTGCGCTGCGTAGTGCTTAACCGTCGCTTTTGCCCCCTTCTGCAGCAACGTCTGATACGCTTTCATTACTGCATCAACGAAGACCGCTTCCTGCGGGAGCTCTTTACCAAAGATAGCCTCAATGCCCAACAGCGCTTTCACCCGGCTTTCGCCTTCCGCACTGCCGTTTACCGCAGCCTGAATGACCGCCAGCTGCGGGTCGCTTACGTCTATCACGTTCCCCTGCTCGTCCACGCCGCCCACGTAGCGCATCCAGCCTGCTACGCCCAGCGCCAGCAGCGGGAAGCTCTTCTGGTGCACCAGATGCCAGCGTACGGAATCAAGCATACGCTGCGGCAGCTTCTGGCTGCCGTCCATAGCGATCTGCCAGGTGCGGTGACGAAGGGCCGGGTTGCTGTAACGCGCAATGAGCAGATCAGCATAGTGGGCTAAATCGACGCCTTTCACTTTTAGCGTTGGCGCCTGCTCTTTTAGCATCAGCGCATGTGCCGCAACGCGATAATGTTCATCTTCCATGCAGTCGTTAATATGCTGATAGCCCGCCAGATAGCCAAGGTAGGCCAGGAACGAGTGGCTGCCGTTAAGCATACGCAGCTTCATCTCTTCAAACGGAATGACGTCGGACACCAGCTCTGCGCCCGCTTTTTCCCACTGCGGACGCCCGGCAACAAAGTTATCTTCAATCACCCACTGGCGGAACGGCTCGCAGGCCACGCCCGCCGGATCGCGAACGCCAGTCAGCTGTTCGATTTTTTCCAGCGTTTCGGCAGTGACCGCGGGAACGATACGATCCACCATGGTTGACGGGAAGGTCACGTTGGCCTCAATCCAGTCCGCCAGTTCGCTATCAACCGCGCGGGCATAGGCGCAGGTGACGTTACGCATCACATGACCGTTCTCCGGCATGTTGTCACAGGACATTACGCTAAAAGCGGGCAAACCGGCCGCTCTGCGGCGCGCCAGCGCTTCTACCACCACGCCCACAGCAGATTTCGGCTGATGCGGGTTTTGCAAATCGGCAACAATAAACGGATGATCGAGCATCAGCTGTCCGGTCGCCGGAGAGTGGCAGTACCCTTTCTCGGTGATGGTCAGCGAAACAATCGCCACCTGCGGTTCGCACATCGCGGCCAGAACGGTTTCCAGCCCGTCAACCTGCGCGTGCAGGGCCTTTTTGACGACGCCGACCACGCGCGCCGTCCACGCGTCGGCAGACATTTCCGCCACGGTGTAGAGATTATCCTGCGCCTTAAGATCGGCAATCTGCTGTTCGCCACCAATCAGGTTAACTTCACAGTAACCCCAGTCGCTGTTGTGTTCAGCTGCGAGAATGTCGGTGTACACCGCCTGGTGCGCACGGTGAAATGCACCAAACCCTAAATGAACAATGCGTGACTTAAGGCTGTCGCGATCGTACTGAGGCTGCGTCGCGTTCGCCTGTAATAACCGGTTTTCCATGATTGAGACTCGTTAATTTATCAAAGCTGAGATCCGCAGCCGCTCTGTTATCAGAGCGGCCGCGCCTGCTTACTACACCAACTAGAATGGCAGTTGAGGTAAAAAAATATCTGCCATCAACCATACTGAACCTTCATTTTCAGATATTGATTTATATTAACTTTTGTCCATGTGGTGTGACATGAATGATAAGTTGTGTGATAAGTCACTCAAGATATAAACCATTAGCGTCTTGAAGAGAGTGCGCCATACGCAACGCGCTCTTTGTGAGGCACTTCGGCGGCATCCTCCGCGAGGCTCAAATCACGGTCACGCACTTCTGGCATCAGAACGGCAGAGATCAGCCCAATCACCGAATAGACCATCAGCATGGCGACGATTGGCCACCATGAACCGGTCATATTGCAGAATATCCCAGCCAGCACCGGCCCAAAACCAACGGCGACCAGACCGCCTGCCTCTTTAGAGATCGCCATGCGGGTAAAGCGATTACGCGAGCCAAACATCTCCGCCATGGTGATATTTTCCAGCGCGAACAGCCCCAGCACCGCGACGTTATGGATAACGATAATCGAGAGCATGATCGTGCCCGGCGCATAGCTTTTATCGACGATGATCGACAGCATCGGGTAGGCAAGGATGATGGCTGAGATATTGAGAATAATATACGGCAGACGGCGCCCGACTTTATCCGACAGCCAGCCGAGTAGCGGAATAGAGATAAAGCCGAGGAAGGAGCTGATCATCAACGCATCGGTTGGGATTACCTTATCGAACAGCAGCGTCTGCACCAGATACCCTGCCAGAAATGTCTGGATTAAACCGGAGTTGCCCGCCTGTCCAAACCGCAGGCCGGTCGCCAGCCAGAAGGACTTGCTTTTAAACATCGCGCCGAGAGAGGTTTCTTGCGCTGCTGGCGCCGCTTCAGCCTCATTTACTTTCTCAAATACCGGGCTCTCTTTAAGGTTCATTCGCAGCCAGATTGCGAAGATCATTACCACCACGCTCGCGAGGAACGGGATACGCCAGCCCCAGGCAACAAGCTCTTCACGGTCGAGAGCAAAGAACATGACCGCCCAGATAGCCGTCGCGCTCAGCGTGCCGCAGTTGGTGCCCATCGCGACCAGCGAGGAGATAATGCCGCGCTTCCCTTTCGGCGCGTACTCCGCCAGCATCGTACCCGCGCCGGAGATCTCCGCCCCTGCGCCCAGCCCCTGAATAATGCGCAGCGTGACCAGCAATACGGGCGCGAAAATCCCGATTTGCGCGTACGTCGGCAGCACGCCAATCAGGGTGGTGCAGATCCCCATCATGGTGATAGTGATAAACAGCACTTTTTTACGGCCAATGCTGTCCCCCATTCTGCCGAAAATAAAGGCCCCCACGATGCGCGCAATATAGCCTGCGCCGTAAGTCCCCATCGCCAGGATGAGCGCCATCGCAGCGGACTGTTCCGGGAAGAATATTTCATGGAAAACGAGCGCGGCCCCCAGCGAATAGAGCTGGAAATCCATAAACTCCAGCGCTGTGCCGAGCCAGCCGGACACGGCGGCTTTTACCAGATCTGAGGTCGTTCTTTGAGGTTGTGCTTGAGTCATAATGGCTATCTCTAAAGGGTAAGATGCGTACCACTCAGAGCCTGTCTGCGCAGGCTCTTAACCGCGTGAAGTGTTATTGTCCGAACGTGAGCAAAACCTTGCAGCACTGCCGCTGGTCTTTTTCAAACAGCTCGATTGCGTCTGTAACGTGGTGATAGTCAAAAGTGTGGGTAATCAGTTTTTCAGGGTCGATCAGCCCCCTCTTCAGCCAGTCAATCACGACCGGGAATTTGTTGGCGTTCAGGCGCGAGGAGAAAATCGACAGCTCTTTGCCGGTGATGCCCTGCTGTACTACCTGGCTCGGCTCGCTGGAGAACCCCATCAGCACAATGCGCGCCGCCGGAGAGGCCAGGGCTATTGCCTCCTGCAAAATCGACGGATGGCAGGCGGCGTCAACAATTAACGTCGGCTTGATCCCTTTCTCATCCAGCGCAGCCTGAAGCGACTGCTCGCCGTTGTTGAATACCCAGTCAGCCCCGCTGCGCTGCGCCATTGCCAGGCGCTCGTCAATCCTGTCCACGACGATGACCTGCTTCACCCTGTAAACGCCCTTTAGCGCCTGCACGGTGACCAGCCCCATCGGGCCCGCGCCGTAAATCAGGGCAACGTCATGTTCGGTTGGCTTTGCGTGGCCCGTCACGTTGGCGGCAATGGTGAATGGCTCCACCATGACGGCATGCTTATCGGGGATCGTATCCGGGATGTGCCATGCGTTTTTATCGGGCACAACGGCGTACTCGCTAAAGCCGCCGTCGCGGTGGACGCCCAGCACCACCAGCGAGGTGCAGACGTTCGGTTTGCCCACCGAGCACGGATAGCAGTGTCCGCAATTGATTACCGGGTCCACCGATACGCGCTGGCCGATACGGGCGCTATCCACGCCCTCGCCCACGGCGTCTATGACGCCAAAAAACTCGTGTCCGATTACGCGCGGATATTTGGCAAAGGGATTATGGCCGCGGTAGATATGGCTGTCTGAACCGCAGATCCCCGCAAGCGTGATTTTGACGCGCACGTCGCCGGCTTCGGGTGTCGGGAGCGGACGCTCTTCTATTACCAGTTCATCAGGCTGTTGAATTACTACGCTTTTCATCGTGCACTCCTCATTTACCAGTTCCACAGCGTGCCGTCTTCTAAGCGTGCGACCGGAAGATAGGCCGGATCGTACGGGTATTTTGCGGCCAGCTTCTCATCAAACTCGATGCCCAGGCCTGGCTTGTCGCCCGGGTGCATATAGCCGTTGTCGAAGCGCCAGCTGTGCGGGAAGACTTCGAGCATCTGCTCGGAGTAGCCCATATACTCCTGCACGCCGAAGTTCGGCACCCACAGGTCGAAATGCAGCGCGGCGGCGTGGCAAATCGGCGACAGATCCGACGGCCCGTGCGAGCCGGTGCGCACCTGGTAGAGCGACGCGAAGTCCGCGATACGGCGCATCCCGGTGATCCCTCCCGCATGGGTAATGGTGGTGCGGATGTAGTCAATCAGCTGTTCTTCGATGAGCTGTTTGCAATCCCAGATGCTGTTAAACACTTCACCCACCGCAACAGGCGTGACGGTATGCTGGCGTATCAGGCGGAAGCACGCCTGGTTCTCGGCAGGCGTTGGATCCTCCATCCAGAACATGCGGAATGCTTCGATGCTCTTGCCAAATCGCGCGGCTTCTATTGGCGTCAGGCGATGGTGCATGTCGTGCAGCAGGTGTTCATTGAAGCCAAACTTGCTGCGCACGGCATCAAACAGCTTTGGCGTGAAGTCGAGGTATTTTTCAGTGGACCACAGCTGCTCTTCCGGCCAGTCGCCTTTGGTCGCAGGCTCGTACGCCAGCCCTTTTCCTTTAGACATCCCGTAGGTGGTTTTCATTCCCGGCACGCCACACTGCACGCGAATCGCCTTGAAGCCCATCTCTTTATGGCGGGCGTAATCCTCCAGCACGTCGTCAATGGTATGGCCGGTGGTATGGCAATAAACCATCACCCCTTCGCGGGATGCACCACCCAACAGCTGATAGAGCGGCATATTGGCGGCTTTGGCTTTGATATCCCACAGCGCCATATCCACGGCGGAGAGAGCCGACATGGTGACCGGCCCACGGCGCCAGTACGCGCCTTTATAGAAGAACTGCCAGATATCTTCGATTCGGTGGGCATCGCGGCCAATCAGCTGCGGACAGAGGTGATCTTTCAGGTAAGAAGCAACGGAGAGTTCGCGTCCGTTCAGGGTGGCGTCGCCAAGCCCCACGATTCCCTCATCGGTGGTGATTTTGAGGGTGACAAAGTTACGCCCCGGGCAGGTAACAAATACTTCAGCCCCGACAATCTTCATAATCCAGTTCCTTGCATCGCTCGTTGTGATGAAGGAAATTTACGCAACTACACTACTACCATACAAGTATAATGATCATAAAATCAGCGAGAGATCACAAAATAAGGGCGCTTACGCGCGCCCCCAGCCTGCCACAATGATCAGCATGCCGCACAGCGCAACCAGCGCGCCGGCCCAGTCGTACACGCTCAGCCTGACGCCGTCGACGACCCGCAGCCACAGCAGCGCGGTGCAGACGTAAACCCCGCCGTAGGCCGCATAGACTCGCCCGCTGGCGGCGGGATGGAGGGTCAAGAGCCAGACAAACAGCGCCAGCGCAACGCCTGCCGGGATCAGCAGCAATACGGACGCCCCCTTCTTCAGCCATAGCCAGGGGAGAAAGCACCCGATAATTTCACACAGCGCGGTGGCAAAAAAAAGCAGCGTCGTTTTGATCATTTTTAGGTTTTCGTGAGGATTGATTTAGACATCATACGCGATAATGGCCTTTACTTTTCCATACCTGCGGCGCGGGTATGCCGCAATTTCGGTTTGGTGTAGAATCGTGGCTGGGTTAACCGATTATCTGCACCCACTTTAAAGGAAACGCTATGACAACATTAAGCAAACGCCTTTGTCTGACAGCCCTGCTGGCGCTGTCCTCGTTCGCCTTCGCCACAGCGGCTACGGCCGAAACCAGCAAACTCATCATTGAGTCTGGGGATAGCGCGCAAAGCCGCCAGAACGCCGCCATGGACAAAGAACAATGGAATGACACCCGCAACCTTCGCCATAAGGTAAACACCCGCGCTGAAAAAGAGTGGGACAAAGCAGACGTTGCGTTCGATGCGCGTGATAAGTGTCAGCAAAGTGCAAACACCAATGCGTACTGGGAGCCAAACACCCTGCGCTGTCTGGATCGCCGCACTGGCCGCACGGTTGCGCCGTAATGTCAGCAAAGTATGACATTAAGCTTCGTCCGCTGGAGCGAGAAGACTTACGCTTTGTCCACCAGCTCGACAACAACGCCAGCGTAATGCGCTACTGGTTTGAAGAGCCTTACGAGGCCTTTGTTGAGCTGTCGGATCTCTATGACAAGCACATTCACGATCAGAGCGAACGCCGCTTTGTCGTAGAGTGCGAAGGTGACAAAGCGGGTCTGGTCGAGCTGGTTGAGATCAACCACGTGCACCGCCGCGCGGAATTTCAGATCATCATTTCTCCCGAGCATCAGGGAAAAGGACTGGCGTCACGAGCCGCCAGGCTGGCGATGGACTACGGGTTTAACGTCTTAAACCTGTATAAGCTCTATCTCATCGTGGATAAAGAGAACGAAAAGGCAATCCATATTTACCGCAAACTCGGGTTTATGGTGGAAGGCGAGCTGATTCACGAGTTCTTCATCAACGGAGAGTACCGCAACACCATCCGCATGTGCATTTTCCAGCATCAGCATCTGGCCGGGCATAAATCATCTGCCGCCAGCCTGTTGAAACCAACCGCGCAGTAACCTGCGCGGTTTTATTCTCAGTAATATTCAATACTGTTTTTAATGGTGTAGTTGCGTTCAACGGCGGGTTTGACGCTGTCGTCGGAAATCGTCAGATCGCAACTTACCGGGTTATTGTGTCTGTCGTAATCGCAGCTTTGCTTCACGATCCCCATCGGTTTATCGTTCAGCATACTCACCGCCGTATAGTCCATTCGTTTACGCAGATCTTTCGACGGCGTCGACTGTACGGACAGGTGCTGCTCGCCAGAGACGGTGGTTTTCCCCAGCGGATAGCCATCGGCGTCATAGCGGTATTTTACTTCCATCTCTTTACCGTGTGCCGCCACCACAAAACCGTTGTCATCTGTGTCCCAGGTTACGCCGGCTGACGGCAGCTCTGCCAGCTGGCATTTTCCCTGCAGTTTGACCTTCTGCTGCTGCGTTTCGGCATCAAGGTAATAATTCGCGTCCAGCACCAGCGCAACGCCCGTGTTGGCTTCCAGATCGTGCAGCTCCAGAGTATCGAAGCACCCTTCTGCTGACATCGTGCCGGTCACGCGTTTGGACACTTCGCCCTTATCGTTAAACAACGTCTGGGTAAAGTCTTTGACCGGTCCGCGCAGAGGGTCAAAATCAAATTCATTCGAAAAGCTCGCCATCTCCGGCGTGAATGACAGCGGTGCAGAATTGTTGTCGCACCCCATCAGCGTTGTTGCCAGTAGCGATATCGCTGCATATTTCTTCACATCATTTACCGTTTCGGAACGTTGTTGCCAATCATATTAGCAAATACAGCAAGTTAAGCAGTAGTGATTCAGCTTCTCGCTTGAGAGCGACCTTCTGCTCGGGAAAGGCATATCCTTGTTCAATAATATAAAAAGAGAGCATAAGCACATGAAATATATGATTTATAAATAACATCCTTTGCCTACCTGAATGGAAGCTCTGGATGTTTAGTGACCTTCTTTTTTTGGAATGGAGTTTCAAAATGGCAATTCCTGCCTACCATTGGCTGAAGGACGATGGCGGTACCGATAATATGACGGGGAAAATAACGGGTACGCGCGTGCATAGCGCTCTGGTATTCGAGAAAGAGTTCGACAGTTCAAGCCCTCATCTCTACAAAGCTGTGGCAAAAGGGCAAACGCTGAAAAGCGCCGAGTTCAAATGGTACAAAATCAACGATGCAGGTCACATCGGAATTAAAAGCCCCTGGCACAATACAGGTGTATTGATGAACGCAAAAAAATTGCTCTTGTATGGATCGTAGAAACGCTCATTTTCTTTTTAATATATACATTCATGTGTTACATAATGCCAGACGTGCTGCTTTACGACATGTACACAAGAAATTTTGGATTTGTTACTGAGTTAGACGGGAGTGAATACTACACGTTAGTACTTTTTATATTTTCCTTTTTGTTCAATGCACTCTTAATATACGGGTGGGCATTAAAAAAGAAAATGTAATTTATCGGGCGGCAGTATGACCGCCATCTTCCCCTCCCATTCTGGGCATATCATATCAAACCAGACAACGGCGCCGTTGATCAGAATATTCAGAATGTTACTGTCAAAAACAGACACTTACACGAACCCTGCTAAAATAAACCTACACACAGAGAAAAGGAGCAACACATGAAACGGTTACCCTGGATTACCGCCCTGCTGTTAATGAGCGCGTCAACGGCTGCTTTAGCCGCCCCTGATTCCTGCGAGCGCGTAAAAAGCGACATTCAGCAGAAGATCATCAACAACGGCGTGCCTGAATCAGGCTTTAGCCTGAACATCGTGCCGAACGATCAGGCGGATAAGCCCGATGCGCAGGTGGTTGGTCATTGTGCTAACGATACTTTTAAAATTTTATACACTCGCACGGGAAGCGGCGCGGCATCCGGCAATCAGGACAACGCCCCTGCTGAACCGCAGTAATTTCACCTCAATCCCCCTTGGTTTGATGAGGATTAATATTTAATACCCCCAAATAAGTAACACTCACCCCATCATTAGCCCGGTCGTAATCACGGGTGAAAATAATACGCAATTCCAATGATGGGGTGAGTCATGTCTGAGGACGTTAATCACGGCGGAATTAGCCGTCGAGCTCTTGTTAAATCCACTGCGCTGGGTTCTCTGGCGCTGGCTGCCGGTGGCATATCGTTACCTTTTGGTCTTAAAACCGCTGCCGCCGCGGTGCAAAAAGCCGTCAAGCCCGCAGAAGATAAAGTGGTGTGGGGAGCCTGTTCGGTTAACTGCGGCAGCCGCTGTGCGCTGCGACTGCACGTACGTGACGATGAAGTGTACTGGGTCGAAACCGACAATACGGGCGATGACATTTACGGAAACCATCAGGTTCGCGCCTGCCTGCGCGGGCGTTCCATTCGCCGCCGCATCAACCACCCTGACCGTCTTAACTACCCCATGAAACGCGTGGGCAAGCGCGGCGAAGGCAAGTTTGAGCGAATCAGCTGGGACGACGCGCTGAATATCCTCACCGCCAGCCTGAAAAACGTGGTGGAAAAGTACGGCAACGAAGCGGTCTATATTAACTACTCCTCCGGCATTGTTGGGGGCAACATCACCCGTTCCTCCCCTTACGCCTCGCTGGTGGCCCGCCTGATGAACTGTTACGGTGGCTTCCTGAGCCACTACGGCACCTACAGCACCGCGCAAATTGCCTGTGCAATGCCCTACACTTACGGCACCAACGACGGCAACAGCACTTCGGATATCGAAAACACCAAACTGGTGGTGATGTTCGGCAACAACCCGGCGGAAACACGCATGAGCGGCGGCGGGATCACCTACTATCTTGAACAGGCTCGCGAGCGTTCCAATGCGCGGATGATTGTTATCGACCCGCGCTACACCGACACCGCAGCCGGACGTGAAGACGAGTGGATCCCGATCCGTCCCGGCACCGATGCGGCACTGGTCGCCGGTATCGCATGGGTATTGATTAACGAAAATCTGGTTGACCAGCCGTTCCTCGATAAATACTGCGTTGGCTACGACGAAAAAACGCTGCCGGAGGGTGCCCCCGCAAACGGGCATTACAAAGCCTATATTCTGGGTCAGGGTGACGATGCCACGGCGAAAACGCCAGAATGGGCCTCGCGCATCACCGGCATTCCTGCCGGGCGCATTATCAAGCTGGCCCGCGAAATTGGCGAGGCTAAACCCGCCTGTATTTGCCAGGGCTGGGGTCCGCAGCGCCAGGCAAACGGGGAACAGACCTCCCGCGCCATCGCGATGCTGCCGATCCTGACCGGCAACGTGGGCATCAACGGCGGCAACAGCGGCGCGCGTGAATCCACCTATACCATCACCATCGAGCGAATGCCGCTACCGGATAACCCGGTGAAAACGCAAATCTCCTGCTTTAGCTGGACGGACGCGATTGCCCGCGGCCCGGAAATGACCGCGCTTCGCGACGGCGTGCGCGGTAAAGAGAAGCTCGACGTGCCGATTAAGTTCATCTGGAACTACGCCGGAAATACCCTCATCAACCAGCACTCGGATATCAACAAAACGCACGACATTTTGCAGGACGAGAGCAAGTGCGAAATGATTGTCGTCATCGACAATTTTATGACCTCATCCGCGAAGTATGCTGATATCGTCCTGCCAGACCTGATGACCGTCGAGCAGGAAGACATCATCCCTAACGACTACGCTGGCAACATGGGCTATCTGATCTTCCTGCAGCCCGCTACCGCGCCGAAATTCGAGCGTAAGCCTATCTACTGGATCATGAGCGAAGTGGCAAAACGCCTCGGGCCGGATATCCATCAGCAGTTTACCGAAGGCCGCACGCAGGCGCAGTGGCTACAGTATCTGTACGCCAAAATGCTCGAAAAAGACCCGCTGCTGCCCTCCTATGATGAACTGAAAAAAATGGGGATTTATAAGCGTAAAGACCCGAACGGGCACTTCGTAGCCTATAAAAAATTCCGCGACGACCCGGATGCCCATCCGCTGAAAACGCCGTCGGGCAAAATTGAAATTTACTCCAGCAAACTGGCGGAAATTGCCGCCACCTGGGAGCTGGCAAAAGACGAAACCATTACCCCGCTCCCGGTCTACGCGTCGACCTTTGAGGGCTGGGACGCGCCTGAGCGCAGCACCTTCCCGCTGCAACTGTTCGGCTTCCACTTCAAAGCCCGCACCCACTCCAGCTACGGCAATATCGATGTGCTGCAGGCAGCCTGCCGCCAGGAAGTGTGGCTCAACCCCGTCGATGCCAGCAAACGCGGCATTAAAAACGGCGATATGGTGCGCGTCTTTAACGATCGCGGTGAAGTGCGAATTGCGGCTAAAGTCACGCCGCGGATTATGCCCGGCGTGAGCGCGATGGGCCAGGGTGCCTGGCACGACGCCAACATGAACGGCGATCGCATCGACCACGGTTCGTGCATCAACACGCTGACCACGCACCGCCCTTCGCCGCTGGCGAAAGGCAATCCGCAGCACACCAACCTGGTGCAGATCGAGAAGGCGTAAGGAGTAACCGATGACAGCCCGGTATGGCTTTTTTGTGGATCCCAAAGCCCTGCCGGTAATATCCTCGTTGTGCTGAGCGAGCTGCCTGGCCGTGGTCTTTTCTATGGCCTGCATATGACCGCAGGTATGGCGATTGCAGGTTAACAAAGTGCGCGGGGACCCCCGCGCATGCGTAAGGAATGTTGTAATGACTGAAGTATCACATCGTGCATCTTTTGCCTTCAGCGCCAGAGTATTGGGCGCACTGTTTTATTATGCCCCGGACAGCGAGCAGGCTGCGCCGCTGGTAAATGCCCTCACCGCGGGTGACTGGACGCAGGACTGGCCGCTGGAGCAGGAAGCCCTGCTGCCCGTAGCCGAGACGTTTCGCTCCCCGTCAGAGGAAGCAATAAAAGATGCCTGGCAGCGTCTTTTCATCGGTCCCTATGCGCTGCCTGCACCGCCGTGGGGTTCCGTCTGGCTGGATCGTGAATCCGTGCTGTTTGGCGACTCCACTCTCGCGCTGCGCCAGTGGATGCGTGAAAATCACATCGTCTTTGAGATGAAGCAGAACGAGCCGGAAGACCATATTGGCACGCTGCTGCTGCTGGCCGCGTGGCTGGCTGAGAACGGTCGCGACGCCGAATGCGACCAGCTTCTGGCCTGGCATTTGCTGCCATGGAGCACGCGTTTTCTCACCGTCTTTACCGAGAATGCAGAGCACCCGTTCTATCGCGCGCTCGGAGAACTTACCCGGCTGACGCTCGCAGACTGGCAGTCTACATTGCTGGTCCCTGTCGCGGAAAAAACGCTCTACCGTTAATCACCTTCTGGCTTGCTCACCGCGATTGAGCAAGCCAGGCTCGCCTGCCCCCAATCCGCTAAAATCCCACCTGCTCTGGCGGGATAACGCCAGCGACAGCCCACGCCGGTCGGCGTTTATCTTCACGTCCAGATGCGCCCCGGCAAATCCGCTATTATTCAAATGGTGTAGCGCACTGCGGGGAAGCGCCAGGAGAAAGAATGGACTGTCACGTTAATAATAATCAGGCGCCGTATATTAATAGCATAATATCTAAATTATAATTCTTTCACGTATGGTCCACAGGTGAGGTTAGAATGCGGTTAATTGTCATGTTGTTAAGCTTGGTTGTCTCCACACAGGCCCTGGCGAGTGAGCTTGCCAGGCCTGCCGGTAAAGTTCTCTTAACCCTCACTGGAAATATTCAAAATACAAATGAAGACGGCAAAGCCGTTTTTGATCTCGCCAGCCTTGAGAAGCTGGGTGTGGTCAGCTTCCAGACAACGTCGCCCTGGTATAATGGCCGCACGACCTTTACGG
>Ga0268255_10000443_pt1 | contig 29110 bp, 21 predicted proteins | sample AgamicOrMarz_FD_200256 | JGI IMG/M metagenome (GOLD analysis project Ga0268255, IMG submission 200256) | Agave microbial communities from Guanajuato, Mexico - Or.Ma.rz (v2) (version 3) | ecosystem: Host-associated > Plants > Phyllosphere > Phylloplane/Leaf | place: Guanajuato, Mexico...
TGGAATCGTTTCGTACAGTCATTAAGGGTTGGCTCGGCAAAGTCCTTCTAATTTTGTTTTTGACCCCTTTAGCACTTGTAGGTATTGAAGGATATTTTAATAGGGGAAACAAGGCTGATGTTGCAAAGACAGTAAACGGCCAAGAAATATCTAAAAAAGACCTTGAAACTTTAACTCAGTCTTACAAACAACAATATTTAGCTGCTGTTAAAGGTGATGAGAGTTTACTTAATTTGCCTGTCATTCAGGCTAAGGCACTTGATATTTTAGTGTCGCGTAATTTATTGATTCAGCAAGCGGAAAAATTAGGTATTTCTTTGAGTGATACTCAAATTGAGCAAATGTTAGCTCAACAGCCTAGTTTGCAAGAGAATGGTCAATTCTCACAAAAACTCTATGAAAATTATTTACGTTCGATCGGCATGACAAGCCAAGGTTTAATTTCAAGCCTACGTCAAGATCATGCTTTAAAAATGTTAACTTCTACATTTGCTGATTACTCTCTAGTAAGTAAAGTTGATCTTATGCAAATTGCGAATTTGCAAACTGAACAACGTACTTTGCATTTAGCTAGTATTAAATTAGATAGTTACAAAACAGGTTTAACTGCCTCTAATCAAGAAGCTACAGATTATTACAACAAGCATCAAAATGAATTTAAGCAACAAGCTTCGGTTGATGTGGATTATGTTGTGTTATCTCCTTCAATGGTAGCTAAACCAGCTCCTGCAACTGAAGCTGAACTTCAGCAGGCTTATGCAAAGTTTGTTGAAACTCAGAAAAAAGATGCTAAGCGAACTGTGAAGCATATTTTAATTACTACTGATGCTCGCGATGATGCAGCAGCTCAAAAGCTTGCAAAAGAAGTGTATGCAAAAATTCAGGGCGGACTTTCATTTGCTCAGGCTGCATCTCAGTTTTCTGAAGATCCTAGTTCTAAAGCAAAAGGTGGTTTAGTAGAAGCATATGCACCAGGTGTTTTCTCAGATGCATTTGATAAAACTGTCTTAAGTTTGAAAAATGGGCAAGTTTCACAGCCAGTAAAAACACAATATGGTTACCATATTATTGAAGCAGAAACGCAAGCGAACCAAATCCCTTCATTTGAAGCTGAGAAGGCACGTTTAACTGCTGAGGTTGAAAAGAATAAAGTTGCGACTGTTTATTCAGATACCGTAAATAGTTTGAATGAAACGATTGTTGGCAATGATTCTTTAGAAGCGGTTGTACAAGAAGTAAAAGGTACAAAAGTTGAATCATTAAATGGTGTAACTTTAGCTACTCAAAATCCATATTTAAGCGATCCAAGTGTCAAAATTAAATTATTTAATGATGATGTGAAGAATGGTGACCGTAATACTTCCTCTAATATTCAGTTAGCGAATGGTGATACAGTATGGGTTAAAGTACGTGATTACCACGCAGCTGGTGTAAAACCATTAGCACAAGCGATGAATGAAGCGAAAGCAAAAGTTATCGATGAAAAAGCGCGTAAGGCCGCTCAAGCAAAAATTGCTACTATGTTGACTGAGTTTAAAACTCAACCTGCAGACCAAGTGGTTGCTAAAAATAAAGTCGCATTTGAGTCAGCTGGTGTATTTACTCGATCACAAGGTTTAAAACGAGAAATTGAACGTGCTGCATTTAGCTTAGCTACCCCTAAACCAGGTATGTGGTCTGTTACAACAGCAAACTTACCAAATGAGCTTGTAGTCGTTGCAGTTTCAAATGTAAATTCATCAGCTGTAAATGCTATTCCTGCTGATCAGTTACAACAGTTAAAACAACTTTATCGCCAATCACGTGGCCAACAAATATTGGAAGATTACAGCCAATATCTAAAATCACATGCAAAGATTAAATAATAATTTAATCAAATAAAAAAAGCGCTTCGGCGCTTTTTTATTTTCTATTAATCGAGAGGTTGTTCGATATATTGCTGTCGATATTGTTTAGGTGATAAATCAAAACTCCTTTTAAATGCTTGACTAAAAGCAGTTTCAGACGAGTAGCCAACTTTATTTGATATTTGCTGAATTGATAAGTTACTTGTACGTAAATATTGGCTAGCTAAACGAAAGCGATAATGTTGCAAATAAGTTAGAGGCGGTTCACCAATAATACTGCTAAATAGATTTGCGAATTTGGAACGTGACATACAGCATTGTTCTGCTAAAGATTCAACGGTCCAAGCCATTTCTGGTTGGCTATGAATAGCAGATAGGGCATTACTCAATTCAGGGTGAGTTAAGGCACTTAGCCAGTTTTGTTGATCAGTCATTTGTTGAACGTGATCACGTATACATTCAATAAGAAGAATACTGACTAAATGATCAATAATTTTGTCATGACCTGGCCTAATTTTTTGAGTTTCAATCGCTAAAAAATAAAGTCCAATTTGTAGCCATTCAGGTGGGTTGGTTTGATTTTCATGTTGAATATGCATAATACATGGCAATGCATTAATCAAAGGACCTGCCATATGAGTATCAATCTGACAGCGTAAACATAGCAATAATGTTTTATCCGGAGAAGAAGTACCAAACTCGATCGCGTCTTGTCTATGTCCGTTAAAAAGTGAAGTAATATCTAGAGAATCTACCAATTTGCTGGCTGTTGATTTTGAATCAGTGGCACTATGTGCTTTTCCTGAAGGAATTAAAATAATATCACCAGCTGTTGCAATTATTTTTTCTGATGCATTAAGTTGAATATATACTGAACCAGTTAAAACAATATAGGCAAGTAAAGCAGATTGATCTTGTGTTTTAAAAGCCCATTCTCCTTGTGCTTTTAAATAGATGTATTCAGACTTATTAAGGTGAATATCATCAAAAAACTTACTTAGTGCATCCATCTTTAAATGATCAATCATTATTTTAATAAAATTATAGTGAGCTATAAGAATAGATCAACATGTGTTTTTAGGACAAAAAAGTGGAAGAAAATGCCAAAGACTTTAACATAGGTTTTTTGGACGGTTACTACTGTTAAGTAAACACTATTTCTTTAACTATATAGATATATAGAAAAAGGAAATATGACTATGAATGCACCAGTGAATGTTCAGCAAGAACTTATGCCAGTGCCTGCGTCTATGCGTGAGATAGATCGTAAACGCTTTTTATGGATGATTAGTCCCGCTTTACCTGTAATTGGTTTAGGTATTTTAGCTGGTTACCATTTTGGTCCACGCCCATTAAAAAAAGTTTTCGCTTTAGGTGGCCCACTTTTATTACATGTTGTGATTCCCGCAATTGATACTGTTATTGGGAAAGATGCACGTAATCCGACTGATGAAGAAATTAAGCTTTTAGAAAAAGATCCATATTATTCACGCCTTGTGAAAAGTTTTATTCCTTTACAGTATGCCGCAAACGCTTATGCATGTTATTTAACAAGCCGTAAAACCACGTCATTTATTGATAAGATTTTACTCGGTGTTTCGATGGGTGCGATTAATGGTATTGCCATTAATACCGCACATGAGTTAAGTCATAAACATGATCGTATAGACCATATTTTATCTCATCTTGCTTTAGTGCCTACCGGTTATAACCATTTCCGTATTGAACATCCATATGGCCATCATAAACGTGCAGCAACGCCTGAAGATCCTGCTTCTTCACGTATGGGCGAAACATTTTATGAATTCTGGCCACGTACAGTTGTAGGTTCTTTTAAATCTGCCATTGAAATCGAGAAAAATCGCTTAAAACGTAAAAGTAAAGAATTCTGGTCAGGTGATAATGAATTATTACAGGGTTGGGGAATGAGTGCGGCTTTCCATGCTTCTATGATAGGAATTTTTGGTAAAAGCACAATTCCATATTTAGCGACACAAGCATTTTATGGCATTAGTCTTTTTGAAATTATTAACTACATTGAACATTATGGCTTGCTGCGTCAGAAAAAAGAAAATGGTCAATATGAGCGTACAATGCCCGAGCATAGCTGGAACAATAATAACGTCGTAACAAACTTATTTTTGTATCAGTTGCAGCGTCATTCAGATCACCATGCTTATCCAACTCGTCCATTCCAAGCGCTACGTCATTTTGATGAAGCTCCAGAATTACCAAGTGGTTATGCAAGTATGTTATTACCAGCATTAATTCCTTCATTGTGGTTTAAAATAATGGATAAGCGAGTTTTTGATCACTATAAAGGTGATTTAAACAAAGCAAATATTTCTTCAAAACGTCGTGCAAAAATCTTCAAAAAATTTGGAGTAGTAGACCAATCATTAGAACCTACAACTGTTAAATAAACAAAAAACTTAAGTCTTGAAATATGAAAACCCTCTTATTATTCTTAATGAGAGGGTTTTTAGCTTCTAAAATTTGGACATAGGTAAGGGAATACTGAAATTCCCTTTACTCTATTATTTTAGTTCACTCGATGATTTACCAAGTTCACGACGAGCAATAATTAATTGTTGTATTTGCTGAGTACCTTCAAAAATATCAAGAATTTTTGAATCACGCGCCCATTTCTCAAGCAGCTCATCTTCGTTATAGCCAACACTTGCTGCTAATTCGACACATTTTAAAGTGATTTCATTCCCAACACGACCTGCTTTTGCTTTTGCAATAGAAGCCTCTTTAGAGTTTGGCTTTTTATTATCTGCCATCCATGTCGCTTTTAACATGAGTAGACGGGCAGCTTCCCATTCAGCTTCCATACGGTAGATTTGTGCTGTCAGGTTAGAAGCATGTAGGTAAGGGGTGGAATAGTCAGGATCTAGCTGATCTTTAAAAATCTCTTTAATACGCTCTAAAGAAGCTTTTGCGCATCCAATTGCCATTGCTGCAACTAAGGGGCGAGTATTGTCAAAAGTTTCCATTACTCCAGCAAAGCCTTTCGCAACATCGACTTCGGCATTACCTAAAAGATTCTCGGCTGGTACGCGGCAGTCAATAAAACTAATCACGGCTGTATCTGAAGCTTTAATTCCCAATTTATGTTCGAGGCGTTCAACCTTCATTCCGGGCGTACCTTTAGGTACGACAAATGATTTAATTGCTGCACGTCCAAGTTTACGATCGAGCGTAGCCCAAACAACGACAGAATCTGCACGTTCGCCTGAGGTTACAAAAATCTTTTCACCATTTAGAATGTAGTCATCGCCATCTTTAGTTGCCGTGGTACGGATAGCCGCAGAGTCAGACCCGCAACCAGGTTCGGTAATGGCCATTGCTGCCCATGTTCCTTTGAACCGTTCTAATTGCTCATCATTTGCGACAGCGGCAATTGCTGAGTTTCCAAGGCCCTGACGAGGCATACTCAGTAATAAACCCGTATCGCCATAACACATCTCAATAATACCAAGAGCGGTCGACATGTTGGTTCCATTACGAATACCTTCATTGTCTGTATCGCCACGCTTTCCAGCACCCGCAGCTCCAGCATTAATCCCTTCGCCGCCTTCATTCATACCATCAATGAGAGAAGCGAGCATATCAAGTTCTTTTGGATATGCATGCTCAGCTTTGTCATATTTACGAGAAATAGGGCGTAAAACATTGATCGCAACATCACGTGCTTGATCAATCATCATTTTGAATTTTTTAGGATTTTGTAAATTCATTAAAGTATCCTCTGATTGATCGCTTAAGCATGTAAGCCAGATTGTAAAATTGCAGTAGCCCGTAAATCGCGGTACCAACGTTCAACAGGATGTTCTTTTGTAAAACCATGTCCCCCAAGAATTTGCACACCATCTGTACCGATTTTCATGGATTTCTCAGCACAAAGTAGATGAGCTAAGTAAGCTTCGCGGTGAAATGGTTTGCCAGACTCTGCAAGGCTTGCAGCATTTAGAATCAACATACGCATTGCATCAATTTCAATAGCCATATCAGCAATCATGAAAGCGACACTTTGACGATGAGAAATAGGTTCACCGAATGCAGTTCGTTCATTGGCATATTTAATACAATAAGTTTTTACAGCTTCACATGTACCTACAGCCATTGCACACCACATTAAGTTGCCTAAATCTAAAAAGGCGGTGTAATCAAAATCTGTTGCCCCTAATCGTAGAGCAGGAGTGTGATTAAAGCGAAGAGTTGCTGTTTCCGCCGCTTTAAGGCCCATGGCCGGAGTGTTTTTAATAGAAATAGTTTCGTTACTCTGTACGACAAACATATCGGGTTCACCGTTAAAGTCTGCACTTACCAAGAACACATCAGCCAAATCACCTAAAATGACTAAGGTTTTTTCACCATCTATAAAATATTGATCATTTTCAAGAGAAGCTTTTGTTTTTAAAGTATAAGGATTAAATGCTGGGGTAGCTTCTTGTACTGCAAAGGTTGCGGTAATATCTGCATCTTCTGCAAAACATGGCAAATACATCGATTGAACTTCAGCAGAACCCCAACGTGTGATTGCATTAATAACGCTAAAGGTACTGAGTAATCCTGCTGTAAGGCTAAAATCACCTTCAGCTAATTTTTCAGCAATTAATACGTTACTAACAATATTTTGTTCGGTCGCTACACCACCTAATGCTTCTGGAAGTGCATAGTAATTGAGTCCTAAATCTTCAACATATTGCCAAAGACTTTCAGGAAACTGAGCTGCCTGATCAGCATCATGAGCCAACCCCAATAAGACTTCTTGAGCAAATTGAGACATTGCCTCAGAAGTCATTTGTTGTTCTTCGGTTAGACTTAAATCAAATAGATTTTTTTGTTGACGAGGCAAACGTTGTTGAGAAATTTGTTTGGGTTTAAATGCTTTTTGAGTCTGTGTTAATGCTCTAAAACCAGCTTTTGAACCTTGATAAAGAGATTTTTCAACAAATTTACGCAACTTGAGTTGATCAAGTACATCGCTTCCAGCCAATCTAGTGATCAGCGATAAACCCAAACCCTGAGCTTTATTGATCATACTTGTCATGATTATGGTGTCCTAACACATTGTTATTGTTTTATGCTGACACGCCTCATAGTAAAAAACTATGTCGTTACTGACATTCGAAAAATGAGTAGATAAAAGGTAAATAAAAATTAATTAAGTCTTAATATACTGATTTTATTTGTTTAAATTGATTTTAATATTGGGTGAGTTCAGTGGAATTGACTAGAATGACATAGAATCATTCTAGTCTTTCACTAAATCAAGCAAAGTTACGAATCATACGTCGTACATTAGTTTTTGCATCAATTACCGTCATAAACGTATAGGCTCCGATAAATTTACGGCTAATAAACATAAATTCTTTTGGAGGAACCGAAAAATAACGAGATGCCATTGATTTACTCGCTTGCTGCATAACACGGCTGTGGAGCTGGCTTTTCTTCCAGTCATAACGTTCGTGTTCATCCATAAGGCCAGCAGGCATATCTGGATTATTTGCAGGAGTACTAAATGCCTCTGTCGCGAGTAAGAATACATCAGCCATACCCGGTTTAATACTTTCAGGCATTGCATCAAAAAACTCGTAACCAGTCATGGCTTTCACCATTGCATCTTTATTATGCTGATAACCTGCTTGAATGAGTTGACGTGCAACTGTTAGCAAGTGTTCATCAAACTGACGAATAGCACCAAAATCTAATAATACAATTTTGTCCTGAACATCTTGTCCATTACCTAAACGTACTAGGTAATTCCCAAAGTTAGGATCAGTTTGCATTTCACCCCATTCAAAAATTTCACGAACCGCAATTTCTAGCGAAGCTTCACCAAGTTGATTGCGACGTTCTTGAGGTAATGACAGCATAACCGGGCTGTTAATTGGCACGCCACGTTCAAAAGTCATGCAGAGTACTTGATTGGTACAGTATTCATCTACAATTGTTGGAACAATATAGCGTTCATCATCTTTTAAACGTTCACCAAAGCGACGAGTAGTAGCAGCTTCAACACCATAGTCAACTTCACGATGCATCATTTCACGTACTTCATCAAACCACTGATCAAATTCACGGGTTTGTGGCACCATACGCGTCAGTTTAAGCATGTTTTTAAACAAGCTCATATCGGAGTCAATTGCATTTGCAACGCCAGGATATTGAATCTTTAAAACTAACTCTAAGCCATCTGATTTGCGCGTTGCACGGTGTACTTGCGCGAGAGAGGCAGTACCGATTGGCTCATGATCAATAGTTAAATCATTTAATTTAGCGCCCAGTTGCTCTTGAAGATGTGGCTTAATTGCAGGCCAATCTAATGCAACTGTCTGGTTATTTAAGGTATTTAACGCTTGTGTAATTTCTTCAGGTAAAAAATGTTCACCATAAAGGGCCATCATTTGGCCAATTTTAACAATAGAACCCTTAAGTTTACCTATTTCAGAAACCAGATAATTAGCTTGTTCGCTCATCGCTTTTTTACGTTTCTTTTCTTTTTCTTCCTCATTAGAAAATATAGAAGAGGCACTTGCAGTTGCCCAACGTGTTCCTGCAAGTAAAGAAGCTTTCGCGATTGATAAGCGTCGATCCATGGAAGAAGTTTTTAAACTCTTAAGCTTATCTTTCTGATTTGACATGAAAATAGAATCCTATGCGCATCATGCAGCCAAACGCTGGTGATCTAAAATTGTAACGAATATTACATGTTTTGAGCGTATTAAAATAGTTCTCTCAGACTGAATGATCAGTCGAAATGGCTATCTTTATTTCAATAATTTTAAAATAGCCTAAGCAATTTTAAAATTGAAGAAACTTACAGCGTTCAGATGAGTAAAAATAGGGTAAATGGATCTTTTATAACCACTTAGATTACATTTTAAATTGAATCTTAAATTCAGATTTTTGCATCAAGTGAAGTCGATTAGTCTGAATATGCTGTAACAACATTTGTTTGACGGAATCATGCATAAAACCAAGTGCATGAGCTTTTACAATAATAATGCTAGGCAAGGTATAGAAAAAATACTTAACATCGTCGAGTGTGGCGTTATTAAAAACACCTTGTTCAACTAACGTCTGCTGCAAAAACTGCTTTTCATTTAATACATAATCTGAAGATTCATCCCAAAAACGGTGACGCATAGCCATCAGATTGTTGTGTTTATAACTCATAAAATTGTTAGCTCAGACTTCAACTATAAATAAAATATATGGAGTCGAGTCCTGAATATCAAGTTGAGATTATTTTTTATTCAGTTGCTCTTTGATTTTTTATGTAATTCTTGTAAATAGCCTAAGCAAATTTAAAAATTTTTTTAAAAAACCTATAATCGAAACAATTTCATCTCTAACACTACTTATTATGACTCCTGCATGTAGACTGTTAAAAAGTAACAAAATTGAATTTTCAATCCATGAATATGAACATGATTCAAATGCTAAAAGTTTTGGACTAGAAGCCGCAGAAAAACTAAATTTAGACGTAAGGGAAGTATTCAAAACCTTAATGGTGAGCGACGATAAGAATTATTTTGTCGCTGTATTGCCAGTTAATCATCAATTAAATTTGAAAAAAGTAGCTACGGCATTTGGCTGTAAAAAATTGCAGATGGCTAACCCTAAAGATGCTGAGCGTCTAACAGGGTATTTAGTCGGAGGAATCAGTCCTTTAGGTCAAAAGAAACGTTTAAAAACTGTTATTGATGCATCTGCACAAGAGTTCAGCAAAATTTATGTGAGTGGCGGGAAACGGGGATTAGATATTGGCTTAAACCCTAAAGATTTAGCACAACTCTTAAACGCTCAATTTGTTGATGTAATTGATGAGTAAAATCAATCTCTTTCTTATCTCATCTAATTAATTAATTTCCCGATAATATAAGTAGGATTTATTTAATAAAAACAATTCTCATTATTATTTATATTTAGTATTATTCCGAGCTTTATAAAATTTAACTAATGATTTTTGGGCTAGGAGAAAGGGAAAAATGCATCAATATAAAAAGGTTGGGACAAACTCAAATCATCTAATGCGTGCTGAATCACAATATTTTAAATTAAAACCTTGCTGTCTTGCTCTAACAGCAATATTTACACAACAGGTTTATGCGAATACAAATATTCAAGAAGAATCCATTAATAATCAAACGACACAAAAGCCTGTAGCCCAATTGCAAAAAATTATAGTGACGGCGACAAGAACACCAAAAAATATTGCTGAAATTGCAGGTACAGTTCAAACGATTGAAAAGCAGCAAATTGAACAACAGGCTACAGCTGGACGAAAAATTGTCGATATTCTAGCTCAGTTAGTTCCATCATTAGGCGTGAGTAGTGGAACGACTACTAACTATGGGCAAACAATGCGTGGTCGCGATGTCATGATCATGATTGACGGAGTATCGCAAAATGGATCACGCGATGTCGCTCGACAGTTAAATAGTATTAGCCCAGGCATGATTGAACGTATTGAAGTCCTGGGTGGAGCTACAAGTATTTATGGATCAGGTTCTACCGGTGGGATTATTAATATTATTACGAAACCTGCTGATTCGACTAAACCTGTAAGTTTTGAGACCAAACTTGGTATTACATCTTCTGATACATTTCGTGGAGATAGCCTAGCTTATGAAATTGGTCAATCTATTTCATTTAATAAAGATAATATAAATGGTTTCTTGGGAGCTAATTTTACTAGCCGTGGATCTCAGGTTGATAGTCATGGTGATCGTATTGCTATAGCACCTATGCAGGGAAGCCGCCCTGACACCGATACAGTTGATATTAACAGTCGTCTAAATATAGATTTAACCGATAACCAATCACTAAGTTTGGGTGCACAGTACTATAAAGATGAACAGGATACGAATTATGGTCCAGATTATGGAAAAAATTATATTTATGGAGGAGCACCTAACTCCTATATTGGAAAAAAGGGATTAGAAATAACTAATCAACCTTTTACAGAGCGCTATGCATTTAATACTCAATATCAAAATAAAGATATTTTAGGTCAGGTCTTAAATTTAGAAGGATATTACCGTAAAGAAAGTGCTCGTTTCTTTCCAGTCTTTTTAGGAGGAGAAGGCACAGAAGCAAAACAGTCTCAATCTGAAATCGAAGTTACTGGTCTGCGCTCAACGTTACAAACTGATCTGAATATTATGAATCGTGATCTTAATTTAACTTATGGTTTAGATTATGAACATGAAAAAGATCATCAACATTATGAGCACTTCACAGCATTTAATACAGGTTTGATATATAAACCTACAGGTAAAACTTCCGATGCTGGCCCAAATACAACAATTCAAAGTGCTGGCGTTTTTCTACAAGGTGATTATGCTTTAACAGAGCGCATGAACGTACAAGCTGGTACTCGTTATCAATATATTAAAGCTGAAACCGAACAGTATTCGACTAAAAATGGAATACAGCCAAGCGGATCTGTAAATGACGATGCTGTTTTATTCAATTTGGGAGCGATATATAAATTAACAGATGAGCAGCAAATATTTGCTAATTTCTCTCAAGGCTTTAGTTTTCCAGATGTACAACGGATGATGCGTGATGCATTTAATATTTCAACAGCTAATATCCAACCTATTAGTGTAAACAGCTATGAACTAGGCTGGCGTTTACAAGGGGAGCAGAGCCTAAATCTAGGTATAACAGGTTTCTATAATACCTCAGACAAAGTAGTTCAGTTCTACAAGAATAGTAATAAAGAAACTGTTGCTGAAGTTATGGACAAAGACCAGCGTGTATATGGTGCTGAACTAACGGCGACTTACCCATTTATGGAAGAGTTTAAAGTTGGGGGAACGCTTGGTTATACGCGAGGTCAATATAAAGATACGGATGGTAAATGGAAAGAGTTAAATGCTTTTCAGGTTGCACCAATAAAAGGTACTGTTTTTGCTGAATGGAACAGTGATGAGGGATATGGCACTCGTGTGCAAATGCTTGCTATAAAAGGTACAAATGAAGCCGTAAAAGATGGCTCACTTTCAGCTGTAAAAATTAAAGGCTATAGCACGATGGATGTGTTGGCACATTTCCCAGCATGGAAAGGACGTATAGATTTTGGTGTATATAATGTTTGGAATAGAGACTATCGAACTGTCTATAGTCAACAAGCAGAAAAAGTATATGGGCTTGTAGAAAGTATTCCAGCTGAAGGACGTACTTACGGCCTCAGTTATACATTTAATTATTAATGTGAACCAATATAGGGAATATCTATAAATTATAGGTATTCCTTAATAAATATAAAAAAATAGCAAAATAAACTTGCATCAATAAATGAAAATGATTATCATTATCCTTATTGAGAGTTAAGGAGGGTTCTAAAAATTAATTATAGTGCGTACCACTCTAACGTTAAGTTTTTATTCGATTTAAAGTTATACCAGCGACTCCAATAACAATAACGCTGAAAGATGAGTTGATTTCTGGTATGTGAGCGCCTGCAAGATATTATAACAACAGGCAGGTTCAACTAGCGGTAAATGGAACTAATAAAAATAAACATTATCAGCGCAACAAAAAGAACTAAACAAAAGCAGCAGGCGAGGAAGGCTTGCTGCTTTTGTATTTAAGGTTAATTTCATAGTTATTCATATATTTCAACTGTTTTAGACTTTTAACTCTACTGAGTAACAGATGGATTATATTTTTGATTAAAAAATAACCACTAATGTTTCATTTATTAACATCCTACCTTCTTAGGCATTTTTTTGTATACCCTGAATAAAACATGATCAAAAAAAGAGGTAAAAACGTGCTTATTTTTCATGGAAAACCTGTTCATGGAGCTATCTTCGATATGGATGGGACAATGTTTGACACTGAGCGATTACGGTTTCAAACATTGCAACAGGCATCTCAAGAACTCATTGGGCAGGAATTTTCTCACGAATATTTAATGCAATGTTTAGGTTTAAGTGCAACTACTGCTGAGCAATTAGCTCAACGGTTATATGGTGTAAATGTTCCCTATAAAGAAATTCGAAAAAAAGCTGATGAAATGGAACTCGAACATATTCGAAAACACGGCGTGCCTATCAAAAAAGGTTTAGTTCAGGTTCTAGAACGTTTACGAAAATCTGGATTAAGAATGGCTGTTGCCACTTCAAGCCGTAGAGCAATTGCCGAAGAATATTTAATTAATGCCAATGTATATAAATTTTTTGATGTAATTACCTGTGGTGATGAAGTAGAACAAGGAAAGCCACATCCAGAAATCTTTTTGAAAGCTGCTAGCCAACTTCACTTAGATGCTAATCAGTGTCTTATGTTTGAAGATTCTGAAAATGGTTTAACCTCAGCTCACACTTCAAAAGGTCTAACGATTTTATTAAAAGATATTAAAGAGCCTAATGATGAAATGCTGGAAAAAGCGCATTTTTATTATGACCAGATGTATGACTTCTTAACAGATCTCGACCAGTTTATTCCGGTTATGGATATGCCTGAACTACAGGAACCTTTTCCTCAAAGTTTGAATCAATTGACAGTTGGGATACATGGTTTCGGTGCTATTGGGGGTGGTTACATAGCACAAATCTTGTCACATTGGGATGGGTACACAAAACCAAAGAGAATTATTGCTTCTACACGAAATAGTCTTTTTCGCGAAGCTGTAAATGCATTTGGGACCTATAGTATTCGCTATGGGCAATTTTCTTATGATGAACGTATTGAGAATATGACCATTGTTGATTCTGAAAATGAACAACAAATGTTAGAGATGTATACTCATTCCAGTTTGATTGCACTTTGTTTACCTGAGCAAGCTATTGAAGCTGAATCAAAAATAATTGCAAAAGGGCTGTATGCACGTTTTAACTCGCCACTTGAAACATGTATTGAACCGCTAACTTTTCTAATTATTTTAAATAAAGTCAGTGCGAAATATTTGGTTATGAAGCATCTTAGAGAAGCTCTACTAGAGTTAACCAACGATGAAGATGTTACTGAGCATATTTTAAAAGAGCATTACTTTTGCGATACCGTTGTAAACCGCATGGTTTCAAAGCTATCTAATCAGAATTTATATCGCCAACTTCGTATTAAGCACCATTTTCTTGAACAGCATTTATCTGATGTGGAGCATGAAGAACAGGTCGAAATTGAAGAGTGCAATAAGCTGACCCAAGATCAGCAAAATCAGGCTTCCGTATATATTGATAACATGCGCCGTAATTTCCAGCCAGGGCATATTTTACAAAGTATGGACTTAGTTCTGTTTCATAGCGAAACGGATATGCCAATTTATGTAGAGAAAGGCAGTCCTTTACTCGAAAAGCTACGTCAAGTTGTCTTGGTTAGTCAGATTACGGACATCCAATTAATCAAAAATCGTCTCTGGAATGGCGTACATGCCATGCTTGCCTGGTATGCCTCATTAATGGGGTATGAATCTATTGGTGTTGCAATGGGAGATCATTCGGTTAAAGCATTTGCAGAGAACTTAATTAGAGAAGTAAAACAGGGCCTTGCCATAGTCTTACCTAATTATGCAAAAGATCTAGATCGAATAGCACAAAGCTTTTTAGACTCATGCGAATATGCATTTAAAGACCCTTGTCAACGAGTAGCGAGAGATCCACTACGAAAATTAACTCATAATGAAAGAGTAATTGCATCAATTGAGGTAAATATTAGCCATGATTTGCCTTATAAAAATTTATTAAAAGGAGCTGCTTTAGGTTATGCCTATGCGATTCAATTTTTAGAAATTGAAGAGACTGATGCAATTAAACATTTACACCAGCAAATTCAAAAATTGGATATGGGTACGATTCAAAAAAGCCAACTTGAAGCTGAGTTAACGGAATTAGTCCAATATTTATTTTCTGAACAAGGCAAACAACCTTTGGAAATGAATATGACCAACTCCAAAAATACACACACTCAATATGCTTAAGTTCTTTTAAGTAATTAATCCCACAACTAAAAGGCAAACATGCTTTAATACGAAACATAAATGATTTTGAATTAAAGCTGTGCTGCTAAAACCTTCGACTTTCATGGTGCCAACATCTATACGGGATTATCCTGAATGGCACCTTGGGCGTCAAAATTATGCTTTATGGTATTTAGAAATTAATGATCAAAAATTAGTTAACTATCTAAATACTTTACGTGCGCACTTTTCAGAGTTGTTATTAGAACCCAATCTTCGTCAATTTCATGTCACATTGTTTATATGTGGATTTTTAACTAACGAGACTAAAACTTATAGTGATGACTTTAGTTTCAGTGAGTTTGAGCAGCAAAGCGAAATTTTAAAAAAAGAAAATATTGCACCATTTCGATTAAAAATTGGTTCAGTTGATAGTTTTACTAGTGCTTTATTTGTAGAAATCCAAGACACTGAAAATATCTTATCTCATATACGCCAAAAGCTTGGCCTAGTTTCTAATGAAATTGCGGCTTTAGATTATTATCCGCACATCACATTAGGGCTATATAAAAAAGATTATAGTAGTGGTTTGATTTTGCAAAAAATTTTTTAATTACCTGTACAATACAAAAGAGCTGAATTTGACCTTAAAGTTGAGCATTTAACGTTTGGTTATTATCAGGCTCAATCTTTACAAGGTAAATTATATCCATATCAGCATTTGTTTTTAGGTGATTCATGTTGCAATTGATTTTAGGTGGTGCCCGTTCTGGTAAAAGCCGACTGGCTGAACAAACGGCAATATCTATGCAATTAGCTGTCACTTATGTGGCGACGGCGCAAGCGCTTGATCCAGAAATGCAAAACCGAATTATGCATCATCAAAATCAGCGTCCTGCTCACTGGTCTTTGATTGAAGAACCATCATTTTTAGCAAATGCTCTGCAACGAATTGATCGGCCTAACCAAATTATTTTGGTGGATTGTTTAACGCTTTGGCTAACCAATTTGCTAATGTTAGAAGATCAGAGTGTTCAACAATTTGAGTGTGAGCAGCTGTTAAAAGTTTTACCCACACTTCAGTCAGAAATCATTTTAGTAAGTAATGAAACTGGGCTGGGGGTGGTGCCACTTGGTGAGATTAGTCGTCGTTTTGTAGATGAAGCAGGAAGGCTACATCAAGCATTAGGACAAATTGCAGATAAAGTTGTGTTTTGTGTAGCTGGTTTTCCAATGATTTTAAAAGGTGAGAAATAAAATGAACTGGTGGTTAGAATCTATAAAGCAACCTAATTTAGATGCAAAACAACAAGCTGAGCACCACCAACTCCAACTCACTAAACCTACTGGTGCCTTAGGTGATTTAGAACTGATAGCAGTTAAACTTGCCAGTTTACAATCAAATGCACATCCAGAAGTTAGCCACCCATGGATTACAATTTTTGCAGGCGATCATGGAGTGGTTGAAGAGAATATATCTGCATATCCTCAAGCAGTAACTCGTCAAATGCTGCAAAACTTCACGACTGGTGGCGCAGCAATTAGTGTCATTGCCAAATATCATCAAGCTCATTTACAGGTCATTGATTGCGGTACAGTCGGTGAGGCATATGAATATGCAGGCGTTGAATGCCATTGTATCCGTGCTGGTACTGCAAATTTTGCCAAACAAGCTGCGATGAATGCTGACGAATGTCGTGCTGCTTTAGAGTTAGGTAAAAAAAGCGTAGATATGGCTAAGGCCGATGGCGCAGATATTTATATTGCGGGTGAAATGGGAATCGGAAATACCTGTTCTGCCTCTGCTTTAGCATGCCTTTTATTAAATGATACTGCCGAGCAATTGACTGGAGTTGGTACAGGAATTGGCGCCGATCAGTTAAGACATAAAATTGAAGTAATTGAACAAGCAATCGAGCTTTATCATAAACATGTTATTGGTGATGTTTTCAAAACATTGTGCGCAGTTGGTGGTTTAGAAATTGCAGCAATCGTCGGTGCTTACATTCGCTGTGCGCAAGTGGGGTTACCTATCATTGTCGATGGTTTTATTAGTTCTGTAGCAGCTTTATGTGCAGTACGAATGAATCCTAAAGTACGTGACTGGATATTATTTGGTCATCAATCGGCAGAATATGGCCATCAGCGTATTTTACAAGAACTCAATGCTGACCCAATTTTAAAGATGAATTTGCGTTTAGGTGAAGGGAGTGGTGCAGGTGCTGCTTTGGCATTAGTCAAAATGGCATGTGTATTACACAACCAAATGGCTACCTTTGCCCAAGCTGCTGTAAGCGGAGATAAAATTGAGCAAATTTAAAATTGATTTGCTTAGACATGGTGAAAGTCAATATAGCCATACTTTACGTGGCCATTTAGATGATGAGTTAACAGCAAAAGGTTGGCAGCAAATGCAGTCAACTATTGAGCAAGTTGCAAATCAGCCATGGGATATTATTGTAAGTTCCTCATTAAAGCGTTGCGCTTGTTTTGCTGAGCAACTTGCGAAGACAACTGGACTCCCTTTATTTTTAAATCATGACTTAAAAGAAATGTATTTTGGAGATTGGGAAGGCATCTCAACTCAGCAAATTTATGACACCTCACCAGAATTACTGGCAAATTTTTGGCAAAAGCCAAGTCAATATTGTCCACCTCGCGCAGAAACATTAATGGAGTTTCAAACAAGGGTTCTTAAAGGTTTTCAGGATTTACTTGCACATATGCAACAACAAAACTTACAGCATGCATTGGTTATTACACATGGTGGTGTGATTAAGCTATTGGCTTGTTTAGCCAGACAACAATCTTTAGATGATTTACTCAAAATGCCTGCAGAGCTTGGAAAATTATATTCACTCGAATTTTATGAAAAAGATGATCAATTAAACTTTATATTGATATAGCCTTTTTATATTTATATACACTTGTAAGTTATTATTTTTATACAGATATTTACTTTAAAGTAATAGAACTGTCATTATTAAAATCTAAGATACGAACATTTCTAATTAATAAACTATCTGACTTATGAATATTTTATTTAAAACAACGATTCTTTCAGCCTCATTATTACTTGCGGCTTGTAACGATAATAATGATCAAGGTGTTCAAAACCCACCGTCTACAAACCAATCAAAATATTATCAAACAAAAACACCTTATCAACCGCAACAAGACTTAAAAAGCTACGAACAAGTGCCAAATGGATTTCAGCCTGTTTTTACTGAGTTAGTAGCACGCCATGGTTCGAGAGGACTCTCAAGTCTGAAATATGATTTAGCACTTTATAATTTATGGAAACAGGCAAAAGCAGAAAATGCCTTAACACCGTTAGGTGAACAATTAGGTGCTGATTTAGAAGCAATGATGAAAGCCAATATCTTATTAGGCTATGGTGTGGAAGGAATCCGCCAGTATGGTTATGGAAACGAAACCATGACGGGTATTTTAGAACACCGTGGCATTGCAGACCGATTATTACAGCGCTTACCAACTCTTTTAAATTCCCAAGCCTCTATATTGGTACAGAGTTCTGGGGTAGATCGTGCAGTTGATAGTGCTAAATTTTTTACTGCTGAACTCATCAAACAACAGCCTCAGCTTAAAGATAAAATTGTTCCAGCGACTTATACTAGTTTATCGAGTGAAAGTGTACCAAGCGTTGAAGATGGTGGCGTTGATCGTTTTAAACTTTACTTTCATAGTTTGAATGCAGATGAGGATTTAAACCAACCACTGAGTGCTAGCCAGCAGAAAATTTATGATGCTAGTCAGGCCTATCAAGATTTTGAAGAAAATAATAAAGATTTAGCCCAAAATTTGGATGAGTTATCAAAGAATACTCAAGCTGAAAAAATTGCTCAAACAGTACTGAGTCCGATTTTTAAAGCAGAATTTATTAAAAAACTTGGTACAACAGGTTATAGCTTTAGTAATACCGGGTCCATCACGGTAACTTCCCCAAAAGGTGAGCAAATTACAGAAAAAGGTAAGGGTAAAAATACAATTGCTAGTGCAGTTGATGCAGCAGCTTATATTTATGACCTCTATTCAATTTCTGGCGGTATGAAAGAAGAGTTAAAAGGTGTCGATTTTGATAAATATATGCCGTTAGAAGCCGCAAAGTTTTATGCTGAATTTAATGATGCCAATGATTTTTATGAAAAAGGCCCAAGCTTTACAGAATCAAATCAAGTCACCAGTGAAATCGCCCAAGGTTTAAAACAAGATTTATTCCAACAAGTTGATGCCGTGGTGAATAAGGCCCAGCCTTATAAAGCCGTTTTACGTTTTGCCCATGCTGAAATTATTATTCCTTTGGCGACCAGCTTAGATTTGCATAATATGATGCAACCTTTGCCAATTCGCCAGACTTATAATTATTCAACAAGTACATGGCGTGGTGAAGTGGTTTCTCCTATGGCGGCAAATGTACAGTGGGATATTTATCAAAATAGCCAAGGCAATACTTTGGTCAAAATGCTTTATAACGAAAAAGAGACTTTATTTAAATCTGCTTGTAACTATGCACGTTACACACCAACCAGTTTTTACTACGACTACATCAAATTGAAACAGTGCTATCAAATGCAATAGATTTTCAGTTTTTGAAGTCTTTAATGGGAATAGGGATTGCTATTCCCATTTTTATTTCTTCATAATTCTATTTGTTTTTAAATATAGATCAGTTAGAGACTTGGATATGACACCTTTTTGGATTGCATTGCAATTTTTAACTGTTCTGCCTATTGAGCTAAAGACAATACCGACGGTGCAACAAAATGGTCGGGCTATTTTATTCTATCCGCTGGTTGGGCTGATTATTGGTGGCATACTTTTTATTACGGCCTGTCTTTTTGCCAAATTACCCATTCTTTTACTTACGGCAATCGTACTCACTTTATGGATTTGGCTGACAGGTGGATTGCATTTAGATGGGCTAGCGGATACTGCAGATGCGTGGGTAGGTGGTTTTGGTGACAAGCTGCGTACTTTACAAATCATGAAGGATCCAAGTTGTGGCCCAATTGGAGTACTCAGTTTAGTCATTATTTGTTTACTCAAATTTGCACTGATTTATGTGTTGATTGAACAGCATCAAACGTTATTTTTAGTCTTTGTTCCCATCCTTGGACGCGTAGTGCCATCTATTTTGTTTTTAACTACGTCATATGTTCGTGAAAAAGGTTTAGGCCGTTCTTTGACAGACCATTTACCCAAAACAGCTGCATGGACAGTAACAGGGTTAGTTCTGCTGCTACCTTTATATTGGGAATGGCAGGGGCTTATTGCCATCATTGGTTTTTTAATCAGTCTTGTTTACTTAAGACATCTGTTTTTAAAAAGAATAGGTGGTATTACCGGGGATACAGTCGGTGCAGCGATTGAGCTAAGTGAAACCGTACTGCTTTTTGCTTTTGTTGTGAGTTATTTTTATTTAGTTTGATTTTGAATTTCACCCAAAAATAAAAAAGCCCTCAAGAATGAGGGCTTAACTTTCAATCTTAAAAAGATAAATTAGCGATTTGGTAAAACTTCTTTTAAAGCTTCATGCATTTCAAGCAATGTCTTCTCGGTAGTTTCCCAGTCAATACAACCATCAGTTACTGATTTACCATATTCAAGATCACAAAGATTTTCAGGAATATCTTGGCGGCCACCTTTTAAGTGACTTTCAACCATAATACCGACGATTGACTTATTACCATCTAAAATTTGTTCAGTAATATTTTTAAGAACAAGCGGTTGTAAGTACGGGTCTTTATTTGAGTTGGCGTGACTCGCATCGATCATGATTTTATTGCTAACTTTAGCTTTTGCTAAAGCATTTTCTGCTTCTGCAACCGAGCCTGCGTCATAGTTTGGTTTGCCATTACCACCACGTAATACAACGTGAGCATAAGGGTTACCACTGGTATTGATAATTGAAACTTGACCATCTTCGTTCAAGCCTAAGAAACTATGGCCATATTTAACAGATTGCATCGCATTGGTTGCAACAGTTAAACCACCATCTGTACCATTTTTAAAACCTACTGGTGAAGATAGACCAGAAGACATTTCACGGTGAGTTTGACTTTCGGTCGTACGTGCACCAATCGCAGACCATGAAATTAAGTCTTGGTAATACTGTGGTGAGTTAGGGTCAAGTGCTTCAGTTGCACATGGTAAACCTTTTTCATTTAATTCAAGCAACAGCTTACGACCAATACGTAAACCTTTTTCGATGTTAAATGAATCATTCATATCTGGGTCATTGATTAGACCTTTCCAACCAATTGTTGTACGTGGTTTTTCAAAATAAACACGCATAACTAGATATAGAGTATCTTTAACCTTTTCGCTTAGCACTTTTAAGCGATCAGCATATTCGTGAGCAGCTTTTGGATCATGAATAGAGCAAGGACCAATAACGACAAACAGACGCTTATCTGAACCATCTAAAATATTACGAATAGTTTCGCGGCCTTTTAGAACAGTTTGTGAAGCAACATCAGATAAAGGAAGTTCTGACTTAAGCTCATTTGGTGTTACAAGAGTTTGAATGCTTTTAATATTAACGTCGTCGATATCTGGCTTTGAAACGGAATTTAAATGTGTAGTCATTGCTGTCACTGGTTCGATCATACTAAAGGTTGTTTTGTGTACTGAATATACCATGAAATAATTATGAAAATACTACATCGCATGGTATTTCAGTTTGGAAAAATCCTATTGATTTTACTATCTTTCAGTCGAGTTGCTTGTTTTTTCGGCAACCACGGCTTGTTGTTGTACCACAGGTGCTTTCGGTTTTGCTTTGACTGGGTGAACCATAAAGTTAACACCGAGGGCAAATAGGGTAATCCCTAAAATTTTTCGGATTAAACGTTCCGGCATACGAGAGCTAATTAATGTGCCAATGATAATTGCCGGAATCGAACCCACTAATAACCACATTAGAAGGTTAAAGTCGACGTTACCCGCACTCATGTGTCCTAGGCCAGCGACTAAGGTGAGCAATACAGCATGTACAACATCTGATCCGATAATGCGAATCATTGGTAAGTTCGGGAACATGATCACGAGTGCCATAATCCCAAATGCACCGGCACCAACCGAGGAAAGAGTTACGAATACGCCTAAAATGATGCCCATAATCACGATAAAGCTACGTTTTTTATGGATTGCTAACTGCTCATTTTCAGTTTGGATGGTTTCTTTATTACGGAATTTATTAAAGAACTTCTCAATACGAGAACGGAAAATAATAGACACACCTGTTAAAGTCAGCATAAAGCCTAATACCATGGTTAACACAGACTTATAGTGTGTAGACTGACTTAAATAGTGTTCAAGTACCCATGCAGTACCGAAAGATGCAGGAATACTACCTACTGCTAACCATAAAACAATTGGCCAGACAATATTGAGCTTTCTGGCGTGAACCATTGATCCACAAAATTTTGAAATTGCGGCATAAAGTAAATCAGTACCAATTGCGATATGTGGTTCAATTCTAAAAAGACTAATTAAAATTGGCGTCATTAATGATCCACCACCAACTCCTGTAATCCCTACACAGAAACCAACTAACATACCCGCTAAGATAAATTCAAAAGCACCAGACATCTTTATCGCCACTTATCACGAAACGCAGATATCTTATTCCTTTTAGAGATAAACAGTTGTCATGAATAATGATTTACTTATGCAAAAAAAAGCTAAGCAATGAAAATTTTGCTCAGCTTGTACTATTTTTCATCATTTTTAAAGAAAATGATTATTTTGATGACTTTAGTGGATTAACTAAAAGTATAAAAATAAAAGTTAATGGCGTTGCGAAGATCCACCAACTCACAAAACCAATTGAAAATTTATATTGGTGAATAAGAATAAATGCACATAAACCAAATAATATGAATGCAGCGACTTTAAAGTGTCGGTAATACTTTTGAGCCAACGATTTGAAATGTCCTGTTGATTTTGGCGATCTATATTTCTCGCTCGCCATAAATAGCAAATACATTCCTAATAAAATTAAGATGAAAGCTATAACAATCATGAGCTCACCTCAGTATTTAATTTATTTAGCTTTTTTTGAATTTTTTCTACAGCCTTATGCTGAATAGGTTGAATTTTGCTGAATATAAAAATGGCTAATGCTGCAAATATCCACAAAAACACATCTACACGTGCAAAGGTCAAATAATCACTGAAATTTTGTACATAATCATGTTTGACCAAATAACTTAGATTTAAGATTGGAAGTGCAATACTGAGCATAATAAAAAAGCAAAGTTGAGTTCGCCATAAATGCTGCTTTTTAGTGATTAGTGCAGTGATTAAGCTGATTAACCAAACCAAGAAAAAGCTATAAACTTCATAATTGATCGTGGTTGAAGTGACTGTAAATAACCGATTAGCGCTTAAATAGGCGACAGTTGCACAAGGCAATCCAACAAATGCCGCAACATTTAAACGGTCAACTAAATAATGTCCGAAATGAAACTTACTATTTTTATTTTGAATTTGGCGTTTAAGACTCCAAAGTAACAAACCAGAGGCAATCATTACACAGCCTAAAATGCCTGAGAAAAAGAATCCTAAGCGTAGTAAAGGTTGAGCAAATGTCGCCATGTGTAAGCCATAAACACCCGCATTTAGCGTTGCAATAGGACTATTATTACGTGTATCTGCTAAGACTTTGCCAGTTGAAGCATTTAATGTAATTTGAGCCTGATTACGAGTGATGGAGTGATCTTCTTTTTGAAGAAAAGTAATTTGAGCTTGATTACTATTCGGGTTTTTTACACTAATTGTTGATAAAGATTGACTCCCCCAACTTTGTTGAACTTGGCTTAATAACTTATCAATAGCTAAGTTTTGAGCAGGCTGAATCGATTGGTTCTCAGACACAGTCTTTGTGCGAATCTCAGTAAAATACTGATAAGGGTTTTGGGGGTAAATCTTTTGCATTCCCCAAGGCAGATATAAATAAAAGAAAATAGCTAAGCCTGTAAACGTAATGGTTAAAAAGAAGGGTAGTGCAACGACTGAAGAAATATTATGAAAGTCTAACCATGAACGCTGAGACTTAAATGTACGTAAAGTAAAAAAGTCGGTGAATATTTTTTTGTGGGTAATAATGCCTGAAATCAAGGCAATCAGCATAATAAATGCGGCAAGACACACCACTAATCGTCCAACTATGATTGGAATACCAAAAAGTTGGTAATGGAAACGGTAAAAAAAATCGCCGCCTAAGGTCGCCGAAAGTTGTAGTTCTTTACCTGTATTAGCATCAAGTGTGGTATTACCATAACCGCCGTCAGCTTTTTCCCAATACATAGTGTTGACGGGACTTTCTGGTGTTGCAACAGTTAAATACCAAGATTTGGCGTCTGGTGCGTTTTTTTGTAAATATTGATATGCTGTTTTAATAGCAATATCTTGCTTTACTTCATATTGCGCAAGTGCAGGTTGCATCCATAAATTAATTTCGTGGCGATAATAAGATAGGCTACCCATTAAGAAAATGGCAAACACCAGCCATCCAAAAATTAAGCCAGTCCATGAGTGTAGCCATGCCATAGATTGACGTATACCCTTATGCATAACCCACCATACGTGTCACAGAAAAGAAAAGGGCGCACAAAATGATCGACAGCCCAGTGAGTTTCAAAAGTGATTGAATGCAGAAACCAGCAATTACAAAGACGACGTAAAATAAAATCGCTATAAATGCCGCGAGATATATAGCTTCAGCTTTGTCGAGGGACAAAAGGAAAATTCCAGTGAGTCCAAGACTTAAATAGGCCATACACGCAAAGCCCATACCGAAAACTAGCAAGAATCGATAGAAAACTTTTATACGATATGACACTGGAAGTTTTACAGTTTTGGACATCTTGACTGACACATACACAAAGAATAATAAGTAAAGCCAATCCCTAAATTGGGATTGGCTACGATATTAATATTTAAACTTTACAGCAACTGTATAGTTGGCAGAAGGACCATAAAAAGCTTGGCCATCTGGAAAACTATTTAAATATTTTTTGTCAAAAATATTATTACCATTTGCTTGAAGCGTAATATGATCGTTGACTTCATAGCTCGCCATTAGATTGACTAAAGCATATGCATCTTGTTTGATCGTACTTTTAACAGTTGAATCATATAACTTTATCCCATCTTGCCACTGTAAGCCTGCACCAACTTTCAGCTTCGGTAAAACTGGCGGTGTGTAGGTAGTTAGCAGGTTAAGTGTCTGGTTTGGATTATAGGTTCTTGCCTCGCCACCATTTTTAATATCTTTAATACTAAATTGGGCATAGCCGAAAGAAAGATTCACGTTATCTGTGATTTGCCCCGACAGACCGACTTCTACCCCTTGTGATTCTAAATCACTCGTTGGTACTTTTCGATTAAGTGGATTTCCATCTGAGCTGCGTAAAGGGTAATTATTTTGTTCAGTTTTAAATACTGAAAGTGTTCCTGTTAAGCGGTCATCTAGCCATGAGCTTTTTACGCCCATTTCATAGCTTTTACCCTCAATAGGTTTTAAAGCTTGATTGGTATCTTTATCAATACCAGTTTGAGGACGGAAAATTGAGGTGTAACTCATATAACCCGTATATTCAGGTGTAAAGTTATAGGTTAGTCCAACATATGGCGAGACTTTACTTTCACGATATGACATTGGAGAGCTATAACTTTCGCCTTTACTTTCAGCTTGAACATAGTTTGCGCCAAGTAAAAGTTTTAAATCTTCATTGAGATGTAAACGTGTCGCCGCATAGATTGAGTTAATATTCTGCTTATAGTTCGCGGCTTCCGTAAAATCTGACCATGTTATAGATTGTGGTGTCCAGCTTGCCCAATCCGTAGTGGTTGCTTTTATAACATTATTATCGTTAATTGTTCCTGTAGATTGTTTGTCTTGCTGATGATTACGTACATAGCTATAGCCTAGAGTTGCCTCATGTTCTCGGTTAAATAGTCTGTAGCTGCCTTCGAGATTAAAATCTACGGCATGTTTTTCTTGATGTTCTTGACCACCCCAAGGAGTTAGAGAAACACCTGAACCGTCAGCTTTTGGATAACCATAATAATAAAGAAGACGGCTATTATGCTTCGTATCAAGATAGTTGTAAGTTAGCTTAGCCGTCCATAGGTCATTAATTTTTTGTTTTAATTCAACAAAAGCATTTTGCGTTTCATTATCCCAGTGCGCCCAGTCAGGATTTGGATTATATGAGCGATCATATGAAATTTGTTTACCATTGGCATCTAATAAAGGCAGAGAACCCCAGTTATTTGCATTAGGTTTATTTTGTTCTTGGCTATAACCTGCGGTAAGTAAAGTGCTATCTGTTAAATCAGCTTCAATAATACCTGCGAAACCATTTTTCTCAGAAGAATAACGGTCAAGGTAAGAATCACCAGTTTGCTCATAGCCCATAATACGGCCACGTACTTTTCCACTCGGTATAATTGCGCCAGAAACATCAGCTTCATAGCGCTGCGTATCCCAAGAACCATAACTTACACCACCACTTGCTTGGAATTCTTGAGTCGGGCGTTTTCTAATATTGTTAATTGTTGCGCTTGGATCACCAAATGCGTTAGTTAAAGAGTCAGCTCCTTTAACTACTTCTACACGATCATAAAAATAAGTATCAGGATTTGTATTGCTATAGTTATAACCTGAGAGGGGAAAGCCTACGCCGTCAGTTAATATATTTGAAATTTCAAAACCACGAGCCATATAAGTAGTCCGCTCGGTCTCTTGATTAGATACGGTTACCCCAGGCGTGTTCCTTAAAACATCTCGGGTACTTGTAAGGCCAAAATCTTCAATTTGCTGACGAGTAACGACATTAATGGTTTGAGGAGTTTCTTTAGCCTCAATATTAAGCTTAGTTGCGCTACTCGAGTTTTTAACATTATATGCTTTAGTTTGTTCCGAAGACTGCTCAGTATCTGATGCTTTAATTTGAATTGTCTGTAAAGCTTGTACCTCTGAGTCTTGAGCATAAGAGAGGTTCGCATAACAAATCGCGCAGGCGATTACGGTAAGCTTAAATGGTCGAGGTGGGATATTCATAAGATTAAAGATAATGTAAATAATTCTCATTTATTTTATTGTTTGTGAATGTAAGCTACAATTCAAATAACATTGTTAATTTAGATTAAAAAGTAGGTGATGAATGTAATTTTAGATAGTAATAATCCATGTATTACTTTTAATACCGAGATTTCTTTCGAGTTCAAGAATGGGAAACCTATATGCTAGAATGCGTTATTTCAAATTCTTGGGTAATTCGCCTTGGCAAATCGAAAACTTAAAATAGGCATTGTAGTTGGGGAAGTTTCTGGAGATACGCTTGGCGTTAAGCTTATGCGTAGTTTCCGAGAACAAGGAATTGATGCCGAATTTGAGGGAATCGGTGGTCCTCAAATGATTGCTGAAGGTTTTAACAGTTATTACCCAATGGAAACTCTGTCTGTGATGGGAATTGTTGAGGTCTTAAAAGACTTAAAAAAGCTATTCGCCGTGAGGGATGGTTTAATCAGTCAATGGACTCAAAACCCAGTTGATATTTTTATTGGAATTGATGCACCTGACTTTAACCTCAGACTTTCAAAAAGTATTAAGGAAAAGAATCTTCCAATAAAAACTGTTCAATATGTGAGTCCTTCGGTTTGGGCATGGCGCCAAGGACGTGTTCACGGCATCAAACAGAGTATCGATTTAGTACTGTGCTTATTTCCTTTTGAAAAAGTCTTCTATGAACGATATGAAGTTCCAGCAGCATTCGTAGGACATCCATTAGCTAAACAATTACCGGTTGAGAATCCGATTCAAATTGCCAAACAACAATTAGGTATTGATGAAAATCAGAAACATATTGCTTTGTTACCAGGTAGCCGAAAAGGAGAAGTGGAACGACTTCTTCCTATGCTGCTGGGTGCTGCTAATATTTTGAATAAGAAACATCCAGACATTCAATTTTTGATTCCCGCTATTAATGATGCTCGTAAACAACAGATTGAGCAGGGTGTCGAACAATTAGCGCCTCAGTTAAAAGCAAAAATTCATATTTTAGAAAATACGGATAGTGAATCTAAAATTGGCCGTATGGTCATGAATGCGAGTGACATTATCGCTTTAGCATCTGGAACGGCGACTTTAGAAGCAATGTTAATGCATCGACCGATGGTCACTTTCTATAAGTTGCATTGGTTAACTTACTTAATTGCCAAGTTTTTAGTGAAAATTCCTTATTATTCTTTACCCAATATTATTGCGGGTAAAAAAGTAATTGAAGAACTTATTCAAGCCGATGCAACACCAGAAAATTTAGCAGCTGAAATAGAAAAATTGATGAATGTGGAAACTGCTCAAATTCAAGTGATGCAGCATTTAACTATGCATAAACAGCTTATTTCTGGAAATACGGAAGATCCGGTTCAAGTCATCTTAAATATGCTTGAAAAATAAAAAAAGGCATTCTTATGAATGCCTTTTCTATTTATGCACGTACGATGAGCTCGTAACCCGTATATTTACGAATGTTGATAACACCAATGTCAAAAATTAAATATTGGCCTTTAATACCTTGTAATACACCCCGAATTTTTGGTGTTTTATCCAGATTTAGAGACTTAATTTTTTCAGGATATTGCTCAACTGGGTAAACAAACTCACGTGGTAATTCATTTTCTAATAATTCAACAGTTTCGTTAAATTCAAGGTTTTGACTGAATTCCTCACGAATAGATTGAATTTTAGGTGCAAACTCTTCAATTAATTGATCACGTTGTTCAACCATATTTAACGGTTCAGCTTCGCCTTTGAGAAGTTTACGCCAATCTGTCTTATCAGCAATTAGAGAGCCAAACATGGTTTCAAGCTGACCAGATAAACGGCGTGATCCAACTTTTAAAATAGGTAAGGCTTGAGTTGCGCCTTGATCTAACCAACGACCTGGCATATGGCTAACGCGGGTAATTCCCACTTTTAAAGCACTAGAGTTTGCCAAATATACAATATGAGGCTGGAAACAAACATTATGGGCAAAATCATCTTCACGACATGTGCCTAAATGATAGTGACATGTTTCAGGTTTCATAATGCAAAGGTCACATTCCGCTTTCGTTTTAAAACATTTAAAGCAGTGACCTTGAGAATAAGATTTCGGTGTTTTAGTGCCACATGACGTGCAATAAATATTACCTGTCCATTCGATTTCTAGTTCTTGTCCTAAATTAAAAGGAAGATCAATTTCTGAACGGTCTAATACAAATTTGTATTCAACATTTGCCTTGGTTGTCTGTTGATCAGTTA
>Ga0268255_10000449_pt1 | contig 28853 bp, 26 predicted proteins | sample AgamicOrMarz_FD_200256 | JGI IMG/M metagenome (GOLD analysis project Ga0268255, IMG submission 200256) | Agave microbial communities from Guanajuato, Mexico - Or.Ma.rz (v2) (version 3) | ecosystem: Host-associated > Plants > Phyllosphere > Phylloplane/Leaf | place: Guanajuato, Mexico...
AATTGAACAAACAACAAATTCTGGTTGATATAAAGGATGATTCTATGAGCTCAAATGAAACAACAACAGGCTTCAAACCAAAAAAATCAGTTGCACTTAGTGGACAAGTTGCAGGCAACACAGCACTTTGTACCGTAGGACGTAGTGGTAACGACTTGCACTATCGTGGCTATGACATTCTTGACCTTGCAGCGGGTAGCCAGTTTGAAGAAGTTGCTCACTTGCTCGTACATGGCAAATTACCAAACAAAGCTGAACTCAAAGCCTATAAAGCAAAATTAAAAGCACTTCGTGGCTTACCAGCAGCGCTTAAAACTGCACTTGAACAACTTCCTCCGTCTGCACACCCAATGGATGTGATGCGTACAGGTGTTTCAGTTCTTGGTTGCTTAACTCCAGAACATGAAGACCATAACGAAGCGGGCGCAAAAGATATTGCTGATAAATTAATGGCAAGCCTAGGCTCAATGCTGCTTTATTGGTACCACTTCAGCAACAATGGTCGTCGTATTGAAGTTGAAACTGATGACGACTCAATTGCAGCGCATTTCTTACATTTACTTCATGGCGAAAAACCATCTGAAGAATGGATTCAAGCAATGCATACATCTCTTATTTTGTATGCTGAGCATGAGTTTAATGCATCAACATTTACCTCACGTGTAGTGGCAGGTACAGGCTCAGACATGTACTCGGCAATTACTGGCGGTATTGGCGCACTTCGTGGACCTAAGCACGGTGGTGCGAACGAAGTTGCATTCGTGATTCAACAACGTTATGACAACGCAGATGAAGCAGAAGCTGACATCCGTAAACGTGTTGAAAATAAAGAAGTCGTAATCGGTTTTGGCCACCCTGTATATACCGTTTCTGACCCACGTAACGAAGTGATCAAGAAAGTGGCACATGACTTAGCAGAAGCACAAGAGAACACCAAAATGTACCTTATCGCTGAGCGTTTAGAAGCAGTGATGAAAGAAGTGAAAAACATGTTCCCGAACCTCGACTGGTTCAGTGCTGTGAGCTATCACCTAATGGGTGTTCCAACTGCAATGTTCACACCATTGTTCGTGATTGCACGTACAGCAGGTTGGTCAGCGCACGTGATTGAACAACGCCAAGACGGCAAAATCATTCGTCCAAGCGCGAACTACACAGGCCCTGAAAACCTCGAATTTAAACCATTGGCGGAGCGTGGTTAATGAATACAAAATACCGTAAACCGCTGGCAGGTACCCAGCTTGAATATTACGACGTGCGTCAAGCCGTTGAAGATATTCAGCCAGGCGCATACGAAAAACTGCCTTACACCTCAAAAGTACTCGCAGAGCAATTGGTACGCCGTGCCGATGCCGAGAACTTAACTGCTTATTTAACCCAGTTAATTGAAGGCCGTCAGGACTTAGACTTTCCTTGGTACCCTGCACGCGTGGTGTGTCATGACATCTTGGGTCAAACTGCATTAGTTGACCTTGCAGGTTTGCGTGATGCGATTGCTGACAAAGGCGGCGACCCATCTAAAGTCAATCCAGTTGTGCCGACTCAGCTTATTGTCGACCACTCTTTAGCAGTGGAATACGGTGGTGCTGACCCAGACGCTTTTGCAAAAAACCGTGCTGTTGAAGACCGCCGTAACGAAGACCGTTTCCACTTTATTGAGTGGACCAAAACAGCATTTAAAAATGTCGATGTGATCCCTGCGGGGAACGGCATTATGCACCAGATTAACCTAGAGAAAATGTCTCCGGTGATTCAGGCGCGTGATGGCTTAGCATTCCCAGACACATGCGTAGGTACAGACTCACACACACCACATACAGACGCTTTGGGCGTAATTTCTGTAGGTGTCGGTGGCTTAGAAGCTGAAAACGTAATGTTAGGCCGTGCATCTTGGATGCGTCTGCCAGACATTATTGGTGTTGAGTTTGTAGGTCAGCGTCAGGCAGGCATTACTGCAACAGACATCGTACTTGCCTTAACTGAGTTCTTGCGTAAAGAGCGCGTAGTCGGTGCTTACCTTGAGTTCTTTGGTGAAGGTGCTGACAGTATGTCTGTGGGCGACCGTGCAACCATTTCGAACATGACACCAGAATATGGCGCGACTGCTGCAATGTTCTACATCGACCAAAACACAATTGACTACTTACGCCTAACAGGCCGTGAAGATGCTCAAGTGGCACTGGTTGAACAGTACGCAAAAGAAATCGGTCTTTGGGCATCTGATATGACCAAAGCAGAGTACCCACGTGTACTTCGTTTTGATCTATCAAAAGTAACACGTAACATTGCTGGCCCATCAAACCCACATGCACGTGTTTCAACTGCCGACCTTAAAGAAAAAGGCATTGCAGGTGTTGTTGAAAACCGTTCTGACGGCTTAATGCCAGATGGCGCAATCATTATTGCCGCAATTACTTCATGTACCAACACTTCTAACCCACGTAACACTGTGGCGGCAGGCTTGTTGGCACGTAAGGCAAATGAGCTAGGTTTAGTTCGTAAGCCTTGGGTGAAATCATCATTTGCACCGGGTTCAAAAGCGGCTGCACTTTACCTTGAAGAAGCGGGTGTTCTAAAAGACTTAGAACAACTTGGTTTTGGTATTGTGGCTTACGCTTGTACGACGTGTAATGGTATGTCGGGTGCGTTAGATCCAGTCATTCAACAAGAAATTATTGACCGTGACTTGTATGCAACAGCAGTACTGTCTGGTAACCGTAACTTCGATGGCCGTATCCATCCATATGCAAAACAAGCGTTCTTGGCATCTCCACCACTTGTTGTGGCATATGCGATTGCGGGCACAATTCGTTTTGATATCGAAAAAGACGCTTTAGGTCATGACAAAGAAGGTAACCCGATTTACCTGAAAGACATCTGGCCATCTGATGCTGAAATTGATGCGTTAGTTAAAGAAGCTGTGAAGCCTGAACAGTTCCGTAAAGTCTACATTCCAATGTTTGACTTAGGCGTAACCGTAGAGGCCGAAAGTCCGCTTTATGACTGGCGTCCACAAAGTACTTACATCCGCCGTCCGCCATATTGGGAAGGGGCGTTGGCTGCACCACGTACTTTAGCGAACATGCGTCCGCTTGCAATTTTGGGTGACAACATCACCACTGACCATTTGTCGCCTTCAAATGCGATTTTGATGGACTCGGCTGCGGGTGAATACCTTCACAAAATGGGCGTACCAGAGGAAGACTTCAACTCATACGCAACTCACCGTGGTGACCACTTGACTGCACAACGTGCAACATTTGCCAACCCGAAACTCTATAACGAAATGGTAGTTCGTTCAGACGGCACCATTAAGCAAGGTTCAAAAGCGCGTGTAGAGCCAGAAGGCGAAGTGATGCGTATGTGGGAAGCGATTGAAACCTACATGAACCGTAAGCAACCGTTAATTATTATCGCGGGTGCTGACTACGGTCAGGGTTCAAGCCGTGACTGGGCTGCGAAAGGTGTACGCCTTGCAGGTGTTGAAGCAATTGTAGCAGAAGGTTTTGAGCGTATTCACCGTACTAACTTGGTGGGTATGGGCGTGTTACCACTTGAGTTTAAACCGGGTGTAAACCGTAAGACTTTGAAGCTAGATGGTACAGAGCTTTACAGCGTGATTGGTAATATTGCGCCGCGTTCGACTTTAACTTTAGTGATTGAACGTGCCACAGCAGATGGTAAAGAAGAGATTCTTGAAGTGCCAGTGACTTGCCGTTTAGATACAGAAGAAGAAGTTTCTGTATATGAAGCGGGCGGTGTATTACAGCGTTTTGCGCAAGACTTTTTAGAAGGCCAAGTGGCTTAATATTGAGTTAAAAATAATTCATGTGGTTTTAAAAACCCCGCTTTAGAGTGGGGTTTTTATTTATTTACGCATCGCTAATAAATTATAAGAAATGAATGGATATATTATATTTTTTAAAATTATTTTGTTTTTGTCATCAAATTCTCTTTAACTTACATTAAGATACGCGGCTCTTACACTTAAATATAAATCACAATAGATTTCTTGGAAAATATCAATGCGTAACTTACTCATTATTTCAATTTGCTCTCTTATATTAACTGCTTGTGGGACGATGCCTTATGTAAGTACAGAGTACCCTCTGCGTGCAGGTTTAATTCAACCCGTGAAGGTCATTGGCAAGGCTGATGTGACTAATGCTCAAACTTCAGATGAACGAGTGATTGTATATTCTTACATGGGCACAAAACTGGACTCTAGCATCAAGGCTATTACAGAAACGATGGTACAACAGACTCAAAAAGAACTATTGAAAAATGGTCAACCTGTTGATGGTAATGGATCAAAATCGATTGCGATTAAAGTAAATTCATTACGTAGTACCTACACCAATCTGCTTTTCTGGCGCAGTAAAATTAAATTCGAAGCAACTTTAGGAAATGGACAAACTATTCCATTTACCGTTCCTCATACGAGTGGTGTGTTAGTACAAGATTTAAATGGATGTATTGCAGAAGGGGTAATGACTTTACTTAATGATGCACGTGTAAGAAGCTATTTAGCAGAAAAATAAGAATATAAAAAAAGCCCGACATCCTGTCGGGCTTTTTCGTATTTGGTTGCTAGATATGACTCCTGTCGTATCTCACGCTCCTGGTGTATGAACCTATTATTGTTGTTTTGTGTTCCGGAACATCCTGTTCCTGTATGAACTCATCATAGGAAAAAAGCAGGGAGTCGCCAATCCGCCAAATCCCTAAAAGTTTGTAAGATAAATCGTACAAATAACATTTTTTGCATTTATGCCATCATCATCGGGCGAAATGGACAATTGACAATCACTCTAACTGGGTTATATTCCTGTTTAATATCTATACGATTATAGGAATGCAATCATGGTAACAGCTGGCGAAAAACCCGGAACAGGCTTCTATTTCTGCGCTCAATGTGGCCAGAGAGTGTTTTTAGAAATTAATACAGATCGTTTACCACCATGCACTAAATGCTATTGCACTGAGTTTAAACGTTAAGAATAAAATAATATTTGCGTTCGCATTTAACAAAAAGCCCTGTCACCCGATGGGGCTTTTTGTTAATTTAAAAATAAGACTTACATAACAAGACCCGTGATGGGCATGAAAAGGAAACCGTTATGGAAACAATATTGGGTTTATGTATTGGCGTGGGGCTGAGCGCTGCCTGCGGTTTTCGCGTGTTTGTGCCGCTACTGGTCATGAGCATTGCCACCATGATGGGATGGTTTGAGCCATCAAAAGGTTTTGAATGGTTAGCTCTGCCATCGGTGTGTTTGGCTTTAGGCGTGGCAACGGTGTGTGAAGTCGCAGCTTACTATATTCCGTGGGTCGATAATGCCTTAGACACAGTCGCAACACCTGCGGCTATGATCGCGGGTACGCTAGCGACAATGGCGGTTAGCAGTGGAGAAATGTCTCAGTTTGCCAGTTGGGCGGCAGCGATTATTGTGGGCGGTGGTACGGCAGGTGTAGTGCAAATGAGTACCGTTGCTGCACGCGGTGTTTCAACTGCAACTACGGGTGGCTTGGGTAATTTTGTCGTTGCGACAGGAGAGTGGGTTGGAGCAATCTTACTCTCGGTTTCAGCCATGTTAGTGCCTGCGCTTGTTGCCGTAGTGGTGCTGATTGCGGTTATTTTAGCGGTACGTTGGATACGCCATAAAAAGCAAGAACAGGCGCATAGTCCTCTATAGGTTTAGCCTAAACATATTTTTAAACAGCAATAAAAAAAGCCCAACGTCCTGTTGGGCTTTTTCGTATTTGGGTACTAGATATGACTCCTGTCGTATCTCACGCTCCTGGTGCTTGAACCTATTATTGTTGTTTTGTGTTCCGGAACATCCTGTTCCTGTATGAGTTCATATTAGGAAAAAAGCAGGATGTCGCCAATCCGCAAAATCCCTAAAAGTTTGTAGGTTAAAACGTACATTGAGAAATGATTTAACTTTTCAAAGTGAATATGAATAATAGCCACCTTGTTACTTTAAGAAAAAATCAAATGCGTATTAGAAAATCTTCAAGACTATTAGTTCTTAATGAAAATCATCAAATTTTGTTATTTCAGTTTACTCATACAAATGATGCTTTGGCTGGACAATCACATTGGGCAACTGTAGGTGGCGGGCTTGAAGACGGGGAAACCTTCGAGCAAGCAGCTTGCCGAGAGCTTTATGAAGAGTTAGGTGTAGTCAGGCAAAACGTAGGTACTCATGTTGCAACACGCAATTTTGAAATGATGTTGCCGAGCGCGGAAGTTGTGATTTCTGAAGAAAGACTCTTTATTGTTTTTATTAAAAATGCAGAAGTGAATACAGCAAACTGGTCAGAACATGAAAAGCTTGTGATTAGTAAAAGCCGTTGGTGGACATTTGATGAACTAAGCCAAACAGATGAGATTGTTTATCCAAACAATATTCCTAAAATTCTTATAGATAGCCTGCCTGAAATTTTCAAATCCTAAATATTCAGATATAAAAAAAGCCCAACATCCTGTTGGGCTTTTTCGTATTTGGTTGCTAGATATGACTCCTGTCGTATCTCACGCTCCTGGTGTATGAACCTATTATTGTTGTTTTATGTTCCGGAACATCCTGTTCCTGTATGAACTCATCATAGGAAAAAAGTGGGAAGTCGCCAATCCGCAAAATCCCTAAAAGTTTGTAGGTTAAAACGTACAAACTACTATTCGTCTTGAGGTAAAGGCCAAAGAATATCCTTGTTTTGTTTGAATTTTTGATACCAATATTGGCTTATAAGCTCTTTATCATCTCTATCAAAATGATAAACAAATATATCTAAAGCTTCGTTTAAGTCGAGATCATAGCGAAACTTGGCAGTAGCTAAATGATCTTGTATTTCATATAACTGATTAAATATAGGTAGAGAATCTTCATAAGTTAATAATTGAATTCTTTGAATAAGTTCTTTTATTTGAAGCTCATACGTATCTAAGATTCTTACAAGATCAATAGTTACATCTCTATAGGTAATGAGTCTTTGCTCAAATTCGTTCCATGTATAGTTCATTCTAATAAATATTTAAAAATTTAATGTAAGCACAGAATAGCTTGATTGATTATAAAGTTGCTGAGATTTTACTAAGTTTTATAATATCTCCCTAAATTTAAAGAAGAAAATGATCATGGCTTTCATAGAAAAAGTGGTTCCTGTAGTATTTAGGAAAATTAATAATAACTTGGAGATTTTAGTATTTAGACATCCGTTAGCAGGAATTCAAATCGTTAAAGGTACAGTGGAACATCAAGAAAAGTTAGAACATGCCGCTTTGCGCGAGCTTTATGAAGAATCTGGAATCAAGAATGCTCAAATTCATTCATACCTAGGTAAACATATTCCTTCAGAGGCAGGGCCTGATTGGCATGTTTTTGTGTGTAGTACACATGAGGCTTTAAAAGATAAATGGTCACATTTTTGTGAAGACGATAATGGATTAACTTTCGATTTTTTCTGGCATCCTTTCTTAAGCCCTACAACAGAAGAATGGCACCCTCTTTTTAAAGAATTATTTGAATTTATTAAATCTAAATACACGCTCAACTAATCAAACAACTTAGACCTCTGCGCCACAACAGACTTTAATCTTTTGCGCTGATTTAAAGTAATAAACTATTGCGGCACAGAGATAACGAGCTAAGCCAAGCGCTTAACCCATCTCATTTTTGTCACACCGCTGCATGACGCTGAAAAAAGTAGGGGCAAAGTCCCGTGGGAGAACAGGACTTTGCAAACTGACATGTTCTAGCTGCTGCATCAGCTTGGGAGAGTAGGTTTGTTCAAGTCGCTGGTAAATACAGTCACAACTGGTCTTGCTGTGTCCACCCGACAGGCAAATTTTGTCAAACTCCTGATTGGGTGTGTAAGTTACAACCCGAAATACCCAAACTACCTAGAACAAAACTTAAAGCCAAAATAGGTTTATAAATTGTCATATTATTCTCATAATGGTTTATATCTATGAGTAGAATAAAAATACAATTGGTTTAAGATTTAAAATAATTTTTAGGTAATAATTAATCCTCCCGTAAACATGGGAAAATAAAATAATTTAAGTTTTAAAATAAAAATAATTTATAAATTTAAAAAATAGGGTGCAGAAAACCCAGATTTTAAATAAATAAAATAGTTAAATTAGAGAGGGAATAAGTTTGAAAAGTGTCATGGTCAACTCCTTAAAAAATGGAGTCCTACCACCAGATTACCGCGAATTAATTTATGGTGGTAGAACGAAAGAGGGTTGACAGACTGGAAACAAAGGAACCAGCACACACAAAGGTGTCCCCCTTCCGCCCTACCATAGAGAAAAAGGGGGCGAACGAGTTCCCGACACACAAAATAAGAATTTTGCATATCGACTTTGTTATTCGCGGTCTGTCATAACCGACTGGCAATGTAGGCCAGCAACGAGATAATAATCGGTGATTTTAATTACGTCAATTTAATATTTAAAATATTTTTGATTTAATAATAAAACTAAATGTATTATTAAAATAATAGAATTAATGTTTATATTTGGTTAGAAAAAATAAATAATAAAATAATCTCATTGATAATGGGATTCAATATTTTATAAATAAAACTATTATGAGTAACGACCTTTATTCTAAACTTTTAAGCATTTCTTTCGCATCTAAATCTCCTGCATTGGCAGCTTGCTGGAACCATTTCTTTGCCAGTTGTAAGTTTTTCGGTGTGCCTTCACCATTTAAATACATTTGGGCCAAGTTGTACTGGGCATCACTTTCGCCATGCTCAGCCGCTTTGGTGTACCACTTAAGGGCCTGCTCATTACTTTGGGTGACGCCGTGACCTTTTTTGTATAGCTGAGCTAAATTATATTCTGCGGGTGGATAGCTTTGCTCGGCAGCACGACTAAACCATTCAAATGCCTGCCCATAATCTTGAGCAATTCCTTCACCTCTGTCATATAACACCCCTAAGTTATATTGCGCTTTAGCATGGCCCTTAGCCGCAGCCTTACTAAAATAATCAAAAGCGCGCTTGGCATCTTTTTCGACCCCAGCACCTGTGTAATACATCATTCCTAAACTATATTTTGCCCCCACGCTTCCATTTTGGTCAGCAGCCGTTAACCATTTCAAAGCTTGTTCATAATTTTTAACAACGCCTTGTTCGCCGCTTAAAAGCATCATGCCAAGATGATATTGAGCAACAGCTTGCCCTTGTTCTGCACGATATTGAATATCAGCCACACTTGGTTCAGCAAATGCAGGAGAATGAAGTGAGAAAATCACCGTAAATATATAAAAAGCAGACTTTTTTATTTTCATATCGCATCCTAAATTTTATTAATTTTGATATTTGTTTTTCTTGATATATATTTGATTATATAAGAAAAAATCTAACTATATCTCGGTGGATTATAGGACTTTAAAATGATCCGATTTTACTTTTTAAATATCCATTTAATAACAAATTAACGTAAAACAGCATATTTAGACTAGTTACATTTTGAAAATGAGTATAGATAGACAGATTAGTCTTTTTTTAATTAAAATGCGGCCTAAATATAAGTTTGATTGATAATAAAAATGCAGATGAGTGTGTCGAGTATATTGGAGCGTTTAGGCCTTGTTTCACAAAATCGCGCTGTTCATATCCAATTCTCAAATCAGTCTTTAAATCAGCAAGTCTTCTTACAACGCATTGAGGGCGAACATACGCTCAACCAAGGTAGCGTTGCTGAGTTACTGTGTCTGTCGACGAACGCGCATATTGCATTAAAACAATTTATTGGCTGTCAGGTTGCTGTTGATCAGGTCACTGACACAGGCCAGTTTTTTAGAACCACAGGTATTATTACCGAAGCGAGCCAAGGCCAAAGTGACGGCTCACTTACTATTTATAACCTCACCTTAAAAGACCCAACTGCACTTTGGCATAAACGTCGCAATAGCCGCGTGTTTATGAACAAAAGCGTGCGCGATATTAGCGAAATTCTGTTTAAAGAATGGCAGGGCAAAAGTCCGTTATTTGCTTCAAGTCTAACGCTCGACACATCTGGCTTAATTAAAGACTACGATGTGCGTCCATTTGTGATGCAATCAAACGAAAGCGATTATGACTTTTTAACTCGTTTGTGGCGTAGTGAAGGCATTAATTGGTTAATCGATGAATCACAGCTTTTGGTCGCTGATCCGAATGCTTCTATTCAGCCACAAGTGTTACGTTTAATTGACGATAACCAAAATTATCAGGCGCTTGAGCGACGTAGCCTCCGCTACCAGCGCAGCAGTGCCACAGAGCAGTTTGATACCATTACCCAAGTCAAGGCAGAGCGCCGCTTACAACCAACTTCGGTTCATGTGCAACGCTGGCAAGCTGATGCCCTACAACAAGAAGAAGGCAGTGGCAGTGTACAAGGCACACAAAAGCACAGCGAACACTATGACAATGCAAGCTTGAATCTTGAAGATGCATGGCACGTTAGCCCCGCTTGGATGCAAGACTTAAACGGTGAAGATCAAGCCACAGCTTCAGGCAATAGCCAGATTGAACAGCTTAACCAGCATATTAATGCTTACCATCACCTGAGTTCTAAACAATTTACCGTTTCAGGTAATGTCCGTGATGCACAGGTCGGTTATTGGTTTGAACTCAATGATCACCCAGAACTCGACCAGCATGACAGTGCCGATAAAGAGTTCTTAATCTTAAGCAAGCACTACTATAACCAGAATAATTTACCGAAAGAATTACAACAGCAACTTGAGCGCTTGTTGCCAAAGGATAAGCTCAAGGCAGCCCAGCTCGACAGCCAAAACCCAGAGCAGCGCCACTATGCTGAGCTGAATGTTGTTCGACGTAACATTAAAGCTGTTCCTGAATATAATCCGCTAGAACATCGTCCAGCTGCTTACCCGCAACGTGCTCGAGTAGTGGGGCTGGAAGGTGAAAGCATTCATGTCGACCAGTGGGGTCGTATTAAAGTTCGCTTCCTATTTACCCGAACTGATGACCATAGCCATGATGGTGGTGCAGGAAGTAACGACAATGACACCGACTCGGCTTGGGTGGATGTACTCACCCCGTGGGCGGGCGCAGGTTATGGCGCACGGTTCTTGCCTCGCGTGGGTGAGATCGTAGTGATCGACTTCTTTGACGGCAATATTGACCGCCCGTTTGTGGTGGGCCGTATTCATGAAGCTGAGCGCCATCCAACCCAATTCGACCAGAAAGGTCAATTACCTGACACCAAAAAGCTCAGTGGCATTCGCTCCGAAGAAGTCGATGGCAAAGGTTTTAACCAGCTACGTTTTGATGACACGACAGGACAAATCAGTGCCCAGCTACAAAGCAGCCATGCAGCCAGCCAACTCAACTTGGGTAACTTAAGCCATCCAAAAGACAAGGCGGAAAGTGATGGCCGAGGTGAGGGTTTTGAACTTAGAACAGACCAGTGGGGGGCGGTCAGAGCAGGCAGTGGCTTACTTGTTAGTACCCATAAACAGGATCAAGCTCAAGGTGTACACTTAGACGCAGCTGAGGCCAAACAACAAATTGAAGGCGGTCTTAGCAATGCCAAGGCACTCAGTGAAGTCGCTAAAAATCAGCAAACTGACCCGTTAGAAAATTTAGAAAACCTAAAATCTTTTATTGAAAAACTTGAACAACAAGACAACGCAAAAGCCAAAACGTTTAAAGAGGCGATTATGCTATTGGCAAGTCCAAATAGCATCGCGCTTAGCAGTAATGAAGACATTCACTTAAGTGCAGATGGCCAGATAAACCAAACTGCTGGAGACAGCATTAATCTGTCTACCCAAAAGAACTTGATTGCACATGCCCAAAATAAAATTAGCCTTTTTGCAGCTCAAGAAGGGGCGAGACTCTATGCAGGCAAAGGTAAAGTCGAGATACAAGCACAAGGCGATGGAGCAGATTTAATTGCCCGTAAAGCTGTTCAGATGATTTCTACTGAAGACAAAATTGAGGCGACAGCAGCCAAAGAAATTGTACTCACCGCAGGTGGCTCTCAAGTCAAAATTACTGGTTCGGGCATTTTTATGACGACAGGCGGTAAGTTTGAGGTGAAGGCGGGGCAGCATTTGTTTATGGGAGGCGGGAGTGTGAATGCTAATGTTCCTGCGTTGCCTAAATTAGAATTTGCTGAATCTCCTTATTCTGCTCAATATCAATTATTTAAGGCAGATGGGAGAAATTTCCAAGGTTATAAATATTCTATTTATGACTCAAAAAATAATCTAATAAAGCAAGGCGTTACTGATAATCAAGGTTTGACTGAACAAGTTGTGACTGAGAATAGAGAAAGAATCATAGGTTATAAATCTGTAATGAGAGAAAGTGAGCGTATTACTGAGAATTGGGAAGCAAAGTTAGAACAGGTAGCTAATAAAATGAGTTCAGTAGGAAAATAATTATGCTTCCTGTCGTGATTGGAATAATTGAACTAGCTGGATATGCAATAACGGCATATGAATTATATCGTACAGCAGCAAATGCTTACGATGAGGTTAAAAATTATCAAGATAATATTAAAAAGGCAAAAGAAGAAATCAAGAAAATAATGAAAAATCTTGATAAGGAGATTACTGACAAGATTGATCGGCAACGTGAAAAAGTATTATTAACGACTTTGACCACAGGTGATAAACAATCTAATACTACAAAGTCTGCTTCTGGAAGACCACAAGTCAAAAGTAATGTAATTACTGCGGCCATAAAGCAGAAAATTCCTTTTAGACCTATTATTAGCCAAATATGTGAAAAAGCAGATCATTTGCCAATGATCCAGTTAAGAAAACAAAAAGGTAAAAAATTAAAAGATGTCATACCAAAGAGTAAGGTGGATATCGTCGCGAAGCTATTGAAGATGACTGCTCAAGAATTAGCGGGAGCAAGTGTTGATGAATATATTATTATTAGATTAAAACAACTTGCCGTAAATTTCATGTTTGAGTTTATGGACGAGCTTTTAAAATGGCGTAGTCCTTTAAAATCAGAAGTATGTTTCGGTTATGATATAAAAACTAAGAAATATTTAGCCCCTCAATTAGATGGTCAGACACGTATTAAAAGGGTCGGTTCAGAATTAAATCCATTTTGGCCGATGCCTTATAAAGGTAAAGGTGTAATTGGTGCAGATATTATTATTCCTGAGTATCGTGGTGAACCTTTAACTTTGACTAATATTTTTGCACTGGTTGAAATTAAATTTCAGAATGATGTGATTAAAGATAGTCAATTCCAAGCATATAATGACTTGAAGCTACAATGTGCAAAAGCCAAATTTACTAGCAAAATTACTGCCAATGAAGGGTTTAAACTATCATTGTTCCGATATCCTGAGGATGCTGGAATGTTAGAAGAGAAGAAACCAGCACAAAGTAAAACTAAAGGAGTTACTGGGAAAAAATGAGTACGTCGGAATTATTTTTATCTGAAAATGAAATTAAAAGTTTTTTATCTGGATTTGGTCAGAATAGTGATTATATGTATGGTTATGAAGGGGAAGAGTTTGGTATTTGCCCATTTATAACATTCTATATTTTAAATAGTGATGATGAGGTGCTTTTAATTGCAGATAAAATTTTATCTATTTGTAATGTTTTTGAAGAAGAAATAATCGATAAACCACTAAACTTATTCTATCGAAATGAAGATAGCCATTGGAAGAAAATTGTTAAAAATAAACCAAATAAGAAAGATATCATCACTGACCTGACAAAAGCCTTAGAGTCAGATTTATTTTATTTTATCGGGGCATCAAGTGCTGACTCAAATCTACAAAGTGCACAATGGGCATACTCGGCGATGTTATCCCAAGCTAGTGCCTACTCTTATTTAAAGATTACATTTAGCAGTAAATGGTATAAAAATAATAAAAATATGTGGGAAGAATTTGTTGAAAGATGCTTGAAAGAATTTAATCCAATTCAATCATATAGTGGATATGAAATTGGAAATAGCACACAACTATCATCAATTTCTCCAGAGTTTGAAACAGCAGAAAGAATATTTACCGATTACTTTTATGGATTAGATATTGATCATCCTGCTGCGATGGCATTTCATTCGCATTATGATGAAGATGGTTTTGAGTATTTACCTGTTCTTGGAGCTGGATTACGTACTCCTACATGGTGTTTTTTACTTTCCCCTTATTGGATAGAAAAGTTAGGGTTAAGCGAGAAGCAAATCCGCCTAAAACTCAATGATCCACGAATTACGATTACTAAATTACCAGATCCAATAAATCCTGAAAAATACAGTCTATGGATTCGACTTGGAGAATTATCACTTTATCCAGTTGAAGAGGGTGTTCCAGATTTACTGGTGATGGCAAATGAGCTTATTAGGCCAATTCGTTGCAACGATTTGAAATTAACAACTTTAGATCCATGGGATGATGATCCAAACCCAAGATTTGACATAGAGAACTCTCCACAATGGATTGCCCGTTTTGATGAAGATAGCGATTGGCCAGAAGGTAAACGAGTCAATAAGATTCATGCAGTGCTATTAGAGCAAAATAAAATGAAGGCACTCGGTGGTGAAATATGTCCGAAAACAGGCGAATGGTATAGTCCTGCAAATAATATGGAAAAGCGCTACTTTACAGAAGGTGAAATCATGCCTGAAATTGAAGATAATGCTTGGGGTGAAACCATTTGGTATTTAGATATAGAAAATGAATAATATTTTTATCTATTTAATTTATTAATATATGAAGCCTATCTAGATGATGGGCTTTTTAATGTATGCAAGGAAGTGTTCAGGTGTTGGTATCCTCATTGGTGGTGAAATTGGGGGGGGATTGCTGCATATCAACTGGTAGATGCATTCGATAAAGAACTAGAAGTATTTACTGCTTGGACTGTATTTTAAAAAGAGGTAAAACAATGCTATTTAATTTTTTTAAACAAGAAAGTAATCATAAAGAGGAAAAATCTTCTCCATATTTAACGAAAGAACTATCTTGGGATGAAGAAAAAGTAATAGCAATTCGATTTAATGGTACACAACGCACTATATATTATAAAAATATTATACGAATAGAAATTATTATTACTGATCTTTATTTTCCTGTACCTAAATGGGTTATACAAGATGATAATTTAGATGATCATACGACAATAGATTTTTATAATGACCTAAAGCCAAATATCAACGATTTGGTTATAGATATGTTTAATAAAAAAATAAAAGATTATGATAATCAGAAGGTTCATGAAAAAGTTATAGAGGCGATGGGTGCGAGTAGTGGCTTATTTCATTTATGGAGTAGAGAAGATATTGATCAGGTACTAAATAAGATATGGGATAATAATAAAGATAAAATAGAAGCTGATATTAATAAGGCCATAAAAGACGCGGAAGAGCAGAGAAAAAGTAAGCAATGGTGGAAAATTTTTTAAAAGGTTTAGGATGGGTTGGCTATAATTATGCCCGAAATCTAGAGAAATAAAGATGAACTTTAAAAACTTAATAATATTGTTTTTAATGACAAGCTTTTTAGGGTGTAGTAGAGATTACAAGATTGAACCACATGAGCTCCCAGTAGCTTATGTAGGAAAGTCATATAGTCAATTTATTAAAATTACAGGTGGTAAAGTCTCAGAACAACATTTTGGATTAACTTCTAATATTCCAGAAAATCAGGGTTTCCAAATTACTCCAGTAGATGATATAGATGGATACAATCATATAAAAATAGAAGGTATTCCTAAATATAAAGGAAAATACAAAATTATAATTAATACATATTTTTATGGGCGAGGCGATAATAAGCTAACTAAAACCTATGAATTTGTAGTTAAAGAATAAAAGATATTTTTAATAAGAAGTAGATATGAAAAAGAATTTATTAATTACCATACTAATTTTACTTTTCATTGTTCAGTCCTTATTAAATTATTACTTCTGGAATCGTACAAAAACACCCGAAATTCATGTTCTAGAAAAACCTTTGCGGATAGCATCGAATTTCGATAACTATGCACCATATACAATCCTTCCTGCAGGAACTGTTTTATATGATGATAGTGATTCTTTAAATAGAAGGATTATGGTTTATTTCAATTTACAAGGTGTAGACTTTAATTTCAAAGAACAAGATCCAGATATCTTGAAACAACCTAGTGAAGTCAGTGGTATAAGGTCGAAGGACTTGCCTGATTTACTAAATGAAATTCCTCTGACCAAAAAAGATATTTATTTAATTATTAAACATGATGAACGCATAAAAGATTATGCCCGTTCAATTTTATTTAAAGCATACAAAATTGATCCTTCAGAGTATAAAAAATAATTAAAAAATTATAAATTTTAAAAAACTAGAAGAAGCGTAATTAATTACGCTTCTTCTGCCATAAGAAAATTATTTAAGCAGCTTGAATGGCTTCACCACAAAAAGAAACAGTTTCTTGCTTATGCTGATGTAAGTACCAGAACTGCTCCGCAATCGTTTCTGGATGTACTGTGTAGGTTTTATCTTTCGCTTCAGGTGTTCCATCTACAAAACCATTTACAATCACTTGGCTCACGTAAACATTTGAGTCAGCGAGACTATGAGCAAGCAAGTTGGTGGCTTTGTATTGAGCGGCAGCCGTAGTTGCTAATGATGAATATTCTTTAGCAACTAAATCGATGCCCACTGCATCGAAAGCAAAAATTCCGTTTGTCGATAAAATGCTACCGTGATTCTTCTCTAAATCACCTAAGCAAGCTTGCACCGTAGCAATATAGCTTGAAACACGAATATGAAAGCTTTTAGTAAGCTCTAGTGGAGGGGTTTTTAAGATATTACCTTCAATATCATGGAAAGCATTCCAATGAATATTTTTAATCTCTCCGAATTGGTCTTTAATACATTTTACGAGATTTGGTATATCTTCAAGAACTGCTAAATCAGATGTAAAAGCATAAGCTTCTATACCTTGTGTTTTAAGTTCTAGAATGGCCTTCTCGAGTTTTTCAGCATTACGTGCCACTAAACCGATTTTATAGCCTTCTTTACCAAACTTATATGCCACGGCTTTGGAAATACCTGTTCCATAACCAAAAATTATAATATTGTTGTTCATTATAAAGTTCCAAAAAACCAATTATTTGGTTAGAAATAGTTTATAATATGTTTTTATAATGTATTCAAGCGAAAAAATTAAATCTAAAAATAATGCAGAGATAACAAGACAAAAATATGAAAAACACTAATTAAGTCAGTTGGTTTCAAATGGTCTGGATAATATAGCTTTTATTAAAAATTTCACCTTCATGAAAAACCTAGAGTAGTGATTTTCGAATTGAAGAAATGTTTGCTGAAGAAATAATTTTTTAATTTGACTTCTCTATCTGTCTGTCATAAATTAATTGGAACGATCGTTCCTGATAAGTATGTTTTATGCGAACTAAAGAATTTGAAACTGATGAAATTGCTGATGCTGCAATGCAGATTTTTTGGCGTCGTGGTTATGCTGCAACCTCAGTTCAAGACTTAGTTGATGGTACGGGACTATCTAGAAGTAGCCTTTACAGCACTTTTCAAAACAAACAAGGTCTTTATCAAAAAGCGTTACAACGCTATGAACTTTTAACTACACTAAATAATGTGAAGTTGTTGTCTGGTTCAGGTTCTCCGAAAGCACTTATTCGACAGTTACTTCTTAATATTGTTGAAGATGAGTTAAGTGATCCAGAACATAAAGGATGTCTTGTCGCAAATGCATGTTTAGAGCTGGCTGGCCATGATGAAGATGTCGCTCAATTCGTTGCAAGTAACCTACAGAAACTACAACATGCTTTAGAGAATTTATTCATTAAAGCTCAAAAGTCTGGTGAAATTTCTTCTACCCAAAACCCACGAGCGTTAGCGAGTTTTTTTGTAAATACGATTCAAGGCTTACGTGTTTTGGGAAAAGGCAGTCCTCATGAACAAAGAAAGCAATGTTTAATGGATGTGGTCGAGGTTGCTTTAAACGTTTTATAGAACTCATTTAAACCTTAACTATTGTTGAGCTGAATAGTTAAGGTTTTTATTTAACTTAAATTGGAACGATCATTCCATAATAATAATTTTAGTTTACATGGAGAACAAATGTCTTCCCATCCTAACCTTATAAAACAAGCTTATAGCGATACAGAGCAGAGTAAGTACGCTGTAAAAGAATGTGAGAGTAAAGCTTTATGAATACTAAGAGTAATGAAACATCTCATCAGTTAACTGATGAATTCTCTACTCAATTACCAATTTGGAAACTATTGGCTTTTACAGTTGCAGGCTTTCTGACCATCATGACAGAAACCATGCCAGCAGGGCTTTTGCCCCAAATCAGTCAAGGCTTACATATTTCAGAAGCTTACGCAGGGCAGCTTATTGCAGTGTATGCCTTAGGTTCTGTTTTAGCGGCAATACCGCTGATTAGCCTTACCCGTAGTTGGAATCGGAGACCCTTATTACTCAGTGCTATTGCAGGGTTACTTTTATTTAACGCGATTACTGCCTTATCAAATGACTATACTCTGACTTTAATTGCTCGTTTTATTGCAGGGATGGCAGCGGGTGTTATTTGGGGACTTTTAGCGGGTTATGTAAGACGCATGGTCTCTGCATCGTATCAAGGACGAGCTTTAGCAATTGCTGGGGTTGGGCAGCCCATCGCTTTATCAATTGGTGTGCCTTTGGGTGCATGGTTGGGAACGTTGTTTGAATGGCGTGGCGTGTTTTGGATCATGTCTTTATTGGCATTGATTTTATTTATCTGGATTCGTTTTAGTATCCCTGATTTTGCAGGACAGTCAGCACAGAAAAGGTTACCCATTTTAAAAGTTCTTTTAATGTCGGGCATTAGAGCTGTTTTAGCAGTCGTCTTTCTTTGGATATTGGCTCATAGCATTCTCTATACTTATATTTCACCATTTTTGGCCTCCACAGGGCAGCCATACAACGTTGAGACTATCCTGTTTATATTCGGTATTTCTTCAATTGCAGGCATTCTCATTACAGGCATGTTTATTGATCATTCATTAAGAAAAATAACGCTTTTAAGTTTATTTATCTTTGCAATCGCAACAGCGCTCTTGGGTGTTTATAGTTCTTCAAGTTTTGTCGTACTGGCGGGTGTAGTGTTATGGGGAGTAACTTTTGGTGGTGCTCCAACACTATTACAAACAGCTCTGGCAAATACTGCGGGTCCCGAAGCAGATGTGGCGCAGTCTATGTTGGTCACGGTATTTAACCTTGCTATAGCTTTTGGTGGAATGGTTGGTGGTGGATTGCTTGAAAGTTTTGGGGCAGCCTATTTTCCATGGTTTATGCTGGTTTTTGCCCTTATCGCATTATCTACTGTTTACCATGCCCGTAAACATGGTTTTATTTCTTCATAAAAGATTTTTGCCCTTCATGGTTAAAAAGTGAAGGGTGATTTACTTTTTATAGTTTGATGTACTGTCACTCAAAATAATTAATGACTTGGTAAAATAAACCGAAAAACACAAATAAAGTGGAATTTAAAATTAACTAATTATTATGAAGTGGGAATATATTCTTTTTAATTTGAATTTTTGCGTAAAAATTACCAAAAATATTTAAAATTAGCTGTTCTTAGAAAAACAATCCCACAGGGTGCTGGCTAAACTATATCTCAAGGGTGTGATAGGGATCGAAAAGAGTAGCATGCACCAAAACGTATAACGTTAGTGTGTACTCACCCAAAAGGTCTCGATTCGGCTTAGGACGCTATAGATCAAAAGTTTATAGGCATAAGGTTCTAACTTACAAAGTTATAATTGTTGAAGTAAACCATAGATGTTTTCCCTTGACACCCTAAAAAATTCTCTATAATAAAAACGATATTTTACAAGAATATAATTTATGAATAAGCCTTATCTTTCTGCTTTACCTGCCGATAGTCAAATCTCATCTCAATTGAACAATGCTTACTTCCACGACTCGTGGAGTATTGTGCTTGGTCAGCCCGACCTGAATGTATTTCAACAACTTATTAAGCTATTTCAACACACTCCGCAGTGGGTAGAGTGGAGCATGAATATGCGTAATAAAATTACTTCAAAGATTGGGCTTAAAGACTTAGGAAGTTTCAAACAGATTGATTCAAATAAAAAAGAAAATGAGTATGTCGCAGGCGACCGAATTGGAATTTTTACCTTACGGCAACGTACCGAAAATGAATTAGTGATTGGAGATGATGATAAGCACTTAAATGTGACTTTATCTATTTATAAAAATGAAGATACCCAAGTGCTTATCGTAACTACAATAGTGCATATTAAAAATTGGCTTGGGCGATTGTATATGCTACCTGTAATTCCTGCCCACCGAAAAATAGTGCCAGCGACTTTACAGATTTTAGGTTAGATTACTATTTTTATTTACGATGTGATCAGCCAAAATTGTTTATATAATAATCTTAATATCATAATAAAGAGCTGAATAATATGGAGAATAAAAATCAATGTCGCCAATGCGCCGTTTGTGGAAAAAGTTTTCCCTTAAAAGATCTTGTGTCTGGTGAAGTCATTCGGAATGTCATCAGTGATGAAATTATAAAAGATCATCCAGACTGGACGTACTCAAGTTTTATTTGTCGGGCCGATCTGGCAGATTATCGAATTAAATATGTGCAGTCGCTATTACGCTCAGAAAAAGGCGAATTATCTAATTTAGAAAATGAAGTGATTGGCAGTATGCAACGGCATGAGCTGATTAGCCGAAATACAGAAACTGATTTTGATCAAAAATGGACGCTTGGAGAAAAACTGGCAGATAAAATAGCTACTTTTGGGGGAAGTTGGGCGTTTTTAATTTGTTTTGCTCTATTTTTAATAGGCTGGATTATTTTAAATACAGTCGTGATGGTAGTACGTCCAGTCGACCCTTATCCTTTTATTTTACTGAATCTGGTTTTGTCATGCTTAGCGGCAATTCAGGCACCGATTATTATGATGAGTCAAAATCGCCAAGAAGCCAAAGATCGCTTACGTTCTCAACATGATTATCAAATTAATTTAAAAGCCGAGCTTGAGATTCGCCATTTGCATGAAAAAATGGATCATCTTTTATCGCATCAGTGGGAAAGGCTTGCACACATTCAAGAAATTCAGCTCGATCTTTTAGCTGAAATGAATAAAAAACGATAAAGATTTTCTGAGTTTTACGTGGAACATGAGTAGAGCGTTATAGATTATTTTGCGGTAGGTCTGAAATTTCTTTATGATCTGCCGCCATGCTCCATTGCTGTTTCTACGACCATGCCTTTAAACGACAACTTTGTTTACGCTCCACCACAAGATCCGCTTTCAATTCTATTTGAAGATGACGATTTAATTGTGGTTGATAAACCTGCGGGCTTGTTGTCGGTGATGGGTCGTTTACCTGAGCATCATGACAGTGCTTATTTGCGGGTGTTAGAAAAGTTCCCTTTGGCTAAGGTCACTCATCGTTTAGATATGGCCACATCGGGCTTACTTATGTTTGCCAAGCATCGTGATGCAGAAGTTGCGGTAAGTAAAATGTTTCAGGCCAGAACAGTCAAAAAACATTATATTGCTTTGGTGCAAGGCCAAGTCGCACAAGAGGGCAGCGTTGAAGTTCCGCTCATTACCGACTGGGAAAATCGCCCAAGACAAATTGTACATTTTGAATTAGGTAAACATGCTAAAACCTTGTTTCAGCCCTTGGTTTATGATGAAAAAATCGATCAAAGTCGAGTGTTACTTGAACCAGTAACAGGACGTTCGCATCAGCTACGTGTGCACATGATGCATATTGGCCATCCTATTATGGGCGACAAGTTGTATCACCCTGAACCGAAACATTTTCATTTAAATCGAATGGCTTTACATGCTGCATATTTGGCTTTTCAGCATCCATTAAAAGGCACGGATGTGGTGATTGAATCGCAAGTGCCTTTTTAAAATTTATATACAATTAAAAATTCAATTTGGTGCAATTGGGAACGGAATATATACCCAAATTGCAATAAAAGTCGGGTATTCTTGATGTCGAATAATATTAATACTGCGACAACAACAAGGATCACTTTATGACTCGTGACTACGAACAATTTCCAGATGACGATAACGGCAATGTACTTTGGCAAATGGCTGAAGATGGGGACGATTTAACCGAGCTGCATGAAATTGAATTTTCTATTGCTTTTCAAGATCAAAAAAATGCAGAGCAATGTGCGCTGTATTTACTTTATCAAGAACAAAAAGTTTCACTTTTCCAAGATGACTCTGTTGAGCCAAATGAGTGGGTGATTACCATCTTTGTCAATATGGAACCTGAGTATTCAGATATTGTTGATTTGGAACAATGGTTCGCTAGCATCGCTGAAAAATTTCAAGGCGAATATGATGGATGGGGCTGTATGGCCTATGTCTTCGATGAAGATGACGAAGAAGATGACCTGTTGCAGTAAGGTCTAAAATAAAGAGTAGGAGATAAATATGAACTTATCTCAAAAACAAATTGCAGTACGGTTTTTAGAGCTTGCCGCAGCTGGCGAAGTCGATGAAGCCTATAGCAATTACACCGCGCCTAACTTCAAGCATCACAACCCTTATTATGCGGGTGATGCGACTTCTTTGAGGGAAGGGATGCGTCAAAGCGCAGCTGAAACGCCAAACAAAGTCTTTGACGTTCAACATGTCATTGAAGAGGGCGATTTGGTTGCTGTGCATTCTAAACTTGAAATGCAAATGAATGGGTTAACCACGTTGGCTGTGGTCCATATTTGTCGTTTTGAAAATGGAAAAATTGCTGAGTTTTGGGATATTGGCCAAGTACAGCCTGACCGGCTCGTCAATGAAAATGGCATGTTCTAATAAAAAAGCCCGAAATAATTCGGGCTTTTTGTTTATGTATGAATTAAAACTTCCACTGTGCCGAAATTGAGGCGTTTAGTGGTTCACCCGGTTGAATCCATAAATCGCTATAGCTTGAAACATAGTAAGTTTTATCAAACAGGTTGTTTACGTTCAGCTGATAGCGTAAGCGGTCTGATGGGGCATAGTAGCCATTTAAATTGACCAGCGTATAGCTTGGTAAATTAAACCCATTATCCAGATTATGTCCGCTACGCTCGCCCACATAGGTAAGATTGGCACCTACGCCTGCTTTTCGTGGACCTTCTTGTAGAAACTCATAGTTAGTACTTACAGCGCCTTGGTGTTTTGGAACATTGCTTAGACGAGCACCTTTTGCCAAGTCTTGGTCTTTTTCAATTTGAGCATCGGTATAGCTATAGTTGGCATTGACGAACCAGCGGTCAGTGATTTGACTATTTAAGTCGAACTCAATTCCTTTACTACTCACTTCGCCTGCTGCGGTTTGAAAGTCTTTGTTGATAGGATCTGTCGTCAGTACATTCTGCTTTTTCATTTTAAACAAAGCGAGACTCAGCACACTTTGGTCATTCATTTTATATTTAGTACCGACCTCATAGCTTTCACCTTTTTCCGGAGCAAAAGTCTGACTATTTCGGTTCATACCACTATTCATGGCAAATGAGCGACCATAGTTGGTATAAAACGCCCATTGGTCAGAGGCTTTAAAATTTACTCCGAAACGTGGACTATTTTGATTAAGTGTCTGATTGTTTTCGGTTTGTTTTATATGGTTTTTAAAGTCTTGCTCGACCTGATCAAAACGGTTACCAAATAGCACACTCCATTGATCATTGAAAAAAATCTGGTCTTGTAGATTAAGTGCAAAATAGCGTTGGCGCTCTTTAGTGTTGGTAAATGGAGCTAAGCTAGGTAAATATTTGCCGTATTCAGGTTGGTAGATATCAATTGTGTTTGTTGAGCTTGTGCTGTGATTGTGACGAAGCTGGTTTTGTTTATAGTCGAGTTGACCAAGCTCGGTTGAAAGTAAAATTTCATGGCGAGCCCATGAAGTATCAACCTTGCCAAGTAACTCTGTCTGAGCTAGAACATCTTCACTTGTATAATCACGATAGCGACGTTGACGCTCTAAAGTACGTCCATCGGCTTGCATACGACGAGGCTCGGTTGCAAAGCCGACCATTTTGGCGTCTTTATAACTGACAGCACTATTTAGCTTCCAGTCAGGGTTAAATTCGTGACTCAGACGTAATTGGTAAAAGTAATCTTTTATTTTCAAATCGCCGTCGTCAGGTTCACCTGTAAAGGTTTTCGGGTCCATCACAAACTCATGATTGACTGTGCTGACACCACGGTCAAAGGTTCCTTTATGCTCTGTAAATTCACTGTCAAAGTCGAGTTGTGTCTGGTCTGAAATTTTCCATGTGAGCTGTGGTGAAAAGAACCAGCGTTCACTACTGACATGATCACGGAAGCTTTGATTATCTTCATGGGCAACCGCTAATCGATAGGCCAGTTCATCGTTTATAGGCGCGGTATGCTCTAGACTAATTCGATATTGTTCTTGAGTATTGACACGTAGGTTAACTTCACTTTCGCTTTCCCACTGCGGTTTTTTACTGTTGAGGTTGAGCAAACCACCTGTTTCGCCGCGACCATATAGCGCAGCCATTGGCCCTTTTAAAAACTCTAAAGATTCAATATTCACGACATCTTTTGGAGCGCTAATCCCTCGGTTGACACTCAAACCGTTACGGATCATAGATGCACCTAAATTGGGATCGGTACTAAAACCACGGAAAGAGTAGTTATCCCAAAAGCCGCCACCAAAACTATTTTGATGAAAAACCCCACTCACTAAGCTTAATGCGTCATCAATCCGTTGAACGTCTTGTTGTTCCATCATTTGTTTTGAAACATAAGCACGGTTAAAAGGAACGTCTAAAACATCGTGAGAAAATTTAGTCGCCGAGCTATTTTGACTCACACCTTCTTGGGTACTTTCAGCCTGAACGCGTATGGTCTCAAGTACCGTTGACGTTTCTTCTGCCCAAGTGAATGTCGATATAAATGATAGACCCAACGAAGACAACAATCCTAATTTGTGTTGCATAAATAATCAGCCATGAAAGACAAAAGAACTATAATGTAATAGTATAACGTTACATTATTTTATTGATTACTGCTATGTCTTTAGAAAAGAATATTGAACGTTTACAGTCGATTGATGCATTGCGTGGTTTGGTGATCATCATTATGTTGCTCGACCATGTAAGGGAAACTTTCTATTTACACAAACAAGTTATCGATCCAATGGACGTAACAGTAACAGAACCGGCTTTATTTGGCAGTCGATTATTGGCACATATTTGCGCTCCGGTTTTTGTGCTTTTAACCGGAATTTCCGCTTTTTTATTTCAATCAAAAAAACAGGATTTACAGCAAACGCGTGCCTTTCTATTAAAACGTGGCTTATTTTTGATTGTGCTAGAACTTACACTTGTGAATTTTGCATGGACAGCGACTTTTCCGCCTGAAGTCATTTACTTACAGGTAATTTGGGCGATAGGTATTAGCATGGTGGTGTTAGCTTGCTGTGTAAGTTTGCCTTTGCCAATTCTTGCAGGTATAGCGTTGGTCATTATTTTTGGACACAACTTATTAGATTCTGTGCACTTCTCACAAGGCATCCTACAGAATATATGGTTCGTTTTACATGAACGTGGCTGGCTTGAATTTGCGGGTATCAAGCTTCGTACAAGCTATCCTGTTTTACCTTGGATTGGGGTGATTTTATTAGGCTACGTTTTAGGTCAGTTCTTTAGTTCAAAATATACAGCAAAGCAAAGAGGCCGCGCTTTACTCAGCCTTGGTTTAGTAAGCATTGGGTTATTTGTTTTACTACGTTTTATTAATATTTATGGTGATCAGCCGTGGCAGCATTTTGAGTCATTACAACTGAGCCTTATGAGCTTTTTTAATCTCACCAAGTATCCACCATCTTTACTGTTTATTTTACTGAATGTTGGAATTGGTTTGCTTGTGCTCATTGCTTTTGAACGTATGCAGCAGCACTCATTTTTAAAACCATTAGTGGTATTTGGCTCGGTGCCTATGTTCTTTTACTTATTGCATTTATATGTGCTGAAACTGATCTATGTGTTTGCACTCAGTCTATGGGGAGCTAATTATGAAAATTACTTATCGGTCAGCCATGTGTGGATGTTGTGGTTAATCACAATTATGCTGTCTTTTGCACTCTACCCAGCGGTTAAGTGGTTCTCGAAATTTAAACATCAAAATAAACATATTTCGATTTTAAAATATTTCTAATTTCTAAAATGTGAGTAAAGCGAGTTCAATAATGCTCGCTTTACTTGCTTACATCTAGATATAGAGTTTCTTTCACTTCTTCCATGACCACATAGCTGTGTGACGATGCCGAAGCGGGGAGTTTCTTTAATAGATCTCCTAATAAGCGGCGGTATGCGCTCATTTCTTTTAAACGCGCTTTTACAAGGTAGTCAAATTCACCTGAAATAAGGTGACATTCAAGTACTTCAGGAATCTCAACTAAGTCTCTAGCGACTTGATCAAATACATCACCAGATTTGGCAGATAACTTAATTTCTAAAAAGACGAGAAGGTTACGGTCTACGTAAGCTGGGTTTAAACGGGCGTAATAACCCATGATAATGCCATCGCGTTCTAGGCGTTTTACACGCTCTGAACAGGGGGTGGTAGAGAGGTTGACTCTCGATGCCAATTCACTAATCGCAATTCGTCCTTCGCGCTGCAAAATGTCCAGAATCATGCGATCTATACGATCTAAGGGGCGCATAGATATTTCCTCTTTTTTTAAAATTCTCGCGAGAAAAACATAAATTTACCTAGATTATACCCTGAAAAACAGTGAAATAAACTATTTAAGCAGAAATATACTAGTTAAATAAACTGGTGTGCGTGAGGGAATGGAAATGCGCGTAATTGTATTAGGTAGCGGCGTTATCGGAGTGGCAAGTGCCTATTATCTAGCTCAACAAGGAGCTGAGGTCACTGTTCTTGACCGTCAGGCAGGCCCTGCTGAAGAAACAAGCTTTGGTAATGCAGGTCAAATTTCGCCAGGGTATTCGACCCCTTGGGCAGCACCAGGAATCCCTTTTAAAGCTGTGAAGTGGATGTTCCAACATCACGCACCGCTTGCGATTAATTTAGATGGTAGCATGTGGCAATTACAGTGGATGGCGCAAATGCTAAAAAACTGTAATCCACAAAGTTATGCTGTGAACAAAGAACGTATGATGCGTGTGGCTGAATACAGCCGTGATTGCTTACGTGAACTTAGAAAAGATACAGGCATTAATTACGAAAACCGTGCTAAAGGTACTTTGCAGCTATTTCGTAAAGAAGCTCAAATGGAAGCGGTTCAACGCGACATTAGCGTGCTACAAGAGTGCGGTGTAAGCTACGAATTATTAAATGGCAACGAACTTGGTCGTGTAGAACCAGCGTTGGCAAATACGCAAGATAAACTGGTTGGTGGTTTACATTTACCAAATGACGAGACAGGTGACTGTTATTTATTTACTAATGCTTTGGCTCAAATTGCTAAAGAGTTGGGTGTTAACTTCCAGTTTAACCAAAACGTAGAAAAATTGATTGTTGAAGGCGATGAAATTAAGGGCGTTCAGGTCAATGGTAAGGTCTTAACCGCAGATCGTTATGTTCTAGCGTTTGGTAGCTATTCACGTGATTTCTTGAAACCACTCGATCTACAGTTGCCTGTATATCCTGTGAAAGGTTATTCGTTGACGATTCCAATTGTTGACCCTGCTTTTGCTCCGCAATCTACAGTGCTTGATGAAACCTACAAAATTGCGATTACTCGTTTCGACCAACGTATTCGTGTAGGTGGAATGGCAGAGCTAAGCGGTTTCAATTTAGGTCTGAACGAAGACCGCCGTGCAACCTTGCAAATGGTGACTCAGGACTTGTTCCCGGGCGGCGATATGGCACAGGCGTCTTTCTGGACGGGTCTACGTCCAATGACACCAGACAGTACTCCAATTATTGGCGCGACTCGCTTTAAAAATCTGTTCTTGAATACAGGTCACGGTACTTTAGGTTGGACCATGGCATGTGGTTCAGGAAAATTAATCAGTGATATCGTATTGAATCATAAGACTGAAATCAGTACAGATGGTCTTTCAATTCAGCGTTATTCACACGCGCATGCTGCATAACCGACGCTAGGAAATTAATCATGCCTCGTCCTATTACCGCAGTGATCCACCGTCAAGCCTTACAAAATAACTTGGCGGTGGTACGCAAGGCTATGCCAAACAGTAAGGTCTTTGCCGTTGTAAAAGCCAATGCTTATGGACACGGAATTGAACGTGTCTATGAAGCATTTAAAGCAGCAGATGGCTTTGCCTTACTTGATCTTGATGAAGCAAAACGAATTCGTGCTCTAGGTTGGACAGGTCCAATTTTGTTGCTCGAAGGGATTTTCTCTCCACAAGATTTATTTGATTGTGTGCAGTATCAACTCAGTTTCACTATTCATAGTGAAGCGCAAATTGAGTGGGTAGAAAAGCATCCTTATGCGGCCCAATTTGATGTTTGCCTAAAAATGAACAGTGGTATGAATCGTCTTGGTTTTAAGCCACAACACTATGTTCAGGCATGGGAACGTTTAAATAACTTGGCAAATGTGTCCAAGATTACGCACATGATGCATTTTTCAGATGCAGATGGCGATCGTTTCGGCCAGCAAGGTATTGATTATCAAATCACTGCATTCGAAGAAATTATTAAAGATTTACCGGGTGAAAGGTCGGTAAGTAATAGCGCGGCAATTCTGCGCTATCAAGACCAGCTCAAATCAGATTATGCACGTAGCGGCATCATGCTCTATGGCAGCTCGCCAGACTACCCGACGCATAGTATTGCGGATTGGGGCTTACAACCGACCATGAGCT
>Ga0268255_10000459_pt1 | contig 28260 bp, 31 predicted proteins | sample AgamicOrMarz_FD_200256 | JGI IMG/M metagenome (GOLD analysis project Ga0268255, IMG submission 200256) | Agave microbial communities from Guanajuato, Mexico - Or.Ma.rz (v2) (version 3) | ecosystem: Host-associated > Plants > Phyllosphere > Phylloplane/Leaf | place: Guanajuato, Mexico...
CCTTTTTCTTATTATATCTGTACATAGGATACCTTCCTTAAATTATATTGTTAAACGTATTATTACCTGTTCTTTTAAATTGATGAAGTATTTATACAAATAACATATAAAAATTTGAGCAAACTACTCAAGATACGTTAAGTATCACTTTTAATACCTTGATACGTTACTGAAAAAACTCCTGACCAACGACAGGAGTTTTTTCTCTTTTTATGCTGTATATGGTATGCAAACTTAGTTAATCTCATTATCGTTCTAGCTACATACAAAACATACTTAGATATGGTATGTTGAGTAAGAAGATTCATTTATTAATTTAAAGGAGCTAAAATATGGATACTAGCATAGCTAAATGGATTCCTGTTCCTTATTTTCAAATCAATCAAGAAGGTACAATTCTAAATTCTTCACACATAACCCATTCATATTTTCCTTCTACATCTAATATATGGACTATTATTTATAAAGAAGACCGGCATAAAGCCATATTAATGCTGTCACAGAGTACTAATTCTCATCCTGTAACAAAACATCTAATTTTACAAACAAGTAACAAGTTATTTGGAAATTTTAAATGTACGATTCAATGGAAAGATGGTATAGGTCACCTGGTATGTACAGAAGGAAAGAGTATTAAAGCTCTTACACCTTTATCTATTCAAAACTCTTTAGTAAACACTCAAAAACGGTTAGAGGAATCAGAAAAACAGTTAAACAAAGTTGCTAAAATATTAAATATAAGAAAACACTAATTCTTTGTTTTTTTCTTACATGAATTTTATAGGCAATGAAAATTACGTCTTTAGTTTTAAAGAAAAAAATACATCTTTGCGAACATAACTAGCTAATTAACAATAAAAAAGTCAGGGGTAACCCCCTGACTCATAATATATTGGTTTCCGTAAAGAATATATTTATGTCTAAAATTATTCTTTTGGAGGAAACCATGTATGACTAAGCATCACACACAACTTACCTCATCCGAAATAGCTTCTATTTGGACGGGTTACATGAATGATAGTATGTCCAAGTGTATATTAAGTTATTTCCTAAAACGAATAGAAGATGAGGATATTCGTCCAGTTATTCAATTTGCATATGACATTTCGATTAAACATTTAGAAAAACTGCCGAATATTTTTAAGCAAGAGAAATTACCCATTCCAACAGCTTTTACTATGGGACATGATGTTAATCTGAATGCACCACGTCTTTTTACAGATTCTTTTATGCTCACATATATTAATCACATGGCGAAAGCAGGCATGTTAGCTTACAGTGGGTTTGTTTCAATGAGTGCCCGAGAAGATATCCGAACGTACTTTATAACAGGACTTCAAGAGGTATCAGCTTTGTTCAATCAAAGTTCAATTGTTGCACTTTCAAAAGGAGTATTTATTCGATCTCCCTATATAGCCTATCCAACCACAACCGACTATGTAGATAGTAAACAATATTTAAGTGGTTTCTCTTTTTTTAGTAAACAACGGCCATTAAATTCGATGGAAATTTCCCATTTATTTATGAATATTCAAACAAACCTCATAGGTGCGAAGCTTTCACTGGCATTTGCCCAGACATCCCCTCGAAAGGACGTTCAAGATTGGATGATAAGAGGTAGTAAAATTGCAGAAAAACATATTCAAATTTTCACTAAAGCTCTTCTTAATAATGATATACAATCACCTATATCATCAGATATTGCTATTAGTGATTCAACAATACCAGCATTTTCAGATAAGCTTACCATGTTTCATATGAGCTTTTTAACTGCAGCAGGAACGGGAAACTATGCAACAGCAGCTGCAGCAAGTCAAAGAAGTGACCTTTTTTTGAATTATGAAAGATTATCGTTTGAAATTGCTCAATATGCTAAAGATGGGGCTGATATCATGATCCGCCATAACTGGCTTGAACAACCACCCGGAACAAAAGACAAGGAACAATTAGCTAAGAAAAAAGAATAAGCCTATATGTTTAGAGCAAACTACTTAAGATGCGACAAAGCGTCAACACAACATTGTGGTTACTGTATAGAAAAAGGCTGCCTCTTTTGTCTGATAAGAGGTAGCTTTTCTCTTTTTTAAAGATATATATCGTATACAAACCTAGTCTACATAAGATCAATAAAGTATAAAATCTCCTCAATAGGGGGAGGCAGGTTCTCTACTCCGGGCAAGATGCGGGACGCATCAGAGCAGCATTATGATTCTACTTTTCCTCTTGCCAAGACCCAAGCAAAGCTGTGCATTATCTTGAGCTAACCCTTACGAAGCTTACAAACCTTCACTTTCGTTTACCATACCTATCTTCTCCTAGCAGTATTCTGGACCATGCATTTGTCCTCTTTTTCCACATTTCCTCATGCAACCGACAGACTCGTTACCAAGAATGCCGTTTCGGATAGAGATCATCTCTACGTCTAGATGAGTAGCGTTAGCTACACTGTCAGAAAGCGACTTCTTGTCGCACCATAATGTGAGTTATCGGTATCCAAGGAATTTTTGTAAAAAAGACTCCTTAGATTATTTGTATCTTCATCCTTTAGTCGTAAAAATTTATTAAAAAGTTACTCTTATGGTTGGATAACAATCATATGGAATTTAAATACAATAAAGGTAGCAGATATAAGTTATTTAATAGGTAAAAGAGACTAAAGGAGGGAGGCAAAACTAATGATTGTCAAAAGGATTATTTGCAAAGTAAAGGAAGATCAGCAAGATTCATTACTTTATTATGTAGTATATTCTTATCAAATTTCCCCGTTACTTTAACCCGTAGGAACATTAAATTTAGAACTATACTAATAGCTAAGTAAGTTAATAATTGTACTTAAAAATGGAGTGATACGATGGATAAGATGTATGATATCATCATTACCGGTGCTGGATGTGCCGGCTCTAGCCTGGCAATTTATCTTGCTAAGGCAGGTTTCAATGTGTTGTTGGTGGACCGATCGACTTTTCCAAGGGACACATTATCAACCCATACCTTTTTTAATAATACTGTCGCTCTTCTTCGAGAAATCGGCGTCATGGACAAGTTATTGGAAACAAAAGCACCACCGGTACGGGATATTAAATTTCAATTTGAGGATACCGTGATAGAAGGTCTTATACCAGAGGTTCACGGAGAGGGCAGTTGTTATTGTATTAGAAGAACTTATCTCGATCACATCCTACTTGAACAAGCCAAATTTCAAATGAATGTAACTGTTTTAGAAGGATTTCGTGTGACGGATGTTATCCGTGATGACGAAACAGTGATAGGAGTGAAAGGTTTAGACGGTAACAACGAGAAACAAGAATTTCTAGCTCGCCTGGTAGTCGGAGCAGACGGTCGATCTTCTATTATTCGCAAGCTGGTAAAAAGTGAACTCAAAATAAGCATTCCAGCAAAAGTTGGCATCTATTTCGGATATTTCTCTGGATTTCGCCACGATAATATCCCTAAATTTGAAGTATACAGGATAAAAGATAACACATCCATTCTCTTTCCGACGAATGATAATCTATATGTTATTGTCGGCATTTTTCCATTAGAAAATAAGGAATTGATAGAACGGTTGAAATTAAATCCGGAAAGTTGTCTACGCAATTTCTTAACAGATAACTTTCCGAATACAACAATTGGGGCGCGCTTGAAAAATGCAGAATTAGTAGAACCGGTTAAAGGCATTCTCGGATATGATAATTACTGGTATAAAGGAATGGGAAAGGGATGGGCGTTGGTTGGAGATGCAGTTTGTTTTAAAGACCCTGGCATGGCGCAGGGTATCCATGATGCTATATGTGGAGCACGTATTTTATCTAATATTCTATCAAAATATAAGGGACAATCCGATCAATCAAATCAAATGTCTGAAGAATATCAAAAGGCAATAGAAGATGAATTTATGGTTCGATTTCACATGGGATGCCAAATTTCGAGGAATGAACGCATATCTGAACAACAGGATGCTGTTAACAAGCTAATCAGTTCCTATCCAGAGGCTATAAAGAAGTTTTTAGGGATTTACAATTATGCAAATGAACCTGCTCTTTTAGAAGAAGAACTTGCACGAATTATACAGTCGATCTAACAACTGCTTTCCCTTTTGGAAGTTGTAACTCTTCAAGTAAGTTAGGCGATAAAGTGAAAAATAAGTTATGGAATTGATTTATTCTAATTTTCGGCTTAGTTACCATAATCACTCCTTTAGGAACCAAACTAATCTGAACCCTTCTCACAAGGGTTCAGATTAGTTTGGGAATTTTTTATTTATTCTTAAATACTAATTATAATTCAAACTACTTGAAAATAATGAAATGTTATAATGACTTTCCTTTTGACACTTTATTGAAGTTGAAATATAATGAATGACAGTCAGTCATTTTTAGGGAGTGAGTAAAATGAAATGGTTATTGGTCGTCATTGCTGGGATTTTAGAAGTTTTGTGGGCTTCAAGTCTTAAGTATGCCACTACACTTTTAGAATGGATTATTACCTTTATTTTAATTTTAGTAAGCTTTATTCTACTAATTTATTCATATAAAAAGATTCCAGTTGCTGCAGCCTATACTGTATTTGTAGGTATTGGAACAGCAGGGACTTATCTTATGGGGATTTACTTAGGCGAGCCTTTCTCTATTACACAAATCATCTTTTTATTAATTTTACTAACCGGAATTGTCGGAATGAAAACATTTACTAACGAAAGCGAGAGCAGGGGTGAACAATAATGGCTTGGGCATTATTAATATTAGCTGGTATTGAAGAAGTTATTGCTACAATTGCGATGAAATATATGGATGGTTTCAAAAAGAAAGGACCATTGTTCGTTATGATCATTGGTTTCGCTTTTTCTTTTTATTGTTTATCTAGTGCGATGCGCGTACTTCCTGCTGGAGTCGCTTATGGAGTATGGACGGGTGTTGGGAGTGTAGGAATTACTTTAACAGGCATCTTATGGTTTAAAGAAAAATTAGGGGCTTACCAACTGATATCTCTTTGTTTTATCTTAATAGGAGTTATTGGTTTAAAAGTGGCTACTTAATCATTAAGGTAAATATTCCATTTAATTTAAAGGCTGCTTATAAAATAAAAACTCAATCAGATCTAAATAAATTTCTAATTGAGTTTTTATTTTACATAATGTGATTTGTGCGTTCAAATCGAAAAAAAATGATATGGTTTAGAAATCGATATAGATTAACATCCTCAAAGGTTACTCAAGTAAGTCAACGGCTAGATTACCTTCTCAATAAACTCAGTTACTTGAACAGTCATTCTTATCCTAATAAAACGGGATGAGTGTTATATGAAATCCATCCCTTTGCTAAACAAGGAGATGGATTTTTTTATGAAAGTATTGTTGGATTCTATTGAAACGATGGTTCTGGTGCAACGCTTGACTTGAAAGTGTTTTATAAAGGTAGCAATTCTCTATACAGGTATTGCTACTTTCTTTTCTTTGTATCCTCTTATAATTTTATGAAGTATGTTCTTCTTTCAGCTTAATTCGATCATAAAAGCGACTAAAGCCCCCTCTACATCCATCCATTTTGGATGAATTTCTTCTGCATTTACTTTTTTGAAAAACTTTTATAATTTCATCGTATTTTCTTTTTTCTTAGTTAAAGTATAGTTTGTAAAAAGAAATCTGTTCACACGCTTAGAAAAATAAGGGGTGATAAAAAAGATAGTATTATTCTATTTTATTTGTTTTGATAGTGTAGTCTAAAAATCGATATTTTCATATATAAATAATTTAGTCTTTATAGTTTTGATTAAGCTCATTTTACTAAAAAGACAGTATTACTTGGATGAAAATTCTCTTAGATATAGTTTGATAAATTAATACTACACACATTATTTTTTTATTTAAGAGTTGTATTAAGTAAAGAAACTTTTTAAGAACAAGTAAATACTTATATCGGCATTACCTTTGCTTGATATAAGTATTTATTAAGGTTATCCACGTTATTCACGTAATATAAGTAGAAAGATATAGATATTGAATAATCAAATTTATAAAAATGCTATTATCTAGTATTACGAGCTAAGAATAATATTTTTGAATTTATAATTTATCAAGTAAAGGAGCAAAAAAATGACACAAGAAACGACAGGCTTTTTTTCAAGACATACGTTTTCTACCCCTGAAGAGAATTGGAATGGGCGATTTGAATGGTATAAAGAAATGAGAAATACTTCTCCTATTATGTATGATGGAAAAGCAAAGTGTTGGGATATATTTTTATATGAAGATGTTGAATCAATTATAAAAAATAAAGAGCTTTTTTCTTCTGAAAGACCTGTTCAACAAGGAGAACCTAGTATTCTCAGCTTAGATCCCCCACGTCATACTCAACTACGTTCCCTTGTGAGTAAGGCTTTTACACCTCGAGAGCTAAATTTATGGAAACCTCGGATTGAACAAATTACATATAACCTTGTAGAAAATATTAAAGAAAAAGAGGATTTTGATTTAATTAAAGACCTTGCTTATCCACTTCCTGTGATGGTGATTGCAGATATTCTAGGAGTACCTGAACAGGATATGGCAGACTTCAAACGCTGGTCTGATATTTTAGTTGCAGGTCCTGAAAATTCATCTGTAGAGGCATTAGAAAGCTTAAAGAAGCTTCGAATAGAATGTATTAAACAGATGGATATGTACTTTGAGGATATTATTAAGCAAAAAAGAGCTCATACTACAACAGATTTAATTTCGATCTTGCTAGATGCAGAAATAGAAAATCAAAAGTTATCAGATCAAGAAATTAAATCATTTTGCCGTTTACTGCTAGCAGCAGGTAATGAAACAACCACGAATCTTATTGGAAATACTATGTATGGGTTATTAGAAGAACCGAACCTTTATAATCAACTGCAAGAAAGCCTTGAACATATTACACTAGCTATTGAAGAGGGATTACGACATCGATCTCCTGTTCAAGCTCTAAATCGTATTGCTAAAGAAGATGTAGATATAAAAGGAAATAAGATAAAAGCCGGAGATGCGTTAACATTATGGGTAGGATCAGCTAATCGTGATGAAAATAAATTTACTAATCCTGATCAATTCATTATTAATCGAAAACCGAATCAGCATCTATCTTTCGGGAAAGGAATCCATTTCTGTTTAGGGGCTCCTTTAGCTAGATTAGAGGGGCAAATCGCTTTTGAGCAGTTAATGAAAGAATTACCAGGTATTCATATTCCTAAGGATTTTAAAATAACTCCTATCCAAAGTGCTTTTGTATTTGGGCTTAAGCAGTTCCCTTTGAAAATAAAAGGAAGGCGTTAACCATAAAGAGTAAATCAGTAATAATTTCATTTTTCTAGCGAATGTTTTTTGCACCACAACCAAACTAATAACGTATTCCCCCTATTCCAATAAATTTGAAAATCCTTTGCCAATATCAGCAAAGGGTTCTTTTTTATATGTAATTAATTCTTAAGGTGCAAATTTATGAAAACTAACAGTAAGATATATAACACATTTTGTTAAATATTAGTTTGAAAAATTTTCAAAGAAAGTCTATATTACTAATGGTGAAATTTCTGTTTTGTCACTTTATATCCTCGTCAAGTCTTTGCAGTAGAACCCTTTAATTTATTACTTAAAAAATAATTTAAAAATCCAATATAAAACGGCTATCCACAATAAGATAATGACAACTCCAGCAGTCCAATTTTTCTTTTTAAAATTCTCCGATTCTCTTACTTTTTCGCGACATTCATCAAGTACATCTTTAGGAATTACTTTTAAGACAAATTTGATTGCGAAAGGAATAAGGATGATATCATCTAGATATCCCAGCACAGGTACAAAGTCAGGAATTAAATCTACTGGGCTAAATGCATAGGCTATGATTAATACGGATAACAATTTTACGTAAAATGGAACTTTAGGATGTTTGTTAGCTTCTACTAACACAAAAATTTCTTGCTTTAACTTCCTTGCCTGTTCTTTTAATTTAGTTAGTGCTTCTCCCATATATATTTCCTCCTGTTATGTACATCATCTTTCGTTATCTAATAAATTGTATCTTCTGTTATTATATAATGCAACAAGTGTTACATTTTTAATTTTTGTGCTAAAATGAATAAAAATGGTATGAGGAGTCCGAGATATGTCTACAATTAACTGGATTATTTTCACGTATAAGATTCCTTCGGAACCCTCTTCAGCAAGGGTTAGAGTTTGGAGGAATCTCAAAACACTTGGAGTTCATTATCTTCAACAATCAGTTTGTATCTTACCTTCTAAGGAGGAAATTATAAAAAAGTTAAAAAAACTTGAATTATTCATCCATGAAAGTGGAGGGGAAACCTCTATCCTTGAAATTGAAAGACTTTCGCTTTCTTCGGAGCAAATGATAACGTCTAAGTTCAATCAGGAACGCGCCTTGGAATACAATGAATTTATTGAGGAATCAAATAAATTCTTACAAGAAATAGAAGATGAGACTAATAAAGAAAACTTTTCATTTAGAGAAATAGAAGAAAACGAGGCTGAATTAAGAAGGTTAAAAAAATGGTTGGTAAAAATAAAGAAAAGAGATTATTGTTTATGTGAGACTAATAAAGAAGCATCGGATCTCTTTGAAGAATGCAATAAAATGCTTGAAGAATTTACAGAGAAAGTATATCTATGTGAAGGACTTGTCGAAGAAAAAAATGTGTAATGAGCATTTAATTTATCAAAATAACACACAAAGAGGAATAACATCATGACTAAGGGTTCCCTAAGAAAGAAAGTAATTGGAAAGTTTTTCATTCTTTTATTATGCACTTTTCTGTTAACTAGTTGTTCAGCTGGAAACTATGTACAAGAGGTCATATTAGACAATGAAAATGGAGCTGGCATTCAGGATCTTTCTCCAACTCAAGACAAGAGAGTTGCTACTTTGAAGGAATTACCAGATTACCTTAAAATGGCTTTTGTTATAACTGAAGATAAACGCTTCTATGAACATAAGGGTGTTGACCCGAAAGGTATCCTTCGAGCTTTATATAGAGACGTCTTGGAAAGAAGTAAAAGTGAAGGAGCCAGTACGATTACACAGCAACTTGCCCGAAACGTATTTCTTTCAAATGAAAAAACACTTACTAGGAAAACGAAAGAAATTGCGTATGCTCTAGAATTAGAGAGAAAATACTCCAAAGATCAAATTTTAGAGATGTATTTAAACCACATCTATTTCGGTAGTGGAGCTTACGGAATTCAGGAGGCTGCACAAGAATACTTTGGGAAAGATGCAAAAGATTTAACGATTGCGGAGGCTGCATTATTAGCTGGTTTGCCTAAAGCACCTAGTAAATATTCTCCTCGTAACAATATAGATTTAGCAAAAGAGCGACGTTCTATCGTTCTTTCATTAATGGAAGAAAATCATATAATTACTAAACAAGAAGAAGAAGAAGCAAACAAGCAAGAAATCCTTTTGACCAAGAAAGAAGTGGGACAATAAATTGTTATAACTTCTTTAGATGTGTTATCTCTCTCTCAATTATATACAGAGATATTTCTTGTTTAGAAACATTAAATGGATAGTATTTAATACTCGGAGCAAACTACTAAAGATGCTTTAAGGTATCATTGTGTAAAGTTGTGAAACAGAAAACCCAACCTTTAGGACTTAGAGGTTGGGTTTTCTGTTCTTTCAAGTTGTATAGATTATGGATTCTTAGTTACCATAATGGATTTTATCGGCAGTAAAAAAGGATCTTTAATTAAAGATCCTTTTAAATAATTAAGCAAGCTCTCCAATGAACCATAACTCGCCCTCATGAAAGTAATCTTTGTCATTAATAGTCTCTTTATATCCTTTAATAACTAGCTCTTTAGGAATTTCTAATCCCCATTCTTTTTCTATGCTTCTTTCAGGTGGTAGAGGAATCCAACGTTGTTCTTCTGTATCCCTGTCAAAGAATCCATTTAAATCTTCTTTATCAAATAAAACTACAATTTGAGAATCAAATAACTTTGGTAATGAAATCAGAATATAAATACGATAATCCTTCTCTAATTCAGTTCTTATATCAATTAAATGCTGCATTCGATTAATCATTGTCTGCATACATAGCTTTCTTACCGAATTTGATGTATTTTTAGAATCGATAAATGACTCATTAAAAGGCATATGAAGGTGCCAATAACCCAAATAGCTATTATCATCAGGGTTAGGTAAAGAAGTAGTATATTCAGTGATAGAATTAACAAACGTACGGCACTTTCTTTTTATCCCTCGAGTTTTCTTTTTTAAACCATTATCAAATTTCCATCTGTGCATCTTACTAATATTCCTGCCTTTCTAGAGACTTTAAATTTAACACAAGAAGGTTTGGAGATTCTATAAATTCTTAATTAACATAATGTGCGTTCTCGGTAGAAGCATGATAAAAAGTCCTAAAAAAGGACTTTACATACTAATTACACTCTGTTAGAAATTACACCAATATACAGTATCCCTTGATGATGAGATATCCTTTACCTCATGAAATTCAATTAACATATCTTTCAACCTACTCCCAGTACGTGAGTTACTATCAACATCGTAAAATTGATAAACGTTTACTTGATATATTCCATTTTGAATCGGAATACGATAATTTGAACAATTTTGGTCAGGAACCTTTCTATGATTAAATTGAGCAGCCATTGTTAAACAGTCATAATCCACTAAATACAATTCTTTATTGGTTACATGTATATAGCCTTGTGCTTTTCGATAACTACCCTTTACTTTGTTCTCTTGGTTTACAGTAACCTTAACTTTCCAAGAATGTTCTATTCCATTTACAGACATTTGAAACACCATAATATTCGCATTCTTTGTTTCTTCTCCAAAATGTTTTAGTAGTTGGTTAAGCGACCAATCCTCATCTACAAATGACATATATGTATCTGCATTGGCGATACCGATAAAAGTTGTATCTCCAGATTTCATTTTATATTTCATACTTTATCTTTCCCTTCTCTATTAAAACCCTCTTTTATTAGCCGTTATTCTTAGCAATTAAGCCTTTTATTTTCTATTTTTGCAATTGCAGGTACTGTTTGTAAAGTATTCTACCAATAATTCATTCTATTACTTTTATGATTTTAATTTGAAGAAGAGTAGTTGTAGAAAAAGCATGATTCTTGGTGATTTTCTCTGTTTTAGAATACATATCGTATACAAAATTAGTTAACATAATCACTCTTTCCGGAAGACATCAAAAAGAGAACCCCTATTGGGAAAAGGGTTCTGATGAGGTCCTTGTTTCTGTTTTATGCAATTTTTTATACATCATTTCTTTCAGGTGATGAAAGAAATGATGTATAAAAGGTTCATCTTATATATATGCTCAAAGTTGTCCTATATTGCCTTATCTATAAATTTGTTGTATAATTATTCAGACTTTTCTATGAATAGAAACATATAAATTCCCTAAAAGCTATCTGTCCTGCAACGATGGGGTAGCTTTCTTTTTTTATTAACGATAATAATTACTTTAACATGTTGTAATAGATTTAAATATCTTATTCGTAAAAGTATATCTTGTTAGAAAAATTCGCGTCGAAATAAAAGAAATAACTTTTAAATAATCATTGATATTCTGTGATTTAGAAGCGTAATACTTTGTAGAAAAAAGTTTCATTTGTCTACATGGAGTAAAATCAATAACACTACTTTTAATAAAATACGTTTAGTTTTACTTAATGATATGACGAAAAGTAGAACTACACATAATCAGTTTTTTTAAAGGGGGAAGAAAAATCAATATTAAAAATCAACAATTCCTAGAGACTATTGATCATTTGCTTTCCTCAATTTTAAGTATGTATATGCACTTAACGTGATGGCTATCATTACTATACAAATAAGAGGAAATAGAATTGTATTAACAAAATGATCATAAAACCAGGTATACATAAAAGTCACTTCAAATAGTTTAAATTCCCCCTAATAATCCTTGTCTTAGAGGGGGGGAACAGATTGTAAGAACCACCTCATATTCGAAGGGAATAATGCAAATAAACCTTTTATTGCTTATGGTCCTTTCTATTTTTCAAGAAAGCAACAAGAAGCAGCAGAGGAGGAATGATCGCAGAAAGGGGAATATACAAAACAAACATCTCTATCCCCAATCCTTCATGGAGGTGTTCTTGAAAATTGCTAGAAATCGTCATTGACATAAATAGAATGATAAGTCCTATAGGGTATGAAAGTCGTGAAGATGATTTAATCTTAAATAAGTTGGCCGTCCCTATGACAGCCGCATAAAGCAACACGCTTATCTTAAAGAAACCACCGGTAACTAAAGCAATCATAAAAAATACATCAAGACGTTCTAAAAAGTCAGCTACCTGGATACTCTGTATGGTACTAAGAAGAGGGAATTGGGAACGTTCAGTCAAATCAACCCCAAGTACACTAATGTTAATAAGCATGGCAATAGTCAAGTTGATACCAGCTAATCCTGATGCACATAACATGGTCACCTTGGCTTTCTTTGGGTTTTTTAAATACGGTAAAATCATTGTAAACACAATTGCTTCACTAAAAGGAAAATACAAGATTTGAGTAAAAACAACTTTCAAGGGTGGGAATATCCCTTCTTCAAGTACTGGTTGTAAGTTCGTAATATCGATTAACCCCGAACATACAATCAGAATAAAGCCAGTAATGGCTAGGATATAAATGATTATAAAAAAGATTTCTCCTGATCGGGCTATTACTTCGATACCTTTGCGAACTGTATATATAATAACAAGGATCAATAAAGCATTCGCAATGAACAAAGGGGTATCAGGATAGGCAAAGGTTAACAGCATCTCACCGATATCACGTAGAACCCTTGCTACATTATAGATAAAATAAAAGATATAAAGAAAGGCCAGTACGCTTCCTACTGCTTTGCCTAAGATTTTTTGCATGTACTCTGTAGGTAAAATATCTGGATAGTACGAGTAAAGTTTATGATAAATTAGAAACAGAACAAAACTGAATACTGTTCCAAGTAGAATCGCAAGCCAAGAGTCCTGTTTTGCGTCCATGGCAATAGGTAACAACAAAGTAGTACCCAGCTCAAACAAAACCATTAGGATAAAAAGCTGACTGGCACTAATTTTAGCTTTCTCCATTCATTCCGCCTTCCTTTTCAACTGTATTTAAGGAACTGTTTTAATTTTTTGGATTATCCTTTACTGCTTTCACCACTTCCGATTTTTCGAACGTTATGTAATAGATCCTAGATTTACTTTAAGGTTAATTCTAGGCTAAAAGTATTCTTCCACGGTTAAGAACTTTACTGGGGAATTTAACAAGGATGACAATATTCCATATGAAAATTAGCTAGTTAAATTTGTTTCTCCCATGCTTCTTCCTATTTTTAAAGAAAGCTACAAGAAGAAGCAAAGGAGGAATAATTGTAAGGAAAGGGAGATGTAGAACAATTATTGCCGCCTTTAGTCCTTCATGAATTAGAGATATGTCCCAGCTGAAACCCCATGTGCGCCAAGGGGTTATTTTTGCGATGTGTTCCGGAAAGAGTGATTCTGTTAACTAAAGATATATACCATATACAGGTTAGAAACAGAAAAACTACTGGAACGGAGGGAACCAGTAGTTTTTTCGCTGTTGAGTAATTGGTTTTTATGAGATGATGCCCCGTTTCTTCTTGAATAGTTTGCTCAAAGTATCAACAATAATTCTTTGAATTTGCTTTTTTCTACATTAAACCTTAATTAATTATATAAAAAGACTTATATTGCAGGAATTTAGAAGAAATTTGTTGAACAAATAGTCTTGATTTTAATTATTTATTTTTAAATGATAGTGCCTAATTAACCTCAATTAGGACAGTTGGAGGAAGTATGGGTGCTAAAAGAAGAAGAGAATAAGTTTGATCAGGAATGGATAAGTCTCATCAAGGAAGCATATCATCTAGGTCTTTCAATCGTAGAAATAAAGGAATTTATATTTTCAAAGCAAAAAGAGCTTGTTGCAAAATGATTCAGGATCATTTTGCTTCTGATAATGTTGATAAGCAAGAAAATGGTTTCTCATTTTAAAGTGGAAGACCGTTTTAATTCAATACCTCAAACTCTTTTTTCATTGAATGTTGTGACGATAAACAAGTCTATATTATAAATAAAAAACTCACTTCTTAAAAGTGAGTCTAAAAGGGGGTTAAACTTATGAAAAAATGTCAGTATGCTTTTCACAAGATTTAATTTAACAATTAATAATGAAAATATGATGAAATGATTTATAAAACCTATAAGGGCTTTGATTAGTGATACCTATATGGAGCTATTCGTCTTTTATTAGCCATTATTAAACTAATTTAGCCTTTGAGATATCTTCCAATTCATTTTCCCTTTTTGAATGATTAGGTGGTTTAATAAATATAGCTATAATGAGTGAAAGAACGCAAAGAGTTCCTATAACAATAAAGGTTGGTTTGAACCCTCCTAGAAATGCTGCAATGAAAGATCCAGCAAGTGCACCTAAGCCAAAGCCTTGATAAACAATTCCATAGTTTTTACTATGGTTTTTTAAACCAAAAAAATCACCCACAATAGCAGGAAACACTGTAATATTGCCACCAAAACAAAAAGCAATGGCTGCAACACAAATGAAGAAAACCCCATAGTTTAATTGAACAAAGATCAGTGTGAGAACAGCTATAGTTGTAATGAAAAAAGTAGAAGCAATGACTTTTAAACGACTAACCTTATCAGATAGTGAACCAAGTATGAGGCGACCGATCGTATTAAAAATAGCAATCATAGCTACTGCATTAGCAGCTGCGGCAACATTTAGACCAGCTAATTGAACACCTATGTCTTTAACAATGCTAATAAGATATAGACCACTCATACATGCTGTGAAGAACATAATGAAAAGGAAATAAACTTCTTTTGTTGCTAACATTTCTTTAACTGTATAATCTCGTTTATTCTCGGCATTCTCTGCATTAATTGGTGTTTCGACTATAATAGCTTCTCTTAGAAGTAGAGAGCCTCCAACTACCATTATCATAACGATTATGCCCCAATAGAAGAAGGTTTGAGAAATGCCTACAGTATTAATCAGAGTTGTATTTATATATTTGAAAATTAAACTCCCTAATCCATATGCAGATACAGAAACTCCAGAAATTAGCCCTTTTCGGTTAGGAAACCATTTAATTAAATTAGATAAAGATGTAATGTAGGCTGTTCCATCTGCAAAACCAACGATAACACCCGCCAGTAAATAAAGCATTAGTAAGGAGGAAATTTGTGAAGTAAGAATTAATCCTAGCCCAAGAATAAAGCCAGATAGAGCGATTAATTTGCGAATTCCCCATTTTTCCTGTAGCTTTCCTGCAAATAAAGTAGCAAAAGCTAAGGCAAAACTTGTTATAGAGAACGTTATAGCTACTGAACTGAGCTCCCAATTGAATTTATTAACTAGGGGCTGATTGAATAAGCTCCAGGTGTAAATTGTTCCTAGTCCCATTTGGACAATGATCGTTCCTAGAATAAGAAATCCAGGGTGAATATTCTTTCTTTCCATAGTACTTTCCTCCATCTTTGTATAGAACATTCCTATTTAGGTAAGTTCTGTTTTGCTTCTTGTGTCGATAAAGCGTGGTCCGGTAGGTCAAATTTTATTGTATCCCAATTAAGGTAGAAGATATGCAGACTTCTTATGTGTAAAAACCTGCATAACCCGGAAAAGCTATCATCTTAAGGACCCTTGTTGTTCCTCCATAAGCATAGGCAAAAACATATGTAGCATATATTTCAATAGGAACTAATCTTTTAGGTGAAAAAAATGCTATTAAATTAAAAACTAAAAAACTCAGAAAGACATACATCATTATTAAACTTCCACCTTTGATTCCTAAATAAATTAGATACTTAATTAATATGTCTATTTATAAAATTAAAATGTAAATTAGCCAACAACTAATAAATTTGCACATCCGGAGCAAACTACTCATGAAGTGTTTAAATTCTAAAATGCAAGGCTCTTATCTACGTACTATTTAACCTAAAAAAACTACTGACACACATATATGCCAGTAGTTTTTTTATTTGTCTCACTCTGTGGAGGAAGTCCCTTACGTGATAGGTTTTTCTGTTTTTTAAGCTATAATTTCCTAGTAAGTATACTCAATTGGTTACCCACTCAAGATGATCGTTTAAAGGAACTAGAAAAACAAGAATTACGCATTAATTGTTGTTAGTAATTGAAGGTTTAAACTTTGATATCAGTGGTTTTAGCATCACTAATTTTTTAGAGACAATAGTTTTTGTAATTCGGCAACCTAAGAAATACAATCTGGCCGATTTATAGAGACCAGTTGATGCTATAAAAGATGAGAAAACGTTCCGGTTATCAGGAATTGTCTTCATCGTTTTGATTCTTGTATGAATATTGCCCATAATAATAAGCGATCCTATATACCGTAAACAAATTTACTAAGGTCGCTTATACTATATTCTGATTTATTATTTTTTTGTCTTTTTCTTTATAATGAAACATCTGTAATCTCATTAGAATCTCCATTAATACTTCCCTCTTTTTAAATTGTTTAGTTGACTTTACCACTCACTAAAACTTATTAACCTTGTTGTTTTTTCCCTAATTAGAGCTTTTTTCTTATATAAAAGGACACCTTCTCATTTCTCGACTGTTTCATGAAAAAGATAGACGATTAAGACAGCCCTCAGTATATAAAAACCCAGCACATATTCTATGACTATCTAGTTATCACCTAGTGCGGTAGATACTTAGTATCAAAAGAATAACTACTTCGTTTGATACTAAGTAGCTATTTATTTAATGGTAATGATTAAATATGCGCGATGATATGTAAAAACTAAGCAGTGCTATCTTATAAACAATGACATCAATATAGGTTTTTTTTCATACTATATTTTGGGGGTGAGTAAATGGGAAGAGTAAGTTACCGAAGTGCAGACATTAACTTAATGGCAAGGATGATGCGAGCAGAAGCTGAAGGTGAAGGAAGACTAGGTATGTTATATGTCGGAAATGTAATTGTTAATCGTCTTGCAGCAAATTGTATAGACTTTAAAAATTTAAGAACCGTTTCACAAGTCATTTATCAAGTACAGGGGGGGAATTATTCGTTTGAAGCTGTTCAAAAAGGCAATGTATTTTATCAAAGAGCGAGAGGTGTTGAAAAAAGATTAGCAAAGCAGAATTTGGATTATTGGAGACAACACCCAGCGAAATTTGCTCTTTGGTATTTTAATCCACATGCTCCGTGCCCTCCAACATGGTACGGTCAACCTGCATCTGGTCAATTTAAAAATCATTGTTATTATGAACCAAAACCTGATACATGTGCTAGTGTTTATAGAGGTTAGGTTATCGAGAAGTTATGATTAATTCCGGAGTAGTATGGTGGAGCTACGAATACAACATTTTAGTCGTAGGTGCTGGTAGCTAGTCCTATTTATTCAATGTAACTCCTATAGATCATGTAACAGTGGTCGCTTGAAAAAAACTTTGCCCCCACCGTAGCCTATTTCTTTAATCTTTATTTTGAAGTATTTTTATCTAGCGAAATAAAAAGGGAACTTCCTGGTTAGTAGGTGTTCCCTTGTTTCGCACAAGCAGTTAATCAAATGAAACAAGAAATGCAGCATCCAGAAAAGTTTGGTCAAGATCTACAGGGAATATATAGCCTCCAACCACCATATTCAAATAAAACAGTAGAGGGAAGGCCCACATAAACAACATTCCACCGATTAGCCCTGCTATGCTATTGCCTTTACATAATTTAGCTAAACCTACTGATATCATAAGACCAAAACCAAAAGTAGGAATAAAGTTCACGATAGAACCAAGACTAAAACCCAATGCAACTTTATGTGAATGGTCTTTTAACCTTAATAATTTAATAATTAAGAATTTAAAACGACGCATAAGAAACGTTAATTTTCTCACATCATTCCCCCTTTCACACTTTTTTAGTTATACTACACATAATTATTTAGCAAGAACGAAAAATTATCTTTCTCTTATAAAGCCTCTAAAAATAGCAAGTAAACTATTGGTTATAGTACCAATTAAATTGTGCTCTAACGTCTCATTTCCCTATGTACACTTCATTCTACACTATCCAAATAACTCTTTTTTAAGGGTAGGATGGGAAATGAAAGATTTATTGCTATTCAGGCTAACAGTTGCTATTTTAGTTTTGGCTTGGATTTCTGGACAAAGAGAGCAAAACTAATAAGTGTATATATTATCTATATGTAGAATTGACATGATTATAAATAAATAAGAGAATTATAGCTTTCGTATAAGTATAATTTTAAGAAAAAAATATTTGATCTTGTTTCAACTAAGGTAAAATTTCTTATAACAAAGTTGTTTAATAAAAGCTTTATGGGGAACAACACTACAATATATGTTACCTAATCTAAAAAACGGAGGGATATTATGATATTTCATGCTAATGTTTGGGAGCTAGAAGTCAAGAACCAAAATGAATGGACAAAAATAACTGATATTCATGGTGATGATGTTAGTGTGAATAGCGAAAAAAGTTATATTGATTTTCTCAGAGAAAATATAAATTACTCAACATTAACAAATGGGGAGAAAATTAGGCTGAAAACATTACAAGTAGAAGCTGATTCAATAGATGATATTGAGAAAAACGGAAAACCGGTTGGCTTCTATACTGTAGAAATTAATAAATGGACAGAACAAGGAAGTAGAATTATTGCTTCTGGAGAGGACTGTGTAACGTTTAAACTTCTCCCTATAGGCGAAGAAATACGGTAGTTAAAACAATATTGTACGTTTGTAAAACAGGTGTTACAAACGTACTCTGATATGCTCTCAATTAAGTAGACAGAGTAAATAAAAAATCTGTTGGCTTAATTGGGAGCATATCAAGGAGAGGAATGCTGCTTTGTATTAACTGCCTTTTAACTCATAGTTATACACTTTAGTTAGATCAACAAAGCTCTTATAGGAATACGTAATGGCAACAGGTGTGCCAACTTGAACTTTGTCATAAAGCTTTTCAATATCTACATTGTGCATTCTCGCGCATCCTTGACTCACGTATTTTCCAATGCTATTTTCATCATTATTTCCATGTATGCCGTATGTGTCACCATACGTACCGTTTGCATTCAACCCTAACCAACGCTTTCCTAATGGATTACGAGAATCTCCACCAGCTATATTCCCGTTATAATAAGGGCGATTTTTAATCTTATTCACTACTTTAAAGAATCCAACAGGTGTTTTCTCCCACGTCTTCCCTGTTACTACTTTTAATTCGATATTATTCAGTTCACAAAGTTTTGCTTCTACTAAATCTAAAGATTTGATGAAAATTTTTTGACTTATAATTTGTTCATACCCTATCTATTCCATATAAACCCATTTACCTCCAAATAAGCTTTTGGATTTTATAAATTCCTATTGAATGATCACTTTTTTACGCATGCAGTATTCAGTATGAAGTATGTACTGATATTTATATAAATAGTAAAACACTTCTAAATAGTAATATTTAAGTTAATAACCAATTTAAAAATAAAATAATAAACGTTTTTAATGATAATTACATATGTGAATTTAATTTTTGTAGTTAGGATTTATTAATTTTATCTTATATAAAAGTAATGATGTAAACTTACTTCTTATAAAAATAGAATATCTTTTATATTATTTATAGAAAAACTTCTTATTTTCTTTATTTCTCATACTATATACCTTTTCTAAGGCCAGATTATTGAGGGTGGTTGCAAAAACACGTTAAGATCTCTAATAAGAGCATTAACAGCTGTTTAGTCCTTTTACAAGAAAATATTTTAGCCATTTTCTTACAAGAATACACCTTTCTATTAAGTAGGAAGATGTATTCTTAAGCTACACTAAATCATGTAAATGGATGGCCTAATTACTTATTAAATGCAAACAAAAGTTTAAATCAGCCTCTAGATGATTTTTCATCAACAATTCTGCTTTTTGACCATCTCTGGCTTTAATTGCTTGATAAATTTGCTCATGTTCATCAATTAAATGAGGACGTTGATAGAAAACAACTGTTTTTCGAAAAAGGTAAATTGTAGACTGCATACGATCAATAATATCGATCATGACTGGATTATTACTAGCATTAACAATAATCTCATGGAAATGTTCGTTAGCAATCATAATTTCTTCAATAGTCCCCGTTCTTCCTATCTTAACACACTCATATAAAGAATCGAGCTCATTCTCATTTAGATAGGATGCAGCACATTGAGCCGAATAACCCTCCAATAAAATGCGGACTTGAAACATATTTCTCAAGTCTTTTTCAGTGGGCTTGACCACTTTTTTGTTTACAATAAGTCCTTCATATTCCAGTTTCCGAATGGATTCCCTTATGGGTGTTCTACTAACACCTAATTCAGCTGCTATTTTCTCTTCAACAATTTTGGTACCAGCAGATAATTCTCCATTTAAGATCTTATCACGGATGATTTCATAAGATTGACGGGCAGCAGGACGAGAACGATCATTTTTAAACACAATTTTTACCTCCATATCCCTTTACTTACTAAATGTATCTTACCAAACTTTACCCGAAAAATATAGAATACATTATTGATTTTTTTGTACACATATTTTAATTTATTGTATACAAAAAATTAGAATATGTGTACAATAAGGATTGTATTCATTAATTGAAAGCGATTCCACAGAAAACGCGTTGTTTTATACAAGTGGAATCAGCTTAATTTATAAGGGCTAAATATACTAAGCTAAAACATCAAGGAGGAATAAAGATGGAACACAATGTTGGTTTTATTGGACTTGGAATAATGGGTAAACCAATGTCCTTAAATCTTATTAAGGCAGGAAATTCACTAACTGTTTTTGATCTTAATGAAGAGGCAGTAAGCAGTCTAGTAGAGGCTGGTGCAGTTGCTGCTAATTCTCCTAAAGAAGTTGCGGAAAGAAGCAATGTTATTATTACCATGTTACCTGCTTCTAAACATGTAAAAGAAGTAATTTTGGGTGAAAATGGAGTATTAGAAGGAGCAAAAGAAGGTTCGATAATCATTGATATGAGTTCTATTACTCCTGACGTTTCACGAGAGCTTGCAACAGAAGTTATGAAAAAGGGTGTAGAAATGCTTGATGCACCTGTGAGTGGTGGCGAGCCTAAAGCTATCGATGGCACATTAGCTATAATGGTTGGTGGTAAGGAACCTGTTTTTGAAAGCGTTAAATCCGTTTTTTATGGTATGGGAAAAGAAGTTACTTTAGTTGGCGATAATGGTTGCGGAGTGACAGCGAAACTAGCCAATCAAATAATTGTAAACCTTAACATTGCTGCAATGTCTGAAGCGCTTACCCTAGCAGCAAAAGCAGGTATTGATATTGAAAAAATGTACCAAGCAATCCGAGGAGGACTTGCAGGAAGTGCAGTACTGGACGCAAAGGTACCAATGATTCTTGACAGAAATTTCATTGCTGGTGGTAGTATTGCAATCAACCTAAAAGACATTACAAATGTAATGGAAACAGCTCATGAGATTGGTGTACCACTTCCTTTGTCTAGCCAATTGTTGGAAATTTTTCATTATTTAAAGGTAGATGGGAAAATAAATGATGATCACGGAAGTATTGTAAGATATTATGAAAAATTAGCAAATGTTGAAGTAAAGAGGGGTTAAGTTATGAAGGAAAATCTTAGATTACCTATAGAATTCCTAGAATCTCTTCCAACAGTCAATTGCCAGGATGTAGATGTATTATTGAAGGATGCATTAAACAGTTTAGATAAAAAAATCATTGTTCTAGACGATGACCCCACAGGTGTTCAAACTGTGCATGATATATCTGTATTTACTGATTGGTCAGTGGAAAGTATTGAAAAAGGCTTTAAAGAAAAACAGCCGATGTTCTTTATCTTAACAAATTCGAGAGGCTTTACAGCTGAGGAAACTGAAAAAGTACACAAAAAAATTGCCGAAAATATTTTATCAGTATCCTCGAAACTAAATCGAGAATTTATAATTATAAGCCGTGGAGATTCAACTCTTAGAGGGCATTATCCACTAGAAACAAGCGTTTTAAAGGAAACAATCGAATTGGGCTCTGAAATGACGGTGGATGGAGAAGTAATATTACCATTTTTTAAAGAAGGAGGGCGCCTAACTGTTAACAATATTCATTATGTACAGTATGGTCAAGAACTTGTCCCAGCAGGCGACACAGAATTTGCAAAAGACCGCACATTTGGCTATTCAAAATCAGATTTAGGTGAATGGATTGAAGAAAAGTCACATGGAGAATATAAAGCCAAAAATACCTTGTATATCTCCATTGAACAGTTGCGCTCACTAAATGTAGAAAAAATAGTTGAACAGCTTGTTCAGGTAAACCATTTTAATAAAGTAGTTGTAAATGCTGTAGATGAAGTTGATGTAAAAATATTTACCATCGCCTTAGCACAAGCCATGAATCAAGGAAAGAACTTCCTATTTAGAAGTGCAGCTGCACTTCCAAAAGTCATTGGAGGAGTTACTGATAAAGCACTACTTACTAGAGAAGAATTAGTGGAGGAAGAAACAGGTAATGGTGGCTTAATAATTATCGGTTCCCATGTTAAGAAGACTACTGAGCAGCTTGAAGAGTTGAAAAAATTAAATGAAATTGAATTTATTGAGTTTAATAGTCATCTAGTTTTACATCCAGATCAATTCCAAAAGGAATGTGATAGAGTGATCGAAATGACTGAATCCTTAATTCGCTCTGGCCGAACAGTTGCTGTTTATACAAGCAGAGAACGACTCGATCTTGGGGAAAACAAAAAAGAAGAAGAGTTAAAATTATCTGTAGCTATTTCGGATGCTGTTACCAGTATTGTCACCCGATTACAAGTTAGACCGAATTTTTTAATCGCAAAAGGTGGTATAACTTCAAGTGATGTTGGAACGAAGGGTTTGAAGGTAAAACGTGCTACTGTAGCTGGACAAATCAGACCGGGGATTCCTGTATGGAAATTAGGAAATGAAAGTAAGTATCCAGACATGTCCTATGTAATTTTTCCAGGGAATGTCGGTACAAAAAGTGATTTAAAAGAGGTTACTCAAACTTTAAATAATGGATGAAAATAACTTTTATCTTTTAGAAAGAAGTTTTATCAGAATGCTAATTTGCGTAGTGAATTAGCATTCTCTAAAAAACAAAAGGGGAAGAGGAACAAATATGCCAATAGTATTTATTTGTATCGGCGTTGTACTATTACTATTATTAATGGTGGTCTTCAAGTTAAACGCTTTCATTTCGTTAGTTATTGTTGGTTTGCTAGTGGGTATTATGGAGGGAATGTCACCGAATGAAGCAATGGCATCAATTACATCCGGATTAGGCGGTACACTCGGAAGTCTCACCTTAGTTCTTGGATTTGGAGGTATGCTTGGTAAATTAATGGCTGACTCTGGAGGAGCTCAACGAATTGCTGTAACGTTGATTAAAGCATTTGGCAAAAAGAGAGTTCAGCTTGCTGCTGTGCTTACCGCGTTTATTGTTGGAATCGCTTTATTTTTTGAGACAGGTGTTGTAGTGTTAATTCCTTTAGTATTTACAATTGCAGCTGAGGCAAGTGTACCTATTCTTTATATCGGGATGCCAGTTGTTGCTGCTTTAATAACCATGCACGGTTTTGTGCCACCTCACCCTGGACCAACAGCAGTTGCTGGAATTTACGATGCTAATTTGGGTAAGACTTTATTATATGGAATTATCATAGCTATTCCTGCTGTTATTATTAGTGGTCCTTTATATACAAAATTATTCAAAAAAGAAGATTTAGAAGTAGAGATCCCAAAAGGACTTTTTAATCCTAAACATTTTACAGAAGAAGAAATGCCTGGTTTTGGGATTAGTGTATTTACTGCTCTTATACCAGTAATACTTATCGCATTTCAAGCTATTGTAGAAATCGTTATGCCAAATTCTGCTTTGGTTCCTACAGCTCAATTTTTAGGTAATCCTGGTATAGCCTTATTGATTGCTGTCATTGTTGCCATTTACACGTTTGGTCTTAATCGTGGTAAGAAAATGCCCGAATTAATGAATTCTATTACACAATCCGTAAGCAGCATTGCGATGATTTTATTAATAATCGGTGGGGGCGGTGCTTTTAAACAAGTACTAATTGATAGCCATGTGGACAAGTACGTTGCTGGTTTGATGGAGGGATCAACCATGTCTCCTTTAATACTGGCTTGGTTAATTGCTGCAATTTTAAGGGTTGTATTGGGTTCTGCTACTGTAGCTGGTCTAACTGCAGCTGGTATCGCAGCTCCACTAGTTGCGGCAACTCATGTTAGTCCAGAACTTATGGTTTTAGCCACTGGGGCTGGAAGTATGACATTCTCCCATGTGAATGATGCAGGATTCTGGATCTACAAAGAATTTTTTAACCTGACAATTGGTAAAACAATTAAAACGTGGTCTGTTATGGTAACGATTGCATCACTTGTTGGACTAGCAGGCGTATTAATTATAAATTTAATTTTAAATTAAGCGTACAGAACTTCATAAGTTGAATATTTAAAAAGAGTAACCTATTACCTTACACATATGTCAGACAGTAAGGTAAGGTTACTTTTTTTGTAAATACTTTTCTAGTAGCCATTATGCTATCTATAGTTCCAATTATCATTCATTAATTACAAAGGAAAATTGATTTCTTTTTGTGCATTATATGTAATAACTAACACTTAATTTAATGAAACATTTTAATTTTTTATATTGGCTAAATATCCAACTTTTTCGACTGAATAGAGATAAAACATTAAGTGCACCTCATGAAATACCATAAACACGAGCACACTAAACCTATCCAACCCAAACTAGGAGGTACACGATGAAAAATCACTCTAACAATTCTCAGCCTGCAATAGGGGATGACAGATTTAATACTGCTGGATATACTTCTGATGAAGCAAATATCAATGATGTGCAAGGAAAACATCTATCTAACTTCAATGATAAAGTTTCTACCTCTGAGAATGAGGATGCTTCTTCTACGAAACCATAAAGTCTTTTTTAACGAGAAATCTTTTAAGTTCTCGTTAGTCTGAAAAGCAGGTTAATATTTATTAACCTGCTTTCTTTATTATTGATTATGACGATACATATGAGGATCATCTGGTTGTTCTTCACGTTCTACTTTTGTTACTCTTACAATGGGAAGCGTCTTTTGGAATACTTTGAAACAATACCTAAAAGTATTCCTTTGACTAGTAAGATGATCTACTTATTACTTATAGATTTAGCATAAAGAGTGGATTTTTCAACATAATTATAATAAGGAGAAATTGCATCTATTAAGTAACCTAAAGGTGGTGAGTCCTTATGAAAAACAGGGATAAAAGACGAAAAAAGAAACGTGATTTTTTAAAGGATTACTTAAAAAACAAGTTAGGAAATTGGAACCCTAGACTTGGCAAAGAGCCTACCTCCAACTCTAAGACGACTCAAGAAAATAGAAACCTTGATTAAATAATATTTGGGTGTAGGTATTTAGAAGTTTTTCACCATGAAAGATAGCCCCCTTTAGAAGTCTATCTCCAGAGGGGGCTTGATTAAAAGGCATATTTATTTAACAGCTTCTTTTAATTCTTTTCCTGGTTTAAAAGCAGGAGCCTTTGAAGCCGGAATTGTCATTTCTTCACCTGTTTGAGGGTTACGACCTGTACGCTCTGCGCGCTCACGTATTTCAAATGTACCAAATCCAACTAATTGAATTTTCTCTTCTTTGGCAAGCGTATTAGAAATCGTTTCAAACAACGCATCTACAGCCTTTTTTGAATCCTGTTTCGTTAGTTCAGATTTTGTTGCAACTGCATCTACTAGTTCAGTTTTATTCATATTCAGACACCTCATCTTCTTATTTTTAGATAATATGTAGAGATGCTAACATATCATAACTTTTACACACTTGTCACTTAATAAGGTTAGGTAAAGGAAGATGAGCTTTGGTTTTTTTCCTAGATATTTATACTGAGATTTGCTCTGTGAAGAAATAAAATCTGTTGAAGATGGATTATGTCACTGCAAAATCCATCCTTAAATTTCTTTAAAAATAGGTATGTATATTTTAAATTTAACCTAAACTAATAAAATATTTCTAAATTCCTTAGTTTAAAATAGCCTTTGCTCCCGTTGAGCAAAGGCTACTCTTTTGACAAGTTTCTCCTATTCTTTATAAATACAGTTATATGCGTGAGCATTACTAGATGTGACAACAAATGTTGGTTGTCCCCTTTGATTTTTATGAAAGACTTTCACACCACAACTTGGGCAAGCAAAAAATCCTCTGGAATGTCTGTAGCTGAATTTTGTGATTTCTTTGGGTTTAAAAACATCCATTTTCGTTCCACAATGAATATATACAGCTTCTTTTACACTTGGCTTTGGATCACTCCCCTATATATGTTGAGTAGCTTTCTATTTTCAGTATATAAGAGATGAGTGGATAATTTACCCTTTTTAAACTAATGATCCATTTGTCGTCATTAAGTGTAAATAATAAAACTTTAATAATACAGTAAATACCTTAGTATTTACTTATCAAATAACAAAACATATATTAAGTTATTTTCTAAAAACAGATTTATATACATATATTTATTTTTTAAAATATATGTATATAAATCTACAAATCTGTCCAGACTAATAACGTATTCCCCCTATTCCAATAAATTTGAAAAACCTTTGCTTATAGCCAAAGGATTCTTTTTTTATGTAAATTTTTCTTGAGGTAAAAACCCTTATGAATCAACTTCCTTTAATTATAATTAATGGGAAAATAATGAATATAAAAGGAGGATACTAAATTGAAAAAGAATGTGACGATCACTCTTACAGGAATTGTACTAATAGGGGCAGTAATTTTCTACTTTGTTACATTTTTTGCATATATCCCGTCTGATAAATTTTCTGGTTTCCCTGTACCTAAAAATGCACAGTTAGTAAAAGGAAACGAACGTGTAGACATGTATGATTGGTCTAAAGCTTCTGAAGAAAACGGGATACCATCAGGGTATAAATTAGTAATTAAATCAAAAGGGTGGAAGGAGAAAGACCGAGAAGGCGCCTCTACTTATTATGAAAAAGGAAATACAAAAATTGATTTAATATCTCAAACTAATGAATTAACCCTAATTAAGGATAAAGATTAAATATACGTGAACTAAAATGAACTAGCCCCCAAGTATTAAACTGTGTCTAACACTTGGGGGCTAATTCATGAACAATATTTTTACCTGTTTTTAGTCAGTGTATGTTATACGCTTTTAGTTTACATAAAACCTTTTCTAGGAAGTTAAATATTATGTAGTTAATTGTTTAATCCAAGAAGAAGAAGGGAACTGCTTCTGCAGTGCCAAGGATAGCCATAATCTTTGTTCTTTGTCCATGAAGGGTAAATAAGCTTTAAAGTCTTCTTCGTCTTTTAATCTCCCTTCTTTGGCTTTAAACAAAAGTTGCCATTCTGGTGCTACATACTTTCGATTAAGAGAGTCTTCTCGAACAAACTGCTTGTAATTCATTGATATATGATGATTTTTCCGAAACAAGATATTGTCTTCACTACGGTCCGTTAAAAGAATCTCAATGAAGTCTTGATCCTTGTGAAGATGTAAACCATACCTAGGAGGATCTAAGTCTTTTAATGTTTGACAAAGCTCTAGTCTTTCTTCCCCTGGAATAGCTACATATATGGTCCACTCCGAAAAGTATGAAAGAACTTCCAAGGCATGTTCTCTAAAAATGCAAATATCTACATCCTCATGATCCCTAGTTACTTTTCCTATTCCCAGATCAATAGACCATCCGCCTGCAAAAAACCATGGATACTTAAAGCCTTTCATCACATTCACAACAAAATCTAATTGGCTTGATTTTATGGCTGCCATTTATGTCTCCCTATTTTTTATTAAATTATACCCTTTTAGAATATATGTATATCGTATACAATCTTCCCTCTATAAATTGAATAATATCAAGGGTTTATAGGGGAAAAATAAAATACAAAAAAATTTTTCATATCAATTCTGAACCTTATATTCTCATTTTTATAAAAAACTGGTACTAAGAGGAATAGCTTCGCTATTCTTTTTCCATTATTTTAAAAAAAGATGGAGACATACCTATGGTCGCACAATGGATCTCTATATGCCTCATAGCGATGAAACCTCCCATGTCTCTCAGCGTCTTAGCG
>Ga0268255_10000464_pt1 | contig 28045 bp, 22 predicted proteins | sample AgamicOrMarz_FD_200256 | JGI IMG/M metagenome (GOLD analysis project Ga0268255, IMG submission 200256) | Agave microbial communities from Guanajuato, Mexico - Or.Ma.rz (v2) (version 3) | ecosystem: Host-associated > Plants > Phyllosphere > Phylloplane/Leaf | place: Guanajuato, Mexico...
GCCCAGTACATTTCGCCCTGTTGAATTTCATGGGCGAAATGAAAGCGATCTATTACCTGATGGGTGCCAGGTTTCACCACGGCGAGGGTGACGGTTTCGATGAGACCGCCAGTGCCCATGGGGCCGTAGATGCTACAGGCCTCGGCGCGCAGATCATCCCAGTCAAAAACGTCGACGCGCACACCCCAGGCGGTGCGGCTGAAGGGTCTCAGCCCGTCACGATGGAAGCGGTAGACATAGACTTTGCGTCGGGCTCGGTTGAAGCGGATGGGTTCGTCGCGGGGGGCTTCGGTGTCCATTCGCCAGAAGAACACGCCTGCCCAAACAGTGATGATAAGTGCGATGAGTCCGAACGAATTGAATACAAAAGAAGGTACAACTCCAGTCGCTATAAAAAGAATGATCCAAACGCTAGGAGGGATGAGAGCAAGCGCGAACATGAAGGGTGTTAGCCAAACACCAACTCCTCGAATTCTCATCGTGGCCCGCGCCAATTCTAGATACACGCCATCAACATGGTTGGGTGGATTCGACAGTACGAGCGGATACGGTTCTGTGGACGGCGATTCGTTTGGCGCCGGCAAGTCGTGCTTCCAGCCAGGCGCGGGTTTGTCGAGTAAAGGGGCTGTAAATAGCATGATGAGCAGTTCCGGTTCTCTGTGAGTGCTGCTTGCAGCTTTGAGTTTGCGGGCGCGCTGGCAGGTAGCCAAAGTCGCAAGTGCCCTATCGAGGCGGGTCCGTATTCATGGAGTGGTGCGTGATTTCAGATCTAATTGCGCGGGCCATTGCACTTTCGGGGCGAGGCGGCGGGCGAGATTGAAGCGCACGTCTTCGTTGTTCCAGTCCCGCGGTGGTCTGGGGAAGGTGGGCAGGGCTTGCGGCCCTTGCTGCATGAACAGTTGGGCCATGGCCCAGTACATTTCGCCCTGTTGAATTTCATGGGCGAAATGAAAGCGATCTATTACCTGATGGGTGCCAGGTTTCACCACGGCGAGGGTGACGGTTTCGATGAGACCGCCACTGCCCATGGGACCGTAGATGCTACAGGCCTCGGCGCGCAGGTCATCCCAGTCATAGACATCGGCCCGAACGCCCCATGCGGTGCGGCTGAAGGGTCTGAGGCCGTCGTGGTGGAAGCGGTAGACGTAGACTTTGCGTCGGGCGCGGTTGAAGCGGATGGGTTCGTCGCGGGGGGCTTCTACGTCCATTCGCCAGAAGAATACGCATACCCATAGAGGCACGATAAACGCGATGAGGCCAAAGAAGTTAAATACAAAAGAAGGCACAGTTCCAGTTGTTATAAAGAGGGTAATCCAAGTGAAGGGAGGAATGAGAGAGAACAAAAAAAGAGTCATAGCCCCCCAAACGGCAACACCCCTAATTCGGAAGGTCCCACTTGGCAACTCAAGATATACATCGTCAACATGATTGGGCGGATTCGACAGTACGGGTGGATACGGTTCGTTGGAGGGCGATTCGTTTGGCCCCGGCAAATCGCGCTTCCAGCCTGGCGCTGGTGGGTCAAGTAACGGTTCGGTGTACGACATTACGGAGCCGTCCTTGATTGCAGGTCAATGTCGGCGGGCCATTGCACTTTCGGGGCGAGGCGGCGGGCGAGGTTGAAGCGCGCGTCTTCGTTGTTCCAGTCGCGCGGTGGTCTGGGGAAGGTGGGCAGGGCTTGCGGGCCTTGCTGCATGAACAGTTGGGCCATGGCCCAGTACATTTCGCCTTGCATGGTGCCGTGGGCGAAATGGAAACGCTCGAGCACCTGACAGGTGCCGGGTTTCACCACGGCGATGCTCACCGACTCGATCAGGCCGCCAGTGCCCATGGGGCCATATACGCTGCTCGCCTCGGCGCGCAGATCATTCCAGTCGTATACCTCCGTACGCACACCCCAGGCAGTTCGGCTGAATGGGCGTAAGCCATCGTGATGGTACCGATAGACATAGACTTTGCGGCGCAAGCGGTTGAAGCGGATGGGTTCGTCGAGGGGGGCTTGCACAGTCATGCGCCAAGCATAGATACCTAACCAAAAACCGGAGATAGAGCTCAGGAGCATTCCTAGGCTCGGGACTAAGGGCAGAAAACTGGCCGTTGCCAAGATATACGCACCTCCAATGAGTAGTGAAAAAATGGCGAGAAGGATTAAGACCACTGCGACGCATGCGCAAAGGCCGCGCTTCCTGTATGCCGAGCGTGGCAACTCCAGGTAAACGGAATCCAGATAATTGGGTGGATGGGGTAGCACTGGCGGATAAGGATCGGTACTTGGGGGCAGATCCGGCATTGGCAAATCGCGCTTCCAGCCTGGGGCGGGGGGATCGAGTAAAGGTTTGGTGAAAAACATCAAGTGAACTCTGGAAAGATTAAAGGTTGGAGTACGTTGTAAGAGTCAGTGCTGCATAACCTTCGGTGACGGTGCGATCTGGCCAGTAGGTCAACGACAGGATTGCCCCTTCGACTCGTTGGGAACGTTCCAAAGACTTGAATACGAGGGCGCCCGAAATGTCCAAGACCTGTAGGGCGCTGTTGTTGGGTGACATGGCGCTGCGAGTTTTGACGGTCGGCGTGCCGGCCTCCGCCTGATAATGTATTTTTCGGGCGGGTTCGGTCGTGCCGTTCGCTGTCAATGGCGCGGGAGGAGCAATCAGGTTGCCGCTCGCGGCTACTTCGCCGATACCCTCAGTGTATGGATTGTCGCCCTCGCGCAGGAGGCGCAGGGTCCATTGATAATTCGAATGTTCTGGATGAAAGCAGGGTAATACCAGGCGATATTCCAGCCTCTCTTCCTGAGCGAGGGTGCCTGCGCCGCCGGTCGAACCGCCCCGGTGGTGGCTCTCGCCGGCGATCAAACGCAGACGAAAGCGAACATCGGCTTCGACGCCAAAAGTTGCTGCGTTGAGTTCGGCGACGGCAATCGAGGCGTGTTCGGGCTGATTCCAGTGAATCTTTGGCGTTTCGTCGGCGTAACCGAAGATGCAGCGCCTGGCCCATGTTTCCAGTGGTGTGGATTCCTGCCGTTGAGCCCACTTTTGCAGGGAAAACGCTACGATGCCTAGGACTATCGCAACGCCTAACGGCCCCATAAGAGCCAGTGATGTCGTTGATGCGGCAAAGATGCCTGCGCCAGCTGCGAGTGCATACAAAACTCCCGATAATGCATATCCTCCTGCTGCTGATTTATCTCCTTGCTTCCAAGTTCTACTAGCCGCCATCCCAGCCTGCGTCGCATCAAACAAACCGGTCACAGCTCCAATCACGGCTCCCGCTCTGGCAATTATCTGGCCAGCCCGATATGTAGCCTTGGCGGAAGCTGTCACCCGAGCAGGCAAGCCTGCCGCATGCTGAATTCTCCCCGCGCCTGCTTCAAGTGCGATTCCTATCACTTCCATGCCGGCAGCCAGTACCCCCAGCGTCGCGCCATACAGCGCCAGTCTGGCTTCAGGAGCCTTGTCGCCCAGCGCTCGCTCGGCTTCTTCAAAGTTTTTCTTCATGGAGTCGTTGAGCAGATAAAACCCGCCCAACGCCAGCAACAGCTGACCGCTGCCGGCAACTCCCCGTAGCCCAGTGAACCCCGCACGCACCCAGTTGGCTGCTACCGTTGTTGACACCATGAGCCCGCGTAACGTCGCCCGGGCCTTCGGGTCCAGGCTGCCAACGCCTACCGCTGCTTCCTGCAGTAAATGCTGGGCGCTGGCTCCCGCGTGGCCAACGCCTTGCTCGGTATTGCGCATCAGGTCGAGTCGCAGATCGTCGGCTTCGCCCTCCACCCAAACCGTCAGGGTGATCAGTTGATTAGCCACTTTGGGATCCAGCACGGCCATGCTGAGAAGCCCTGTCCTGATCAGCGGGACGACTTTCCTTTGCACCTTTTGGAACTTGTGGTTCACCTTGTCCACGTTGGCTTTTGCGCTTTTTTCGCCCAAACGGATAGCTTCGGACGCCCGACTTTGCGCTTTGCGCAAGTATTCGGACAGCAACGCGTAGTACTCGCTGAACTTCATTTGAATCTTGAGTTCGGTGAGGTGGACGCCGTTGTACAACAGCTGGCTTGCACTGTTGAGTCGAGAAACTACACGACTGACGCCGGGCCCGAGTCTCGGTTGGAGTCGTGCGCTGGCGGCGTTGAGTGCGCCGAGGAGTTGGGCCATGGCGGTCTGGATACGCGGCTGGACATAGCGGTTGAATTCATCGCTGGTCAGCGCCTTGGACACTGCCGAGTAAAGCTTTTCACTGTCGTTCCAGTCGGCGTCGCCGGTCACGCTGAAACTGGGTAACAAGCCCGCCAGCAGCGATTCGTCCCGCCTCAATATCGCGCGATAGACCGGGCTCTGCGGATTTTTCAGCCACTCGAGCCAAAGCTTCGCTGTCGGGTCTTTATCCGTAAAAGGCGCTTTTTCATTGGCGCTGTTTTGGTTGACCAGCGGTGCTTCGCTGATGCCGCCGCGCAGGCACATCGTCATGGTCAGACTGTAGGCCACTCCTGACGTGAAATCAGCGCCATCATAGTCATGCTCCTCAATGTGCTTGAACGGCGCGCCATGGCAGAGCTCTGCGTATTGCCTGCCGCACCAATCGATGTAGTGTTGGTAGTTTGCCAACTCGCGCTGATAGTCTTCTTCAAACGAGGCGCGATCGGCTTCGCTGTAGCGCTTTTCCAGTGACGCATTGTATTTCCGGACTTTTTCTTCGATGGCGCGTCGACGCTCCACCTCCGGGTCGCCAAAGGTCGGGGCCGCATCGCCCGTCATGGGAGCAAATGAGGCGGTCTGCTGGTCGGCCCAGATCGGGTGCATTTGGCGAATCGCCAGTAGCAGATCTGACGTTTGGCGCTTGTAGGTCCTCATCGGGTCTTCAATGTATCGCTGACGCGCCTCAATCCAGCCGTTACGCAAGTAGTTGTACTGTTGAATCAGGCCCACCGTGTCGTCCAGCACCAGAGCGAGTACACCTTGCTGCAACCCTTGCTGGTCAATCGTTTGGCGCAAGTAATTCTTTAGTGCACCCAACCGTGTTACGCGGCTGTGAAACCCATGGACCTTATCCAGGTCTCCGACAGCCTGATGACGCTGGTATTCATGAACTTGCTGATCCACGCGAGGCTCCGTCGCTGTCATCAGCAACGCGTTCTCTACGCCGTCGGGGGCGTCCAGAGCAGTTCGCAGGTCGAGTTTTCGGAAGCGTCCCGAAGCAGCGCTGTTTTTATAAGCGTCGAGAACGCTGCGAGGCCACGGATCACTGGCAAAGGCCAGCCACGCATGGGTGTACTTACGGATATCGATGTTGAGAAAGGACGCTGGAGCGTCGTGGCCCGCCGAGGTACAGGCATCGCACAATGGAGTCTCATTGGCCTCGGGAGGTGCGTCGGGATTGAACTGACGTAGATAACCATCGGGGGTCACTTGATAGGCTTGCCAGGTCTGCTGATCAAGTAGTACGTACAAATAGCCCGCGCGTAATGTACGCAGGCCCATGCGCGAATTGGACATCGCACCGGTGTCTTCGCTAGCTCGCGGTACCAGAGCCTTTCGCAGCGGGAGGATTGGTAATCCTTGCCGGTTGCAGGCGTTGCATTGGTCCGAAGGAAGGCATGTTTCTACTACGGTAATCTCAAGCTGCGAACTCAGGGTCATTGATGTGCTCCTGCAAAGGTCAAATCCGACACGATCCTTTGCCAGGACTGGTCATTCAATTCGGCAAAAAGTTTTGCGAGTGAGGTGCCATTCTCGATTGCCCGCTCTATGACCAGGCCTATATCTGTGTGTGTATGGAGGCTCGAATGCAGCATCAGACGGTGTAATGCCAAGGCCACAATGTCGTGCTGGTTTTTCAGCCCCAAATGGCGAGCGTCACGTATCTGTTTATATGCCTGAGCAGCGGCTTGATGAGGAAGCAAGGTAGGGCCTTTCCAGCGAGCAGGAGCGTAAGTAAGCGGAAGGCTGACAGCGCGACGCCAAGCGCCGAGCAGTGAGGACACCAGTGCGGCATCCTGTTGTACTGAGCTGGTGAATGCCGAGAATTCAACGCTCGTATCCGGCTGGCCAATCAAGCGACTGCTGGCGCCACTGCTTGTGGGGACGAGCCACTGATGGATCGGCCACCAGTTTCCTGTCTCCCCAACTTTCAACGTTGCGACCAGCAATTCCAGGCGTAACGGCTCATACACCGGAAAGAATTTTGTGCCCACCGAGATTGGTAGATAACCGAGTTTTATCAGGTGACTGCTGACCGTCGTGGCTTTTGCGGTACTGCTGAGCCATCCACATACATAGCGTCTTGAGCGACGTTCATCTTCTTTGGCACGCAGTGCCGACAACGACAATAAGTACCCTGAGGGTTCGGCACCAGCCGCGGCTAGAGTCACCAGCACCGGGCATGCTTGCGGTGTATGGGCCAAATCTGGGCGGCGCAGTTTAGTTACTGCATCGCTGCCTAATGATTGGCACAGAGCGTCGATATGCAATGGGTCGTCTTCGGCGCAGTCCGCCAATGGATCAAGCAACAGATACAACGACGCATTGGCGGCGTGCTGCTCCTTCGCGAAGGCCTGGATAATAGTTGGAGTCATTTTATTTTCTCCACGCAAGTGTGTCCCGCCTCGGGCTCCAGTTGCAGAGAAAAAGGTTGCCCGCCGCCCGACGCCGTTGCCGACACTGGCCCTTGGATTGTGATGGCTAAGCCGTTGAGGTGAATGCCTTGAGCATCGAGAGTGATACTGCCCCCTGGGCCTTTGAAGACGACTTTCTCACTGGCCTGCAAGCTATAAACGGTCGTAGCGCACTTAAACCCCTGACCTGCCTGAATGCTATGCAACCCCTTGATGGTGTGCTCGCTATCACCGCCAACTTCGATATAGCGGTTGGCGCATGTGGACTCGTATCGGTCATTGCCCACGGCATCCCACCGATCGCGTCCAATGAAAACCTTATAGTCACGGCCGACGTCCAGATTGCGATTCTGGCCTATGGCGTGAATTTGATCATTACCGATCACAACATGCTCATCGTTCCCAATCTCTTCTTTACGATCATTGCCAACAAAGACCCTATTGTCGTTTTTGACATGAACGTTCTTATCCCTCTCCGCATGAATAAACACCTCCTGCTGCCCCAACTCATCCTCAAACCGCAGCTCATTGAAACCTGCCCCCTTATGAGTGCGGCTTTTGATGGTCATGCGGGTTTTGTGTTTCGGTAATTCATACGGCGGCAGGTTGGTTTGCCGATATGCACGCCCGGTCGCAATTGGCTGGTCGGGGTCGCCGTCGAGATAGCTGATGATCAGTTCCTGCCCGACTCGCGGTATCGCCATCGCACCCCAGGTCGCGCCTGCCCAGCCTTGAGCCACACGAATCCAGCACGAACTCTGATCGTTGTTTTTATCCGAACGATCCCACGGAAACTGCACCTTGACCCGGCCCCATTCATCGCAATAGATCTCCTCGCCCGGCGGACCGACCACCGTGGCGATTTGCGGACCGTCGATGCACGGTTTGTCACGCGGTGAGGCTTTCCAGTCCGAGGTCCAGCGGATGGCGCTAGCCTTCATTTCATAGAGCGTGCCGTGGACGCTGCCGAACGATTCCTCCTCCAGGCTCGTGTGTTGTTTGCCTTCGTGGTTGATGGCGATGGTGCGCCAGCGATCGTTGAAGTCCTCGCGCGGGTGGTCGCTGAGATCGAACGCCAACCCCGGTTGCAGGCGGGCGTCATCACCTTCCAGATGCGCGAGTTTGGCGTCGTTGCGCAGCGCTGCCAGCCGGGTTTTGGTAAAGGGTTTACCGGCGATGTCGCGCTTGTAGCGGCCGGGATAGTCGTAGCGTTCGTAATTCTTGTGCTGGTTGTTCAGGTCCTGGTCGCCAGTGGCGGTGTGCTGCTGGTTGTAGCGCGGGTGGGTGAAGGTGTAGTCGCGCTGCACCTGGCGTGCGGTGCGCACTTGTTCGGTGTAGTGGAAGCGGGTCAGTGCCGGTTCGATGGAATCGCCGCCGGCCATCGGTTGGTAGAGCACCGGGCAGTCTTTATGGGTGCCGATGCTGCCGAGTCCGCCGACGCGGTCGGTCAGGATCAGGGTGTGGCCGTCGGTGCGGTGTTCGAAGGTGTAGAGCAAGCCTTCCTCGGCAGCGAGGCGGGCGATGAAATCGAGGTCGGTTTCGCCGGCCTGTACGCAGTATTCGCGGGGTTGGTGGTTGAAGCAGATCTCGCTGCGGATGTCGGTCATCTTCTGCTCGGCCAACACGCTGGTAATGATGTCGGGCACGGTCTGGGCCTGGAAGATGCGCCAGTTGGAGCGCAGATCGAAACGCTTCAGGGTCGGTTCGATCACGGCGCTGTAGCGGGTGCGACGAAAACCGGTGTCGCCCTGCGTGAACAGGCTGACCAGACCGTGGACGTAGCGCACCGCGGTTTCGCCGCGCCAGATGGTGAACAGCCCCGCGAGGTCGAGTACGCGGTTGAAGTCGATGGCGGCGTTGTGGCTGGCCAGTTCCAGAGTGAGTTTGAATGGCTGGGACAGGCTTTCCTCGAGGGTGAACGAGACCACCTCGAACGGATCGCCCTTCAAGGGCTCAAAGGTGAAACGCAGGTCGCTTTGGCGGGGCATGGGGCCTCCTTGTCGGGTGTGAATGTCAGTCGATCAGCCAACTGCGATCACCGTTTTCCAGTTCACCGTCGTGGTCGGTGCTGTCACCGACCCGGGCGACCGGTTGTCCGTCTACGATCATTGAGGGCGAGCCGCTGGTGATCACGGCGCCACATCCGAGGGTGTCGCCAACGCGAGCGACGGCGCGACCGTTGATGGTCGTGTTGCTCGTACCGCTGTCGACGGTGGTGGGGCCACACAACGGGCAATCATGGTCATGTCCGACCAGAACGACGGCGGGCATACAACCTCCTGAAAATTATCGGGGCACTGAACATTCCGCCGCCGGTGCGACGGAATGTGGCGGTTAGCGATTAAGCCGGCTTGCGCCAGTCATCCGAAGCTTCGGTACCGGCCACCACATGACTCCAGCTGACCTTGCGATACGCCAGGCTGGTCTTGATCAGTTGGGTGTAGTTGGAGTTGTCGCTGTCCTGGGCGTGGGGCAACACGGTGTGGATGTCGACGACGGTGGCCTCTTCCAGTTTGGTGGTGAAGAAGTGCTCCTGTTTGCCATCGGTGGAGGTACGGAACCACTTCACTTCAACAGTTGGCAGCATTTCGCCGGTGGCCAGGGCCTGGTAAAGCAACGGCGAGGCTTTGTTCAGTGCGCTGGTGAAGGTCAGTGGTTTATGCACGCGCTGTCCGGTGGGTTGGCCGCTTTGTGGGTCAGTTGGGGCACCGATCTGATGGTCGATTTCCTGAGCGAGGATTTCGTCCTCGTGGCCCTCCACGAAGACGTTGCCCACCGAGTCAGCGGTGAAAGCGCCCTTGGTGATGTGGCCCTGGTTTTTGCCGTGGATGCTGATGTACGCGGGTGTTGGCATGACAAGCTCCTTGTCGCGATGATTTAACGACCCTGAAGTCGTGGGTTTTGGCCCAAGAGGCCATGGCTTCGCAGCGCTCGGGATGAGCACGCTAAAATCGGTTACAGGCTGAGAATCCGTTCCAGTGACACCAGCACTTCCTCAGTGATGGCATTCAGTCGGATCGTGTAGATCGTGTAGGCAACCGTCAGCACGACGGCGGCCATGGCCCAAGGCGTCCACAACGGCCATGTCCGCTTGATCCGGTAGTTGCGTGGCGCGACGTTTTTCAGCGGATCGGTCAGGCGCGCGGGCGTCTCGCCACGCAGTGGGCGCAGCAAGCCATGCAGTTGTTCGATGATCTTCTGTATTTCGTCATCGCCCTTGGCATGGGCGCCGTATTTGCCCTTGAGGCCGGAGATCAGGCACTGGTACATGAACTCCAGCACGTGCTGGTACCGGGCTGCTTCGGGGATCATGTTGTTCATGACGGTGAAGAATTTTTCGCCGCCCTGGGTTTCCCCGTGGAACTGACTGAGCAACGAGCGTGCGCTCCAACTCGAGAGCCGACCCCAAGTGGTGCGCATGACCACTTCGTCAATCAACAGGCACAGGCTGTAGGAATAGGCCTTGAGCATGCCGGCGTCGTAGTCGAGCTGGCTGACTTCTTCCATGATTGTGGTGATCTGGTTGCTGACGCTCAGGTACAGCGCGGGCACGTTGTCGTGCTGGCCCAGACGGCGCAGGCGGATCACCAGGCCGATCAGTGGCGTGGCGGCATCGCACAGCGGGTTCCAGGCCACGCCGCGCAAGTCGAATTCGGGGTCTGCGAGCAGTGGTTCGGGTTTTGGTGGGGGCTCCGTGGTCGCGAGCAATTGTGAGTTGTCACGGATGTGCCGTTGAAACTCATTAACTACTGGGGGCAAGGGCTGTAATTCTGGAACGGTGGTGCTGTCAGTCATTTCACACATCTCTCTCACTCCTGATCGCCCAGAACTGCAACTCCAGCGCCGGGAATTCGCCGGCAATGTGAAAACCGAACCCGCTGCCGCTACTCAGGCTTTGCCAGGCCGGGTGATGGCGGTCGAGTTCGAAGTAGCTGAAGCCGGCATGGAACGGCAGATGGCGCGGCGCCACCGGCAGCGGCCGCAGGGGAATGCCCGGCAGTTGCAGGCTGACCAGTTGCTCCAGGCCTTCGGTGGAGCTGATCTTGATCTGCTTGGGCAGTTGCTGACGCAGGGTCTCGGCGGGCAGTTCGGCGCGCACGGCGAGGATGAATTCGGCGTTCTCCAGCAGGCGCTTGTCGTTCAAGGCGGCGCTGCGCACGCCGTATTGCTGATCGATGATTGGCAGCGACACCGCACGTGGTTGCAGCACCGTGCCCAAGGCGCGACGCAAGGTGTGTTCGAGTATCTGGAACGACTGGCGCAGGTTTTCGTGCTGATAGGCCGGATATTCCTGCGGCAGGTGGCCCTCGTCGGTAAAGGTCACCAGTTCGCCGCAGGCTTGAGCCAAGGCGATGTACAACTGTTCCGGATGAACCTGACGTTGGCGGGCCAGGTGCTGGAACAGCGGGAACAACCGATTGAGGGTTTGCAGCAGGTTGAAGTCGCTGACGTCAGCCACCCCCGACTGCCCCGGTGAGCCGATACGCTGGGCCAGATTCTTGGCCCGCTCGCGCATCAACCCGGTCACTTCACCCAGGTAGCGATGCAACGCCGGCACCGCTTGCAGTGACAGACTGGTGGGGTAGAAGTGCTCGTCCATCACCAGGCTGCCGTCCGGGCGCTTGTCTTTGATTCTGCCGATGGCGATGCCGGTGAAAGCACTGCGGTCGCTGCGTTCGAGCATCAGTTGCAGGTTGGGTACGGCCAGGTCCATACCGACCTGATCGCCGTCATGGCTGTGGGTGTCGCGGATTTCCTCGCGCAGGGCGATATAGCGACTGTTGCCGTACTGGTCGGGCCAGCGTATTTCGAGGGCGCCGTTGGAGCGCAGCGGCAGGGCCAGATAGACGATCTGGCCGACCGCGCTGCTGTCAGCGATCTCCAGCGGGGAGGGCGGTGCCAGATCATGAGGAATGTCGAAGACGCTGCCATCGGGCATGATTCCACACGCCTGGTTAATCGCGACCTTGCCGAAGCTCAAGTACTCGGTGTTAAGCGTCAGCTCGCTGAAGCCGTAAAGGGCGTCGTTGAGGCTGTGCAGGCGCTGATGCACGGCGGCTTCGGCGGCGCGGGCCTGTTGCTGGAAGTGCTGGGGTTTGACGAACAAACCCTCATGCCAGATGACGGGGTTGCGTGAACTCATCGGTGGTTACTCGGGGCAAAAGCGGCTGAAAAAGGCGTCATCGGGTTTCTGCCTTGAGGCTGACCTGGGTGGCATCCAACTGCACCAGGACGGCGTACTGGCGGCCTTTTGGCTCGACGCGCAGGCGCTGTTTCCACTGGCCGACATCGGTGCTGTGGTAGTTGGCGATCACTGCGATAAAGCGCGTGTCTCCATCCAGTGCGCGAAGGTCGATGAACTTGAATTGGCCGGGGTTGAGCAGGTAGTCATCGGCGCGGATGTAGGTGCTGCCCAAAGTCTTTTTCAGGTCTTCGGCCATGGCCTGAGGGCTGGCGTTGACCAGCAGCGAGTCGTCGGTCAACTGCAAGACCTTGAAGGCGATCGGCGTGGCGACATGTTGCAGCGCCGGGTTGCCCCACGGCGTGGTCAGGCGAACGCCTTGGTCGTCGTAGTCACCCAGCAGCGCTTCGTCGATAGGCGACATTGACACCACGGGTTCTGGTTCCGAGGTCAGCGGTGACTGGGCCGGCACGCTTTCGTAAAGGTGATTGAGCAAGGTTTGGACTTTATCCGTCAGCGCCTGCGGGCTGGTGGCCTGCACGTTGAGAGTGTAAGGGGAATGGATCGAGTCCTCGTCCGGTGCCGTGCCGGTGCTGATCAGCCGTGGATTGACATTGTCGCTGGCGTACAGGCTCAGGGAGTAACGGCTGGGCTGGTCGTCTGGACCACCAACCGGGATCGACGGCGTCCAGATCACTTGGCCGATTTTGCCGAGCATGGTGCAGCCGCCGAGGGCGAGGCAGGCCAGCAACAAGGTGCCCAAACGCAGGTTGCTGAACAGGCTGACGCTGCGTTTGTGTGCAGGCGCGCCAATATCCGCCAGCACTTCGGGTAGCGGCGCCTTATCCATCGCTAGCAGCGGATCACCTTGCTCCGCCAAATCCACCGGCCGGCAAAGGCGTTCGAATTCAGGGCAAGTGCCAGTTCGCCTATCCGCCGCTGGCCGACTCGGCAGGTCTCCTTGGTGCCACACGTGCATGCCCTCAGGATGGTCGCCGAGCAGCTCATCGAGCGAATGCTGCCCCGGGGCGTGCTCGCCCAACTGCACCGCGACCTGATACGCACCAATCTGCAACCGATCACCGTCGTTGAGGCTTATCGCAACATGGCGCTCAAGCGGCAGATCGTGACCGTTGACGTAGGTTCTTCCGCTGCGGTCAATCACACAAAAGCGCCCCTCGACGACGCGGATGTCGCAGTGGTTGGGGCGTACGCTGTTGTGGCGATCTTCCAGGCGCCAGTCCACCGCGGCACTGCCGATGCTGCCGCCCTGTGGGCCAAACCGATGAAGGGGCAAATACCCGTGCAGCAACTGCGCAGGATTGTTGATAACCAGCGTCAATTTCATGCGCGCCCCCGAATCCGCACCACGGCGGGATGGCGTTGTTCTTGATGTTCGATAAAGCTGGTCCAGCCCAGGTGGGTGCCGCTGGCGCGTTGCAGGTTGAACGGCGGTACATCTTCCTCACGCAGCCCCAGTTCCAGGTCGTAGGCGGTGGCATCGCGCAGCAGAAATTCCATCAACTGGCGCAAACGCCCGAACTGCTCGCCGCTGGGTAAAAACTGCCGAAAACGGGCTTGGGTCAGGTTGGGAATCACCAGGGTGAACTTGCTGGCGCGGGTTTTGCTGCGGTCACCCACCACAAAATCGCTGCCCAAGGTGCCGTTGGCCTTGCCCAACACCAGGCGCTGGCGCTGCGGCAAATTCACCCAGCGCGCCTCGAACTCACGGATGTAAACGCCGTGCAGATCAAAGCTGTGCTCGACGATGCCGGACACCATCGAAGGTGAACGGCTGCGACTGGCGATCAAGCCGGCGAAGCTCAGCAGGCGGCCCCAAGGCAACGGCGTAGCGCCGCGCAGGTCGTTGTCGTTCAATCCGATCAGGGAAAATACATATCGCGAAAACCGGTCACTGCCTCCGGCCTGAAAACGGATGTAGTAGCGGTACTTGCGCCAACTCATGTGCAGTAGGGTCAGCAAGCGATGATTGAAAAAATCCATGAATGCCGGACGAATCCCGCGCTCCTGGGCCTGCTCATAGGCCAGGCGATCCAGGTAATAGCCGGGCAGTGGCGAGTCGGTACCGTGCAGGCCAAAGAAACTGGTCTGCAAGCGATAGCGCACTTCTTCGCGGTCCTCCTCAAGGCGCGCCGCCTCGACCACGTCGGAAGCCGGAAAGCCCAACCCCGCATGGCTTTGCAGGCGCACCCGGCGGCGCACCGCCGCACTCATCGGCTGCGCTTCCAGGTCGTCGCCATGCAAGGCGTGCAGATGCTCCAGCAGACGATGGAACGAATAGTTCCGCGCGTCGGCCAGCAGCACATCGGCTAGATCACGGGTTGTCTGCCGGTCAACAGTGGCCATTCGTAGCGCTCGTTGTTAGTGGTATTGATCACTTCCAGGCGATGGAAGGAATTGATGCTCGCGTACAGGGCGAAGAAGTGCGAAAGCACGCTGCCGAACAGGTACAGCTCGCCCTCGCAAAGGAAGGCGTCCTGGTTCAGTTGCAGACGGGTCTGCACGCCACGTACCGGCTGGCCCTTCATCAGCCAGTCGATGGGGGTGGTCACGGCATTCTGGATACCGTTGAGGCGCTTGCGCGTGGCGCGGGCCTGTTGCAGGTCGTGCAGGGCGGCGAAGTCATAAGCGCGGATGACTGCCTTGAGCGGCTCGGCCGACAGCAACGACAGATAGTTCAGCGACAGGTTGGAAATCAGCGTCCAGTGAAGGCTGCTATCCAGCACTGGCCGGTAGCTTCGAGTCGGTGCGATCAGGTTGGTGTAAGTGGCAAACGACGGCGTCACCTCGGTGGACACCGATACATCCCCCACGCCCAGCAACTGCGGCAAATCTCGATTGCTGCAGGTCAACTCGATGGATGCCGCTTCATGCTCGCCGATGTACAGGCTTTCATCGCCGCGCACGAAAGCGATGCGATGACGCAAGCCTTCACTCCCGTGGGACTCTTCGATATGCGTGCGGAAGTACAGCACAGTGCGGCCCCGCGCATGTTCGATCTCATGCTGGAAAGACTCGAACGGAGTAAAGCGTCGCAACGGATCGCCCTTGCGCTCCTTGTCGGCGGCATCCCAACCGGCCACCTTGTCGACGCTGAAAATCTCGTAGGCTTCGGGGCGGTTACCGCTGGGGCTGATACGCCGTTCCAGGCTGCGTCCATCCAGCGCAATCGGATCGGCATCGTGACGGAACAGGTTGACCGCCGGCGCGCAGTACAGGTGCAGGTCACTGGTGCGCAGACGAATATCAGGCGGCATGGGCCGGCTGAACTGAAACTCGAATCGCAGGGTGTTGGCGCTCATCTCCGGCCAGACGCGTGCCAGCTGGGTCAGGCTGAAAAAGTGAAAACGCTGCGGGAACACGAAGTACTCCTGCAGGATCCGGTAGCCATCGAACACATTGCGCGGGTAGGGCAGCAGCGCCTCTTCGGGGGTGAAACCGGGACAGCCGATAACCTTGGCTGGCAGGCGATAGCTTTGCTTATCGATGTGCAACGTGACGCTGTCCAGGTAATGGGCGAGCCACAGGTACAACGTCAGCGCCGTGGCGTTATCGCCGCCCAGATGAAAATCCAGCTGATCGCAGGCCATGCTGGTCAGCGGTTGCTCGGTCAACACCTTGAGGTCGATGCGCATCACTGAGGCTTCGCGGCTGTGGGCATCGCTGACTTCCTGCAACGCCAATGGGTACAGGCTGACGTCGGTGCAGGTACGAAACTGGCAGGAGATGCCATCCACCTGTTTGGCAAACAGTGGCGTGCCTTTGGGGATCACCTGGCGCTGGCTGATCGCATCCGGTAACGGTGTAAAACGGATGATGGTCGCGCTCGGCAGGGGCCGCAGGTAGTTGGGCCAGAGCATCTGTAACAGCGGGTGAGTCAGCTCCGGCAAATCGTCGTCGATCTTCATCCCCAGTTTGGCAGTGAGGAAGGCAAAGCCTTCCAGCAGCCGCTCCACGTCCGGATCGCCGGCCTGATCACCGAGAAATTGCGCCAGTTGCGGGTTGTCCTCGGCAAACTCGCGGCCGAGTTCGCGCAGGTAGCGCAGCTCCTCGGCAAAGCGTTGTTTCAAGTCCATTGCATCCTCATCGCACGCGGGTGTAGCCGTCGCGGCCGTGCATGGCCACCTCGATCTGCACCTGTTCTTCCTTGTGGTTGACCTGCACCTGGCAATCCAGGCGAAAGTTCAGCTCCAGCGGCAAGTCCGGGTCGGGCTGAAAGCGCACACCCGTGACCTTGATGCGCGGTTCAAAGGCTTCCACCGAACGCCGGATATCGGCGCTGATCGCTACCACCAGATCACTGCTGGCCTGGGTGACGCCGTTGAAATCGCGCAGGCCCAGTTCAGGGCTGCTTTGCGAGCAGCCCTGGCGTGAGTTGAGCACCTGTTCGAGGTGGCGTTTGATCGCTTCGACACGCTGGCGCGCCTGTTCATCCACGCTGCCAGGGCGGTAGCGCGGTGCGTCGGGTTCCAGGCGTTCAAACAGGCTGGCGCCCATTTACTGGGTGTCCAGCCGACCGACCAGTGAGATCTCGAAGTTGGCGCCCATGTACTTGAAGTGCGGGCGAACGGCCAGCGACACCTGGTACCAGCCTGGATTGCCTTCCACGTCCTGCACCACGACTTTTGCGGCGCGCAAGGGGCGACGGCTGCGCACGTCGGAGGAAGGGTTTTCCTGGTCGGCGATGTACTGCTTGAGCCAGTCGTTCAGCTCGCGCTCCAGATCCTGGCGTTCCTTCCAGCTGCCGATCTGTTCGCGTTGCAGCACCTTGATGTAGTGGGCCAGGCGATTGACGATGAACAGGTACGGCAACTGGGTGCCGAGCTTGTAGTTGGTCTGGGCTTGCTGGCCTTCGCGGGTCTTGGGGAAGTTCTTCGGTTTTTGTACCGAGTTGGCGGAGAAAAACGCCGCGTTGTCGCTGTCCTTGCGCATGGTCAACGGGATAAACCCGGCTTCGGCCAGCTCGAATTCCTTGCGGTCGGAGATCAGCACTTCGGTAGGAATCTTGGCCTGCAATTGGCCGAGGGATTCGTACAGGTGCACCGGTAAATCATCCACCGCGCCGCCGGATTGCGGGCCGATGATGTTCGGGCACCAGCGGTAGCGGGCGAAGCTGTCGGTGATGCGCGAAGCCATCAGGAACGCGGTGTTGCCCCACAGGTAATTGTCGTGGTTGCCGTCGACGGTTTCGTCATAGCCAAAGCTGCGCGTCGAGTTGTCTTCAATGCTGTAGGGCGGGCGCAGCAGGAAACGCGGCAGGGTCAGGGCCAGGTGGCGCGCGTCCTCGGATTCACGCAGACCCCGCCACTTGTTGTGGCGCGGCCCTTCGAAAATATCGCTGACTTCCTTGAGGTCGGGCAGACCCTGGAAGCCTTCCAGGTTGAACAGCTCGGGGCCCGCAGCCGAGACAAACGGTGCATGGGACATGGCGCCGATGGAGGCCACATAGCTGAGCAACTTGATGTCCGGCGAGCTGGGACCAAAGGTGTAGTTGCCGACAATGGCGCCAACCGGCTCACCACCGAACTGGCCATAGCCGGCGGTGTAGACGTGCTTGTACAAGCCGCTGCGGGTGATGTCGCCGGCGTTGTCGAAGTCGTCTAGCAGTTCCTCTTTGGTGACGTGCAGCATTTCCAGCTTGATGTTCTCGCGAAAGTCCGTGCGATCCACCAGCAGCTTCAGTCCACGCCAGGCCGATTCCAGTTGCTGGAACTGCGGCTGATGCAGGATCACGTCCATCTGTTTGCTGACGGCGCGGTCGATCTCGGCAATCATCTGGTCGACCCGGTGCTTGTTGACCGGCTGCTGGTGATCGCCGCTTTGCAGGATTTCGCTGATGAACGCGGCCACGCCTTGGCGAGCTACCGCGTAGCCTTCCTGAGACGGGCGCATAGTGGTGTTGGCCAGCAGCTGATCAAGCAGCGACGGCTGTTCGTCAGCCACCAGGATTTGTGCGGCGGCGCTTTCCATAGGCATGGGGGAGTACTCCGTTGAGAAGGGCGTTCCAGTCAGTTGTTTGGCGCGTCCAGAACCAGGTTCAGTTCACTGGCCAGGCGTAGACGGGCGTTTTCATCGGTCAGCAGGTTCTGCAGGTGTTTGCGAAAGGCCGGGACATTGCCCAAGGGACCTTTGAGTGCAACCAGGGCTTCACGCAATTCCAGCAACTTGTTCAATTCAGGAACTTGCCGTGCGACGGCATCGGGACCGAAGTCATTGATGTTTTTGAATTGGAGTTGCACAGTCAGGTCAGTATCGATTTCGTTGTTCAGAACAGACGGAATCGCCATATCCAGAGCAACTGCAGCGTTGTTCAGTACTTCGTTGAATGTGTCTTTGTCTATTCGAACCGATTGCCGGTCTTCAATGGCGGTTAACTCGCCGTGACCTTTGAAGTCGCCGGTAATCAATAGCTTCAGGGGCAGCTCTACTTCTGCTTGTTGATCGCCCGTAGCCGGGACGTACTTGATGTTGACGCGTTCTTTGGGCGCGACAGATCCATGGGTTTTCGGCATGGGAAAAATCCTTTTTCGTAAAGTCGGTGTATTAGAAACAGCTGTTGCAGGATTTGTCTTGTAGGACGAGAGGGACGCGTTTCGTGGGTTTTGGATGTAGGAAAAAAGAATCGTGATGAATGCTTCTAGATTTCCTACAGCTGTCATGGAAGTGTCTGAGGGATGCCTCTTTTTATGCAGGGTTTGACAGTGTCTTGCTCGTCTTCTACTTGCCTATCTGCTGAGCGCAGGCGACGCTTTGCAAGTTAATTAATTTAACTTTCACTGCGAGCCACGTTAGTTCGAAAGTTGAAAAATATCCGGTTTGGATGCGACGAGGCATATTCAGGAGGCGTTGATGGGCAACGGATGGCGAGGTTGGAAATGGGCGCTCTGCCTGTCGGTTGTGGCAGTAATGGAGGCGCAGGCAGCGAACCGGGATTGCCCTGCCATCGTCTCGCCCCTGAAGCGTCTGGAGTGTTTTGATCTGGCTGCCGGCACGCCCATTCATCAGGCACCTACGACGCCGCGTGCCTTGGGCCGGGTATTGCCGATTGTCGATCTGGTCCAGCGCAATGAAGCCAAGCGTCCGACTGAGGATCAGCGTTTCTTGTTGTCGTCCTTCCCCGAGCCGGACGACGACCAGCAACACCGGCTGGTGATCTCAGCCCCGGCATTGGGCGCGTTGCCGCCTCGACCTCTGCTGGCCATCAGTTGTGAATCGAAAATCTCGCGCCTGCAATTAGTGCTGGATGAGCCGGCCAAACCCAACAAGATTCGCATCCAGCTGTTCAAGGATGAGCGCCCGATTGCCGACGCCTATCAATGGCAGGTGCTGGATGATGCCGGCCTGGTGGTCGATGCCGGACGTGGCCTGCAAGCTATCTCGTTGCTGCGCAACATGGGCGGCGGCCAGCGTCTGCGACTGGAGAGCGACTATCCGCGGCTGCACGGCCTGGTCTTTGACGCTGAAGGGCTGGGTGAGCTGATCGAACAGGAGCGCCAGGCATGTCGCTGGTAATCGACGTGCCGGCGGACACCGTCAAGTTGCTGCTGACCCCCATCGACCCCGAACAGCCCGCCGGGGATTTCGATGTAGAGGACGAAACCTACCAGGCCATCGACCAGGAGATGGTCAAGCTCGGCGGCCTGCGCGAGGGCGATATCGACTGGGCGTATATCGACGAAGCCTCTCGCCAGTACCTGGCGACCCAGTGCAAGCAGTGGCGCATCGTCGCTCATCTGCAAGTGGTGTGGCTGCGGACTCGGCAATGGGCGCGCTGGGCAGATGCCCTGGGTTTGTTGGCCGGCATGGTCGAGTTGTATTGGGACAGTGCCCACCCCAAGCCCGGCCCCACCGGCTACCTCAACAAACGCAAGCAAGTGCAGCGTCTGTTGGGCGAGCTGGGGCAGGTGTTGCCGACCCTGGAACGCAGCAGTTTTGAACCAGCCTGCCAAGCCGCAGCGGAACTGGCCCTGGCCAATCTGCAACGCTGTGTCGAAAGCGCCAGGTTCGACCCGGCCCCGTTGGACGCCTTGCAACGCCAGTTGGACAAATACAGCGAGCCCGTCGTTGCCACTGAGCCCACCCGTGCGGCCACCTCCGGCAGTGTGCTGGAGTCAGCCTTTTTTACCAGCCCCAAACCACAAGCGCCGAGCAATGAGCGCGAACAACGCCGCGCTGTGTTGAACATGGCCGAGCAGATCAACCAGCAAGATGCCTACGACCCCACCGGCTACCAACTGCGACGCTTCGGCCTGTGGTCGCATTTGCGTACTGCGCCCCCCGTCACCCGCGACCGTCGCACCGAATTGACTGCTGTGCCCAAGGATATCGTCGACGGCTATCAGGACGCGCTGAACCACACCGCCATTGAGCCGAACCTGCTGCTGCGCATCGAAAAAAGCGTCTGCGCTTCGCCGTACTGGCTACGTGGCAGTTACTTGGCTGCCCACGTTGCCTCGCGCTTGGCGATGGAAGAGGTGGCGGCCGCCATTCGCCAGACCTGCGAGCGGTTTGTCTGCCGTTTGCCGGCGCTGCTGGAGTTGTGCTTCAGCGACGGCACGCCGTTCGTAGATGCGCAGACCCAGGCCTGGATCAGCGGCGCCGATCAGGCGCAAATCACCGGCACCCCGATACAGGAATACGCCGGCCTGCGCGACGAATTGGCCACTCAGCTCAATACCGAAGGCGTGGAAGTGGTGCTGCTGCGCCTGCAGGAACTGCACGCCACCCAAGATGCCCCGCGCCAGCGCAGCTACGCCACGGTGATCGCAGCCGACCTGCTGGCATCGCGTGGGCTGTCGTGGTTGGCGGACGATTTGTACGCCAGTGTTGCGCGGTTGATGCGCGAGACCACGGCGCAGGGGTGGGAGCCGGAGTTGTACCGGAAAGTGGTGCAACCCATCGACGACAGTCATTTGATCAAAGCGGTTAAGGAGTAGGAGCGATTTATGGGGATGGTCTGGGGTTACCTCAAACGCTGGGGCCTGCCGGTGCTGCGTCAGTTCAACCAGGCGGTGCCGGTATTGGTGCTGCTGGGCGTGGTATTTTTGTTGATCGCCATCTGGTGGCTGGGCCCGCAGTGGACCTGGCGCGAGCGTCAGCCGCTGGGTGAACTGGCGATGCGTGTCTCGGCCAGTGTCGTGGTGCTGGTGGTGCCGCTGCTGATCTGGGCGTGGCGGGTGCGCAATCGTTACCAGCGTCTGCAGGTTGAACGCCAACATGAGGCGGCGGTGCAGGCCGATCCTTGCCTGCCTTATATCGAGGCGCAGGAGCGGGCGCTGGATCGGAGCCTGGGCAACCTGCTGAACAACATGGAGCGCCGCCGTTCGCTGTATCAGCTGCCGTGGTATCTGGTGCTAGGCGAAGAAAATGCCGGCAAGACCAGCCTGATCACGCGTTCCAACCAGAGCTTCGCCTTGTCCCATGTGACCAAGGCTGGGGTCAGGGTTCATCAGGAAGAGCAACTGGCCTATCCGGTGGATTGGTGGATTGGCGACGAAGCAGTTTTGATTGACCCGCCGGGTGAGTTCCTCAGTCACTCGGATTCACCGACTGAAGACATCGAGCAGCAGGGCAAGGTCAAACCGGTACTGCCCGCCGGCACCCACCCGCGCCTATGGCGACACTTGCTCGACTGGCTGACGCGCAACCGCAGCCGGCGGGCATTGAACGGCGTGGTGCTGGTGATCGATGTACAGGCCCTGTTGACGCAGCGACCCGAACAACGCAAGGCCCACGCCAACCTGCTGCGCACCCGGCTGTTTGAACTGACGCGGCAGTTGGGTACGCGCTTACCGGTGTACGTCACGCTGAGCAAGTTCGACCTGCTGGAAGGCTTTGAAGAATTCTTCGCCCGGTTGTCGCGCAGCGGGCGCGAAGATCTGCTGGGTTTCACCTTCAGTCTGGACGCGGTGGATGATTTTGATGCCTGGCTGGCGGAACTGACGCGCCAATATCAAACCTTTGTCGCCTGCCTGACCGAGCAGGTTTTCAACAGTACCAGGGACTCGCGCACATTGGATGAGCGTGATTGCTTGCAGGCGCTGATGCATCAGATGGCGGGCTTGCGCCCGGCACTGTTCGGCTTCCTCAGCGAAATGCTCGGCAGCGATCGTTTCACCACGCCGGCACTGGTGCGCGGGCTGTATTTTTCCTCGGTGCTGCAGCAGGGCACCTTGAGCAACGTTTTCGTCAAAGAAGCGGGACAAGCCTATCAACTGCCACCACCGCCACCCGAGGTCAAACCTGTCGGTGGTACAGCGATCTACTTTGCCCAGCAACTGTTCCAGCGTGTGATCTACCCCGAAGCAGGTCTGGCGGGTGACAACATCAAGGTGGCCCGCAGCAAACGGCGGCTGCTGATCGCCGGGTTCAGTGTCGCGTCACTGGGGTGTCTGGTGATCATCGGGACCTGGCAGTTGTATTTCAACGTCAACCGTGACAAGGCGGTCAGCGTCTTGGCGAAGAGTCAGGAATTCAGCGGTCGGGATATCGACGCCAAGGTGGATATCACCGGCCGTAACCTGCTGGTGCCGTTGGACCAGATTCGGGATGCGGTGCTGGTGTACGGCGACTACCGCGAGGCCTGGCCGTTGCTGTCGGATATGGGGATGTATCAGGGCAGGGCAATCGGCCCGACGGTGGATGAGGCCTATCTCAATCTGCTGTCCAAACGCTTCCTGCCAGCGATTGCCAGCGGTGTACTAAACGTCATCGACACCGCGCCAGCCGGCAGCAATCAGCAACTGGCGGCCTTGCGCGTCTACCGCATGCTCGAAGAGCGGCAAAATCGTCGACCGGCCATTGTCCAAGAGTGGGTTGCCAAACGGTGGCAGCGTGCCTATCCAGGTCAGGGCCAGTTGCAGGCCGACTTGATGGGCCACCTGCGCTACGCGTTGAAATACGCCGACGCCAACCTGCCGCACTATCGTGAACGCATTGCCCAGGTGCAGCAGCAACTGCGCCAGTTGCCCATGGCCGAACGGGTCTATATGAGCCTGAAACAGGATGCCCTGGAGCGTTTGCATCGCCCGCTGGACCTGCGCAACGAGGTCGGCCCGGCGTTCGACATCGTCTACCGCCCGCTCAACTCTGATCAGGAGGGCAGCCGCCTGCAGTTACCGCCGCTGCTTACCGCCAAGGGCTTCAGGAGCTACTTCGAGCCCGGCACAGCGGACATTATCGAACTGGCCATGATCGACCAGTGGGTACTCGGCGAGCGCCAACGCCTGGACTACTCCGACGAAGACCGTAAAGTGCTGACCCAACGCATCCGCGCCCTCTACAGTGCCGACTACATCGACAGTTGGCGACGGGCGCTGAATCAGTTCGCGGTCACCGACTTCGATGACCTCAGTCACGGCGTGGCGGTACTGGAACAAGTCACCGGCCCGGCCGCTCCATTGCGGCGTTTGCTGGAAACCTTGCACGACAACAGCGTGATCTACCCGGCCGTGCCCTTGGCTGAAGGGCAAGCGCCGCTCAAGCTGGACAAGATGCCAGAGGGGCAACAACAGGCAGCAGGAATTCGGCGCGCATTCTCCAGTCTTTCAGAACTCATCACCGCACGAGGCGAGCAGCCGTCTTACTACGAAGAAACCCTGCGCTCGGTCAGTGCAGTCTACGACTATGCCAAAACCGTGCACGACAACCCCGACCCCGGCAAGGCAGCGCTGAAAACCGTACTCAACCGCTTCTCCCTGGACGGTGCTGACCCGATTGCCAATTTGCAACGCGTCGCGGTGGGCCTGCCTGAGCCGCTGAACCAGCACGTCAAAAAACTCGCTGATCAGACTTCACAGGTACTGGTGATTGCCGCCCTGCGCGAATTGGAAAAACGCTGGGACAGCGAGATTTACAGCTTCTACCGCGAGCGCCTGGCGAACCGTTACCCGTTCAAAGCCAGTGGTGAGGACGCTTCGCTGGAAGACTTCGAAGCCTTCTTCGGCCCTCAGGGTCGCCTGCAGCAATTCCACGATCAGTACTTGAACGTGTTCCTCAAAGACAACCTCGACGCCCTGTATTCCGACAGCCTCGGCGGCTATCTGGTGCGCAGCGACGTGCTTGAACAACTGAAAAAAGCCGAGCGCATCCGCGACACCTTCTTCAACCATCGCGGCCACCTGGCCGTACAACTGACCATCGAACCCCTGGCCCTGAGCGCCACCCGCCTGAGCAGCATGCTCAGCGTCGACGGCCAGCTGATCCCCTACCAGCACGGCGCGCCGCAACGCACCGGACTGGTCTGGCCCAACAGCCTTGGCAACAGCAATGGCAGCCAACTGACCCTGGTGCACAGCACCGGCAACACCGCCAGCCTGAGCTACCGCGGGCCGTGGTCGTTGTTTCGGCTGCTCAGTCGCGGGCACCTCAATGGCCGAACCGACACCAGCGTCGACCTGACCTTTTCAGTCGCTGATGGGTTGATGCGTTATCGGATTGGCGCGCAGAAGGCCAACAACCCGATTACTCAGCGCAGTTTTGAAGGGTTTGTGTTGCCCAGGACGTTGTTGGAAGAAAAGCGGGGAGTGCGCAGTGATCATGTTACACAGCGGTAGGTTTCCCAGCTCTGGTTCGTTGCATGGAAGGTTGTCAAAGACGCCGCCAGTCTGGCCAGCCACCAATACTACAATTGCGTGAAAGCAGCAGCGACGATTCCGGGAAAGATCAGACGTTACCTGGAAAGGGTCAAACGGGAGTCTATCGAACTCAGGTCCTGGAGCCGACCGGAGCAGCAACCGGCAGCGACATTGGGCATGTTGTTTGACGAGGTATTCGGCATTGACGAAGACACCAGCGGCGTTGCTGCGACCTTGCGCATTGCCCGTGCCACCGGTCAGGCAAATGCAGATGAAGTTGACGCCCAATTGTGCGCGCCGATACGGGACTTGATGATCGATGCGTTGGCGCTGGATGCCGGCACTTCAGTGATGCTTCGTTTCGCCGAGTTGATCCGTGCCGGTTATGACGTTGGTTGTGCGGTAGAGGAAATCGGCGATTCTCTGCAACGTGAGCATGCGGACGATCATTCCACGCAATCTTCGAGTGCTGGTCAACAGTCGTAAATGCGCGTGCCGTACCCTGCGTAACCAGTCATCAACCTCGAGCGTGATTGACTCTTGCGCAGAACCGGCCAACTATCGCTCGCATAACAACGACCGATGGACCCGACCTTGATTGAACGACGTCAATTCAGCGGTGGCATGAAGGGCAAGAACCTTCGCTATCTGAATGAACAGAACCCCGATAACACCGGAGTGACCCGCACCGGTTTCCTCTTGCTCGAACATTTCTCGCTGCCAGCTTTTACCCAGGCGCTGGACACGGTAGTCACCACCAACCTGTTGCGCCCGGGACTGTTTTCGTCGCGCACCTTCGGTCTGGGCGATGGCGAGGTGATCAGCGATCTGGGCCTGGTCATCCGCCCCGATGCGCGCCTGGATTCTGCTGCGCTTAACGAGCTGGATCTGCTGGTAGTGTGCGGCGGTTATCGCACCGAACTGCGCGCCAGCGACGAATTCATCGGCTTGCTCAAGTCGGCAGCGGAGCGGGGCGTGAGCCTGGCGGGATTGTGGAATGGTTCGTGGTTTCTCGGCCGCGCCGGTTTGCTCGACGGCTATCGCTGCTCGATCCACCCGGAACATCGCCCGGCACTGACCGAAATCGCCAAGAGCACCCACGTCAGCAGCGAACCCTATGTGATCGACCGCGACCGCCTTACCGCGTCGAGCCCGTCCGGGGCCTTCCACATGGCGCTGGACTGGATCAAGGGCTTGCACGGCAAGGCGTTGGTCGAGGGCATCGAAGACATCCTCGCCTTCGAAGAGTCGCGCTACCGGCGCATCAAACCCGATGAAAACATCTGCGTCAGCGCGCCGTTGCGGGAAGTGATCAAGCTGATGGACGCCAACCTCGAAGAACCGCTGGAGCTGGAACAACTGGCGGTCTACGCCGGCCGCTCACGGCGCCAGCTCGAGCGCTTGTTCAAGGAACAACTGGGCACCACGCCGCAGCGCTATTACCTGGAACTGCGCATCACCGAAGCACGGCGCCTGCTGCAACACACCGAGCTGTCGCAGGTGGAAGTGCTGGTGGCGTGTGGTTTTGTGTCACCGAGCCATTTCAGCAAGTGCTATAGCTCGTACTTCGGTTATAGGCCCTCGAAGGAGAAGCGGCTGGTTAAATAGGACCAGCCGTTAATCACGCTGACTCCGGTCAATAACGAAGCGTGAAAAAAGGGCGCCTTGTCGGGCGCCCTTTTTATTTATGCTTGCGTGCTTGATCTACAGCCGATCAGCGGGATGTCTTTGTGTTCGACGTTGCGGCGTTGCTCAATCCTTTCGAATTGTGCTCCCCAGGGGTTGAGGTAGAGATGGCAGCAGCTTTGGTCACGCCGCGCGTATCTCGGGACTGGGCGATGCCCGAAGTTATTGAGCCGTGCCCGCTAACGTCATTGCGAACGCTGCCGTAGTGATTGCCGCTTTCACCGCGGTCGCGGACAGCCTTGCCTGCATGATCACTGCTGAGTCCATTGCCTCGGCCGTTGCTGTTGGCGCTGCCGTGATCCGATCCGCTGTGACCACCGCCTGTGCCGCCACCGTGGCCACCGCCGTTCCCGCCGCCCCCGCCATTTCCACCGCCGCCGCCATTACCGCCGCCGCCATTACCGCCACCGCCGCCGCCACCATTACCACCGCCACCGCCATCCTTTGCATGGGCAGAATTCATGATGGACAGATCAGCAGGGAGGAGTGGGGCGGCTGCGAGCATCATGGCGCAGGACATGACAGCAACGAGACTCTTGTTTTTTAAAAGCATGATAGCTTCCGTAGGGGGGTTAATATCGCATCAGTTCAGACGTGATCGGCCCTATGTAGTTCAAGTCCTGCGACAGACGGAACGGCAGCCAGGCTGCGCCTATAAGCCATCCGCATCAATCACCGCTTGCGCAAACGCCTTCGGATCCTCCTGCGGCAAATTATGCCCAACCCCACCCTCGATCAACCGGAACTGATATTTCCCGGTAAAGCGCTTCGCGTAGTCCTCCGGTGCCGGGTGCGGCGCTCCATTGGCATCACCTTCCAGCGTAATCGTTGGCACGCTGATCGACGGGGCAGTCGCAAGCTTCTCTTCCAGCGCGGCATATTTCGCCTCGCCCTGCACCAGGCCCAGCCGCCAGCGGTAGTTGAATACGGTGATCTCGACGTGATCGGGGTTCTGCAATGCCTTGGCGCTGCGGTCGAAGGTGGCGTCGTCGAATTTCCATTGCGGCGACGCCAGTTGCCAGATCAGTTTGGCGAAGTCGTGGGTATTCTTTTCATAGCCGGCGCGGCCGCGTTCGGTGGCGAAGTAGAATTGGTACCACCACTGCAATTCGGCTTTCGGCGGCAGTGGATTCTGCCCGGCGGCCTGATTGCCGATCAGGTAGCCGCTGACCGCCACCAGCGCCTTGACGCGCTCTGGCCACAGCGCTGCGACGATGCCCGCTGAACGCGCGCCCCAGTCGTAGCCGCCAAGCACTGCTTGCTTGATCTTCAGCGCATCCATGAAGTCGATGATGTCGCTGGCCAAGGCCGCCGGTTGGCCGTTGCGCAGAGTGGCTTTGGACAGGAATTGCGTGTCGCCATAACCCCGTGCATACGGCATCAGCACGCGGTAACCCTTGGCCGCGAGCAGTGGCGCGACTTCGTCGTAGCTGTGAATGTCGTAGGGCCAGCCGTGCAGCAGAATCACCACCGGGCCATCGGCAGGTCCGGTTTCGGCGTAGGCCACGTCGAGCAAGCCAGCCTTGATGTGCTTCAGCGGGCCGAAAGGAGAGGGCGCGGAATAGCTGACGGCGGCCGGTGCAGTGGTTTGCGCCTGAGCGCTGCCGACGGCGCCGAGCAATGACAGCGCCAAGACCGACAAACCAAGTGCGGCTTTGATTTTAGAGGTATGCAGAGCCTGTTTCATGCTGACGTCTCCTTTGCGGGCCTGTAGCCAAGGGGCTGGATGAACCCTTGAAACCTTGGGTGCATTGAAGCGTAGCGACGTATCCGTTGTGTGTCCCCGGACGGCAGTTTTGCAAGGGCGTGTATGGCGGCGGGGCGCGTACACAGTGTGATACACAGAGGCGAAACCCATTGTTTTCGCGCGAAAATAATAAGTCGCTGTTTTAAAACAAAAAATATTTCATCTCGGGCTTCCCAAACGAAATGAATGTTGTTAAATTGCGCCCCGTTCTCACAGCGATCCTA
>Ga0268255_10000468_pt1 | contig 27959 bp, 26 predicted proteins | sample AgamicOrMarz_FD_200256 | JGI IMG/M metagenome (GOLD analysis project Ga0268255, IMG submission 200256) | Agave microbial communities from Guanajuato, Mexico - Or.Ma.rz (v2) (version 3) | ecosystem: Host-associated > Plants > Phyllosphere > Phylloplane/Leaf | place: Guanajuato, Mexico...
GCGAGGCGGAATCTGACTCGCAGAAATGCTCAGCGTTTTTCTTTTGGTCATCTTTTAGGTATAAGATTTACACACGGACAACTGAGTCCAGCTTTTTGAAAACGAGGAATAACATGCGCGTACAAGTCTGTGCAGGGATCGTAGGTGCAGCATTGCTGCTGGCGGGTTGTAGCTCCAGCAATGAGCTGTCGGCGGCTGGTCAAAGCGTTCGCTTTGTGGAAGACAAACCGGGTAGCGAATGCCAACTGTTAGGCACAGCCTCCGGTAAACAAAGCAACTGGCTTTCCGGGCAACACGGTGAAGAGGGCGGCTCTATGCGCGGCGCGGCAAACGCCCTGCGTAACCAGGCTGCAGCAATGGGAGGCAACGTGATTTACGGCGTGAGCAGCCCAACGCAGAGTATGCTGTCCAGCTTCGTCCCAACGGCCAGCCAGATGAACGGCCAGGTCTATAAGTGCCCGAACTGATTGCCTTTTCCCTCTCCCGTCGGGAGAGGGGAAACTAGCTCTGACGCAGCTGCAAATCCAGCGGCGTCTTGCTTGGCTCACCGCCAATCTCGCGCGCCAGTTTCGGCACCATATAGCCAGAGACCAGCGTTAGCAGTTCGCGCACGATCTGCCGCGCCTCTTCATCCGTCACCATAAAATGTGCCGCACCCTGAACGCGATCCAGCACATGCAGGTAATAGGGCATCACGCCTGCATCAAACAGCGCATTGCTCAGATCGGCCAGCACGCGGGCATTATCATTGACGCCGCGCAGCAGCACGCTCTGGTTCAGCAGCGTCACGCCTGCCTGACGCAGGCGAATCATCGCCGCCCGAAATTCATCGTCAATTTCGTTGGCGTGGTTGATATGGTTGACCAGCAAAACCTGTAAACGAGACTGCGCAAGGCGCGAAACCAGCCCGTCGGTGATCCGCGCCGGGATCATGATCGGCAGACGGCTATGAATGCGCAGACGCTTAATATGCGGGATGGCTTCAAGCTGGGTCAGCAGCCAGTCCAGCTCGTGATCTTTTGCCATCAGCGGGTCGCCACCGGAAAAAATGATCTCATCCAGTTCCGGGTGGGCGGCGATATAGTCCAGCGCGACCTGCCAGTTACGCTTGTTTCCCTGATTATCAGCGTAGGGGAAGTGACGGCGGAAACAATAACGGCAATTTACCGCACAGCCGCCTTTCACCAGCAGCAGAGCGCGGTTAAGGTATTTATGCAGCAAACCCGGCACGACGCTGTTCTGCTCTTCCAGCGGGTCGGTGCTGTAACCCGGCGCAGTGACAAACTCATCCTGAGAAGTAAGCGTTTGTTTTAGTAACGGATCGTCGGGGTTACCTTTCTCCATGCGGGCGACAAACGCGCGGGGTACGCGCAGGGCAAACAGGCGCTTTGCCTCACGGCCTGCGAGCAATGTTTGATGCCCTTCGAGGTCTAAGAGACGCAGCAATTCATCAGGACTGGTGATTACATCGGCAAGTTGCGATAACCAATCTTCTCTGGACGGGGTGTTTAGGGTTACAATATGCGCCATTTTGTGGCTTAGCTACCAGTTAACAAATTTAGAGGGCCTTATGGCAACGTACTATAGCAACGATTTTCGTGCTGGTCTTAAAATCATGATGGACGGCGAACCGTATGCGGTTGAAGCCAGCGAATTCGTTAAACCAGGTAAAGGCCAGGCGTTCGCGCGCGTTAAGCTGCGCCGTCTGCTGACCGGTACCCGTGTAGAAAAAACCTTCAAGTCTACTGACTCCGCTGAAGGCGCAGATGTTGTCGATATGAACCTGACTTACCTGTACAACGACGGTGAGTTCTGGCATTTCATGAACAACACGACTTTCGAACAGCTGTCTGCTGACGAGAAAGCCGTAGGTGACAGCGCTAAATGGCTGCTGGACCAGGCCGAGTGCATCGTGACCCTGTGGAACGGCCAGCCTATCGCTGTGACCCCACCTAACTTCGTAGAGCTGGAAATCGTTGAAACCGATCCAGGTCTGAAGGGCGACACCGCAGGTACTGGCGGTAAGCCAGCTAAACTGTCCACCGGTGCCGTGGTTAAAGTTCCGCTGTTCGTACAGACTGGTGAAGTGATCAAAGTGGATACCCGCTCCGGCGAATACGTATCCCGCGTGAAGTAATTCATGTAGATGATGAAAGGCGCAGCGCCTGCTGCGCCTGATTTTCAGGCACGGATGATGAAACGTATCGTAAAAATTCTGCTTCTGTTAGCGCTCTCCAGCGCGTTCCTTTCCGGATGCAACACCGCGCGCGGCATGGGCGAAGATATTCAGGATCTTGGCCATATCATTTCCCACGCAGCCAGCTAATCCCGTCTAATTTTCCTAAAAATTGTTCCTTTTCCGTCAAGCGCCGGGATCTTGTCTATCCTTAAGTTGCTATACACAAAATAACTTTGGCTATAAAAGGAAGATATTATGGTTAAGAAAACAATTGCAGCGATCTTTTCTGTTCTGGTGCTGTCTTCGGTACTGACCGCATGTAATACCACCCGTGGTGTAGGGGAAGATATCTCTGACGGTGGTAGTGCCATTTCTGGTGCAGCGACTAAAGCTCAGAACTGATGAGACAGGGCGGTACGGCGTGTCGTCTCCCCGTACCGTCAATTTTCACTTTCCTGCAGCGATAAAAACGGCGAAAAGCGCGTATCCATATGCAATTTCATGCGAATATTGCGTTTATACGTATAAACCGTCTTTCCATTAATGCTCAGGTGGCTGGCAATCTTTTGGTTGCTTGCACCATCCATCCACAGCGTCAGCACTTTTTCTTCCTGCCGGGTTAACAGCGGGGCCGCCGCCTGCGGGATCGCCACGCGCGTACACATCGTCAGCGCGTCGTTAATCACCGTTGCCAGATGTTCGAGATCGGTTTTTTTGTGCAGTGACGACCATACCGGGAACTGCGCCACATAATCTGCCATCGCTTTCTCCTCGCCCGACTGCAATAAAATAAAAGGCAGCGTTTCGCTGGCTATCAGCAAGGAAGAGAGCTGCTGAAAATGGTGAATGTCCTGTCTGAAACCGTGTAAGTCAGCGATAACTAACGTCGGTTTCCACTGCAGGATGTGCTCTCGGGCAAGAAACAGATTATTCAGGCCGGTCACAACGAAGTCACCCGGAAACAGGCCTGAGTGATTGAGCCAGTCTTCAATCCCGGCGCGGGTGAAGTGACAACGGTCAATCAAAAGAATTTTGAACATATTGTATTCGCAGTCGGCTAGTGGTTTGGCTTCCTGCCATCAGAAAGCACACCATCATAGAGAAGTCGGATGAGTGATAAATGCCTGAACTGCACGGCATACTGAGGCTATTTCTTGCCTTAACGCGTTCAGCAAAAAAGGATTGAAAAAAAATCGCACGCTAACCAAAATAGGGCGTGTAACCTCTGCCTTGCGGGACGACCCGTGAGCGCCTCTTTCATCGGGGACGGCCCCAACTTTCACTGAAGTTAAGGAGCCTGAGATGTCCTGGATTATTCTCTTTATTGCCGGTCTGCTCGAAGTGGTATGGGCCATTGGCCTGAAATATACCCATGGTTTCACCCGCCTGACCCCAAGCGTCATTACCGTTACCGCGATGATTGTGAGCATTGTCCTGCTGTCATGGGCGATGCGTTCTCTGCCCGTGGGTACAGCCTATGCCGTCTGGACAGGCATTGGTGCCGTCGGTGCGGCGATAACCGGGATCTTACTGCTGGGAGAATCAGCGAGCCTGGCGCGCATCGCCAGCCTCGCGCTGATTGTTGCCGGGATCATAGGGCTGAAGCTCAGCACGCATTAATGCGGCTGCTCTACCCAGATTAATTTCGTTACATCAAACCCTTGCCGGGTCGCAACGTCGAGCATCTGCTGTTTCATTTCGGGTGAAAGGGTTGGCGTGCGGGAGAGTATCCACAGATAGCTGCGATCCGGCCCGCAAATCAGCGCATGGCGATACTCTCTGTCGAGCGCGATCACGTTGTATCCGCCGTAGAACGGGCCAATAAACGAGATCTTCATGGCGGCTCTGTGCGGATCGCCGGTAAAGTAGGCTTTACCCACAGACTGCTGCCACATCTCACGATCCGGATTATATCCCCGGTTAACGACCTGAATACCGCCGTCATCCATTGAGCTGTAATGTGCCGTGACTTTTTCTAATCCGCTTTCAAAGCGATGATCGAGGCGGGCGATTTCATACCAGGTGCCAAGGAAGCGTTGTGCGTCGAAATTGCTGACGACAGTCACGCCAGGAGGTGGGGTAGGGGAGCTGCAGGCAACGACTAAAAACGCGGCTGTCACTGCGGCGATAACAGGCAGAATGCGCATAGGTGTTTCCTTACTGGTTTTTTGTTAAGTGTAGATGACAGCAAGGAAAATGCGGGTTTTGTACGTTGTTGACTGGCGGAGGCCGGGTGGACGAAGCCGCCACCCGGCAACGCGTTACTGCAGTGCGTTAAGGATCTGGTAAGCCGCTTCTACCCGGGCAGGGTTCGGATAGCTCTTGTTCGCCAGCATCACGATCCCCAGTTGCTTCTCGGGAATGAAGGCCACGTAGCTGCCGAACCCGCCGGTTGAGCCCGTTTTATGGACCCACGAGGCCTTAACCGGTGGTGCCGGAGGGGTTACTTCTCGCGCGGGTAACGCTGCCAGCGCGATCTTATTATCACTGCCATCGATAATCGTTTTGCCATCGACCGGCCAGTTCAGCATCTCCCAGCCCAGCCCCTGATACATCGACCCAACGCGCCAGTAGCGTGACTGTGCCAGGGCAATACCCTGTTTAAGTGATGTAGCCTGAACGCGCTCCGGTGCCATGTTTACCATCACCCAGCTCGCCATGTCTTCGGCGTTGCTTTTTACGCCATAGGCTTCGCCGTCCAGCATACCCGGTGAAACGTGGACCGCTTTGCCGTCGCGATAGCCCCAGGCGTAATGCTGCTCTTCGGATTTCGGAACCTGGATCCAGGTATGATCGAGCTTCAGCGGCTTCAGGACGCGCGTGGTCATGGCCTGCTCAAAGCCCATTCCAGAGGGCTTGACCGCCAGCGCCCCAAAGAGGCCGATGCTGGAATTGGCATACAGGCGCGTGGTGCCCGGTTTCCACTGCGGCTGCCACGTTTGATAGAAGTTCAGCAGTGCGGCCGGGTCGGTGACGTTATCCGGCACCTGTAACGGCAGGCCACCGGCGGTGTAGGTGGCGAGATCCAGCAGGCGAATACCCTGCCACTGCTTGCCGGTCAGTTCAGGCCAGTACCTCGTCACCGGATCGTTAAGCGAAATTTCGCCGCGGGCAATGGCATCGCCGCCCAGCACGCCGGTGAAAGTTTTACTGACAGAGCCCAGCTCGAATAAGGTCTGCGGCGTGACGGGTGTGTTTGCAGCAACATCGGCTTTGCCGAAGGTGAAGTAGTGCGGCTGGCCCTGATAGATCACCGCCACCGCCATGCCCGGAATGGACTGTGCTTTCATCAGAGGCGTCACGGTGCGCTTCACCACCTTTGCCAGCTCTTTTTCTGACAGGGAGGACGCGAGGGCTGAGCATGAAACGCCGAGAAGCAGGGCGCAGAAAACGAGTTTTTTCTTCATCAGTTATCTTCCGTAATAGCGTGTAAGGGAGTGTCCGGGCCCATAAGACGAGCGTAGTCTGTGGGATTTGACAGCCGCTGACAAACGGTTAAATTTAGCATGAGCTGTAAATTTTTCTAACGGACGAGCCTATGACGCGCAGCTACATCCCGCTTAATTCACTTCGTGCTTTTGAAGCTGCCGCCCGGCATCTGAGCTTTACGCATGCCGCTATCGAGCTGAACGTCACCCACTCTGCCATCAGCCAGCACGTCAAGGCGCTGGAGCAGCACCTGAACTGCCAGCTCTTTATCCGCGTTTCGCGGGGTTTAATGCTGACCACGGAAGGGGAAAATTTGCTGCCGGTGCTGAACGATTCCTTTGATCGTATCGCCGGTATGTTAGATCGCTTTGCAAATCACCGGGCGCAGGAGAAGCTGAAAATCGGCGTCGTGGGGACGTTTGCGACCGGCATGTTATTTTCGCAGCTTGATGATTTCCGCCGCCGCTGCCCGCATATCGATCTTCAGCTGTCTACACACAACAACCGCGTCGATCCGGCGGCTGAAGGGCTGGATTACACGATCCGCTACGGCGGCGGAGCGTGGCACGGCACCGAGGCAACGTTTCTGTGCCATGCCCCGCTGGCCCCGCTCTGTACGCCAGACATTGCCGCCAGACTGCGCACCCCGGCCGACATACTGAAATTTACCCTGCTGCGTTCGTATCGACGGGATGAATGGACGGCGTGGATGGCGGCGGTGGGCGAGCATCCACCTTCACCGACGCACCGGGTCATGGTCTTTGATTCGTCCGTCACTATGCTGGAGGCCGCCCAGGTCGGCGTGGGGATCGCTATCGCACCTGTCGATATGTTTAGCCATTTACTCGCCCGCGAGCGTATCGTGCAGCCGTTTGCGACGCAGATCGATCTGGGCAGTTACTGGCTAACGCGGCTGCAGTCGCGTGTGGAAACGCCCGCTATGCGCGAGTTTTCACAGTGGCTGGTGGAGAAGATGCCGCACTAGAAGGCCCGCCGGGTGGCGGGCCAGAGCGATCACAGGGTGACGACGGCGATCAGGGTGACCACGGTCAGGATGGTGGCCAGGCCGTAGAAGACCCATTTCCCGTTTGGAACGTGGATTTTCAGGTCGTGCATCGCGTGGTGAATGCGGTGCAAGCCGAGCCACAGGGGCAGGACGATCATCAGGAAGATGAACACGCGGCCAATAAAGCTGCTGGCAAACGCGAGGACGCGTTCATAACCCAGCGCATCGCCCGGGAACAGCCCGAGCGGCAGCATAATGCCGACCAGCAGGACAATCACCGGTGCGATGATGGCGCTCCACATGCCGCCTGCACCGAACAACCCCCAGAAAACCGGCTCGTCAGAACGTTTTGGATTTGGATTGATCACGGTAGTCTCCTTACCAGAACAGTGCGACAAACAGAATGACCACAGTAACCACTGCCGTCACCGCCCACAGCCCTTTAATCACAGGCTCTGGTCCCATTTTCTCGCCTTTAACGATGATGTTCGCCGCCTTGGGTGCCAGTTCAAACCAGGTTTTGGTATGCAGCAGCGCCGCAGCGAGCACGATCAGGTTCAGCACCACGATGATCGGGTTTTGCAGGAAGCCCACAAAACTCGCCCAGGATTCGGGGCCGTGCTTAAGGGCAAAAATGCCGTAGATAAGCTCAAGACTGAACCACACCGCAGGAACTGCCGTCCCTTCACGCAGCATATAGAAGCGATAAAACGGCAGTTTTTTCCACCAGGTGGACGGCATTGGCCGCACATAGGCTTTGCGTTTAGTCGTCATCATGCACTCCTTAGCGTGGTTTCAGGGTTGCGATAAGAAAGTCTTTCGAGCTTTCCACTTTTCCCTGCTGAATAGCGGCTGCCGGGTCGACGTGCTTTGGACAGACTTCGGAGCAGTAGCCCACAAAGGTGCAGGTCCAGACGCCGTTCTGGCTGTTAAGCTGCGCCATACGTTCTTTTTTGCCGTGGTCGCGGCTGTCCTCGTTATAGCGGTGCGCCAGGGTAATGGCGGCCGGGCCGATGAACTCCGGGTTCAGGCCAAACTGTGGGCACGCGGCATAGCACAGGCCGCAGTTAATGCAGCCGGAGAACTGATGGTATTTCGCCATCTGCGCCGGGGTTTGCGTATTCGGGCCTTGATCCGGCGTGCGCGGGTTGCCAATGATGTACGGCTTAATGGCCTCCAGACTTTCTATAAAGTGGGTCATATCGACCACCAGATCGCGTTCGATCGGGAAATTGCCCAGCGCTTCAACCTTGATGCCTTTGGTGTAGTCGCGCAGGAAGGTCTTACAGGCCAGCTTCGGCACCTTGTTGACCATCATGCCGCAGGAACCGCAGATCGCCATACGGCACGACCAGCGATAGCTCAGATCCGGCGCCAGGTTGTCTTTGATATACCCGAGCGCATCCAGCAGGGAGGTTTGCTCGTCATAGGGCACTTCATAGAAAGCGCTGTGCGGCGCGGTGTCCACTTCCGGGTTGTAGCGCACCACTTCAACTTTCATTTTTTGCATCTCAGCCATTCGCCTTCTCCTTCTTCTCGACGGCTTCTGCTTCTGCACCGTACACGCGTTTCGCCGGTGGCAGCGTGGTGATCTTCACGTCGCTGTAGTCCAGACGAGTGGTGCCATCCGCGTCGCGCCAGGCGAGAGTATGTTTCAGGAAATTGACGTCATCACGTTCCGTACAACCTTCATCCAGACGCTGGTGGGCACCGCGTGACTCTTTACGCGCCAGCGCCGAGTGCGCCATACATTCCGCGACGTTCAGACCGTGGCCCAGCTCGATGGTATAGAGCAGGTCGGTATTGAAAACGCTGGAGGTGTCGGTGATGCGTACATGCCTGAACCGTTCCTGCAGCTCCGCCAGCTTGTCGACGGTTTTCTGCATCAGCTCTGGCGTACGGTAGATGCCGCAGCCTTCTTCCATCGACAGGCCCATTTCGTCGCGGATCTTCGACCAGTTTTCGTTGCCTTCCTGATTCACCAGGGCTTTGAGACGTTTTTCAACGTCGGCAACCTGCGCATCCAGCGCCGCACCGTTGGCTTCACCTGCCGTGGCGGCACGCTCCATCGCGCGCTCGCCCGCCATGCGACCAAAGACCACCAGCTCGGCCAGCGAGTTGGACCCCAGACGGTTTGCGCCGTGCAGGCCCACGGAGGAGCACTCGCCAACGGCGAACAGGCCTTTAATGCGTGTTTCACACTGCTGGTCGGTTTCGATCCCGCCCATGGTGTAGTGCGCGGTTGGACGCACCGGAATGGGCTCTTTCACCGGATCGACGCCAACGTATGCTTTCGCCAGCTCGCAGATGAACGGCAAGCGCTCCAGCAGTTTCTTCTCGCCGAGATGACGCAGATCGAGGTGAACCACATCGCCGCGCGGCGTGGAGATGGTGTTGCCTTTGCGCCATTCGTGCCAGAAAGCCTGAGACACTTTGTCGCGTGGACCCAGCTCCATGTATTTGTTCTTCGGCTCGCCGAGCGGTGTTTCTGGCCCCATACCGTAATCCTGCAGGTAGCGATAGCCGTTTTTATTAACCAAAATGCCGCCTTCACCGCGGCAGCCTTCCGTCATCAGAATGCCGGAGCCTGGCAGACCGGTTGGGTGATACTGGACAAACTCCATATCGCGCAGCGGCACGCCGTGGCGGAGCGCCATGCCCATGCCGTCGCCGGTGACGATACCGCCGTTGGTGTTGTAGCGATAAACGCGCCCCGCACCGCCCGTTGCCATCACCACCGCTTTCGCGCGGATCTGCACAAGGGTGCCTTCCATCATGTTCATCGCCACCAGACCGCGCGCTTCGCCCTCATCCACCAGGATGTCGAGGACGAAGTGCTCGTCAAAGCGCTGAATTTGTGGGAACTGAAGGGAAGTCTGGAACAGGGTGTGGAGCATGTGGAAGCCGGTTTTGTCGGCGGCGAACCAGGTTCGTTCTATCTTCATGCCGCCGAAGCGACGAACGTTGACGCTGCCGTCCGGGCGGCGACTCCACGGGCAACCCCATTGCTCAAGCTGGGTCATCTCCGTGGGGCAGTGATGCACGAAGTAGTCAACGACATCCTGTTCGCAAAGCCAGTCGCCCCCTGCAACCGTGTCGTGGAAATGGTATTCGAAGCTGTCATGATCCTGCGCAACGGCGGCGGACCCTCCTTCAGCGGCAACGGTGTGGCTGCGCATCGGATAGACTTTTGAAATCAGAGCGATTTTAGCGTTTGGATTAGCTTGTGCCGCAGCAATTGCTGCGCGTAATCCAGCCCCGCCAGCGCCTATTACGGCAAGATCGGCTTGAAAAGTTTGCACGACATTCCTCCAGATTTTTGTTTTCCCGCAATGCGTGAGTTAAAGGCAGTTCACCTGTCCAAACGGACGATTGCGAAAGCGATTCCACTGCTCCTTTATGGGTAAAACAGTATAACCGGATGGATATGAGGGAAATTTGACGTGTTCGATTTTTTTGCTGTTCTGTGCGGTGATTTATCATGGTGATTGATGAATTGCGTCACGTAATTTCACTCATGAATGAAAAGCCGCTTTTTACTGTGCAAAATTTGTCTCTGCCCCGCCTGTCGAGTAGACTTCGTGCCCTTGTCTGAAATCGGAGAAAAACTCATGAGCGAAACGGCAACCTGGCAGCCGAGCGCATCCATCCCAAACCTGCTTAAACGCGCGGCCATTATGGCGGAGATCCGTCGTTTCTTTGCCGATCGCGGAGTCCTTGAGGTGGAAACGCCGTGCATGAGCCAGGCAACGGTAACGGATATTCATCTGGTCCCGTTTGAAACCCGTTTTGTTGGCCCTGGCCACTCACAGGGGATGAATCTCTATCTGATGACCAGCCCGGAATACCATATGAAGCGCCTGCTGGCGGCGGGCTGTGGCCCGGTGTATCAGCTGTGCCGTAGCTTCCGTAATGAAGAGATGGGCCGTCACCATAATCCGGAATTCACTATGCTGGAGTGGTACCGTCCGCATTACGACATGTATCGCCTGATGAACGAGGTGGACGACCTGCTGCAACAGGTGCTGGACTGCGCGGAAGCCGAGACGCTCTCCTATCAGCAGGCGTTCCAGCGCCATCTGGAAATCGATCCGCTGTCTGCCGACAAAGCGCAGCTGCGCGACGCGGCGGCAAAACTGGATCTCAGCAACGTGGCGGAGACGGAAGAAGATCGCGACACGCTGCTGCAACTGCTGTTTACCTTCGGCGTTGAGCCGCAGATCGGCAAAGATCGCCCAACGTTCGTCTATCACTTCCCGGCAAGCCAGGCCTCGCTGGCGCAGATCAGTACGGAAGATCACCGCGTAGCTGAACGTTTTGAGGTCTACTACAAAGGCATCGAGCTGGCGAATGGCTTCCACGAACTGACCGACGCGCGCGAACAGCAGCAGCGTTTCGAACAGGACAACCGCAAGCGTAACGCCCGGGGCCTGCCGCAACAGCCGATCGACGTGAATCTGCTGGAAGCCCTGAAAGCCGGCCTGCCCGATTGTTCCGGCGTGGCGTTGGGTGTTGACCGTCTGGTGATGCTGGCGCTTGGCGCAGAGCAGCTTGGCGACGTGATTGCATTTACGGTCGACCGCGCGTAATACAATACCGGGTGGCGCGCGAGCCTGCCCGGTGTGTCTCCCTCCCTGGCAATAAACCTTTCCAGTAAATATTCATGGCATCAATAACTGCCAGCGTCGCGTTACGCAGGTTATTTTCCTAATTTGCCCTGAATGGCCACACTTTTCGTCTGGTCATCTGCTACCATCCGCGCAGTTTATTTCGCTTTGGATGGTTCTATGTCCCACTCAATGAAAAAAATGACCCTGACCGGTCTTATCCTGATGATTTTTACGTCAGTGTTTGGTTTTGCCAATAGCCCCTCGGCGTTTTACCTGATGGGCTACAGCGCGACGCCGTTTTATATCGTCTCTGCTCTGTTCTTCTTTATTCCTTTTGCGCTGATGATGGCGGAGATGGGGTCTGCTTATCGCAAGGAAGAGGGCGGGATTTACTCGTGGATGAACAACAGCATCGGGCCGCGCTACGCGTTTATCGGCACCTTTATGTGGTTCTCTTCCTACGTGGTCTGGATGGTCAGTACGGCCGCCAAGGTGTGGGTACCTTTCTCGACGTTTCTCTTTGGGGCAGATAAAACGCAGGTCTGGTCTTTGGCTGGGCTGAGCTCCACGCAGGTTGTCGGGATCCTCGCGGTCTGCTGGATGGTGGTAGTGACGCTGGTGGCGTCGAAAGGTATCAACAAAATCGCGCGTATAACCGCCGTGGGCGGTATTTCAGTTATGTGTCTGAACCTGGTCCTGCTGTTGGTGAGCATCGCGATTTTGTGCCTCAACGGCGGCCACTTTGCGCAGGAGGTGAATTTCGTTTCGTCACCTAACCCGAGCTATCAGTCCGGCCTCGCGATGCTCTCTTTTGTGGTGTTTGCCATCTTTGCCTATGGCGGTATAGAAGCGGTGGGCGGCCTGGTCGATAAAACCGAAAACCCGGAAAAGAACTTTGCCAAAGGCATTATCTTCGCGGCGATAGTTATCTCTGTCGGCTACTCGCTGGCGATTTTCCTCTGGGGTGTGAGCACCAACTGGCAGCAGGTGTTAAGCAACGATACCACTAACCTTGGCAATATTACCTACGTGCTGATGAAGAGCCTGGGGATGACGCTCGGGCAGGCACTGCAGCTGACGCCGGATGCGGCCACGACGATGGGCGTCTGGTTCGCGCGTATCACCGGCCTGTCGATGTTCCTCGCCTATACCGGTGCCTTCTTTACGCTGATCTATTCGCCGCTAAAAGCGATTATCCAGGGAACGCCAAAAGCGCTGTGGCCAGCCCACATGACGCAGCTCAATACGGCAGGTATGCCTGCGAACGCCATGTGGATGCAGTGCCTGCTGGTCTGCGTGTTTATTCTTCTGGTGTCGTTCGGTGGGGATACTGCCTCTGCGTTTTACAACAAGCTGACCCTGATGGCGAACGTATCAATGACGCTGCCCTATCTTTTCCTGACCCTGGCGTTCCCGTTCTTTAAGGCGAAGCAGGATCTCGAACGTCCGTTCGTGATTTTCAAAACCCGCGCCGCCACGCTGCTGGCCACCACCGTCGTCGTGCTGGTGGTGGCTTTTGCGAATATCTTCACCGTGATCCAGCCGGTCATTGAGGCCAATGACTGGAACAGCGCGCTGTGGATGGTCGGTGGCCCGATCTTCTTCTCGCTGATGGCGATGGGGATTTATGAGAATTACCGTCGTCGCGTAGCGCAATCAACGATTTGGGTCGCTGATTAAGTTCGCTATTAGCCCCTGCTGCCTGAGATTGTGCGGGGAGTAGGGATTTTGCGTTTTTAAGCATAAGGATTTTGTGCAATGAATGAAACGCTGCTTTTCTGTGATGTTGATGAGTATGGTTTTCCGCACTGGAACGGATTCGATATGTTTCAGTGGTATGTACTGCCGACCGACTGGGAGTACATGACGGGTAATGCTTATTTATGGCTTTATAAAACATCCTGGCTGATCTATCACCGTAGTATGATTAAGCAATTTGCAAAAGAAGCCCAGATCCCGGAACTATTACTTGCTGGCGTGGCTGTTGCTGAGGTGGGAGGGACGCCTGAGAGACTGAAAGGGATAGGCGTATTGCAGGCAAGACAGGTACTGGATGAATTATCACGCGAAAAAAATAAGTATTCTAATAAAACATCCATAGGGTCTGTCGCTATTCAATTAGGTGTTGCGGCAGAAACGCTGGGATTAGATCCCGCTTCTCTTGACCACTTACAACAATATCAGCTTGGCCAATGCCTGCTTGAAAATAGTTTCAATATAAGAGTGGTTGCATTTCATTTACGCGATTTAATCCTTCATGACCATCCGGGAATCCGAACCGATAATCTGACAGATGAACAAATTATTCTGGCAGGCTCACGATATAACAGAGGTACCCAAAGAAGCGCTGGTGATATCGTTGGTTCAATTCACGAGCCCGTGGGGAAACCTTCACGCGCGTACAGTGAGTATGGTAGACGTATAATTGAGAAAAAAAGCGCAATCATGGCCATCTTAGAAGGTAATTAAGTGAACTATAAAATATTTACGCTTGGGATCGTTTGGCTGTGCATGTCGATTCTCGTCATTGTTTTCTTCTCGACACAGGACAAGGAGTGGTGGATTGGAGAAGAGAACATCAAAAATATCTGTGAACTGATGGCGTATGTAGAGAATGATGATATCCGCGATTTCGGAATGCTCGTGACGTTCCCGGTTTTTTTACCTGCTCTGTATGCATTCTTGATAAAAAAAGCCCATCACGGTTTTTTGTACCTTATAACCATACTCATCGCAGGCGTCTGGTTATGGCGCTTTATCTTCCGCTACCAGTTTTGTCTCGGGTAAAACCACAAACAAAAAAGCCAGCCACATCAGTGGCTGGCTTTGAGTTTCTACAAACTCCCTGGCGGGCGCGTACGCGCCGCTGACGACAGCGTCCTTCCCGTCTTACGCCCATCAAGCGTTTCTAGGCGCATCTGGAACGGTGGGAACGGCATATCAATACCGTGTTCGCGGAAGCCTGCCAGAATCAGCTGGTGGATCTCATGGCGCAGCGGCATACGATGCCCCATTTCGGCGGCGTAGATTCGCAGTTCGAAGATCTGGATCCCCTGTTGCAAATCGACGAGGAACACTTCCGGTGGCGGGTTGTCGATCACCAGCGTACAGCGCTCTGCCGCCGTGTAGAGGATCTGCGTCACCTCTTCGCTGTTAGCATCCGACGGTGCAGGCACCGTCAGCACCACACGCGTCACGGAGTCGGACAGCGACCAGTTGATAAACTGCTCGGTGATAAACGCTTTGTTCGGGACGATAATCTCTTTGCGGTCCCAGTCGCTGATGGTCGTGGCGCGGGTGTTGATTTTGGTAATACTGCCGGTCAAATCGCGGATCGTCACCGTATCGCCAATACGAATTGGTTTTTCGAACAGGATAATCAGGCCGGAGATGAAGTTTGCGAAGATCTCCTGCAGACCAAAACCCAGCCCCACACCAAGTGCCGCGACCAGCCACTGCAGTTTCGACCACTCGATACCAATCATTGAGAAGCCCACCAGCCCGCCGAAGAGCAGAATCAGGTATTTGGTGATCGTCGTGATCGCATACCCCGTACCGGGGGTGAGATCCAGATGCTGCAACAGCGCCAGCTCCAGCAGGGCCGGGAAGTTCCGCACCAGCTGGGTAGTGATAATCAGCACCAGAATGGCAATCAGCACAGCCCCCAGGGTGATGGGCTCCAGGCTTTCAACTCCTTGCACCGTCGAGGTCACATCCCACAGGGAGATGTTCTCAAGGAAGCCAAACGCCGAGTGGATCTCTGACCACAGGACGATGACCGACAGCAGCGCGATGAGCATCAGGATGGATCGCACCAGACGCAGGGACTGGGTACTGATGGCATCGAGATCCAGCTCGACCTCGTCCACCTCTGCGGTGCCTTCGGTGCTGTTGGTGTGATGCGACTCCTCTTCGCCGCGGGCGCGCTGGGCAAGGATTTCAGCACGACGATGCTTGGCACGATCAAACGCCAGACGACGGCGCTGGATGAGCATCCACCGGCGGATAATGTGGTAAACCACCAGCAGCAGGAACCAGATCGCTACCGAGGTTTCCAGACGCGCCAGCAAGGCCTGCGCGGTGGCAAGGTAACCCACCGCCGCCGCCAGAATCGCCACCAGCGGTGCGCTTAGCAGTAAATTCCACAGCAGGCGGTTAAACATGTTATCGCCGCTGCCGGTTTTATCGACATAGAGCGGAATGCCCGCTCGTTTCAGGCTCAGCGTCACGATCGCCAGTGCTCCACAAATCAGCATAAAGCAGAGACGACCCAAAGAGCCGGAGAACTCGCGGTCGTTAAGATTATCAAACATGATCAGCGCCATGATCAGCGGCACAATCAGCCCGATGCTCATCAGGTAATAGCGCATGGCGCGCGCAACGCGGTTACGCGGCCAGCCAAAGTGGGCGATGAACAGGCTGTTAGGGCGCGCGAACGTGGCGCAAATCATCACGACCCACAGCAGCGGTACGGTGGCGGTAACGCCATCACCAATCGCGACCGCCAGCGGATAAGGCCAGGCTTCCCGCAGGCCATATCCGAGCGTCATCCACAGCACCGGCAGCGGTGAGGCGACGAGAATCGACCAGAACACGGTGCGCAGCGTCAGCCAGAAATGATCCTGAGTGACTTTGCCCACGCGGGCGCTGGAACGTTCGAGGAAGCGGGTGAAGTGTCTGCGCGAGTAAATGCTGAACCCCACCAGAATGAGCGCCCCCAGCAGCGGGAAGATGGTCTCTTTGCTGGTGATCATCATCACGCTGGCCTGACCCAGCTGGCTGAAGGTATCAAGCGAAATCAGGCGGCGAAGATCCTGCACAATCTCAATCGGCCACGAGAAGGTCATTGGCCGCACGTCAGACGTCCAGAACAGATAGCGGTGCGTCGCCTCGTTGACCTCTTTCAGCGCGTCTTCCAGCTGGCTGTTGGAGACCTTCAGCTTGGTGAGCTCCAGGATCAGCGTGTCGCCACCCTGCAGCAGGGAGTTGAGCAGTTCCCGCTGGGTGCGCATCTGTGCTTCAAGAATACGGCTTTGCTCGCTGGTCAGCGGCTGGCCGTCAGCCTGACGGATCTGGCGGATTTGCGGCTGCTTGTTGAGAAGGTCTTCAAAGTGCAGACGCTGAACGCGCAGTTGCGCCATTTCGGTGTCAAGCTGCTGCGGTTTTGGCATCTCCGGCAGGCGGGCAACCTGGGCGCGTAACGCTTCGCCGAGCAGGTTTGAAGAACCAAGCCACTGGGACTGTTCGCGCAGCGTATTGAGCGCCTGGCGCACCTGCAGGGTTTGATTCGTGGCCTGACGCTGCTGCGAGGCAACCAGATCCATACGCTGCGCCTGTTGGTTCAGCGCGGCAGAAAGCTCGCGGTTAACCCTGAACTGATCGACGATCCCGGTCGGCAGGTTTGCGCTGTTTTCAGCAAGCAGTTCCGTGCTTTCCAGCGCGCGCTCCGCTTCACGCTGGCGCTGACTGTTAAGCTGATTGCGCAGGGCCTGCAGATAGGCGTCTAACTGCTGGCTCTGCTTCTGCGCCAGCTCGGCGCGCATGCGTGAAAGCTCCTGGCGGTTATTGGCGGAAAGCTGCGCCAGCTCCAGCTCATCAACCAGCGCCTTGAGTCTGGCGGATTCTGCCTGCAGACCAAGGTTTTGCGCCTGGCTTTGAGGCGTGCTGCCGGTTTGGGTACCGACGCGGCGTTCGACATCGTTTAACTGACGGCGGGCGTCGGTTTGCTGCTGTGGTAACTGGCTGAGCGAGTCGGCAATTTCACGTGCGCGCTCCTGCTCCTGCTGGGCCTGACGGCTTTTTTCGAGGAGCTGGCTGCTGACCTGGAGGATCTCCTGGTTCAGCGCGTCAGACGTCATGCCGACAGGGACGTTGCGAGGTTCATCGCGCAGGTTATTAAGCTGCGAGCGCAGGGTCTGCGAGAGTTTAGGGAAGTTATCGATAACCTGCTGATACTGCTGGGCGCGCTCGAGGGAGCCTTTACGTTCCTCAAGCGCGTTCAGCGCGGCCTGGAGCGACTCAACGGTCTCTGGCTGAGCGGGTTTCGCCGCTTTTGCCTGCTCCAGCTCCTGGGTTATCTGTTTGGCGTCGGGGGCCGTCGCTGCGTACGCCCCCATGCTGAGGCACCAGGCCATCAGTAGAACGATAATCGGGCGCACGTCAGCGATCCTTCTGTTGTTAGCCTTGGTCTTTGTTGTCGTCAACCAGCGGGCTGGCGTCGTGCTCGGCTTTGATCTCTTCTTCCGCCAGCGGTGCAGGCTCTGCATCTGGTGTGACGAGCGCTTCGGCAGAAACTGCCAGCGGCTGGCCGAGTTTGGTCACCGACAGGCTTTGGAGCTGTTCCACCAGGTTCACTTTTCCCGGCGCAAACAGATTGATCACGGTAGAGCCGAGCTTAAAGCGGCCCATCTCCTGGCCTTTCAGCAGGGCAACAGAGCCTTCATCTTCCCCGGCAGGCCAGGTCCAGCGTTTGATCACCCCTTCGCGTGGTGGGGTGATGGTGCCCGCCCAAACGGTTTCGATACTGCCGACGATGGTTGCGCCTACCAGAATTTGCGCCATTGGGCCAAATTCGGTATCAAACAGGCAGATCACACGCTCGTTACGGGCGAACAGGTTTGGAACGTTCTGTGCGGTCAGGTGGTTCACGGAGAAGAGATCGCCCGGCACGTAGATCATTTCACGCAGGATACCGTTACACGGCATATGGACGCGGTGGTAGTCGCGCGGTGACAAATAGGTGGTGGCAAACGAACCGTTACGGAACAGGTCGGCCATCAGATAGTTACCCGCCAGCAGCGCTTCCAGGCTGTAGTTATGGCCCTTTGCCTGCAAAATTTTGTCGTCTTCGATTTTACCCAACTGGCTGATCACGCCGTCGGCAGGCATCACCAGCACGTTAGGATCGGTGTTAAGCGGGCGAACTTCGTCGCGCAGGGGGCGCACGAAGAATTCGTTGAAGGTGCGGTAGCTGGCGGTGTCCGGCTTCTGCGCCTCTTTCATGTCGACCTTGTAGTATTTCACAAACAGATCGATGACCAGTTTGGTCAGCCAGCCCGCTCGTTTGCTTGCGCCCCAGCCCGCCAGGCGAGTGAGCCACAGTTTTGGCAGAATGTATTGAAGCGAAAGTTTAAATGAGTTTAACAAGGTAGCCTCCAGGCCATTGTTTTGTCGTTCCTGATCCGACTGCAGACAGCCGGATCCTTAAAAAGGGGGACGATTTTAGCGATGCTTAGCGTAGTTGTCAGTTATCAGAATCGGAAAAGTTTTTACGCGTTTTTACCTGATCCATGCTCTCAAGAATGCGGTGATAATTTTCGAAACGCGTTTCTGCAATCTTACCGTTTTCGACCGCTTCGCGGATGGCGCAGCCTGGATCATTGTCATGTTTACAGTCGCGGTATTTGCAAGCGCCTAAATAGTCATGGAATTCGACAAATCCGTTGAAGATTTGTTCCGGCTCAAGGTGCCATAAACCGAATTCACGCACGCCCGGGGAGTCGATCACGTCGCCGCCGTGCGGGAAATGATACAGGCGTGAAGCCGTAGTGGTGTGCTGACCAAGACCCGAGACGCCAGAAACGTCGTTCGTCAGGATTTCCTGCTGCAGGCCAAGAAGGTTATTCAGCAGGCTCGATTTGCCCACCCCGGACTGCCCGGCAAAGATGCTGATGCGATCGGTCAACGCCTCTTCGAGCGGCTTCAGGCCGTCTTTGGTGTGGCTCGACACCATCAGCACGCGATAACCGATGTTGCGGTAGATATCCATCTGCTCGTTGACGAACGCCATGCCGTCGTCATCCAGCAGGTCGATTTTGTTCAGCACGATGATCGGCTCAACCTGCAGTGTCTCACAGGCCACGAGATAGCGGTCGATAATGTTGAGCGACAGCTCGGGCAAAATCGCCGACACGATAACGATCTGGTTAATGTTGGCGGCAATGGGCTTCACGCCGTCGTAGAAATCGGGACGGGTCAGCACCGAGGTGCGTTCATGTACGGCTTCGACAATGCCTTTTACCGTTACGCCTTCCGCCGCTTCTTTACCCGGCCGCCATACCACGCGGTCGCCGGTCACCAGCGATCGGATGGTGCGTCGGATATTGCAGCGGTGGATCGCGCCGTCGGCGGCTTCGACATCGGCGTGCATACCGAAACGGCTAATCACTACGCCTTCCGTCGCTTCGCCAAACAGATTGTCGTCGTAATCGGGCTTCTCCGTAGTGGTTTTAAGACGGCGCTGGTGATTGGCATTCACCCGACGCTGCTGCCCTTTGGAGAGTTTATTTTTACTCAATCGCGCTGGCTCCTGGTCGCCCGTAACGGGCAAAACCTCTATGATACACTCTAATTAATACTAGTTAACCTGCTACTGCCGGTTATGCGAGAAGGGTGGAAAATAACATGAGCGCGGACGAAAACAACCTGATTTGGATCGATCTTGAAATGACCGGGCTGGATCCCGAGCGAGATCGCATCATTGAAATCGCAACGCTGGTCACCGATGCGAACCTCAATATTCTGGCGGAGGGGCCAACCATCGCGGTGCATCAATCCGATGAGCAGCTTGCGCTGATGGATGAGTGGAACGTGCGTACCCATACGGGGAGTGGTCTGGTGGACCGCGTGAAGGCCAGTACCCAGGGTGACCGAGAAGCAGAGCTGACCACCCTCGAATTCCTCAAACAGTGGGTGCCGGAGGGGAAATCACCTATCTGTGGGAACAGCATCGGTCAGGATCGTCGTTTTCTCTTTAAGTACATGCCGGAGCTGGAGTCTTACTTCCACTACCGTTATCTGGACGTGAGCACGCTGAAAGAGTTGGCCCGTCGCTGGAAACCGGAAATCCTGGATGGCTTCAAAAAGCAGGGGACCCACCAGGCGATGGATGACATCCGCGAGTCGGTGGCTGAGCTGGCCTACTACCGCGAAAACTTTATTAAGCTTTGATTTTGAGGCCCGGCACGCTTGCGTTGCCGGGTTTTTGCCGTTAAATTGTTCAGCTTGCTGATTAATTAATCACTTGAACGGAATTTCAAAAAAATCGCTTCAGGAGGGGTTGCAGCTAAACGGATTTCTCGTATAATGCGCCTCCCGTAACGACAGAGAATTACACGTTACGACAGCAACAAAAGCAGTACAGATTTGCGGGAATAGCTCAGTTGGTAGAGCACGACCTTGCCAAGGTCGGGGTCGCGAGTTCGAGTCTCGTTTCCCGCTCCAAAATTTGAAAGTGCTTTCACAGCACGGACCACCCAAGCGGGAATAGCTCAGTTGGTAGAGCACGACCTTGCCAAGGTCGGGGTCGCGAGTTCGAGTCTCGTTTCCCGCTCCAAAATTTGAAAGTGCTTTCACAGCACGAACCACCCAAGCGGGAATAGCTCAGTTGGTAGAGCACGACCTTGCCAAGGTCGGGGTCGCGAGTTCGAGTCTCGTTTCCCGCTCCAAATTCTTCTTCCAGTCAAAATTATCCACAGCGTAAAGTCATGCTGGGGACGTTTCCCGTTGCATTTGAAATATTCTTGTGAACAGACTTATCCACAGAACGCCTGACGTATCCGAAACGGCTGAAACCTTAGCAGGGTGAATAATATCTTTTTAACATGCTGTTTTTCATGAAGAAAATTTGATTGCAAAATGTTAACGCGATCGCTTGATCTCGTTGTCAGCCCTGATAGCGCTTGAGTTTTTATTTTTATTCACAGGCTGTGAATATATCAAGCATCCCGTATCAGCCCTTTTTCAATCACCCGCACCAGGCGCTGTTTCTTCGGCAGCTGCACTTCAACGACGCAGGCATTTCGCTTCTCAATTTGCTGCGCAATCGCCCATTCTATGTGTTCATCGAGAAGTGGGTGCTCACCTCTGCGGCTTTCAAGCGCCTGAATATTGGCTTCATCCCAGGGGGCATTTCCCAGCGCGACGGCGACGTTACGCAGCCAGCGCAGGTGGCCGATACGACGGATAGCCGAACCTTCCGTGACTTTCAGGAACCAGGCTTCGGTCCAGGCGAACAGTTCGATGAGTTGTGGCGCATGAAGCGCTTTGCGCGGGCTGAAGTCCTCTTCCTCGGTGAGTTGCGAGTAGCGGTTCCACGGGCAGATCAGCTGGCAGTCGTCGCAGCCGTAGATGCGGTTGCCGATGAGCGGGCGAAACGCTTCGGGGATTGCGCCTTCGAGTTCAATCGTGAGATAGGAGATGCAGCGGCGCGCGTCGACGACATACGGCTCGACGATTGCCCCGGTCGGGCAGATGGTCATACAGGCCACACAGCGCCCACAGCCTTCTTCTACCGGCCCGTCAATGGGCAGCGGTAAATCAATGAGCAACTCCCCGAGGAAAAAGAAGGAGCCGGCGTCACGGCTCAGGATAAGTGAGTGCTTACCTGTCCAGCCAAGCCCGGCTTTTTCGGCAATCGGACGCTCAAGAATAGGCGCGGAGTCAACAAACGGTCTAAAATTCAGCGAAACACAGTGCTGCTGAATAGTTTCCCCAAGTTTTTTTAAGCGGTTACGCAGAAGCTTATGGTAATCACGCCCGAGGGCATACCGGCTGACGTAGCCCAACGAGGGATTTTTTAGCGTGCGCGCAAATGCCGCGTTGGCTGGCAGGTAGTTCATGCGCACGCTGATGACGCGTAACGTGCCCGGCAAAAGCTCGTGTGGACGGGCGCGCATCATGCCGTGACGCGCCATCCACTCCATCTCGCCGTGGTACTGTTTGTCCAGCCAGGCCTGCAATTTTGGCTCGCTGGCAGAGAGATCGGTATCGGTGATACCCACTTTCTGGAAGCCAAGTTCAGCACCCCACTGTTTAATTTTTTGCGCTAACTGATTGAGATCGAGGGGCTGTGACATGACGGACCATACTGTGAAGAAAAACCCCGCCAGTATACCACATTCCATCTGGCATGCGGATGACCTCCGCCATGCCGAAAAAGAGGCGGCCGATAGCCTGGGGATTACCCTTTATGAGTTGATGCAGCGGGCGGGCGAAGCGGCATTTAACGTTGCCCGGACGGCCTACCCGGATGCATCGCACTGGCTGATTTTATGCGGGCACGGCAATAACGGCGGGGACGGCTATGTGGTCGCACGTCTGGCCATTGCCGCCGGTCTTCGCGTCACGCTGCTTGCGCAGGAGAGCGATAAGCCCCTGCCAGAAGAAGCCAGCGCCGCGCGGGACGCCTGGCTTAACGCGGGCGGTATGATCCACGCGCCGGACATTCTCTGGCCGGATGATGTCGCGCTGATCGTTGATGGGCTGCTGGGTACCGGGTTGCACAGCGCACCGCGCGACAGCGTTGCGGCGCAGATTGAACGCGCCAACGCGCATGCTGCTCCGGTAGTGGCGCTGGATATCCCTTCCGGATTGATCGCGCAGACCGGAGCCACGCCGGGTGCGGTGATTAACGCCGCTCACACCGTGACCTTTATCGCCCTCAAACCTGGCCTGCTCACCGGTAAAGCGCGGGATGTGGTCGGCCTGCTGCACCACAGTACGCTGGGGCTGGACGGCTGGCTGGCCGGACAGGAGACAAATCTTTCACGTTTTGATGCCTCGCAGCTTGCCCACTGGTTGCCGCCGCGCCGTCCAACGTCTCATAAGGGCGACCAGGGGCGGCTGGTGATTATCGGAGGCGATACCGGTACCGCAGGCGCGATCCGCATGACCGGCGAAGCGGCGTTGCGCTGCGGAGCAGGGCTGGTGCGGGTGCTGACGCGCAGCGAAAATATTGTTCCGATTATCACCGCCCGCCCGGAACTGATGGTGCATGAATTGACCCCAAAATCGCTTGAGGAGAGTCTCGAGTGGGCGGATGTGGTGGTGATTGGTCCCGGGCTGGGACAAGAAACCTGGGGCAAACAAGCCCTGCAAAAGGTGGAGAATTTCCGTAAACCGATGCTCTGGGATGCCGACGCGCTGAACCTTCTGGCAATCAACCCGGATACGCGTCACAATCGCATTCTGACGCCGCACCCCGGTGAAGCCGCGCGGTTGCTTAACTGCAGCGTGGCAGAAATTGAAAGCGATCGCTTACTTTCTGCCCAGCGTCTGGTAAAACGTTACGGAGGTGTTGTTGTCCTCAAAGGGGCAGGAACCGTCGTTGCCAGCGACGTTTTGCAGGGCATCATTGATGCCGGTAACGCGGGAATGGCCAGCGGCGGCATGGGCGATGTGCTCTCCGGCATCATTGGCGCATTGCTCGGACAGAAACTTCCCCTATATGATGCAGCCTGCGCGGGCTGCGTAGCCCACGGGGCGGCAGCCGACAGGCTGGCAGCGCGTTACGGCACGCGCGGTATGCTGGCCACCGATCTTTTTTGCACGCTGCGGCGTGTAGTTAACCCGGATGTGATTGACGTAGAAAATGACTAATCGAGCGATTTCTTTACCTGATGAACAAGCCACTTTGGATTTCGGCACGCGCGTGGCGCAGGCCTGTCAGGGGGCAACCGTCATTTATCTGTATGGAGATTTAGGCGCGGGTAAAACAACCTTCAGCCGTGGGTTCCTGCAGGCGTTAGGCCATAAAGGGAATGTGAAAAGCCCAACCTACACGCTGGTTGAGCCTTATACCCTGGACCATGTTACGGTCTATCACTTTGATTTATACCGCCTTGCGGACCCGGAGGAGCTGGAGTTTATGGGGATCCGTGATTATTTTGCCAACGACGCCATTTGCCTGGTGGAGTGGCCGCAGCAAGGTGCGGGTGTGCTGCCTGACCCGGATGTCGAAATTCACTTAGAGTACCAGGCGCAAGGGCGTGAGGCACGCATCAGTGCTGTTTCCTCATCAGGGTGTTCCTTACTGGCCCGTCTGGCCGGTTAAGCGTAGGAATGACGGGATGATTAATCGCGTTAAAGGTTGGTTGTTAGCTGCAACGGTGCTGCTGTGCGCGCAAGCCGGGGCGGCGAATCTTTCGGATATTCAGGTCTCCAATGGCGATAGCCAGGCCCGCATCACCTTCAGCTTTATGGGTGATCCTGAGTATGCCTTCTCACAAATCGACAGCCACAGCGTGGCGCTCGATATCAAACAAACCGGCGTGATCCAGGGGCTGCCGCTGCAGTTTAGCGGAAATAATCTGGTGAAAAGCATCCGATCCGGAACGCCAAAGGACAGCCAGTCGCTACGGCTGGTGGTGGATCTGACCGAAAAAGGGAAGACGAAGGCGGTTAAGCAGCAAAACGGCTCGAATTATACGGTGGTCTTTACCATCAACGCCGATGTGCCTCCGCCACCGCCGCCTGCGCCGGTGGTCGCGAAACGCGTGGAAACGCCGGTTTATACACCGCGTCCCGCTGAGCCTGCCCGTAATCCGTTTAAATCGCCGGACGATCGCATCACTGTGGCGACCAGTAGCAATACGGTGACGCGCCCGGCGGCCAGCGCGCGTCGTGCGACGGTCAGCGGAGACAAGGTGATTATCGCCATTGATGCCGGTCACGGTGGGCAAGACCCCGGTGCGATTGGGCCGGGCGGCACGCGCGAGAAAAATGTCACTATCGCCATCGCCCGCAAGCTGCGTACGCTGCTCAACGACGACCCGATGTTTAAAGGCGTGCTGACCCGCGACGGGGATTACTTTATCTCGGTCATGGGCCGCTCGGACGTGGCGCGTAAGCAAAATGCTAACTTCCTGGTGTCGATTCATGCGGATGCGGCTCCGAATCGTGATGCCACCGGAGCGTCCGTCTGGGTGCTCTCAAACCGTCGCGCCAACAGCGAAATGGCGGGCTGGCTGGAGCAGCATGAGAAACAGTCAGAGCTGTTAGGCGGCGCGGGCGACGTGCTGGCAAACAGCCAGTCTGACCCGTATCTCAGCCAGGCCGTGCTGGATTTACAGTTCGGTCATTCTCAGCGCGTCGGGTATGATGTCGCCACCAACGTACTGAACCAGTTACAAAGCGTGGGCGTGCTGCACAAGCGGCGTCCTGAACATGCCAGCCTCGGCGTTCTGCGCTCGCCGGATATCCCGTCGATTCTGGTGGAAACCGGCTTTATCAGTAATAACGGTGAAGAACGTTTGCTGGGAAGCGATAGCTACCAGCAGAAAATTGCCGAAGCGATTTATAACGGTCTGCGTAAATATTTTGACGCGCATCCGCTGCAGGCGGCACCGCAGGGCGGCGTGAGCCAGACGGCCAGCGCTGCGTTACCGGGTGAGATGACCGCGACCAATTAAGGAGACGTCATGCCGATTCAGATTCTCCCGCCGCAGCTCGCGAACCAAATCGCCGCCGGTGAGGTGGTTGAACGCCCTGCATCGGTGGTGAAGGAGCTGGTGGAAAACAGCCTTGATGCGGGCGCAACCCGCATCGATATTGATATCGAACGCGGTGGCGCGAAGCTTATCCGCATTCGGGACAACGGCTGCGGCATCAAAAAGGACGAGCTGGCGTTAGCTCTGGCGCGCCATGCCACCAGTAAAATCGCCTCGCTTGACGACCTGGAAGCGATTATCAGCCTGGGTTTTCGCGGCGAGGCGCTTGCCAGTATCAGTTCCGTTTCACGTCTTACGCTCACCTCCCGCACGGCCGAACAGCAGGAGGCCTGGCAAGCCTACGCCGAAGGGCGCGACATGGATGTGACGGTGAAACCTGCCGCACATCCCGTTGGCACCACGCTGGAAGTGCTGGATCTGTTTTACAACACGCCCGCCCGACGCAAGTTCATGCGCACCGAGAAGACCGAATTCAGCCATATCGATGAGATTATTCGCCGCATCGCGCTGGCGCGGTTTGATGTCACGATCAACCTCAGCCATAACGGCAAAGTCATGCGCCAGTACCGCGCGGTCGCTGAAGGCGGTCAAAAAGAGCGTCGCCTGGGCGCCATCTGCGGAACGCCCTTCCTTGAGCACGCGCTGGCGATTGAGTGGCAGCACGGCGATTTGGCCCTGCGCGGCTGGGTGGCCGATCCTAAGGTGAGCAGCGCCGCGTTTGCTGAAGTTCAGTACTGCTACGTCAACGGCCGTATGATGCGCGACCGCTTGATCAACCACGCGATTCGCCAGGCCTGTGAAGAGAAGCTCGGCGCGGATCAGCAGCCCGCCTTTGTGCTCTATCTGGATATTGACCCGCACCAGGTTGACGTTAACGTTCATCCGGCCAAGCATGAGGTCCGTTTCCATCAGTCGCGCCTGGTGCATGATTTTATTTATCAGGGCGTGGTGAGCGTATTGCAGCAGCAGGCAGAGCCGACGTTACCGCTGGACGACAGCGAGCCGTCTGCGCGTTCACTGCCGGAAAACCGGGTCGCCGCGGGGCGTAACCACTTTGCCGAACCCGCCGTTGCGCGTGAACCGGCGGCACCGCGATTCGCCGCGTCCGGCAACACGCCGCGAGCCACGGGGGCGAACTACCCGAACGCCCAGCCGGGTTATCAAAAGCAGCAGGGGGCGTTGTACCGCAAGCTGCTGGATACGCCAGCCGTTGAGCATAAAGAACGCATTGCGGTCTCTACGCCTTCGCTGGACGGCCACAGCCAGAGCTTTGGACGGGTATTGACCATCATCGCGCCGGATGTCGCGCTGCTCGAACGCGAAGGGCAACTGATGCTGCTGGCGCTGCCGGTGGCGGAACGCTGGCTCAAACAGGCGCAACTGACGCCGGGGATCAATGCCGCTTGCGCGCAGCCGCTCCTGATCCCCGTACGCCTGAAAATAACCGCACAGGAAGCAGCGGTATTGCAGCGTGCAACGCCGTTACTGGCGGAAATGGGTATTGAAATCGCACTTGAAGCGCAGCATGTGACCATTCGCGCAGTGCCTTTACCCTTACGCCAACAAAATTTACAAAACTTGATTCCTGAACTGATAGGCTACCTGGCGCAACAGACAACGTCTGATGCCGCGAATACCGCGCAGTGGATTGCTCGCCATCTGGCAAGTGAACACGCTGCATGGAGTATGGCGCAGGCCATTACCGTGCTGGCGGAGGTGGAACGCCTTTGTCCGCATCTGGTAAAAGCGCCACCGGGTGGATTATTACAACCTGTTGATTTAAAAACGGCGATGACCGCCCTGAAAGATGATTGATGTAAGCAAGGCGAGCCTGCCTAAGGCAATTTTTTTAATGGGGCCGACGGCCTCCGGTAAAACGGCATTAGCCATTGAGCTGCGTAAAGTTTTGCCTGTAGAGTTGATTAGCGTTGATTCTGCCCTCATTTACCGGGGGATGGACATTGGCACGGCGAAGCCAGACGCAGACGAACTGCGCGCGGCACCGCATCGTTTGCTGGATATTCTTGACCCGGCTCAGGCTTATTCGGCAGCCGATTTTCGCCGCGATGCCCTGGCCGAAATGGCCGACATTACGGCAGCAGGACGAATACCGCTGCTGGTTGGCGGTACCATGCTCTATTTTAAGGCGCTCCTGGAGGGGTTATCACCTCTGCCATCGGCGGATGCTGAGGTAAGAGCAAAGATTGAGCAGCAGGCGGCAGAGCAGGGGTGGGACGTTTTGCACAAGCAACTGGCACAAGTCGATCCGGTTGCCGCAGCACGGATTCATCCAAATGATCCGCAAAGGCTTTCCCGGGCACTGGAAGTTTTTTTCATTTCGGGTAAAACTTTAACGGAACTGACGCAAACGTCAGGAGAGGCTCTGCCGTATCAGGTGCATCAGTTCGCCATCGCCCCGGCGAGCCGTGAACTGCTCCATCAACGAATTGAGCAGCGTTTTCATCAGATGTTGGCTTCAGATTTTGAAGCAGAAGTGCGGGCGCTTT
>Ga0268255_10000479_pt1 | contig 27646 bp, 29 predicted proteins | sample AgamicOrMarz_FD_200256 | JGI IMG/M metagenome (GOLD analysis project Ga0268255, IMG submission 200256) | Agave microbial communities from Guanajuato, Mexico - Or.Ma.rz (v2) (version 3) | ecosystem: Host-associated > Plants > Phyllosphere > Phylloplane/Leaf | place: Guanajuato, Mexico...
TCCCATTTAAGTAATTTACACACTCTTCCGCCCATTCTATATAGGCAGATAATAGAACTTCTGTATCAGAATGACCTTTAAATGAATATCCTTTAGTATGGAGAACTTTGCGGATATCTTCTGTATTATATAATTCCCCATTGTAGCAAATTGTGTAATTATATCCGTCTTTTTGTTTGGTCATTGGCTGTCTTCCCCCTTCAGGGTCAACAACTATAAGTCTTTTATGGCCAAAGGCAACATTTGCCTCAGACCAGATGTTTGTTTCATCAGGACCTCTTTTGGCCAGGGTAGTTGTCATTTTCGTCAATATATCTACTTCATTCTTGATGGATTTGTCAAAATTAATCCAGCCTGTAATGCCACACATTTCCTTTCACACTCCTCAATAACAAAACTACTGTTCATGAATTCATGTTTTTATAGTATTCAGCCCAGAGGAAATGGTTAATTGTCCAAATCGAAAAGCGGAAGGCAACGTGAGTTAGTCAGTTTATTAGGTTGAAAAAATAAAACTTTATTTTCAGTTATAAAATTCCATGAAGATGTCTAAAAAGAATATGATATCATCTGGCACGGAGGTTAATAATGAATCGACAACAACGAATGAGACTATATGATTTTCAGGAAAGGGCCTACACAGAAGGAACAGTTGAACAGATTAATGATCAATGGATCTTCTTTGATGAGGAAACGGAGGAAGCTGAAATGTTAGATGATTACCTTCAGCAAGAAATTGAAGTCTTCCGAATGAATCGTTGGAAGAAAGGTAAATTGTATGAAACAGGCAAAGTCCGAATTGGAAACGAAGCCACTATGCTGCGTAATCATGATTTAGTCAGGATTAGGAAACATTTAGTTTACTCGCTTGAGAGGCTGTTAGATGGAATAAATGATGATGCCTTTTTTCAATTTGTTACTACCTTAAACTCCTTAAACTTTTCCATTTATGATTGTATCTATTGTTATAACCATTTATCCTTCTTATCGGATGAAAATCGCAAGGATGGTGTAAATTTTTTAGTTTTTGATAATCAGGAGCAAATTTGTAATGTCCAACACCATTTTTGTTATTTTGAAAAGGTTAATGATCGATTTGAATTTACATTAAATACCGGAAAACGATTAGTGATTGAGAAAATGATTTCATAGAAAAAGGCATGGGCTTCCACGCCTTTTTCTTTTGGAAACAAATTTAGTTCCCAATGTATTTTGAATAAAGCAATTTTGCTTGGACAACATCATTCGTTCCATGAATCAATACACGTGCATCCCTAAACACAACGATAGAAGTATCTTTATCAGGAGAAAATTGGAGCAAATAGACATTACCAGATACATTGCCACTTTTTTTAAGTAACTCAGCTAACTTTTTTATATCCAATTCGCGTTTATTTCTCGGATTGATCTGGACAGTATTGCGTCCGCATAACGTTGTATATGCAATCTGTTGTTGTGAGGAGCGGTCTAGAAAATCAAATTGATGGTTTACACATGTTGGACAATTAGGATTTCTCCCATCGGAAATATCCATTTGCATGGTGGAATAATCCCAAATATCAATTTGTTCTAAATGAGGTGTAGTCTTTTCCCCTATTAATATTTTGACAGTTTCCAGGGCTTGAAAGGAACCAATAATATCTGTTAACGGTGACAATACACCTACTGTATCGCAAGTCTCCCCTGTCCCAGTAGGAACATGTGGGAAAAGACAGCGATAGCAAGGAGTTTTTCCTGGGATGATTGAAGTAAACATTCCTCTAGAACTGACAGCAGCACCATGAACCCAAGGAATTCCGTACTTAACAGCTACATCATTGATTAAAAAGCGTGTCATAAAATTATCGGTGCCATCCACGATACAATCCATTCCTGTTAATAATTCTTCGGCATTATCCAGGTTTATATCAGCGATATGTGCATCGATTGTAACAGTTGAATTAATTTTATTTAACCTTTTTTGTGCGGCGATCACCTTTGGAAGCTGTAATTTTGCATCCTCTTCATCGAAAAGTGATTGCCGCTGCAGATTTGATAATTCAACCAAATCCCGATCAATTAAACGTAAATAGCCAACCCCTGAACGGACGAGATGGTTTGCAATTACCGTACCAAGAGCTCCAACACCGACAATTGCCACTTTACTATTCAACAATTTTAATTGACCTGACTCCCCAACCGGTTGAAAAAGAATCTGTCTTGAATAGCGCTCTAAATTACTCATGATATACCTCTTTTCTTAACAAAACTGAACTTATGCTTAACAAAAGGAAATGTTATATTACTATCATCTTACCAAATTATTTATTATTGTCGTTTAGAAATAATTTTAATTTTAAAAATAATGAAAAAGAGATATAATAAAAAATAGGTTTAAGTATAATTTTGGAAGAAATCTCTTTTCTCAATATCTAATAGTGTAAGAGATTTGTATCTATTTTTTAAATAAGAAAGTGAGGGGAAAACTTTGAATCTAGGTGGTTTTAAAAACAAGGAAATCTTGGTCGATTTAACAAATGGAGTAGTTGATTACCGAGCCATCAACGAAGAAGATGCAGCGAAATACATAGGCGGTCGTGGCCTAGGGGTTAAGTATGTATTAGATAACGGTCCTGAAGTCGAGCCTTTATCTGCTGAAAACATTTTATGTATTATGACAGGTCCTGTCACCGGATCACGTTCTTCCATGAGCGGACGCCTTTGTGTTGTCACCAAATCTCCGCTAACTGGCACCGTTACGGATTCCCATATTGGCGGATGGACGGCTGCACGTCTTAAGTGGGCAGGGGTCGATAATATAATTTTTTCAGGAAAAAGTGACAAGCCCGTATACCTCTATATAGAAGATAGTAAAGCAGAACTTCGCGATGCTTCTAACTTATGGGGAACTAGCACTAGAGCCTTCATCCAAGCAATGAAAGATGAACATGGAGCAGATGACCTTAGTGTTATGACAATTGGTCAAGCGGGCGAAAACGCTGTACGCTTTGCCTCATTTATTAATGAGCATGACCGGGCAGCTGGTCGAGGTGGTACAGCCGCAGTTGCAGGCTTTAAAAAATTAAAGGCGATTGTCATTAAAGCACCTCAAAAAGGCAATATGCCGCAGCCAAAATTAGAAACTGATTACAAAGATGCCAATAAAAAAGCAGTAAAAGCAATCCTTGATGGCGGCTTAACTGCTCCAAACAAAGGCGGATTATCCGTCTATGGAACAAATGTGTTAACTAACTTAATCAATGAAGTGGGAGCGCTTCCAACTAAAAACTCCCAACTAACACACTGGGATGAAGCAGAAAAGCACAGTGGCGAATATTACAACACGAATTTACGTGTGGCAAACAATACCTGCCATGCCTGCCCTGTTGGCTGTAAAATTGAAGTTGAAGTAAAGGACGGAAAATACAAAACACGTGTAGAAAGCATTGAATTTGAATCTGCCTGGTCACTTGGTTCTAACTGTTTATTAAGTGATGCGGAAGCAATTTCATATATGATCGATCGCTGTAATGAATATGGTCTTGATACAATTGAGCTTGGCCACTGCTTCTCTGTTACAATGGAAGCCTTTGAGAAAGGGATCATTTCAGAAGAGTTAAACTGGGGCGATGCCGATTCCATGATTGAATTAACCAAGAAAATCGCATACCGCGAAGGGTTCGGAGGGATTCTTGCTGAAGGACCAGCACGTGCGGCGGAATCTTGGGGAGCGCCTGAACTATCTATGTCTGTTAAGGGTCAGTCTATCCCAGCTTATGACCCACGTGGAATTCAAGGTATTGGACTGGGTTATGCAACAAGTAACCGCGGTGCCTGCCACCTGCGCGGATACACGGTTGCCAGTGAAATTGCCGGTATACCTGAACCAACTGACCGCTTAAAGCCAGAAGGAAAAGGCGAATTATTAAAAGTATTCCAAGACATGCTCGCATTCTCCGATTCTATGAATATATGTAAGTTCTCCTCCTTCTCAGAAAGCGCGGAACATTATGCTGAACAATATAGTGCAATGACAGGGAATCAGCTGACAGCAGAAGACGTTATGAAGGCCGGGGAGAGAATTTATAATCTTGAACGTTATTATAATAACCTTGCTGGATTTAATAAGCGGGAGGACGACTTCCTTCCAAAACGTTTTACTGAAGAACCGGCATCTGGAAATAGTGCAGGACATGTCAGCCGTATGGACATCATGCTTGAAGAGTACTATCAAGTACGCGGCTGGAAAGACGGTCTCGTCACAGATGAGAAACTACGTGAATTAGGTATTATTGATCCTGAAGCACAACAAACTGTCTAAGAAAATATCAAAAAAACTTCTGCACACAAAGTGCAGAAGTTTTTTTATCCACCGATTCTCGTTGTTTTAAAGCGGTAATTTTTGATTACCTCATTGAGAGTATGATCGTCAGTAGCACAAAAACGCACTTGGACGGAATTTATTTTAAAAATTGAAGTAAATGAAATTTCTTCCTCCGATAGGATTTGTCCATTCCAGTTTTCCGCTTCATATATGTAAGGGAACGTAGCAGTCATTGGCTTAGCACCAAGTTCTTCAAAATACATGCCAAGATGTTCAATCCTTATTCCCCGAAACTCTAAATCTCTTATTATCATATCAGCCACCGGCTACCGGCGGAAATAGAGCAAATTGATCCGTCTCAACTACTTTCGTTTCTAAGTCATCCAAATGGATGATATTTCTCCCATTTACATAGACATGAACAAACGGTAGCAGTTCCTTTTCAGCGGTAAAGATTTCATCTTTTAATGGTGGAAACATTTCAATCATTTTATCAAGTACATCTATTACTCGTTCACCATCAGGCTGAACGTCTACCGTTACCCCTCCACATATTTGACGGAGATTAGCAAATACTTTCACGAGCATATAGATCCTCTCCCCTCTGCTTATTTCCATATTAAAACACAAAAGTTATCATTGTCACGATGTTTATTATATTTTACAAATAAAAGAAGACTGCCATGTTCGCGCAGGCAGCCTTTGTTAGTTATGATTACATTTTATGGGTGTAAAAATGACATAGGCAATTTCCCGCCTAGATATAAAACAAGGACCCATGCGATAACGAACTGAATCCAAAATACAGATGTTCTTCTTTTATTCGCTACACGGCTAAGGATCATTTCGAATAATCCGATTACCCATAGTCCAACAACCGCTTTTAAAACATACCAAACGTCAATCTTGAAAACCGAAAATAGAAGCCCTACCCCTGTTGCAATAATAAGCAAATATAATACTCGTAAAATCATATGAACGATTTTAGCACCTTTTTCTTTTCCACCTTTATGTAAGAAAAGTGCAACAATAAATAAGATTAGTGCTAAAAGCCAAGCCGTGATATGTCCGTGAATCAATAGTGCCCCTCCTAATGTATAAAATTTCATTGTTTTCGAACCTAATCATACCATAAACAGTTAATAAACACGAAAAAAAGTAAGTCAAATATAGTAACAAGCATGGGAATACTATAATAGAAGTGGGTACTAATCTTTATTCCTGAATGGTATTTTTCAGTGTTCCAATCTTTTCAATCGTGACTTCCATTTGATCACCGGGAGATAAAAATTTAGGGGGGTTAAACCCTTTCCCTACCCCAGCTGGTGTCCCAGTCGCAATAATGTCTCCTGGTTCTAGTGTCATTCCTGCTGATAGAACGGAGATAATCTCTTCAATCGGAAAAATAAAATTCTTTGTGTTTGAGTTCTGCCTTACCTCCCCATTTACCACCGTATGAATTCTTAACTGATTGGGATTTTCAATCATACTTTTGTGGACAATCCAAGGGCCCATTGGACAGGTCGTATCAAGGCTTTTGCCGATAAAAAATTGCTTGTGGCGCGATTGTAAATCTCGTGCGGTTACATCATTAAGAATGGTATATCCAAAAATATAATCCAAGGCTTCTTCTTTTTTTATTTCCCGACCCTTTTTACCAATGATGAAGGCAAGCTCACCTTCATAATCCAATTGATTCGTTACATTTTGGTGGTTTAGCACCTTTTCATTAGGACCAATAACTGTTGTTGGTGCTTTCGTAAAGACCATAATATGCTCAGGTATATCTGCTTCACTACCCATTTCAATCGCATGTTCCGCGTAATTTTTCCCTACACAGAAGATATTCTTACTTGGTTTTGGGATTGGAGCTAATAGTGTTACCTCTTCGATTGGAATATAAATAGAATCTGTATTTTCTCTTGTTTCTGCCCAATCGATTAACCCACTAACTTTTTTGATAAAGATCTCTCCATCAGTAATACATTCCAGCAAAGAAGAAGGGAAGCTTTTTTGCCCTGTCATTGCTTCTTCTGCAGGATTAAGTAAAAGCACTTTTGTATCTTTTGTGTCTACCAAGCCCACAAATGATTCCTGTTTATATTTGACTGTTACAAATTTCATGATTTCACCTCAAGTTTTAAATTAACTACACTTATTATTTTAAAATAAACAATTTAATCGAACAAATATTAAGGGGTCACAAAAAGCTGATCCCCAGACTAATATAGATCAGCTCTTAACTATTAAATTTGGGCGATTTAATCACATTACTTTTGCCCAAACATAGGATGTAGAAGATACTATGAAAAAAAGGGTGTTGAAAATGCCAGCAATTGTTGGAGTTGCACAGGTCATTACACTTGGGAGCAGTTCTGTTTTCCATATTGGAGATGTTTATAAAATTATGCCATTCTCGACTGCAAAAACCTTTTCCGGCGCTGGATCCTTCAACACGGGGGATAGCTTACAGCTCCAAAATAATGTTAGTTCTACAAATACCCATGATGCAGATGTTTACGATCAAGGGATTGCACTGAATGCATAAATGAGTAGGTGGGTGTAAATGAATTTTTATATACAGCAGTCCATTCAAATAAATTTCATTAAAATTGGCGGAATTACCAATTCCTCAGTTTTACAAATAGGCAGTGCTGGGATTATCAAACCAATGGCTCATTTATATAATACCGGAGGATTTACACAACCTGCACCACAAACTTCAGGCACTTTATCAGGAGCACCAGCAGTACCCCTGCAAGCTGCCGTTAGAAAACAGGATAAGTAAGACCGTCCTAATCGATATTATTCGGGTAAAATTATTGGCGAATTAATTGTGAGGTGATTATATGTATCAGGATTATTCCCAATATCTTCAATGGCTGCAGATGTGTATTCAAGCCCAGGAGCAGAGAATTCTAGCTTTAGAGAATGCTCTCCAGAAAATGAAAGAAGATATCAAAAAATTAAATGAAAAACAGTCCATTCATGTAGACAAAATTGAATATAAATTTGATCAATTGAAGGTTGAGACTCTCGAAGGGACATTGAATATCGGTCTAAACCCGTCCGATTTATCTGGAATTGAAGACTTCGCAATCCAAAATCAGTCCTTAACCACCCCAATTTCACCAAAACAGCAAATGCAAAGATCAATGAAAATCGAGGAAGCGATTTACAGATATTTAGAAACGGATTTGCCTCCAATAGTTGAGGCTGCCCAGAGGGAATTAAACGTTCAACCGAATGATGAATATTTATCGTTCATAAAACAAGACATCAGTAAACAGCTTCCAACCAGGATTGATTATCATTTAACCTCCAATTCCTCTAGCAGCCGTTCTTCTCAAAATGCCCCTTCGGACGATTTTATTATTGAAGAACTAAAGAAGGAAATTCGAAATGGGGTGAATGTTTTTTTCAACAATTTACCTGAAAATCTGAAAGGGATGAAAACAGAATGAACTTTCAAGTTTATAACCGTGAACTCTTTGTCGAAAACATAAAAATTACTGGGGTATCAAGTTCATCGTTAGTAATGGTGGGCGATACGGAAACAATTCAGTTGGCGTCAACTTTTGATACACCCGCGGAATCCTTAATCATTGGTCCGTTTGTTCCTCTATCACCGGAGTGATCATCATGCTGCAGAGAACCTCTTGTGTAGATAATATTGATATTAAAATTGTCTCGTTTGCCTCTACGGTACAGCTTGGGGATTCGTGTATCATAAATGGGCTTTCAAGAGCATTGGCTGTCCAAAGAGAAACAGAACTATTTTATGGAAATGAAGGGAATTTATCAACCTACCGCGTTTTCTCAGAGCCTATTCCTTTTTTACCAATTACAGAACCTTTCACATACTCCCGTCACAATCCCAACCCGCTAATTAAGGTTAATAAGATTGAAATTATCGGGATATCCTCTTCGTCCCTTTTGCACGTAGGGAATAGCGGGCATGTTTCAATGGAGTCTAGAGTTAAGCATATTCGACAGTTACTTCCTATTCCGAGTGAAGAAACAGAAGAACAAGGACAAAAATAAAGGCATAAGCTATTTTAAAGGAAAATGAGTAAGTTTACTAAAAAGGATGTTTGTCATGCCAGCGATTATCGGCCCCGTTCAAATAGTTCACGTAAGTGGAGGGATTGTACAATTTGGAGATACTGTGTATATCTCTCCAAAGAGCGCCTCAAAGACAAATGCAGGCTCAGGTGCATTTAATACTGGTGGATTCATTGTGAATAATTCAGGATTAAGCGGTACCAATGTACTTGATACGAACGTAATCGACCAGCCAATTGCAGGTAATAATTAAAAAATGACATAAACCAACCTAAATGGTCTATGTCATTTTTTATTGTATTAAGGCTATTTTCGCATAGTTTGTTGTTTTTCGTAAAAGGTCATCAACCCGAATAACTAAATTCTTCGTGGCATCTTTTCGAAAGAACATTTGCGAAAATTGCCTTGAAACTTAGTAAATGACCCTTATTAAGCTCCAATGGCAACAAAGTTTACGAAAAGAACCTTTATTAATCTTTTTCAACCTTCAAAATATGGGCCCCATCAAAGAAAAACAAATACCTTTCCGTGACTTTTCTTTTCCAAATTTGTTCTATTGCTCGGGTATATAAGTTAATTTGCATCTTGTAGCGGTTTTCAAGAATGGGTTTTGCTTGTTCAAACCCTCCTTTATAGCGTTCAGAAATTCGGTCAGTCTTATAATCCACCAAAACAAGCCCATTTTCATCCTCAAAGATACAGTCAATAATCCCTTGTACAAATACAGATTCTTCTTCCTCGTTCCAAGCAGGATACACTTCTCTAGCATGCATGGAAAGGGTAAATGGAACTTCTCTGTTGATTGTTTTAGCATTAAAATACCTTTGCCCCAAATCTGAATGGAAAAATTGAACAATCAAGTTTTTATCAATTACTGCAGCTTGTTCGGGTGTCAACAATTCATTGTTGACCATCCATATTAATTGTTCCTGAAGAGATTCCGGACTAATTGATTTAGTTAAATCGACGTGCTGCATGACCATGTGCATGGCTGAGCCACGTTCAGCTGGACTTAATTGCTTTTCCTGCATAAATTTTGGGCGTTTGACAATCGATTTTTTAAAGTGATTTACAAGATCCGTCCCGCTTTGCTCATCCGCTATTTCTCTTTGGCGTTTTATTTCAGAAACGGATTGTTTCGAGCGATGAACCGCGGCATTTGAATAGGAATATTCCCAATCTAAGCGTGACTTAATTTCTTCAGCAAAAGGTGAAGTGGTTGGGACAAGTTCACCTTTTTCGACACTTTCAAGAAAATGGTCCCCTTCCATTCCTTCTTCTGGTTCCTTCTGCTTCACTTCCTCAGCACTGATCAGAGAAATTCTCCATAAAGAAGGATGACTTGTGATTTCTTCAGGAACAAGGGCATGAACAGCTTCATCACTCCTAAATTCTCTAGCGTCCTGGTGGCGGACAAGGGCTGGACCAATCCAATCAATATAGCTTGAAACAGCTGCCCGTTCATAATCCTTTAGCAACCATTCAGGATTCGATGCAACGTCCTGCCATTGGTCAATTTTTTTGAGTGCATCTTTCAGTGTTGCGGTTAAATAAAGCTTTTCTTTTGCCCTAGTCATGGCCACATATAAAATACGCATTTCTTCGGCTAGCATTTCCATTTTCTTTTTTCGCTTAAAAGCAATTTGTGGTAAGGATGGGTATGAAATTCTTTTTTCTGCATTTACATATTTAGAAGCAAATCCATATTCTTTATCAAGCATAAAGGGTTTACGAATATCCGCCATATTAAAGGTTCGTGCCATCCCCGCCATGAAAACGACAGGAAATTCAAGACCTTTGCTGCTATGAATGGTCATAATCCGGACAACGTCCTCTTGCTCACCAAGGGCCCTTGCTGCCCCGAGATCGTCCCCTCTTTCAATCATTCGTTCAATAAACCGAAGGAATCTGAACAGCCCACGGAAAGAAGTTTGTTCGTATTGCCGTGCTCTGTCGTATAATGCTCGAAGGTTAGCTTGACGCTGTTTTCCTCCTGGCAAACCACCAACAAAATCATAAAACTGGGTATCTCGGTATAGTTGCCAGATTAACTCAGACAGTGAACCCTGCCTTGCCATATAGCGCCATTCCGTCAGAAAGTCATAAAAGCGGCGCAGTTTGTCGTAAAATACTGCTGTATTTTCAGCTTGTTTACTCTTACAAAAGGCAGTAACCGCCTCCCAAAAAGAACCTCGCTTCTGATGAATACGGATTATTGATAGGTCTTCCTCATTCAACCCAACAATGGGTGACCGTAATACAGCTGCAAGTGGGATGTCCTGAAAAGGATTATCAATAACACGTAGAAGTGAAATCATAATAGCGACTTCCGTTGCATTAAAATACCCTGTTGAAAGGTTAGCATAAATAGGAATCCCTTGCTGCTTGAATTCTTCAATGATTTGTGGAGCCCATGTCATTGAACGGAGCAGGATTACTGTATCCCGATACATAAGAGGTCGATTAGATTTCGTTTTTGTATTATAGACAGGTGCTCCACTAGCTACTAATTCCTTAATTTTCGAAGCAATAACCCTAGCTTCTAGTTGAGATTGCTCCAGACCAACTGCATCAAATTCTTCTGATCCAGTCTCTGCTTCACCATCGAGTGCCACAGATGATCCATTCTCCTCAACATTTTGATTAATAAGCAGAAGTTCAACGGGATAAGGATCCTCTTCTGGATAAGGTGCGCCAGCACGTAACTCTGCCGCCTCGTCGTATTCGATTTCGCCAACCTTGACTCCCATAATTTGTTTAAATAAATAATTGGTAGCATCGAGCACTTCTCTTCGGCTTCGAAAATTTCGTGCTAAATCAATACGTAATCCGGTCGATTCTCCGTCAACTTTAAAGCGGTTATACTTGCCTAAAAAAAGGTTCGGCTCAGCCAAACGAAAGCGGTAAATCGATTGCTTAACATCTCCGACCATAAACATATTTCCATTTTGCTCATCGTCCTTAGTTACCAGCTTCAAGATTGTTTCCTGTACCATATTTGTGTCTTGATATTCGTCACAATAAACCTCTTTAAAATGCGCTTGGTAAGCAAGTGCGGCATCCGATGGGAGAAATTCTCCCGCAAGTGAGATTTCTTTTGTCAAAATCCCTAGACAGTAATGTTCTAAATCGGCATAATCCACAAGCCCTTTTTCTCTTTTTACCTTTTCAAACCGTTGTGAAAATTCTTTTACAAGATGAACCAAAGTTTCAATTAATGGGAGCATCTCTTTCATATCACGTAAAAAGCTCTCAGGCTTTCGAGAGAATAGTTCTTCTTTTATATCTTGAATTTTTTTCTTCGCTTTATCACGAAGCTTTTGGGCTTTCTCTGTTAGTTCTTTATCAAAGTTGTCACCTTTCACTTGTTTTGCCCGTGAAAAGGACCAGGTCTGCATGGCTTGATAAAGTGTTTCCCAAGAGTCCTCCTTGGCAAGAAGAAGGGTATCAATCATCTTTAAATCATCTAAAAAGTTTTCAGCTCTAGGTGCAGGTCCGCCTGGGAGCTTTGTTACCTCCAAGCCGCGCTTAATCATTTCTCTAGCAGCTTCTAATTGAAGTTCGATATCAAAGAGAAGTGCCTGGATAAAGGAAAGGTCCGCTATATTTTGAATCGCCGAAACATCATACATCGAAATGATTGACTGTAAATATTGATCGGGCAATGGATTTGATCTAGCAAAATCGTAAATAGACCGAACAATATCCATTAAAGCAGCATCACTGCGGTCATTGGTGAATGAATCTACCAAGTTAAAAAATGCTTCATTATCTTTTCTTCCATATTCTTCTTCAAATAATTCGTCCATTACTTCATCTCGGATTAATTGTGCCTCTGTTTCATCGGCAATTCGAAAACCGGGATCGACATCGATTAAGTAATAATACTTCCGAATCACTTCCATACAAAAGGAGTGAAGAGTTGAAATGGATGCCTTGTTTAGTAAGCTGAGTTGCTTTCTTAAATGACGCGACATGGGGTCCGTATCAATGGCTTTTTCGAGGGCTTCCCCAATTCGATGTCGCATCTCAGCTGCCGATGCGTTCGTAAAGGTCACCACTAATAATTCATCAACATCAATTGGGTCAACTTTTGAAAGAATCTTTTGGATCATTCTTTCCACTAGTACAGCAGTTTTTCCAGAACCTGCTGCAGCTGCGACAAGGATATCTCTATCTTTGGCCATTATTGCTTTCCATTGGTCATTTGTCCATGTAACATCTTCAGGCTTGGGCGGGATAACAACATTACTCAAGATTCTCGTACCTCCTTCCTAATGAGTTCTAATACATCTTCTTTTGAATGCGGGGTGAGAACCCGAAATTGATTATTTTCAATTGCCTCATCAAACTGACAAACAGATTTATATGAACAAAACGTACAGGGGGTTTTTTCCTTTAACTTATATGGAGCTATATCGATTTGTCCATCGATAATAGCGTTACCTGTTTTTAGATATAAGTTACGGACATAAGTTTTTAGGTCATCAAATTCTGATAGACTAGCAACTTTTGATTTTTTAGATAAATTCCCATCTTTTTTAATGCCTGCAGCAATAATTTGCGAATCACCTGATTCAAGAGTTTTGTCCATAAGCCGAATCACATTTTGATCACTTACCATTAATCCATTCATTTTAAATTTTTTCATCATTTCCTTTTCTATTTCATCAATTGATAACATTTTTGTTGTATTAATAAAAGGATTATGAACATGGAAATAGAGAACTCCAGCAGGACTGGCTTTCATCTCTACCAATTCATTCGAATGGGTCATGACAATATCAAGGTAAGTTAACATTTGCAGTGCAAGTCCATAATATACTTCGCTAAAATTGACATCCTTTTCACTCGACTTATAATCAATTACTCGTAAAAAGACGCTATCATCTGCAGCTTTTGCCTGATCGACTCTATCTATTCTGCCGGCTAATTCCATTCTTTTCCCGTTTTTCAATGAGAACGATAATGGCGGAAGCTTTCCATTTGGTCCGAATCCTAGTTCCAAACCGATAGGTGAAAAACCACTCACTTTTGCATGCTCACTTAAAACGACTGAAGCACGAGTAATTATTTGTTCCAATTTTCTTTTAATATAATGATGGCGCTCAGAACTTAATAATATTTCATTTTGCAGTTTAGGGGCCAATGTCTTAACTGCTTCCTTTGAGAGGTCTTCACATTGTTTCCTTGAAAGCTCAGCCCAAGAAAGATTTTGTTCATTAACAATATCGGCAATCTGTTTTAAGGCAGCATGGAACAGCTCCCCGATATCAGGAGCCTCTAACCGATAGACTTGGCGATCCCGGAGCTTTAAACCATGCTGAGCAAAATGAGAAAAAGCACAGGAGTTATATAATTCCATTCTGGAAACACTGGCTTGAATGGCTTCACCATATAATTCATCTGCAATCTCTTTTGAGAGCTTAACGGTTTGGTTCGAATAAAACAGGCTTGAAAACACTTTTTGCGCTTTGGCCTTCCCTGAACTCTCAAGATAATAGTTGTAAACATCCAACCAAAGATTAGAAATGGGATACCCTCGTTTTTTCCATTGAAGTTGGGAATTGAGGTATGACAATGTCGTTGTAAAATTTGAAATAAAACTCAGTTGACTCCGTTCCGAAACTTGCGATGGATCTGATACGTAGAAAAGCTCATTAGCACCCGGAAACATGTCTTTTATTCTCTTAATATACGACGAAGGAATTAATGCTTTCCCTTCATCATTCGCGAGTGGATAACAAACAAAAAGGGCTTCAGATGGTGCAGTAAAAGCCTTATAAGCCAAGTAGGTTTCATCGAGCAATCGTGTCCTGCTGCTTGGTGCGATATTGACTCCTGCTGCTAAAAGCATTTCTCTGTCTTCATCTGAAAGGATCCCTTCATCAGAAATTTTTGCAGGCAGGATTCCTTCACTGACACCCACTACAAACACGACTTTTATTTCATTGAGCCTTGATTTTTCTAAATCCCCAATCAAAACCTGGTCCAGCGCAGGGGGAATAAGGGAAAAATGTAAGGACTCAAATCCCGACTCTAATACAGCAGCGAATGACTTTAATGTGACTGGTTCATCCCCTAGTATTTCAACATATTGATCCAGAAGATCGATTACAGCATTCCACACTTGCTCGTGCTCACGCATTTTTACAAGATTACCCTTTTCTTCGGCGGCAACTTTCCATTGTTCAAGCTTTGCCGGGACATCCAATTCCTCTAGCAATAAATAGATAGCTTCACAGAGTTTTCGACCAGAATCAGCTTTTTTCAAACGTCTTGAAAGTCGTAATAACGGCGCTGTTATCATAAGTTTTAATTCATTTAATTCTTGTTCCATTTCTTTTTCCGCATCAGTTTGAGAGGTACCCTCTAATTCCAGCCCTCTAATGCGACGATAGCTCCACCGATCTTTTTTCGTCCATTTACTTCCGTTAATTCCGTAAGCTAGACAATAATTTTCTAGTTTGTCCATTTTCTCACGCATTTTAGCGGAACTCTCCTGAAGCGGATATAACAATTCTGTCTTTATCACTCTGAATACTGGTTCATAACGCCAGTAAGAATTAATCACTTCTAGACTCGAACGAATGAATTCGATGAGCGGATGGTTCAGCATCGTCCTTTTTTGATCAATAAAATAGGGAATCTGATAATCGTTGAAAACTGGTTCAACAATTTCATGATAGTCCCCTCCATTTCTGATTAATAAAGCAATATCCCGATATCGGTAACCTTTTGTCCTAACAAAATCACGAATCTCTCTGGCAATCCCTTCAATCTCGGCTCTTCGGTTTACTGCTTGGCAAATATTAATATTCGACTCGCCAAAATACGGGACTGCAGGCCGAGTATCAAATTTTTCTTCCAGATGACCTAATGACAGATGAGTCCATTTTTTTTGTTCCTTTAAAATGACAGATTGATCCATTTCGATTCCATTTGCTTTAGCTAAATCATAAATGGCAAAACAAGTTCCACCTGTTAAACGGAACAAGTCAAGTTCATCAGGGGCTGTATCAAAGGATACGTGATCTGTTGTAAGTGCGATTGAAACGGTTTTACAATGCTTCATCAATTCTAATATGACACGATATTCTTGAGGCGAAAAACTATCAAACCCATCAATATATATATCTGCATCTTTTAAATAGGTTGAGCAGGATACTTTCTCCGCTAAGAGGGTAAAGTAGTCTTCTGAATCGATATATTTTCCAAAAATTTCGTCCTCAAACTTTTTATAAATAATTTCAAAATCTTTGATTTTATCATGTAAGGCATTGCCAGCAGCTGTGTCTTCACTCGATTGAAGTGAGCTCTGAATTAGCTCCTCTGGTCTTATACAGTATCGTTTAAATTCAGTTATTATTTGCTCAAGTTGTTTGATAAATCCAGTCTTATCGGCAGCACGCTGAAAAAGCCTTAGTTGCTCCTTCTGCTCTTCGATAATTTTGCGAATGAGCATGCTCATCCCTACACTGCTTAAATGGATTCTGCTAATCCCACCTGTTTCTTGCAAGATTCGCCAAGCCATTCGAGAAAAACTATATACTTGAGCGCGAATCATTCCACCAATCGCTGGGTCTGTCGCCAAGCGATATTCAGATAAAAAAGTCATCTGTTCTGGAACGATATAAATAATCGGTGTGCCTTCTGGGTCTTCCAGCAGCCGCTCCTTTATTTCCTCAAGGAACATAGCTGTTTTGCCGCTTCCTGACCGCCCAATTACCATTCTTAATGACATGAAAAAAACCTCGCTTTCCCCAACCATTCAAAACCATTATATTTCTCATTCTATCACAAAATAAGCACAAACGTTTGGAATATCATAGAGCCGATTCAAGCCATAATTGGTAAATTCTACGATGTGAGCCTTTCGCAGCAATTAGCATGTACTAAATTTATTGATTGTCCCTGCAAATGGGCCTGTTGATTGGAGCGTAGAGCACTCGCTTTCCGCGGGGAGGTCTTGGATCGCCAATCAACAGACTTTTTTAAAGTCTATATACCAATAATATTTAATTAATTAATGCGGTGAATTGTTGAAGTAATTGAATAAAATAAAAGGCTGCCGAGGGTTTTTCGACAGCCTTACACGATTTTTCATCGTGTTTACCTTTTAATCTTTGAACTAAAAATGGACGTCCATTTCATTTAATGGCCAGTAGCGTAAATCCACTTTACCTACCACTTGACTTGCTGAAATAAAACCGAATTGACGGCTGTCCCAACTACCTAATCGATTATCACCAAGCACAAATAACTTTCCATCAGGGACTGTATTTTCACCGGTAATTTCCTTTAAACTGAAATCACCAGTAATCCTTATTCCAGGTGTTTTTTGTTTATACACATCTAAAAATGGCTCTTCAAACTTATGCCCATTGATATACAACTGATCATCACGATATTCAATCTTATCACCTGGCAAGCCGATAATCCGTTTTACAAAATCTTCTTTTTTATTGGCATGAAATACAATGACATCAAATCGATTCAATTCCCCCACTTGATAACCTAGCTTGTTAACTACCAGCTTGTTTCCATCCTGCAGCGTTGGCATCATTGATTCGCCTTCTACTACATAATTCGAAAAGAAAAATGTACGAATAAAAGCAAAAATAATGATTCCAATCGCAAAAGCCTTAGCCCATTCCATGCCTTCCTTTTTCCATTCAATCTTCATTAACGCTCCTCCGTTTCTCCTGCTTATAGTTTCTATCTATTTCACCATTATGGTCAGTTTCCGTATGCTTATTCATTCTACCTTCAATTCGTCTGCCAACAATCCACAAAATGAAAATAATAAGCAATACTACAACAGTTCGAAGCGGCTTAGTCAGCAATGACTGGAGATCATAGCCAACAAAACTAATCGTGAAAATCATCACCATTTTTCCAATACATACGGCTAACATGTATTGAGCAAGGCGAATTTTAGAAAGACCTGCAACAATATTTACTACAGCTGAGGGTGTAAATGGAAAACAAAGCAGTAAAAAGAGGGGTCCAAATCCATGACGATCTACCCAATCCATCAATTTACGGACCTGTGGGTGCTTGGGCAAAAAAGATAATAATTTTTGCTGTCCATACCTTCTGACTAGTAAAAATACGAGCATTGCCCCGATACAGGCTCCGAGCCATGAATATAAGAATCCTAACCAAAGTCCAAAAGCACTTGCATTAGCCATTACAAATAAAAACAATGGGAGAAATGGCATGAATGCTTCTATGACAATAAGCAATACGCCTGGTATGGGACCTAAGGCACGATATTCCTGAATCAAACTCATAATATGTTCAAGCGTAAACCATGCTTTTAATGATTCAATGTCCATCAGATTTCCCCTCATTTTTTTACTAAGGCTATTTTCGCATAGATTGTTGTTTTTCGTATAAGTTCCTTAAAAAGCTCCTAAAGCAACAAAGTTTACGAAAAGAGCCTTTACTGAATAGCAGTGCTTTGATTACTTTGTAATAAATTGATGTAGTGCCTCTTTATTTTTTTCGACATCAATATCTAATACTGCTCCTTCCCCAGCTATTCGCGCATCCGAATAGCTATTTTCGACAGGAATTCGTAACGTATCGATATTTCCGCGATCATTCGAAAAGAAATCTTTAGCCATAAATGTTATATCAGAAGTGTCCATATTTGTATTCACATACGGCGCCATTACCCCAATAAGTTTTGGGAGTTTTGGAATCGTTTGCAAGCCCATTAATTGATCTCCAATGGCCTTTACCGCCTTTTGTTGACGTTCTACCCTGCCAAAATCACCGATGGCATCATGACGGTAGCGAACATAACCAAGCATTTCCTCTCCATTTAATCTTTGCAGACCTGGCTCTAAAGTTACATCTATATTTTTAGACATTTTTTTCTCTACATCTATCTCTACCCCATTAGGGAATGCTTCATCAATAAGTTGTACAAAGCCTTGAAAATCCACAATGACATAGTATTGTAGGTCAATATCAAAATTTTGCTTGATCGTTTGTCTCATTAACTCTGGGCCGCCGCGTGCAAAAGCAGAGTTCACTTTATGTTTACCATGCCCGGGAATCTCGAGGTAACTATCCCTCATAATTGAAGTTAGCTTAAAGGTTCCTTTGTCCTCATTATAATGAACAATCATGATTGTATCTGCTCGAGACTTTTCCTTACCTCTTGCATCACTTCCGAGCACGAGGATATTTGTACCTCCATACTGATCCTTTTTTCCTTCGAAAGTATAGACAACATTTGAAGCTTTTTTATCAATTTTTTTTAGTGATTGGTTAACACCTAGTCTGTATTGATAATAAGCATACCCTGCCACTGCCCCAATGAGCAGTAAAAATACCAGTAAAACGGATGGCCATCTTCTCTTTTTCTTCACTTGATGTTTATCAGATCTCATTGTTATCTCACCTATTCATCCATGTTTTTTATTCTCCTATTTAATGACTGTTATTTCTCTTTAGGGGTTTCCTCATTTAATTCATTTTCCCCTATCCGATATCCTTCTATTAATAAAAACTTTCTCATATAACAACTGAAAATTTCAATAAATAAAACTCGTCCAATGACGAGTTTTGGTTCATGTAAAGGCCTATTGCTTTTGATGCTTCTTTTTTGTAAAATAAAGTAGAACATTTGTTCCTTTAAGAATGAAAGGGTGTGACTAAAAAATGACCAGAATCCCCGAAGATGATCGAGACATAATGGAAAAGGCTATGTATTTGCCAATGGTTCTAATAATCTTAAACAGGGATTTAACCGTTGTTGAAAAAAGCCCGTTTAAGTTAAAACAGCCATATTTAGATTTAATTGAGGAAACGATGAAGGAAATACAGAAGGAATTGGCCGTTGTAAAACAATATATGAAAAAAAATAAACTTCAGGTGATTGAAACAAAACGGGACGATGCTTTTACGCTGTACAGTTTTATTTATAAAGGCTATGAAGAAAACCATAATTACTTTAACCCAAGAATCCGTAATAAGGTTCAGGAATTAATGGAGGCCTATTTGTTAAAAAAACATCTGTCCCGTTAATGGTTAGCAATTCGAGACTTATTTTAGGTTTTTGGAATGAGCATCGTATTCAAAGGATTTTTCCAGAGCATTTATCGATTGGTGCCCACGTGCCATATAAAATAATCTTTTCCCATTACTTTCTATTCTTTGCATGAGCTTTGTTTTTAATAATGAAGTTCTTAACATTTGGCCTTCAATTGTACTTACTGGTACTGGAAATATGTGCGATTGTTTATTGCGGAAAATGATCATTGTTTTTTGAGCGGATACGCGGCGATAACTCTCAACATGTTCAAATGAAATCCATATACACTCAGGAATTAGCGGCGAAACTGTAGGAAAAAAATAGATGTGGTTCGTTGGTTCAATGATGATTGGGAGTTTTCGGTAATAGCCAATTAATTGCCGTGTGCCTCTTTTCCTGCTTTCGTAATCAACACCAAAATAAATGCAACTTTTTTTAATTATATCCAATGGCTTAAAGGGCGATAAGAATTCATCTTCTAATTCCACTGAACGCGAATAAACTTTCCCTCCATATACAACTGGTTCTACATACATCGTGCATGAATTGATTTCATATTCTTCGATTTGAGTTTGTTTCAACCCATTCAACTCCTTTTTCCATCTTATCCACCATATCTTACCATTCCCTGTTTTTTATTCCGTCACTTTTCTGAATTGTTCCTAAATTATTCACAAAATTTAGGCTAAATAAATATTTATTTTAAAATTATAAAATGAATGATAATCCTTGAAAAAAACCATATAATTTTAAAAAGCATCAGAGGTGATTTTCATGAATGAAAAATCATACACGGAATTAATGAAACTTGGTGCCATGAAACGCAATCGGCTGAAAGAGAACTTCGTCCAGGATTTATACATCGAAATACTGTTGTCTGAAATTCAGTTAACTGTCGAGAGAGAAAAATTACTGCAAAAAATCGATGAGGCCATTGATTGTCGAGACAAAAAGTCATTTCTCCATTTATCCGGGCAACTAAAGGAAATTAACAAAAAATTTGGGACGTAAACTACTTTTGATAAGCCGTCAAAAATTGACGGCTTTTTTATTTTTATCCATAAAAAAGGCGAATATATCTATGATTAGATAATCCGCACTTTTCAGTCATTCTTCTGCTAGTAATAATCTATTTATTCCTTTGTTTCAGTTCAAATTCTTCGAGCATGGAAATTCGGTCGAGCATGGAAGGATGGGTATACCTAAAAATTTTGACTAATAGCGGTGGATTTACTTGACTTAAACCAGATCGGGTTAGTTCCTGGAAAGAAGTGATTGCAGCTTCTGGATTTTTGGTCATTTCTATCGCATATTTGTCTGCGCGTGTTTCTTGATAACGAGAAGTAAAATTGGTAAATGGACTTGCCGCAAATAGGAGCATCGAAAGGACCATAAAAAATAACGGCAAGGAGCTGATATCACGGACATCTGAAATTTTTAATTCCTTTCCCCAGCGCCCTGCTGCCCAATTCATAATTTTATAGGCCAAATACAATCCAAGCAATGAAATCAGCAAATAGCCAGCAATCCCAAAATAAATATGTTTCTCAACATAATGGCACATTTCATGAGCCATGATAAATAATATTTGATCATCATTTAGTCTATTTAAGGTAGTATCCCATAGAACAATTCTAGCATTAGAGCCTATTCCTGTTACATACGCATTTAAAGCATTGGTTTCATCAGACATATTCACTTCAAATACATGCTGTGCTGGAATTTCAGCCTTATTAGCCAACGCCAAGATTTTTGTTTCCAATTCTTTATTTTGTAATGGATAAAAGTCATTATATAAGGGATCAATCACTACTGGTTGAAGATACATCATAAATAAAGTAAACGGAATTGATAATAGCCATCCATAAAGCCACCATCGTTTTTTACTTTTTTTCATAAGCCAGTATAATACTGGAACAATTATCAACCAAGTCCCATAATTAATCCAAAAGTCAATTAACTCATCCTTCATCCAGGAAGCAAAGGATTGTGTCGATATATTATATGTTTTAGCTAAAGAATAACTAATGTAACTTAACGGAAATGTCGCCACATAAGCGAAAATAGATAGCCAGATTAGATAAATAGCTGTTTGAAGCAGTTTATACCTTGAGGAGCCTACTGCCCAGCGTTTGATTGCTTTTGATAACCCGAATAATAATATTAAGAAATATAAAAGCCATTCTAACGGAGTTGATAAGAAAAATAATAAATTTCTTATTTTGGAATATTCCTCAGTCAGCATAAGTTCTCGTCCATTTAAAAAAGTGGTCGGGTCAGCCTTCGATCCTTCGTATTCGAAAGGAAGGCTTGTATCAGCAAAGTAGAATAAATACCAATAAATAAGCAATCCATATAGAATGTAGCCCAAAACCGCATAGACTCCCATTTTTCTCGCCATGATTTGTCCCCCTTTGTACAAACTCTCTATACTTAGTTTAGTTAAAAAAGGATAAAATAGAACTGGAAATAAGAAAAGCGCTAGCGCCTTCGTGGTAATAAACAAGTAAGATTAATAGAGAAAAAAACAAAAGCCGGGAGTAACATACCGGCTTACATAAGATAGGAATATATGGATAGAACAGCGATTGAACCGAGGACGACTATAATGACATTAGCGCCTAAAAAGGCAGCGATAAAGGCAGCAGTGGCTCCTAACACCCCGTACCATATATCGTTCTTCTGGATTAAAAGAATGGAGGGAAAAATTAACGCACCAAGCGTGGCAAACGGAACATTTTTTAATACCCCTTGAATAAAAGGCGGGAGTTCTTTCCCTTTAAATAAAACAAAAGGCATCATACGGGGAATATATGTAACCAAACCCATTCCAAGGATCATCCATACTATTTCAGTCTTCATGTCTTACACTCCGATTCCTCATTTTAATAACTTCAGCTGTTTCGATAAGAATGGCAGATAGAAGGGTCGCCGTAACGATTGCCCAACCTTGAGCCATGAGATTTCCAATGGTAAAAATCGAGTTAAAAACTGCACCCAATACCGCCAAGAAAATCACTTTGACGCTTTTTTTCATGGAAGGGACTAGAAGGCCAATAAACATTGCATAAAGTGCAACTCCCATGCTTTCTTGTAAGGTTTGTGGCAGGCTCGCTCCAATTAAATGCCCAAGCCCGGAAAAAATCACCCAACTGGAGTATGAAACGAAAATTACACCGAACAAAAAGCCAGTTGCCGCAGTGCCGTCTTTTGTAGCGACAACAGAAAATGTTTCATCTGTAATGCCAAAAGAATAAATTAACTTATTGAAAAGATGGTCCTCTTCTACCTTTTCATTCAGTGATGTGCTCATCAGAAAATGCCGGATATTTACAATGAAGGTCGTTAGGATGATTTCAAATATTCCTGTCCCATAGGCAATGAGGCTAAGTGAAATATATTGGGATGCGCCAGCAAACACAATCAGACTCATTAATACCGTTTCATAGATAGATAGTCCCGAAGTCTTAGCAAGGAGACCAAAAGTCAACGCAATCGGAAAATAGCCAATCGCGATACTTAACCCAGCTTGGATTCCTTTTTTAAATTCAGATGTTTCTCTACTAAAGGCTAGATCCGCCAACCTGATTCCCCCTTGTTGCATCACTCATATAAACATAAATAATAGCAAATTTTCTGTTAAAGGGAAATAAAAAAACATGGCGCCAAGCACCATGTTCTGTTTATTTCCCCTTAAAGGCAGGTTTTCTTTTTTCAGCGAAGGCATGCAGTGCTTCGATTCGATCCTCTGTTGGGAGTGTTACTTCATATGCCTTACGTTCAATTTGTAATCCTGTGTTTAAGTCAGTATTCATCCCATTTTTAACTGCAAACTTGGCCTGTTGGACTGCAATTGGGCCATTAGCTAGCATTTGCGAACAAAAAGCAAAACACTCTGTCATTAATTCCTTTCGCTCCACAACCTTTGTTAGAAGTCCAAAGGTAAAAGCTTCATCAGCAGACAAGCGGCGTGCCGTCAAGATGAGCTCTAAGGCCTTAGCCTGACCAATCAAGCGCGGAAGGCGTTGAGTCCCTCCTGCACCTGGAATGATCGCTAGACTCGTTTCCGTTAACCCCATCAGTGCTTCTTTTGCTGCAATACGGAAATCACAAGCCAAAGCAAGCTCCATTCCTCCGCCAAACGCAAATCCATTTATTGCGGCAATCGTTGGTTGGGGCAGACAATCAATCGCCGTAAAGACCTCATTAATTTTATAAAGATTTCGCTTCACTTGTTCATCCGATAATGTTTTTCTTTCCTTCAAGTCTGCCCCCACACTAAATGCCTTTTCACCAGCACCAATAAGCAGGACGGCCCGAACTTCTGAATTACTGCGAATTTCTTCAACCTTTTTCTGTAGGTCGAGTAAAGTCTCATAATTAAACGCATTTAGAGAATCGGCCCGATTGATTGTAACAACTGCCACATGATTGTTTATCTCCAGCAAAATTGGTTCCATATTGCTCCCCCTTAAAAGGGCAGGTTAACATACCTGCCCACAATGTAAGTATTAGTTACTGACAGTTTGGGCTACCTGTGACTTTAGGGCCCTTCTTAATATCTTCCCGGTTGTATTCTTAGGAAGTTCTTCAATGAATTCAATCGAGGATGGAATTTTATATTTGGCCAAATGTTCCCTGCAATAATCTAGTAATTGCTCCGTTGTTAACTCGGGGTTCCTGCTGACAACAAAGGCTTTAACAGCCTCACCAAGATTTGGATCTGGAATGCCGAGAACAGCGACCTCTACAACATCAGTATGATTATAAATAACCTCTTCCACTTCACGCGGATAGACATTATAGCCGCCTACTAGGATGAGATCCTTTTTTCGATCAACAATATAAAAGTAGCCATCTTCATCCATTCTGGCAAGGTCCCCGGTATGAAGCCAGCCATTCCGTATCGACGCTGCCGTTTCTTCCGGTTGTTTATAATAACCCTTCATTACATTAGGACCACGGACGATAAGTTCTCCCACCTCACCAACGGGTACTTCTTCACCAAGCTCATTAATGACTTTATTTTCTACACGAAGGATGGATGTTCCAATTGATCCAGGCTTACGCGGGCGATCAAGCGGATTAAAGCAAGTAACAGGAGAAGCCTCAGACAAGCCATAACCTTCCGATACTATTACATTAAACTTTTGTTCGAAATTCTTTAAGAGGGCAACAGGTAAGGAAGCTCCTCCTGAAATACATAAGCGTAAAGATTTTAGGTCTTCAGGATTTCCGTCAGAATATTGGAGGAGGAAATTATACATGGTCGGGACACCTGCAAAAACAGTAGCCTGATTTTCTTTAACTAGGTCAAAAATTTCTCTTGGACTAAATTTAGGTGCAATTAATAGTGTGGCCCCACTTAATAAAGGTGCATTTAAGGCAACTGTCAAACAGAAAACATGGAACATCGGCAGAACGGTTACTACCTTATCATCGGAATTCATTTTCAAATATTCGCTAACATCTTTAGCATTACTATACAAATTCTTATGGGTTAACATCGCACCCTTTGGTTTACCTGTTGTCCCCGACGTATAAAGAATAATAGCTGTATCATCGTCATTGAGTTCTGGTCCCTTAAAGGTTAGGCTACCAGAAGCAAGCACTGCTGAAAACGATTTCATTTTTGAAGAGCCTGATAGTGCTTCAATTTTTGATTCAACACTGCTAGTTGGCGACGTTTCACAAAATACGTAATGTTCGATTTTTGGCAAGAAAGTATGCATTTTTTCTACTAATGGGATTGCAAGGTCTAGTGCGATCACTACCTTGACGTCACCATTATTTAATATGTAACCTATTTCATCTGAAGTGTAAATGGGGTTCACAGGAATTACAGTTACTCCTAACCGTAGTGCCCCATATAAACTGATAACAAAGTGTGGTGAGTTACCCAATAATAATGCGATATGATCCCCCGGTTTGACACCTAATTTTTCGAGACCTGATGCAAATTTCGTAATTGCATCATCCAATTCAGCATAAGTACATGTTTGGTCCATAAAATAATAGGCTGGTTTAGTGGCAAAGTTCTTCGCTGATTCTTCAAAACGTGATAAAAGATTCATCGTTCTCCCCCTCAGGTGAATGAATACTCATTCATAAAATTGCAACAATTTTCTAAATATATTATATTAAAAGAATTGAACCTATTCAAGTATAATACTAGAAAATTCTGAAAAAAATAAAACACAGCGTTTGAAAACGCTGTGCCTCTTAATATAATAAATTTAAAAACTCATCCTTTGCTATATTTCCAAAGTAATGGGTCGTGTCAATATCTGTAAGTGCCTTGTCAATTTCACTTTTTTCATAGCGCCTGCCCTTTAATTTCTCCTCAATTTCACTTACATCACCCACGCCAAAAAAGTCACCGTAGATTTTACAATTTTCAATAACCCCTTTATTCACCTCTAAACGGACATCGATGCTGCCCACCGGGAAGCGGTGAGAGTGCTGTAAATTGAACTTAGGTGATCTTCCGTAATTCCATTCCCAATTTTGGTAGCGTTCTTTTGATAGTTGGTGAATCTTTTCCCTATCCTCATCCGTAAGAACATATTCTGGTATTTCTTCTTGTCCCTCAAAAATATTCTTTAGCAATAAAGAACGGAATTCACCAATTTCCAACTTGTCAGTGAGAAACTCAGAAATATTAGCAACCCGGCTTCGAACTGATTTAATTCCTTTTGATTCTATTTTATCTTTCTTTACCTTTAATGCTGAGACCACGTTATCTATTTCTGAATTAAGCATTAGCGTGCCATGGCTAAACATTCTGCCCTTAGTTGAAAATTGGGCATTTCCAGAGATTTTTCGACCTCCAACCTCTAGGTCATTTCTGCCGCTCAATTCCGCTTTTACCCCTAATTTATTTAATGCTTTAACGACTGGCTCAGTAAATTTACGAAAGTTATGAAAGCTCTCCCCGTCATCCTTGGTGATAAAACTAAAATTTAAATTGCCAAGATCATGATAGACCGCCCCACCGCCAGACAGCCTGCGGACAACTTTAATACCATTACTCTCCACATATTCGGTATTTATTTCTTCAATTGTATTTTGATTCTTACCAATAATGATGGAAGGTTCATTTATGTAAAATAATAAATAGGTTTCATTGATATCAAGATTTTTCAGTGCATACTCCTCAATTGCCAAATTTATTTGTGGATCTGTGATCCCCTTATTATCGATGAATAACATAGTATTCGGCCCCTTCTTATAGTGAAATAGATTGAAACTCTTCTGCGAGCTTAATTATACCAGTAAATTCAGTGGATGCTTCAGTAATTAACTGAGGGAGTGACCCATAGTGAGGCAAATGAGTTAATATTAATTGCTTAACTTCAGCTTTATGTGCGAACTTACCAGCGTCGATACTGTTCATATGTCCAGCCGACTTTCCATTTTGATGTCCATAAAAGTTACATTCACATAACAGTAAATCAGCATTTTGACTGAACTGGATAAAATCATCTTTAAATGAACTATCACCAGTGTAGACAATGACTTTTCCAGCCGCTTCTATTCTCATCGCGTAGCATGGGGCGGGGTGATCTGTTCTAAGAAAAGAAACATGAAATGAACCAATTGTGAGAACCTCATTAGGATAATAGGCAACTCCTTTAGTAATCTCTTTATAGGTTAATTTGCTAAATTCATATCGATCCAAATCGTGACCATATAAAGGCAGGGTTTGGATCTGCTTTCCTAAAAATCCTTGAATTAATCTCGCATGCTGTAAGACGCCAATATCTGCGATATGATCAGGGTGGTAATGCGAAAGGATCACCGCATCCAGGTCTTCAGGCTGGATAATGTTTTGTAACTTCGAAAGTACCCCGCTGCCACAATCGATTAATAATTGAAAGCCATCATGTTCAAGTAGATAACCAGAGCTCGCCTCATTTTGTTTCGGATATCCACCCCAAAACCCGATAACTGTAAGTTTCAATATAACCCCTCCAATTCAATGTTTATATTCTTAATATACTCAAAAACCAATATCTTTTCATTATTAAGCAAAAAACCAGCCTGAAGTTAACTGGCTGGTTTTGCGTTCTTTATTTATTGGCTGTGTTAAAGGTTATTGTGATTTTTCCACTCTGTTGATTGGAGCGGAAGGCGCGAAGACTCCTGCGGGAGTACGGGGCAGGGGAGACCCCGCAGGCGCTAAAAGCGCCGAGGAGGCTCCCCGCAACGCCCGCGGAAAGCGAAGC
>Ga0268255_10000492_pt1 | contig 27224 bp, 24 predicted proteins | sample AgamicOrMarz_FD_200256 | JGI IMG/M metagenome (GOLD analysis project Ga0268255, IMG submission 200256) | Agave microbial communities from Guanajuato, Mexico - Or.Ma.rz (v2) (version 3) | ecosystem: Host-associated > Plants > Phyllosphere > Phylloplane/Leaf | place: Guanajuato, Mexico...
CCGAGACCGCCGCAGAAAGCGCCGCGATGCCGGATTCTGACGCCAGGCCGACGGCAGAGCCGATGGCGAACAGCATCGGCAGGTTATCAAAGATAACCCCGCCCGCGTTCATCATCAGCGGCAGGTGAAATTTATCGCCGAAGGCAAGCAGCAGGCCCGCAGCGGGAAGCAGTGAAATTGGCAGCATTAAGGCGCGACCAATCATCGATAACTTTGACAACGATTTAACAAACCCTGATATCAGACCCATGCTGATTTCCCCCGAGTAGCGCTTTTTTAGCGCTGTTATTGTAAGTAGAACGTTTTAGTAGAACGTTCTACTTATCGTGATGAAAGCATGAATTCCGCGCAACTTAAATTTCACATTTCTTCAGATGAAAGAGTGATTGTTTGAAGTTGATCGATAAATAACCGTGATGGGGGGAGGGGGATTTTATCCCCTCTCCCGGTGGGAGAGGGTTAGGGTGAGGGCATCAAACGGCTCAGGCCGTCACGGTCACGCTCTGTCCTTCAAAGCTCACGGTCTGACCCGCGACAATCTTGCAGCGCTTGCGAGTTTCCACCGCGCCGTCGACCAATACCCGCCCGTCGGCGATAACGATTTTCGCCTGCGCGCCGCTTTCGCTCCAGCCTTCCAGCTTGAGCAGGTCGCACAGCTCAACGTGCGGGTGTTTGCCTAATGAAAAAGTGGCCATCTTACGCGTCCTCTACGTCGTGATATTCCTCGCACGCCTGCAAGGTATTCTGAATTAATGTTGCTACGGTCATCGGGCCTACGCCGCCCGGAACCGGGGTAATGTAAGACGCGCGCGCGGCGGCGTCTTCGTACACCACGTCGCCAACCACTTTGCCGTTTTCCAGACGGTTGATACCCACGTCCACGACAATCGCGCCTTCTTTAATCCACTCGCCTGGAATAAAGCCCGGCTTACCGACCGCGACGATCAACAGGTCCGCATTTTCGACGTGGTGACGCAGGTTTTTGGTGAAGCGGTGGGTCACGGTGGTGGTGCAGCCGGCCAGCAGCAGCTCCATGCTCATCGGGCGGCCAACGATGTTGGATGCGCCAATCACCACGGCGTTCAGGCCGTAAGTATCGATGTTATAGCGTTCCAGCAGCGTAACGATGCCGCGCGGCGTGCACGGACGCAGACGCGGCGCGCGCTGGCACAGGCGGCCAACGTTGTACGGGTGGAAACCGTCCACGTCTTTGTCCGGCGCAATACGCTCCAGCACCTTCACGTTGTCGATGCCCGCAGGCAGCGGTAGCTGAACCAGAATACCGTCGATCGCGCTGTCGGCATTCAGGGTGTCAATAAGTTCCAGCAGTTCCGCTTCGCTGGTGGTTTCCGGCAAATCGTAAGAGCGGGAGACGAATCCCACCTCTTCACACGCTTTGCGTTTGCTGCCGACATAAATCTGCGATGCCGGGTTGCTGCCAACCAGCACAACGGCCAGCCCGGGAGCGCGTTTTCCGGCCGCTGTACGCGCCTTCACTTTTTCCGCAACTTCAGAGCGCACCTGCTGCGCAATCGTTTTACCGTCAATAATCTTTGCTGCCATCAGAGAGAAGATTCCGTCTGTAACGTTCGAAAGGGGGGATTGCCTATATTTTGTCAGAAGCGAGCGCCGCTGTCAGTCACCCTTTGCGAGATTTCGAAAAGGGACCTCAAAAGCCCTTCCTATCGCATGGTCAATTTCCTAGGGCGGTTTAGGATGTGCCCTGGGTAAATCGCAGCGTTTTGACATATTTAAAAATACATCCATAGGCTACTTTATCTCCTCCGAAATAAGCCTTCAATTTATCAATTGAACATATTTCTTATTCCCGATAATTCACGGGAAGGGTTATTTACATTTTAAAGGAATAGACATGAAATTCAGCAATATTGCATCTACCGTCATTGCTTCTCTGGCCCTGGTCGCGGGCGCCGCTCATGCAGATGATACCACCACGCCGGTTTCCGTTAATGGCGGTACCGTGCACTTTAAAGGTGAATTAGTGAATGCCGCGTGTTCAGTAAATACTGACTCTTCCGAGCAGACCGTTAAGCTTGGCCAGTACCGTACTGCGAAATTCACCAAAGTGGGTGACACCACCTCCAATATTCCGTTCACCATTGAACTGAACGATTGCGATCCGCTGGTCGCGAAAACGGCTGCCGTTGCGTTCACCGGTCAGATCGACGCGACCGATAAAACCCTGCTGGCGGTAACCTCCGGCAACAACGACAACACCGCGAAAGGCGTGGGTATCGAGATCCTCGACAGCAAGTCCAGCGTCCTGACCCCAGACGGTGCGACCTTCTCTGCCGCACAGAGCCTGATTGAAGGGACCAACACCCTGAACTTCACCGCACGCTATAAAGCGACCGCTGCGACTACCGAACCAGGCCAGGCGAACGCTGACGCTACCTTCGTAATGAAATACGAGTAATGCCTGAGAACAGGGATGTGGTCGACCTCAGGGAGGAGGTCTTTTAATCGCTAATGCCGGGAACGAAGGATGACAAGGACTGGGATACTGTTTTTTGCCCTTGCGATTGCCTCAGCGGTAAACGCACATACCGTGGTAATCGACGGCGGCAAAGTTCACCTGAGAGGGGAACTGGTCAACGGCGGCTGCGCCGTTGCGCCGGACAGCCAGAATATGCGCGTCGACATGGGGCAGTACCGCACCAACGCCTTTTCCGGGGTCGGCAGTTTTTCAACGGTGAATGTGCCGTTTACCGTGCGGCTGCTGGACTGCAGCGTGGACGTTTCGCGCACCGTGGGGATCCAGTTTCAGGGCGTCACGCCAGCAGAAGATCCGCAGGTTTTCCTGGCGACATCGCGGCCAGGTGAAACCCCTGTCAGCAGCGGCGTTGGGCTGGCGCTCTTCGACGAGCAGCAGCGTCAGATTATCCCGAACGCCACGGCGGTCAGCTGGTTGCCCATTGATACCCGCGAGCTGGCGTTTCATTTCAGCGCTCGCTACCGGGCGATTTCCGAACACCTTGTGCCGGGCAATATTCAGTCGGATGTCTGGTTTACGTTGATTTATCCCTGACGCCTGAGAACATATTATTAAAGGTACGGTTGTGATGAACACCCTAATTAAACCTGCAATATTTTTATCTTTTATTCTGATGATGGTCTCGGCCTGCGCAAACGCGTCGGGCGGAATTGCGCTGGGCGCCACGCGCGTTATTTATCCGGCGGAGGCAAAACAGACATCGCTGGCGATTACCAACAGTAATAAGAAAGAACGCTATTTAATTAACGCGTGGATTGAAAATGCCAACGGACAAAAGGAGAAAACCTTTGCCGTCACGCCGCCGCTGTTTGTGAGTGAACCGGACAGCGAGAACACGCTGCGTATCATTTATGCGGGACCGGCGCTGCCCGCGGACCGCGAGTCGCTGTTTTACATGAACGTGAAGGCGATCCCGTCGGTAAGCAAATCGCAGCAGGAGGGAAACAACGTCCTGCAGCTGGCTATTCTGTCACGCATCAAGCTGTTTGTGCGCCCGGCTAACCTTTCGATGCCACCGGAAGAGGCGCTCTCTCAGCTGCGTTTTGAACGCGTCGGGAACCATCTCAAAGTCAGCAACGCTTCGCCCTATTACGTCACGCTGGTCAACCTGCAGCTCGGCGGGAAAACCCTCGACAACCTGATGATCGCCCCGAAAAACTCGGCGCAGCAGGTGCTGCCTTCCGCAGCGAGCGGAACGCTCTCCTGGCAGAGCGTGAACGATTACGGCGCTATCACGCCGGCGCGTAGCGTCAACCTGTGAGAAGAGTCAGGGCGATGAACACTCAATGGCGTTACTGCCCGGTTGCACTGGCACTGATGACAACGCTCTGGCCGCACGCCGGCTGGGGTGAAAGCTACTTCAACCCGGCCTTTTTATCCGATGACGCCGCCAGCGTGGCGGATTTGTCGCGTTTTGAGAAAGGGCACCAGCAGGCGCCGGGCGTCTACCGCGTCGATATCTGGCGTAACGATGAGTTTATCGGTACCCAGGACGTACGCTTCGAGCAGGCTGACGATACGCCGCCGGTAGCTGGCGGGCTGTCGCCGTGCATTACGCGCGGGATGCTCGATCGCTTTGGCGTCAATATCGCCGCCTTCCCGGCGCTGGCAAACGTGCAGGGCGAAACCTGTGTGCCGCTGAACGAGGCTATACCGGGAAGCGAAACGGCCTTCAACTTCGCGTCGCAGCGTTTGAACGTCAGCCTGCCGCAGGTGGCGATGCAGAACAGCGCCCGGGGCTACATCCCGCCTGAGCAGTGGGATGAAGGGATACCCGCTGCCCTGGTAAACTACAGCTTCACCGGTAACCGGGGGAGCGACGACGACAGTTACTATCTTAACCTGCAGAGCGGGCTGAACTACGGCGCCTGGCGCCTGCGCAATAACGGTTCGTGGCGCTATACCCAAAGCAACGGCCAGCGCCACAGCGACTGGCAGAACATTGGCACCTGGGCACAGCGTACCGTTATCTCTCTTAAAAGCGAGCTGGTGCTCGGCGACAGCAACACCGGCAACGATGTTTTCGACAGCCTCGGCTTCCGCGGCGGGCGGCTTTTCTCCTCCGACAGCATGTACCCGGACAGCATGCAGGGCTACGCGCCGACCGTGCGCGGTATCGCCCGTACGCCTGCCAAAGTGGTGATCCGCCAGAACGGCTACGTCATCTACCAGAGCTATGTGCAGCCCGGCGCCTTTGCCATTACCGACCTGAACCCAACCTCTTCGAGCGGTGATCTCGAGGTAACGGTCGAAGAGAAAGACGGCAGCCAGCAGCGCTATACCGTGCCGTACTCCACCGTGCCGCTCCTGCAGCGCGAAGGCCGCTGGAAATACGACCTGGTCGCGGGCGACTACCGCAGCGGCAACAGCGAGCAGGACACGCCGTTCTTTACCCAGGGCACGATGATTGCCGGCCTGGCAGATGGCTATACCCTGTACGGCGGCACGCAGCTGGCGTCGCGCTACACCGCGCTGGCGATCGGTGCCGGGAAAAACCTCGGCGACTGGGGCGCCGTCTCGCTCGACCTCACCCACGCCCGCAGCCAGCTTGCTGACGACAGCCGTCATGAGGGGCAATCGCTGCGTTTTCTCTACGCAAAATCGCTCAACGGCTTCGGGACCAACTTCCAGCTGCTGGGCTATCGCTATTCCACGAAAGGATTTTACACCCTCGACGACGTGGCCTGGCGCTCCATGGAGGGCTACCAGTATGGCGACAGCAAGGACGATGACGGCGTGCCGGACGTCCAGAGCTATCACAACCTGACGTGGAATAAAAAAGGGCGTTTCCAGCTCAATATTTCCCAGTCGCTGGGGGATTACGGCTCGGTCTACGTGTCGGGCAGCCAGCAAAGCTACTGGGGCACCAGCGAGTCGAACGTCTGGTATCAGCTGGGCTACGCGGGCGGCGTGCAAGGGATCAGCTATTCCCTCTCCTGGTCGTGGAACAAATCTGTCGGCATCGACGGAACGGACAGGATCGCGTCGGTTAACGTCTCCGTGCCGTTCAGCCTCTTTACCCGCCACGGCTACCGCAGGGACAGCGCGATTGACCGGGCCTACGCCACGGCATCCGCCAGCCGCAACAGCGACGGGGATACCAGCTGGCAAACCGGCGTCAGCGGCACCCTGCTGCAGGACCGCAACCTGAGCTACAGCGTGACGCAGGGGCATGCCAGCAACAACGGGGCAAGCGGCAGCGCCAGCGCAAACTGGCAGGCCACCTACGGCACGCTGGGGGTCGGCTACAACTACGCGCGCGACCAGCACGATCTTAACTGGCAGCTTTCTGGCGGCGTGGTGGGGCATTCCGACGGCGTGACCTTCAGCCAGCCGCTGGGAGATACCAACGTATTGATTAAGGCACCGGGAGCGTCGGGCGTGAGCGTCGAAAACCAGACCGGGGTGAAAACCGACTGGCGGGGCTACGCGGTGATGCCGTATGCCACGGTGTACCGCTACAACCGCGTGGCGCTGGATACCAACACCATGAGCAACAACACCGATATTGAGAACAACGTCAGCAGCGTGGTGCCAACGAAAGGGGCGCTGGTTCGCGCCAGCTTCGATACCCGCATTGGCGTGCGCGCGCTGCTGACGGTGAAGCGCGATGGCCAGCCCGTGCCGTTTGGCGCGGTGGTGCGTGAAACCCAAAGCGGCGTTACCAGCATGGTGGGGGATGACGGGCAAATTTACCTGAGCGGGCTACCGCTGAAAGGCGAGCTGCTCATTCAGTGGGGTGATGGAATGCAATCCCAGTGCCGAGCCCTCTATCATTTACCGCCTGAGAGCCTGAACCAGGCCATCACGCTAGCGGGGGTAAGCTGTGAACGCTAACAGGAATTCAACGATGAGCATTTACCGCAATCTGGTGAGCCTCGCTCTGCTTTGCAGCTCGATGCCCGCCTGGGCAACGGTCTGTCAAAATTCGACTGGCGTGGCGAAAGACATTTCCTACGATCTCTCAAATGTATTTAATAGCTCCAACAATAAACCGGGGGAAATTGTCACCCTGGCGCAAAAATCGGGGCTGGTGGGCGTAAACGCCATTTGCCCTAAAGGAACCAGCGGCAAATCCACCATGCGCAGCTATGTTACCGATCTGCCGGTTACCACGGAGATAGATAACTATAAGTACGTACAGCTCAATGACTATCTCGACGGTGCGATGCAGATCCATGATGACTTCGCCGGCACGTTTTATCCGCCAGCCAAATATATTCAGATGGGCCAACATCCCAACGTACCAAACAACAAAGCTTTTCCGGTAACCGATTCGAAGCTGGTCTTTCGGCTGAGGGTGACGCGGCGGTTTATCAACATGGTGGTGATCCCGCCGCAGAAGATGTTTAGCGTCTATGTGACGACCACATCATCCGATCCTCTCAGTACAGAGGTTTACTCCATCAGCTACAGCGGGACGATTCAGGTTCCGCAGAGCTGTGCAATAAACGCGGGCCAGATAGTGGAATTTGATTTCGGTGACATCCGGGCGTCCTTGTTCAGCGATGCAGGTGCTGGAAACCGTCCGCAAAAAGTCTCGCCGCAAAGTAAAACTATCGCCATTAAATGCACAAACGTGGAAGCCAATGCCTATCTGACGATGCGTATTGAAGCGGATAGCGACAAAGTGCAGGGGAATGCGCTGGTGTCGGATAACAAAGACCTTGGGTTTGTGGTCGCTAACGAAAGTGGAGCGCCGCTCACGCCTAATAACCTGTCCAGTAAAATTCCGTTCCGCCTTGACGACAGCGCGCAGGCTCAGGTGGGTATCAGGGTTTGGCCGGTCAGTGTCACGGGTAATAAGCCTTCTGAAGGGCGCTTCACCTCGCGCGGCTATTTGCGTGTGGATTACGATTAAGGAGGGGAGATGCACAACTGGAGCAGGTACTTTTCTGCAGTCGCACTGTTGATGCTTCATACAAGCTCGCATGCCGCGACGGCACTGGGTGAAATCAATATCCAGATGTACGGCAACATTGTCGATTTTACCTGTGTGGCAGAGGGCAGCGACAGCGACAAAACCGTTCCGCTGGGCACCTGGCCGACGAAACAGCTTCGCACGGCGGGCAGCCGCACCCAGGCTATGCCCTTTTCGCTCAGGCTTACCGGCTGCCCGCCCGGGTCTGCCTCCGTCACGTTTTCGGGAAAAGCGGACGGGAGCGACAGCAGCCTGCTGGCGCTGAATGACGCCAGCGCCGCCAGCAACGTGGCCGTGGAGATCCGAGACAGGGATAAAACGCGCCTGGCGCTGCAGCAGGCCAGTCAGGACGTGGCGGTTGATGCTGAAGGAAATGCAGAGCTGTCATTTTATGCTAATTATATTGCTACCGCAGATAACCCCCAGCCAGGCAAAGCCGATGCCGACGCCACCTTTATGATTAATTATAATTAGAACTGACTGCACTCCCTGCAACTCATATAAGTTGCAGGGAGTGATTTCAGGTTATAGCAACTCGTGTGCCTTCGCGTAATCAATTAATTCAACAATACTCTGCACACCCAGCTTGGAATAGATATTGGATTTGTGCGCGCTGATTGTTTTGTTGCTTAATAATAACTGATCGGCAATCTCCTTGTTTGATAATCCGTTCGCCAGATAGCGCAGAACCGTGACCTCGCGATTTGATAACGGCATATCCACCTCAGCCCCCGTTCGTGAGCCCAGATGATTTATAAAGCTCAGCGTTTCTGAAGGGAAGAACGAATAACCGGTGAGTATCATCTCAACCGCATTGTAGATCTCGCCCAAATCTTTTCGCTTGCTGACAAAGCCATTGGCGCCTGCACGAATGGCGCGCCCGGCATAGAAAGACTCTGATTTTGACGACAAGAAAAGAACTTTGATCTCTTTATTTAAGTTCCTGATTCTCTTAAGCAATGAGAACCCGTCAGTGCCTGTCATTTCGATATCGAGGATCACCAGGTCGATCGTATGGTTACGTATGCAATCAAGCACTTCGTGACTATCACCAGACTTGAGTTTGACGATGATGTTTTTATTTTTCTGTAGCAGGACTTCTATCGACATTCTGACGATAGGATGTTCGTCCATAATGATAACGGATGCCGGTTTCATTTTTTATGCCTCAGATTGTTAAAAGCGTTATGCTGAGTTTTGTTAAAACTCTCGAAAAGCCGGAAGGATAATTATGCAGATCCTTATACGGTGGTATTTCCCTGGAAAGAGCGAAAGCATCCTTGTTAACGTAGTGATGAAATCTATGCCGCAGCGTGGATAACTCATTGAGCTGATGATGGCAAAAAAGGTTTTTCTTATTCAACTTTGCAACGCGTCTTATTATACCGCGTAAGCATTCTCCGAAAAGCCTGTAAATTAATCTGAGAGGGTTGTTGATTATTATCTACTGGATCGTAATGATGATTATTTTAAATTTAGCTGAAATGTCCTGTTATTTGTTTTTATGCAATCTTTCATCTTTATGTAATAACAAAAAATAAACGATATCACTATATGTTGATTAATTGTTAAAAAAATCAGCACCGTCAATCCCGTCGCCTGCAGGCAGCGGTAGCGTAAATCTTCGCCAATCCTGCGCGTTACCTTCATCTGAAAGCCTCTCGACTTCTGAGAAAAATCTTAACTAAGGGCAGCAGGATATGCTGGATGGCCTGCAACGGCTTTCCTGGCAATACAGGAATAATGCCTGCTAATACATCGTTATCATTTTATTAACGCATTAACCAGGCGCGTAACGCACGGTGTAAAGTACTGGTATTAAGGCTTTTCTTAGCATTTAGCGTGGTTTAAGTTCATGAATTAGGAATAGTTATAAAATGAGTGAAATTGTTAAAATTAAACATAAAATTAACATTGGCGGTAAGTAATTTCTTAAAGGTGTTTAGGAATTAAGGAGTTAGTGGGGCGCTAACGAGCGAAGTCTGAAAGGTTATTGAGAAGATGCAGCAGCTCCTGCCGATGGCTTAACCCAAGCTTTGCCAGAATGCAGCTGAGTCGATAAATAATGCGGTTGTAGGGGCGATTATGCCGTAGGGCGATCTGCTTCAGCGAGTGCCCCCGCGAGAGATCCTGCAAAACAGGCCACTCGCTGCGGGAGAACCACTCTTTGTCGGAACCCGGTGGGTGGGTGGGCTCCAGAAGACTTTGCTGCAGTGCCGGGGCGGTGAGCTGTCGCTCCAGCACGTTGAAAGGGCCGGAGGCGCGACAAAAAAGGCGGGTGTCGTAATCATCAGCCCGGACGAGCAGATGCGGTTTCAGGTAGGGCGGATAAAGGCTCTGCCTTCTCAGCTGGTCCAGCATGTCGATAAGCCTTGACGCCCGGCAATCGATATCCACCACCAGCCGGGCTAAGGGCCAGTGATTCAGGGCACCGAGCGCGCTTTTCAGGGTGTTGTAGTCACTGCAATTGCTCAATGGCGATTGCCCGTTCAGGAGGCCCGAACGCAGGAAGTTATCCTCGGTAACCAAAATGATAAAAGGCGCATCGGTTTTGCGAGTCTGGTTGATAGACTGGCTCAAAAATTCGAGGCGATCGAAAAAAGGCGGAGCAAATGGCGAGTGCGTAAATCCCAGTGAATCACTTCCTGTACGACGCCGCCTGTAACGGCGCACTGTCATTCGCATAGCTTCCCTCTCAGCGATGACCGCTCAGTCCTCCGGCCATGTCCAGGAGGGCCAGTAATATCCCTGACCGAACCCCGCGCCTGCCTGCAGAGCACATGCATGATCCTTGTCTGTTTCAATCCCTTCGATTAGCACGTTCGCGGCGAGCTCTGAGCAGAGCGAGACCAGATGCGCGAGGGCTGGCGTGGCGCGTAAACGCCAGAATGCGAACTTATCGATCTTTACCCCGCTTAACGGCAGGTGACAGGATAAAAACGATGACGCTAACGCTTCATCAACGTCATCCAGCCAGATACGGTGGCCCTCTGCGCTTAGCTGCTGCATATGCCGGAACGCGCGCGCGCGAAGCGCCGCAGACAGCGATAAAAATGATGCTGGCTCGACAATCTCAATGTTGAGCGGCCGGCAGGCCACCCGAAGCAGCCGCCGGAATATTTCCGGCACTGTTAATACGGTTATCGGCAGATTGATAAAAAGATTGTCACCGGTGCGTGCCTTTTTTAACGTGGCGAGTTGCGCTTCAAGTAGCATAAGTGACTGAACAGCCGATTGATCGTGAAAATAGCACTCACTTTGCAGATGCGGCGACAAAACGCTGAGCACTTCAACGCCGACGGTGCGGGATGAGGCGAGGGCGACGATAGGTTCAAGCTTAATACCGGTAATGCCTGGCAAGGTGTACTGCGCGCGTGAGGGGGAAGGCGTCAGGTTTTGTGCTGTCACTCCGTTGTCCTGTCATTGACCAGCCTCCGGGCGGCCGGGATACCGCACACGAGTGTGACGGTGAGCAGAACAGGAAAACAGCAGGCGTTACTTAAATGCGGCTAAGCCTTTTCGCACTGACGCATTCTGCTCGGGAAACAGGCGCTAACGGAGAAAAAACAGCCGTATTTACAACCGACTAGTCCTTATAGACCGAGAAGGCGGAAAAGGCATTGACTCACCGGTCATTGACCGTATAATTCCACGCGTTTCACCACCGCGAAGTTTACGCTTCTCCGTGCGCCCTTAGCTCAGTTGGATAGAGCAACGGCCTTCTAAGCCGTAGGTCGTAGGTTCGAATCCTACAGGGCGTACCATTCACACCCCGTTCGTCATCATCCCTGTGTCTCCGTCTCGCATTAATCATCCTTATTTTCCCTGTTGCCCAATGTCATTACCGCCTAATAAATAGGTTGCTAATAAAATGTATTAAGCCCGGCCTTAAGGTTTTCTTAATCTTTAATTAATCTTCATTTTTAAAATGGATATTTATCACCTTTAATTGCGCGAAACAGATATTTTACACTTTTACGCCTAAACTTGATTGATAGTAATTATCATTAGCATTTTTGTATGCTTTAATCCTTACCCGCAACGCCATTCGCTATTAATGACTTTGATCTATTAAGGATATCTGTATGAATTCTCGCGTTTTGTCATGCTTCTCGCTTGCTCTATTGTCTTCATCAATTTTCCTTTCAACACAGACACTTGCTGCTGATAGTAACGACGGTATCGTGGTTTATAACGCCCAGCATGAAAATCTGGTGAAGTCGTGGGTCGATGGTTTTACAAAAGAAACCGGAATTAAAGTCACATTGCGTAATGGCGATGATAGCGAGCTGGGTAATCAGCTGGTTCAGGAAGGAAGTGCGTCTCCCGCGGATGTATTTCTGACGGAAAACTCTCCGTCTATGGTACTGGTTGATAATGCAAAACTCTTTGCGCCGTTAGATGCTGCGACATTAAATCAGGTCCCTGCGCAGTTTCGCCCGGCACATGGCCGCTGGACAGGAATAGCCGCGCGCAGCACCGTATTTGTGTATAACCCATCCAGACTGAGCGAGCAGCAGCTGCCGACATCACTGATGGATCTGGCGAAACCGGAATGGAAAGGTCGCTGGGCGGCTTCCCCGTCGGGTGCGGATTTCCAGGCGATTGTCAGTGCGATGCTGGCGCTGAAGGGTGAGCAGGCGACGCTTGAGTGGCTCAAAGCCATGAAGACCAACTTTGTCGCCTATAAAGGCAACAGCACGGTGATGAAAGCCGTCAATGCGGGCCAAATCGATGGCGGGGTGATTTATCACTACTACCGCTTTGTTGACCAGTCTAAAACCGGCGAGAACAGCAAAAACACCCAGCTCCACTACTTTAAGCATCAGGATCCTGGCGCATTCGTCAGCATCTCCGGCGGCGGCGTGCTGGCCTCCAGCAAGCATAAAGAGCAGGCTCAGGCGTTCATTAAGTGGATCACCGGTAAAGAGGGGCAGGAGCTACTGCGGACCAACAACGCGTTTGAATATGCGGTGGGCGTGAATGCAGCCTCTAACCCGAAGCTGGTTCCGCTGAAAGATCTTGATGCGCCAAAGGTTGAACCCTCAACGCTCAACGGTAAAAAAGTCATCGATCTGATGACGCAGGCTGGTCTGCTGTGATTAAAGAATAAAGTGAACACCTTATGTCTGGCTTGAGTCTCGACCTTGGTAAAAATACGCACCGACAGCCTGCCCGCAGGCGTCCTGCGTTGCCGATGGTAGCGTTAGCGGTTCTGTTCTCACTGCTGGCGCTACTGCCTTTGGGCTTTATCGTTGCCATTGGCATCGAAACGGGCTGGGAAACCATTCGGGTTCTGGTGTTTCGCCCGCGCGTTGCTGAGCTGCTCAGCAACACGCTGTGGCTGACGGCACTCTCGGTCCCTCTGTGCATTATGGTGGGGGTGGCGATGGCCTGGCTGACAGAGCGCACGTCGCTGGCGGGCCGGGGCATATGGTCTGCGCTGGCGGTCGCACCGCTGGCTATTCCCGCCTTTGTGCAAAGCTACGCCTGGATTAGCGTGGTACCGTCGATGCACGGTCTTTCCGCTGGCGTGTTTCTCTCGGTTTTAGCCTATTACCCGTTTATCTACATGCCCGTTGCGGCCGTTTTACGCCGTCTCGACCCTACGCTTGAAGATGTGGCCGCCTCGCTCGGCACGCCGCCGTGGCAGGTCTTTTTCCGCGTGGTGCTGCCGCAGCTCAAGCTGGCTATTTGCGGTGGCGCGCTGCTGGTGGCGCTGCACCTGCTGGCGGAGTATGGCCTGTACGTCATGATCCGCTTTGATACGTTCACCACCGCAATTTACGATCAGTTCCAGTCAACCTTCAGCGGCCCGGCGGCCAACATGCTGGCCGGCGTGCTGGCGCTGTGCTGTCTGGTAGTTTTGGTGCTTGAAGGGGCGACCCGTGGCAAGGCGCGGTATGCACGCATTGGCTCCGGGGCCGCGCGTGAACAAAAGCGCTGGCCGCTCAGGCCTGCTGCGGCCGCGCTGGGGCAGCTGCTGTTTGTCACGCTGGTTGTCCTGGCGCTGGGTGTACCGCTGACAGTGCTATGCCGGTGGATATGGCTCGGCGGCGTGCAAAACTGGCTGAGCCCCGAGCTCTGGCAGGCATTTCGTCAGACGCTGATGCTCGGCGCGGGCGGCGCGCTCCTGACAACCCTGTGCGTCATTCCCATCGCCTGGCTTGGTATACGCTATCCCCATCGCATTTTCCGGCTGCTGGAAGGGTGCATTTACATTACCAGCTCTCTGCCGGGTATCGTGACGGCGCTTGCGCTGGTGACGGTAACCATTCACTACGCTCGCCCGATCTATCAAACCGAAGTGACGCTGTTCCTCGCCTACCTGCTGATGTTTATGCCCCGCGCGCTGATCAACCTGCGCGCGGGTATGGCGCAGGCGCCGGTGGAGCTGGAAAACGTGGCGCGCAGCCTCGGCAGTTCGCCTGCACAAGCGCTGTGGCGCGTAACGATGCGTCTGGCGGCACCCGGTGCGGCGGCCGGTGCCGCCCTGGTATTTCTGGGCGTCAGCAATGAGCTGACCGCCACGCTGCTGCTCTCGCCGCTCGGCACGCGCACGCTCTCAACCGGTTTCTGGGCGCTCACCAGCGAGATCGATTACGTCGCCGCTGCCCCTTACGCCATGCTGATGATCCTTATCTCGCTGCCGCTCACCGGTATTCTTTATGTGCAGTCTAAAAAAATTGCAGGGCTCTGACATGCTTGAATTAACGTCCATTTCTAAATCCTTTGCCGACGCGCGGGTGCTCGACAGTATTAACCTGAGCGTTGCGCCGGGCAGCCGGACGGCCATTGTCGGGCCGTCAGGATCGGGAAAAACGACGCTGTTGCGTATTCTTGCGGGTTTCGAAACGCCGGACGCCGGGCGGATAATGATGCAGGGCCGAACGCTGTTTGATGAAGCCCACTTTATTCCTGCCCATCAGCGCGGCATCGGCTTCGTGCCGCAGGAGGGGGCGCTGTTTCCGCATCTCAACGTGGCGGATAACATTGCCTGGGGGCTGGACGGCACCCGTCAGGAGAAGCGCCGCCGCGTTGAGGCGCTTATGGAGATGGTCGCGCTGGACAGGCAGCTGGCAACCCACTGGCCGCATGAGATTTCCGGCGGGCAGCAGCAGCGCGTGGCGCTTGCCCGCGCGCTGGCGCAGCGTCCTTCCCTGATGCTGCTGGATGAACCCTTCTCAGCGCTGGACACCGGGCTTCGCGCCATGACGCGCAGGGCGACGGCCGATCTTCTTGCCGAAGCAGGCGTGGCCTCTATTCTGGTGACCCACGACCAGCATGAAGCACTCTCCTTTGCCACCCAGGTTGCGGTGATGCGCGGGGGGCGTTTTACCCAGGTAGGAACGCCGTTTGAGGTGTATACCCGCCCCGTGGACGAAGAGACCGCCCTGTTTCTGGGCGATGCGCTGGTTCTCCCCGCAGAGCTGAACGCCGGGCGTGCGGTTTGCGCGTTGGGTGACATCGAGACGGACAATCAGCACGCGACGGGGGCCGGGCGATTGATGCTGCGACCCGAGCAGCTTCACGTTACCGCATGCGCGCCGCACGAGAGCGAGGTAGCAATTCTCGATGTCGATTTCACCGGACACCTGTCGACGCTGACCCTCGCATTGGGTAATGAATCCGAGCCGCTGGTTCTGAAAACGGTCAGCCAGCCGGGGTGGCGCCCCGGTGCGTCAGTGCGTATTGATATCATCGGGACAGCCCGTGTTTTCTGAGGGATTAGGGGCGGAAAGATTATTAATGCTCGTTAGTTTTTTTCGACAACAGTTTGTTATAGAAGAATTTTCCCGAGCGTGTGGAATTTCCGCTGATTCTCTACCATGCTGATTAAACCTTACGCTTTATGCTGAGGTTTTGGTGTGGTTGCTTATTAATCTCAAGGAAAAAGTTATGAAAAAAACGACTGCTATTTTGTTGGGAACCGCATTTCTGTTTACGACTAATGCATTTGCAGCAGAACTTCTGACCAAGAATGATTTCGAGAAAGTTGAATCTCAGTATCAAAAGATCGGTACCGTTAATACCTCCGGTGAAGTGTCGGTTGACGATGCGAAGAAAGAGTTAATCGAGAAAGCGGATAAAGAGGGCGCCGACGTGCTGGTGCTGACGTCCGGAAATACGAACAACAAGATCCACGGTACTGCCGATATCTACAAGAAAAAATAATGTTCCTGCGGCCACCCCGTTTACCGGGGTGGTTGTCCCTTCGTCTTAGTTCACTTCACTTTTTTTGCTGAGCGCCATTCTGACGAGTTCGTTAATTTGTACGGGCCGACAGAGATAGTAACCTTGCAAAAAATCGCTTTTTTTGCCGCGTAAATAGTCTGCCTGTAGCGCCGTTTCAACACCTTCCGCAATAATCCTCAGATCCATCGTTTTGGCAAGCTCGATAAGCGTGTCCACGAGACGGGTATCGCCATTTTCACCAATCTGGCTGACGAACAGTTTGTCTATCTTGATGAATTCCGGATCCAGCGCGTGGATGTAAGCCAGGTTGGAATACCCGGTGCCGAAGTCATCCAGCGCAACGGAAATACGGGACTTTCGCAGTGCAGCAAACCACTCGCTTAGCTGAGGGGTGACGTGCAGCGGGTGCCTTTCCGTAATTTCGACGACCACCTGAACGTGATGTGAGGCGAAGGTTTGCAACAGCTCGAGCGTATCCGATTCAAAACGGGGATCGAGACAGTTGTGCGGGCTCAGGTTAAGGCTGATGTACAGCCCGTCGGGGAAGAGGTGGATCCGATGCTGCAGATCGGCGATAACCTGCTGGATCAGCCGATGGGTCAACGGGGCGATAAGGTTGTGCTTCTCTGCCAGCGGGATAAACATGTCCGGGGCGACGCTGCCGTAAAGCGGATGCGTCCATCTGGCGAGCACTTCAATACCCGCCATTGCGCCCGTCTGGCTGTCGTAAAAGGGTTGATATACCGGCCCGATCTGGCGCTGAGCAATGGCTTCGCGCAACGTTCTTTCCGGGGCGTGGGTAAAAAAGCGGGCCAGCAGAGCGCCGACGCCGGAGAGCAGTCCAGGGTTATGTATCATTGAGGTCATCATTGCGCGTCTCTGGCGAGCGGTCGTCCATCAGGACAACCGCCCGGTATCATCAGAATTTAATCCAGTCGCCCTGGTCGTTGGCGGAGGGGCGTGGAAGCGGGGTCACGCTGGCGGCAATCCCACCGTTTCCCCGACGGTGTTCCGCACGTGCGGTTTGCTCTCTGGAGACGCGGAAGATCGACACCACTTTCTCAAGCTGCACGGCCTGATCCTCCAGCGAGCTTGCCGCAGCAGAAGACTCTTCCACCAGCGCGGCGTTTTGCTGCGTAGTGGTATCCATCTCCGCCATGGCCTGTGCAATCTGTGAAATGCCGCGGCTCTGCTCGTCGGTGGCCGAGGCGATTTCGTTCATGATGTCGCGAACCTGCGCAACGGACGTTTCGATTTTGGTCATGGCATCGCCCGCGCTTTCCACCAGGCTGAAGCCGGTGTCCACATGCACGACGGACTCGTTGATCAGGTTTTCAATCTCTTTTGCGGATTGGGCGCTGCGCTGGGCAAGCGTACGCACTTCGGCTGCGACCACGGCAAACCCTTTTCCCTGATCGCCGGCGCGGGCGGCTTCAACGGCGGCATTGAGCGCGAGAATATTGGTCTGGAAAGCGATGCTGTTAATCACGGTGGTGATCTCAGAAATACGGTGCGAACTGCTGCGCACGTTCTTCATGGTATCAATCACCTTGAGTGAAATCTGGCTCCCTTCGCTGGCGTTATGCGAGGCTTCTTCTGCCAGCAGACGCGCATGGTTGGCATTTTCCGCATTCAGCGCGACGGTTGAGGTCAGCTCTTCCATACTGGCCGCGGTTTCGACTACCGCAGCAGACTGCTGCTCTGTTCGGGCTGAGAGATCCATATTCCCGGCCGCAATTTCCGACGACGAGCGCGCAACGCTATCGACACCGTCACGCACGTCGTTGATGATGTTTTTTAGATTAGCGTTCATGGTAGCCACGGCCTGCATGAGCAGGCCCGGTTCATCACGACGGGTGCTGGTCAGGGTGCTGGTGAGGTCGCCTGTGGCGATCTGCTCTGCCACGCGCAGGGTTTCACCCAGCGGCCGGGTAATAGACAGCGTGATGCCCATCGCCAGGAGGATGCCGAGCGCGATGCCAATGGCGGCAACAATACCCATCTGCACCTGAACGCTATCGACGGTATCCGCGACCATTTCCTGCTGCATGTCAAACAGCGTCTGGATCGCCTGGGTCAGCGTCAGGGCTTTTCCTGATAAGGTGTCGGAAAGGATGGCCTGCTGATTCCAGACGTTTTTATACTCCAGTAGCTCTGCTCCGACGCTGTGCATGTCTTCGAGGCCAGACTGAAGCCAGACCTTTTGTTCCTCAGATGCCACAGGAAGCAGCTGTTCGGTGTCAGATTTCGCGGTCTCAAGACGCGTGCGGATCCCTTGCAGCAAAGCATCCGTTGGGTGTTGTTTATAAAGAGTAACCTGCGAATCGATGTCGCTCATGATGAACGCAATCTGTGCCGCCACGAGCGCATGCTGAGGGTCCAGGTTACCCTTTCGACTGAGCTGAGAGGCGAGCTCGGAGTTATCGCACAACCCCTGAGTGCTGATTTTTTGTTCACTGATTTTCTTTTCCGCAAGGGATTTAGTGAATGGCACCAGGGTTGCGACGTAGCTGTCCACCGCCGTCGCGGTATCATCCAGCGCTTTTTTCCCCTCCGGAGACCATGATAATGCTTCCATGCTGGCGACAATGCTCTGCATTTTCTGAGTCGCGGCGTTAGTCTGGTCAAGATACTTCTGGTCCAGCGTATACTGGAAGTTTGTCCGTCCTAAGCGCACCTGTGACAGGGCGTTAAACAGATCGGTGGTATGGCTGTTCTTTTGGACCTTGTCCTGAATGCTGCTAATACCCAGCAAACCCGAAACCAGAATTACGATAGTCACGAGCAGCACGAGGGAAAATCCAAGGAATAACTTCTTGCTGACTTTTAAATTGGCGAAGCGATTGATTATGCTCATATACATTTCCAGTGTCGGTCCAGACCGAGCAACAGTGCTAGTAAATCATTAACGGAATAATAAAATGCGGAAGAGAGTTGATAAAAAAAAGCCCCTCACACCTAAGCGCTCAGGGCAAAAAACCTGGGTTGACATCACTCACTCAGGCTATCTGTCTTCTCCTCTTTTTTAACGGAATGAGCCGGGAGTTCGCTCATTCTGTAATAAACGGGGATTACATCCGGATAATTGATGATGTAACCACGCCCTTTAATATTGCGAATAAAGTCGTCGGGCAGATCTAATAATTTCAGCTTATTATTAAGATTGTGCAGAACCTGCCATAACCGCTGCGTAGACGGGCTTAGGTTGTGCGCCTCCCAGACTTTATCAAATAGCTCTTCTTTCGAGACTGGCTTGGCTCTGCCATTCATCAGTAAATAAAGAAATAGCCTGAGCATCGTTTCATTGAAATAAATAGATGCGAAAGCAATACTTTTCTCGGTATGGCTACCTGTGAGTCGGTATAGCCTGCGATTAGAAATATCGAAATGAATTTCTTCACCGATCATAAATCCATATAGACGATAGCCCATAGTGTCTGCCCATATTGAATTGAAACTGACCTGCAGCCCTACAGATAAATCCAGAGGTAATCCATACCTTTTGTGTGGTGGATTATATGGCTGCTATGAATGCTTTCCAATACACACCCCTGTGCGCTATAAGAAACCGTTCGCGTAGTCCTCTTTCATAGAGTAATTGTCGATTTAACCTGTATTTTCAGTGTTAAAATCTACCCTATGGCAATTTGTATTATTGTTTGTTCTGGTTTTCGATCTTCAGGTGACAGCTCAACATTAATGAGTGAATTTTTCGTCAGAATTAGACGATCTCTCTGTCTGAGCGTCCGGGCGAAGCGACTTGCCTGGCACACTCATGCTTATGCCGAACAGATTAGGATTTTTCAGTTACGCAGAGGAGTGAAGTTATATGATTTATACTGATCAAAGAGGAGAGCGGGATGGCGCTTAAGGGCAAATTTTGTCGAGTAGATGGGGCAATTTACTGATACTTATCTTTAAAAATCTGAATCAGAACGTGTATACGGCTGCGGGAAAATAACAATCATGAATGAATATACACCCTGTATCTTATTGGCAGATCCCCGATGAAGCCCGTCTTTCTGATCAACGATGCCGTGCTGTTTGAGCCAGACAAGAGGCAGCTTTGCCCGCTTGCGGGTTATCCCGAGCGTGCAGTGATCCTGCACGGGCCGGTAAGTGAGTGCCTGCTTCAACTGCTCGAACACAACGGCGAAGTCATCGCTCAGCGCTCTCTGTTTGCCGCGGTCTGGGAAAAACAGGGGGCGATTGTGACGACCAATGCCCTGTACCAGACCATCGCCTCCATGCGTAAGGCGCTAAAGGCTGCGGGTCTGGAAGATAATATTGTCCAGACGGTGCCAAAGGAGGGGTTTAAGTCGGTCGCGAGGATTCAGGTGGGCGAGCTCGACGCTTTTATGGCCGTCGCTGCGCCAGCCGAGCTGCCGCCCCGGCATAATATTAGCCTGAGATTGAAAATGGCTTATGCCGCGGCAGGGGCGTTATTTATCGCATCCTGTTCTGTGCTTTATCTACAGCTAAACGAACGGCAAGCCGGATTTGAGAGTTTTCAGCCCGTGGGTAATATAAACGGGTGCAACGTCTACTCCTCCTGGCACGATAAAAGTAAAAGCGAGCAAATTTTTACAGCGCTCGCAAAACGCTATCCCGTTAAATGCAGCACGGGCGCTGAGGTATATATGACGCTTAATCGCTTTCAGATTGGCACATCGCTGATGGTATGCGACAGGCGGCCCGATATTAAGGGTGCACAATGTGACTCCATTTTGTTCAGGGAGCAATATCATGAGAATGAATAATCCGGTTGCCCGCTGGATAATCATCCTGTTAGCGATTATCACACCGTTATGCCTGGCCTGGTACGTTCATTCTCAGCGGGATAATATTTCCTGTGAGAGCCATTTAATCATTGTTGACGATCGCTCCGTGGTGGATTTGCTGATTGCGTTCAGATTGCGCAGCGGTTCAGGTACGTATGATTCCACCGGCGAATATAGCCAGAGCGGAAAACCAACGATAGCCATTAGCAATAAAATCACGTTTAATTACTGGCGCGAAGAGGGCAACGTTATTATGGTGTCCAGCGATACCAACGAGCTGCCAAAAAAAGACGAACCCTTCCGCCGCTTTATTCCCGACTTTTTCCATCAGCGCGATCGCGGTATTCGCGTAGAGATTGTTCGCGTGAATGCCGCAAGCTACCTGTTTAGCTTTGGGAATTCCCCGGCGCTGTATTGCACCAAAAGCTGAGTGCCTTTCCCTCTCAGCACATCCTCTGTCGATTTAAGGCGTTACGCATATTTACACTTGATCATACAAAGATAATGAGTATAGTTCTCATTCTCTTTAGTGTTTGCGGGCGCCGACGGACATTTCCCGCATTAACAGTGAGCAGATCTCACACGGAACACTGAGTATATCGGTGGATCCTGCTCAGGCCTTACGGCCTCCAACGACATCATAATCGCAGCCGCATGCGACGCAGATCCCCGCCTGATTATCTTTGCACGGTAAAGGATATTCCTGATGACCAAAAAACTGTCCGCGCTGGCGCTGCTCGTCGCTGCCTCTCTTTCAGGCTGCGCTGCTCAGCACGCGGCAACACCGGCGGCCGAAGCGTCGAAAACCGTAGAGGCTCCGGCTGAGACGGGCGTGATCAAGCGTGAGCTGGCCGATGGCCTGTACGAAATGGTGCTTAACCAAAAAGGTGACGCGCTGTTCGTTGCCAGCTCTGAGGGCTTCAAGGACGTGCAGGGTGGGGTGATCTATAAGCTCGACCCCGCCACGCTCAAAACCATTGGCCGTAGCCATACCGATCTCAAAAACTTTGCGATGACAATCTCCCCGGACGGGCAGACGATCTATGTCACGAACTCGCTGGACGGCGGCATTAGCGCCATCAGCACCGCGGACGGCAAAATTAAAAAGCGTCTGATGTTTACCGAACGCAACAAGGAAGGCTTCCCGTTCGGCGCGCGTGAAATTCTGCTGCATGACGGCTCGCTGTACGTTGGCGGGGTGGGCGATCCGGGCGTGATTTGGGTGGTTGATGCAGAGACGCTGAAGCTGAAAAAGACTATCAAGAATGCCGGGCAGTGGGTTACCGGGCTGCTGTGGTCAGAACAAACCGACCGGATTTATGCCGCCAACGGCGGCGGTGAGATCCTGGCGATCAACCCGCACAGCAATAAAATCGAAAAACGCTGGAAACCGCTGGGCGGCAAGCCTGCGCTGCTGCTTAACCTGGCAGAAGACAGGGCAACAGGGCGTCTGTTCGTCACCGATAACTCCAAAGCCAAAACTACCCTGGTGCTGAATATTCACACCGGTGAGGTGCTCAAACAGCTCGACGTCGGTGATTCGCTGGCGGTGAAATTCAACGCCAAACGCAACGAGCTCTACATCACCCAGCGCGAAAGCGGAAAGCTGCTGAGCCTGGACGCCACGACCTATGCCGTGAAGCAATCCTGGGATCTGCCGCCTAATCCAAACAGCCTGCTGCTGTCGGCGGATGGCCAAACGCTCTACGTCACCGTTAAACAGGCTTTCAATAAAGACCACTCCACTAACGGGCCGGACAGCGTTGTCCGCATTGCACTTAACTAAATTATAAGGCCCGGCGACGGGCCATTTTTGCGCGCACTTTAAAGAGTTACTTATGAACAACACCACAATGCATAAAACGCTGCTGGCGCTCGCCGTTGGCGCGGTTACACACTCCGCCTGTGCGGCGGCCCCTCAAAAAGAGGACACCCTTGTTGTCCAGTCAACGCCCGCCAGCGATTTCAAACCCGGCGGTGACCAGCTCGTTCCGGCCTTCCTCGACGGGCAGGTGGCAAACGGCGGACGCATGGGGATGCTCGGCCAGCAGAACGCGATGGACGTACCGTTCAATATCATCAGCTACACCTCGAAGCTGGTGGAAGATCAGCAGGCGAAAACCATTGCCGACGTTGTCGCTAACGACGCGGGCGTGCAGTACGTTCAGGGTTACGGCAACAGCGCGGAAAGCTTCCGCATCCGTGGCCTGAAGTTTGACGGCGACGACATGACCTTTGGCGGCCTGTCCGGCGTGCTGCCGCGTCAGGTGGTGGACGCGCAGATGGTTGACCGCATTGAGATCTTCAAAGGGGCAAACGCCCTGATGAACGGCGCGGCAAGCTCCGGCGTGGGCGGGATGATCAACCTTGAGCCAAAGCATGCGGGTGAAACGCCGCAGGCGAAAGTGGGGGTGGATTACACCTCCGATTCACAGATTGGCACCACCCTGGATGCGGGCCGCCGCTTTGGCGACAGCGACCAGTTTGGCGCGCGCGTAAACCTGGTCCACCGTGAAGGGGAAACGGCCATCGCCAACGATCGTCGCCGCACCACGCTGCTCTCTACCGGGCTGGATTACAAAGGCGACAACTTCCGCACCTCGCTCGACGTGGGCTACCAGAAGAAAACCTTCCACGGCAGCGAAACCGGGGTCAATATCTCCGCCGTCGATTTCATCCCGACGCCGCCAAAAAACGATCGCAACTATTCCCAGAAGTGGGCGTACAGCAATATCGAAAATGAGTTCGGCATGTGGCGCAGCGAATACGACATTACCGACAGCTGGACGGCCTACACCGGCCTTGGCGCTCAGCACGCCCATGAAGAAGGGTTATACAGCGGAGCTAAGCTGTGGAACAAAGACGGCACGTCGACGGCAACGCGCCTGGACACCAACCGCATCAGCGACTCCGTCAGCGGAATGGCGGGTATTCGCGGCAGCTTTGATACCGGCTTCGTGTCGCACAAGGTGAGCGTCGGCTACTCGGCGATGACCAAAAACGAAAAAATAGCGTGGAAAATGTCGGCGGCGGCGGATAACCCGTATACCAACATCTATCACAACACCGGCGTCAACGCGCCGGACAGCACTAACTTCAACGGCTCCGGCGGGAATTACAGCGACCCGCTGACCAGCGGACGCACCCGCACGCAGGGCTGGCTGCTGAGCGATACCCTGGGCGTGCTGGACGACACCCTGCTGTTCACCGCCGGCGCGCGTCATCAGAAGGTGGTGATCCGCGGCTACAACAAAATCACCGGTGCGGAAAATGAATCTGACAGCTTCGACGGCAGCCGCTGGATGCCAACCTACGGCGTGGTTTACAAAGTACTGGATGAAGTTTCACTCTACGCCAACCACACCGAAGCGCTGCAGCCGGGTCAAACCGCACCTAATACCGCCACCAACTACGGTCAAAGCACCGGTATCGTTCACTCTAAGCAGAACGAAGTGGGCGTGAAGGTGGACGCTGGCCGCGTGGGCGGCTCGCTGGCGCTGTTCGAAATCAAAATGCCGTCGGCTATTCTGGACAGCGTGACCAAACACTACGGTCTGGATGCCGAGCAGCGTAACCGCGGCGTGGAGCTGAACGTCTTCGGCGAGCCGATGCTGGGCATGCGTCTGAACGCCAGCGCCACCTGGCTGCAGGCGGAGATGACCAAAACCAACAGCGGCCTGAACCAGGGTAACGATGCGATCGGTATCCCGAATTTTTACGCCGTGCTGGGCGCGGAGTATGACATCAAGCCGATTGATGGCCTGACGGCCACCGCCCGCGTGAACCACTCCGGCACCCAGTATGCCGACCTCGCGAACACCAAAAAGCTGGACAGCTACACCACGCTGGATCTGGGGATGCGTTATCGCTTCGCGGTGAACCACAATGAAAACCAGATGACCGTTCGTGCGGGCATCGACAACGTAACGAATGAAAACTACTGGGCCAGCGTAGATGACTCCGGCACCTACCTGTCTCAGGGCGAACCGCGCACCTTTAAGGTTTCGGTTGGCTACGAGTTCTAAGCGTTCCACCCTCGTTATCCGGGGCAGGGATGCCCCAATCCCTTGCTACCACCAGCATGAAGTGTTAAAACGTGCCCCTTCTAAAAAAGAGACAGGGGTAGGACGTGAAAGACGCGTCATCCGCTTCAGCCAACGGTAGCGCTGAAGCCTCGTCGGATCAGAATCCGACGCTGCAACGTGGTTTGCAAAATCGACATATTCAGCTTATTGCCCTTGGCGGCGCAATTGGTACCGGGCTGTTCCTCGGCATCGGCCCCGCCATTCAGATGGCTGGCCCGGCGGTACTGCTGGGTTACGGCATCGCCGGGGTTATTGCCTTCCTGATCATGCGCCAGCTCGGCGAGATGGTCGTTGAAGAGCCGGTTTCAGGCTCCTTCGCGCACTTTGCCTATAAGTACTGGGGCCCGTTTGCCGGCTTCCTCTCCGGCTGGAACTACTGGGTGATGTTCGTGCTGGTGGGGATGGCGGAGCTGACTGCCGCAGGCATCTACATGCAGTACTGGCTGCCGGACGTCCCGACGTGGATCTGGGCGGCGGCCTTCTTCATCATTATCAACGCCGTTAACCTCGTCAACGTGCGCCTGTATGGCGAAACCGAGTTCTGGTTTGCGCTGATCAAGGTGCTGGCGATTATCGGCATGATCGGCTTTGGCCTGTGGCTGCTGTTCTCCGGCCACGGCGGCGAACGCGCGACTATCGACAACCTGTGGAAGCACGGTGGTTTTCTGGCGACCGGCTGGAAGGGGCTCATTCTGTCGCTAGCGGTGATTATGTTCTCCTTCGGCGGGCTGGAGCTGATCGGGATTACCGCCGCGGAAGCGCGCGATCCGCACAAGAGCATCCCGAAAGCGGTCAACCAGGTGGTGTACCGTATTCTGCTGTTTTACATCGGCTCGCTGGTGGTGCTGCTCGCGCTCTATCCCTGGGTGGAAGTGAAGTCCGACAGCAGCCCGTTCGTGATGATTTTCCACGATATGAACAGCAACCTGGTGGCATCGGCGCTGAACTTCGTCATCCTCGTGGCGTCTTTGTCCGTCTATAACAGCGGCGTTTACTCCAATAGCCGCATGCTGTTTGGCCTCTCCGTGCAGGGCAACGCGCCGAAGTTCCTGACCCGCGTCAGCCGTCGCGGCGTACCGGTCAACTCGCTGTTCCTTTCCGGCGCGATTACCTCTCTGGTGGTGCTGATCAACTACCTGTTGCCGAAACAGGCCTTTGGCCTGCTGATGGCGCTGGTGGTCGCGACGCTGCTGCTGAACTGGATCATGATCTGCCTGGCGCACCTGCGCTTCCGCGCGGCGATGCGCCGCAAGGGACGTGAGACGCAGTTTAAAGCGCTGCTCTACCCGGCGGGGAACTACATCTGCATTGCATTCCTGGGGCTGATTCTGGTGCTGATGTGCACCATGGATGAGATGTGCCTGTCAGCGATGCTGCTGCCGGTGTGGGTGGTGTTCCTGTTTGTGGCGTTCAAGCTCTCGCGAAGGTAAAAGAAAACGGCAACCTGGTTGCCGTTTTTAGTGTTTGCACCCTCTCCCCGTGGGAGAGGGCCGGGGTGAGGGCACCAGACCGCACCCGCCTTTACGCCCGGTGGCGCTTCGCTTACCAGGCCTACACAACACCACTCCACCTTTATCGTGACCTCCCTCCCAATTCCGTTTTGATCCACAGGATCTTTATTTTGTAATCGATTACTTTTTATTTGAACGGTTTTGTAATCGATTACTTTTTCTGGGTGAGGCTCATCATGGTGTCAACAACTGAAAGTAGTGGAAAGGCGATAGCACAGCACCGGATGCTGGTTCCGCGTCTGTCGCTGATGATGTTTCTGCAGTTTTTTATCTGGGGTAGCTGGTCGGTCACGCTCGGCCTGGTGATGACCCAGCACAACATGTCTTTGCTGATTGGCGATGCGTTTTCCGCAGGGCCAATCGCGTCTATTCTCTCGCCGTTCGTGCTCGGGATGCTGGTGGACCGCTTTTTCGCCTCGCAGAAGGTAATGGCGGTGATGCACCTCGCGGGCGCGGCGATCCTCTGGTTCGTACCGGGGGCGCTCGTTGCTGAAAACGGCGCATTGCTGATCGGCCTGCTGTTTGGCTACACGCTCTGCTACATGCCGACGCTGGCGCTGACCAACAACATCGCGTTTCACAGCCTGGCGAACGTCGATAAGACCTTTCCGGTGGTGCGCGTGTTTGGCACCATCGGCTGGATCGTTGCGGGCATTTTCATCGGCGTGACCGGCGTGGCGTCCAGCGTGACCATCTTCCAGGTGGCGGCGGCCAGCTCCGTGCTGCTGGCGCTCTACAGCCTGACGCTGCCGCACACGCCTGCCCCGGCCAAAGGGCTGCCGGTTAAGGTGCGCGACCTCTTCTGCGCGGATGCCTTTGCGCTGCTTAAAACCCGCCACTTCTTCGTTTTCTCCGTCTGCGCGATGCTGATCTCCGTTCCGCTCGGTACCTACTACGCTTATACCGCCTCGTATCTGGCGGATGCCGGCATTGCCGACGTCAGCACCGCCATGTCCTTCGGGCAGATGTCCGAGATCTTCTTCATGCTGGTCATTCCGCTGCTGTTCCGCCGCCTGGGTGTGAAATACATGCTGCTGATCGGCATGCTGGCGTGGTTTGTGCGTTACGCCATGTTCGCGCTGGGCGTAAGCGAGGAGGGGCGCTTCCTGCTCTATATCGGCATCCTGCTGCACGGCGTGTGCTATGACTTCTTCTTTGTGGTGGGCTTTATCTATACCGACCGCGTGGCGGGCGAAAAGGTGAAGGGCCAGGCGC
>Ga0268255_10000493_pt1 | contig 27122 bp, 14 predicted proteins | sample AgamicOrMarz_FD_200256 | JGI IMG/M metagenome (GOLD analysis project Ga0268255, IMG submission 200256) | Agave microbial communities from Guanajuato, Mexico - Or.Ma.rz (v2) (version 3) | ecosystem: Host-associated > Plants > Phyllosphere > Phylloplane/Leaf | place: Guanajuato, Mexico...
ATGCTTTGACCGTGAAGGCTAAAGCCCTTTGCTACTGCTTTCAGGTATGAACTTCTAAATGTTGCAGTTGATGCCCTGATCCCGGGAATAAGAGAACTTTATCTTCCAGGTATTCACTCATCCCCTCTCAGTGGCAAGAGTGAGTAGATAGCAGAAGTTCTTTCATTCCTCATTCCTGGGATATTAGTGAAGTTTGCCCATTAGGGGTCTTTCTCACCTGTGCTATCAATAAGAAGGAGCCATTTCCCTGGGTAGGCTAAGCCAGAAAGAGAGAAAGAGAATGTTAAAAGGCTACGCACCTTGGTCCAGAGCGAGGATTGGGATAAGTTTTTCCCGTTATTCTTAGTCAAGTGATTTGCTCAGTAAACGAGTAGAAAAAGCCCTTCTTTCTTCTCTTCTGGAAGAAGGGAATATCCAAGTAGCGACCCCTCTTCATGGCAAAGAGGAACCAGCCACTTCCTTATATACATAATATACATAGGCTATGGATTGAGGAGGGGAGAACCGGCGCTACAAGCCCATTAGATTAGTTATCAAATGATCTTTCCCTATAACTCGAAATATCATTACTCAAAGCAGCCATTATCTTATATACGATACCAGAGCAGACTTTCTTTTGGCTTTGAAAAGAAGAATCTTTTTTTTTCTTGTTAACAGCTTCGAAAGAAGATATTGGAAAAGAGCCTGTGGATCCTACCTCACAATCTTTTGTTGAGAGAGAATCAAAACTGCTGGCTAATGTTCCGTACCATAGAAAGATTCTTCGAACAATATATACATAGGGAACAGTAGTAGCGCCGAATATGAAAGAGTCCACCCGTTTTAGTGATCGCTAGCTCTTTTCAGTTCAGAAAGGTGCTAATCTCAATAAAGGATAAGCCCCTTCGGTAGGGTGATGCTACTTCTAACTAAGGGTTGAGACGATTCAATAGGCTTGGGGCTCCCTCCCATGCGGGTATCCTTCCGTTTGTTGGCTCCTCAGCACGGCTCGGGGGGAATGAATTAGCTTAGTCCTATGCTTCCAAGCTACTGCAGATTTTCTGGTATGGATGAGCTTTGCGGAAATCCGCCAGAGCCTTTCCCTTCACTTCTTGAATCAAAATTCTCTCCAATTAAGAGAATAAGAGCTCCCATTTGGTCAATCGACCTGATAACATTGGTCTTTTCATTAAGAACTTGAGAGGGTCTGCTCTTGAGATTAACTTGATCTGATTGCTAATCTTCAGTAGCAACGCTTTTTGCAGCAAAGACCAAAGCGCAGCACAAAAGACTTTTTTTTTCAATTGGCTTTGAGTTGTTTTATTCCGCCTCTACTTAAGCCTATTAAGTAGTATAATGCATTCTCCTTTCCCTCTTTATTCTCTTGTGCTAAAAGTGCTTCCAGAGAATGTTCGCAGGCGGCGAGATCGCTATAGAGGATTCAAGGCCAATACCTACAAAACTAGAAAAAGGGGCTTCTTTTTTACATTACAGTCAGTTAAACGAAAGAATAAGAAGAAAAAGAAAATTACACCACTTAAACAGACCTCGGCAGAGGCTCATTTCCAGCCTTTCACTCCTGTGGGAATAGCAGTCAATCGATGACTGACTGTGAAATAAAGATTTCGTAAAGCGTCATCTATTCCGGGTTCCATTTCACTCTCTTTCGGCTCGAAGCCGATAGGAAGTTCAAGTAGAACCGGTCAGTTCCGAGAGACTTCGGGTATTCCCACCATTTCTTCTGATAGGTTACTCTTTTATTAATTAAAGCACTGTAAAGGAGTGGAACGAAAGCAGACAAGTGAAGACCCAAAGAGAAAGGCTTCTCTTCTAACTAAAGACTACCCGGAAGGAAGCCCAATCGATTCGAGTCGGTCAGTCGAACAAAGAAAGACTGACGTTCGCGATCAAGTTGTTCGCTTCTATAGCGGTTCTGACCATTAATAAAGGGCGGTTTGCGAAGGTGCTTGCTCTAACTCCCCTTTTTTTGAATTATTTTCGTACATCAGTATATCAGCAGATTAGATATGAGGAAGAGCTATGTAGCAAGATCTCCGATCGGGTGAACCCAAACTCTTTTTTCTGCCTCGAGTGAGCCTTGTATTATTGCTTTTTCTTTTAGATGAAAAGGCACACCCGGCCACCGTTACATAGGTTCTTCACTTCGGAAATGCGGAACTTCTTTCGTTATCACCGAATAACGCATTCAACCGCTTTTGGCACAGGGAAAGGAGAATAAGCCTCTCTAAGGGAAGAAGACCTAGCCCATCTTTCTTTCCTCCATGAGAAAAGACTGCTCAGTGAGACAATGTAGTCAAGTCAATAGCAGCCAGAGAAAAAGATTGATATATAATGACAGTTCGCCTTCTTGTGCCAACATCTCCATACTAAATAGATTTGGAAATACTGTCTTTTACATATCCATACGATTGAGTCCTTGGGTTTCCGAAATAGTGTAATGTAAAAAGAAGTCGAAACCAAGATCAGCAGTCAGTTAAAGAAAGACTTTTTTGAAAAACTGTTGAAGCTCAACAAAGAAAAGAGTACAGCGATATCTTCGCCACCACCTCAGAAAAGTCCAGCTCTGAGGCTGTTGCTGCTAAACAGGTTGATCCTGACCACTCCACATGCAACACCGCTCCTCGTGACTCAGTCATGATAACCCCCTCCCCTTTCGCCCCGGGTTGGGTCTGGTCTGGGATCGCTCCCATCTACCTCCTGAGACAATAATCCACCAATAGATTTTTTGTCGAGGTAAGGTAGAGGTTTCCCAGGCTGTGGTGCTACGAGATAGCGATTTCTCGTATAGAAGATCACGGCTGTATTTAGGAGTGATCAATCTCACAAACTCGAAATTGTATAAGAGAAGAAAGGATAGAAATAGAAGTGCGAGTGCTGACTCACTTTTACCAGGTTCTATACTCCTTAAGGGATCGATTAGGCTACTGACGCTATATGTTTAACACATCTAATTCGATCAATCTGGTTCGGGAAAGCGGTTCTCGACCGAAGACTGAAAGGAGAGGGAAATCCTTACTTAGCATCACGTGCTTGGTCAAGCTGCTCTTGACCGAGTCATCTATCCCACTGTCGAAAGGGGCTAGCTGTGCCTCAGACTGGCACAAGGGATTGATTTATGCGCTATAGCCGTTAAATGAAAGGGTTAGGCTTTCCTTGTCCAATAGGCGCAGGATAAGGCAGATAGAGATATCTCATTAAGAGAGGACGGGACTGATTCATAGATGCAGGAAGGAAAGGTTTAGGTAGCCCTAGCCGCGCACTTTCTGTCCCGGGTTTCCAGTGAGTGGCCTAAAGTAATTACCGGTCTTAGGTTGATGCGGAATAAGCTCTGAATGCCATTGTAGGAATGGACTAAAGGCTGTTCTTGCGCTACCGAAACGGATTTCTTTCGTTAATGACTTAAAGCTTGAAGGTGGCCAGTTAGTCCAAGAGATCGGGCATCGGCTGAAGGTGCAGATTACTTGAATTGAATCCATAGTATAAGATATACCCAATTCCTTTAAATCCGATTCGAAAGCAGCTGGGGAAAGAAGTGACATCTCTCAGGGCTTACGACGCTCGAATAAGCTTCCCTTGAATCAACTGCTATTGAAGAAGGTGCTATTTATATTGAATCAGCTGTGGCACTTTTTCACGTACTGATGGCAATCGTTCTCCATTGTTATCCAGTAAAAGCCTCATGATCTTGTGGCCCATTCATGTGGGGATCAAAATCTCCTTCCTTCGTGCATCTCTTCCATCACCTTGCTTGCCTCTTCGTTGTCCATACAATGGAGCAGTCTTTGGTTGAAGGATCTTTTGTAGATAATTCTGCCTGCTCTTCTTCCTCACTGATCTGCAAGCAATAGGCTGGTTCCTCTAACAACCTGATCTCTATTTCTCCTCCAGCTTTTCCGTAGAGTATGACAATGGCTGATGCCAGATTGGCGAGGGAATCCGCCTCTTCCTCTTATTCTTTTTCCTTTCTCGGCTGTTCTTGTTCTTGTAGGTCTTACTTTGGCTATTGACTCTGTTCTGTCTGTAGTAAGACATTATTTCGCTGCCTTCCCTGTCTGTGTATGAGGACTTCCCGGTCTGTAGATGGGCTTTCGGGAGCAGGTATAGTGTAAGGAAGCTACTGGGCTGTTGTGGAAGGGTAGGAGCCCAAAGTTCTTCTTCTTTTTATGGGTCAAAGCAGGAAAGACTCAAAGGTTCCAAGCTGACGTTGAAGTAGGAATTCCTATCTAAAGCATCTTTCCTCCCTGTGAGCGAGATTCCTCCTTGCTACTTCTTTCATACCAAAGGAAGGGATGCTTGGTATCATTCGAGTACCACTGTCCAATCGGGGAGTCAAGTCTGTCTGCCCGGTGGTCGGATGTGAAGGAGTAAGGAGCCCCTGTTAGTTTTGAGTGGGTGCCCCGTTGTCTATGGGTAAGGAACGGATTAGAAGTAAGACTATGTATAGCTCTGCATTCCTTGTTCTTTCTTGTCTGGTAGTTAAGGAGTTAATGCAAATAAGATAAGAAAGAGACTAAACTCCTGTGGACGTAGTTCAGAAGTAGCTCTACCGACATCCAGAGCTTCCACTACGTGCGAAATGTCCTGAATAAAAGCTAAAAGCAGGAGTCAATCTTTTATTCACTCCATGGTGAAAGAAGAATAGCAACTCTATACCAGTTCCGAGAAAAAAGAGTATTATATCTAGCTGACACCCTTCGAAGAAATTCAAGTAAATTAGGAATATGTGGCTAATCGAGTTAACTCACCTGAAGATCTTTCATCTTCGCTATTGCACAAGAAGCTGAACTGGACTAAGCAAACTCTTATCCATATCTTTTCTGTACGTTTGCCTTGGTAATCTTCCAAAGTACCTGAAGGATCTATCGAATGTCCTCAATGCCATGAAATCGGGATAATTTAAAGATAGGAGCTACTTTGCATATTTCAATATATTAGCTGGGTATCTTTCATCAACAAGGGAAGATAGTAAAAATGAAGAATCCGCAGCTAAGTGAGCAAGGGCAGAAGGATTGCTATCTGGGTCGGGGATCATCTATTCGCTGACTTCAGGCAGCCTTATTAGGAATGTCTTCCATCTGATTTTAGGGCATCGGACTAGGATTTTTCGATAGTGGGAATTTCTTGAACCCTTGAGAGAAAAGCATGGTTCATGAACCAAAAAGACTGAGCCTATGGTCATGAATCCTTCTATTTTATTTCGGGCTGGAAGACTGTCCATCCATTAATTACTATCCCATGTCCTTTTCAAGTGCCCAGAGAGACTTATCCAGCTTTGAAGGGAAGATCCTTGTAGCGGCCCGAGCTGCTCTTTATTGCCGAGGAGCTGCCTTTTTGCTTATCAAGGCTTAGGCTGCCAAAGTAAGGTAGGCGCTAGCGAGCAAGTTACTCTCTTCGTAAACCTGAGCTAGCTTCCTTGGTCGTAGGAGAAGGACGTACTCGTAAGCTCAACTATATCGCTTTTGCACAACAATATCCGATTTCTCTTTTCTAAGAAAAAGTGTGCACGCGGCTGGAATATTGAGAATTGCTTGAAGCTTGAATAGGCTTTTTTGAGTTCTCAGTTCCATCTATTTCTCAGTCCATTGAAGAAGGCATTTCCGAAGTCATTGTCAGCATCATCTTATTATAGGATACCTTCTCTTTCATTCTCACTCTTGCCGGGGAATTCTTTTCAGAAAGTGCGAGTTCAGTTCATGAAGGTAGCTCTCTCCGTGACTCAGCAGCGGACAAATAATTAGCTATGGGGAAAGGATGCAGTAGTTATAGAGATTCCTTTCATCCAGAAAAGCCTATTGACCGCTAACTGATGTGCCCATCACTTATTGCTTGCCTTCCCTCTTCTTCATGTCAGACGACCTAAGCTACTCGGACAGAGGATCATTCGCTTTACTTTAAGATGGATAAATGCTTTTTCAAATCCACTTCTATAGGTTCAAGGGCGGGACCTATCGTACGAGCGCTATTCCTTCCCTTCTTCGGAGGATCTAAATGTATGGGACCTTTACCTTTAACCAAAGAAAGCCTTTTCTTCGCATAGTTCCTAGCTACACCTCCTTCAGCTATTATTTTAAGAGTGCTTATGGTTCTTGGCCGATTTTCGCCTTCACTCCTCATTTATTGGTCTTGTGGATCAATGAATAATTGGGGATCCTCCCGACCATAAAAAATGAGTTTCACTCGAACTTAGAAGAGCGAAAAGAAAAGAGAAGAAGACGTCAAGACTCACTCCGTTCGTATAGGGATTCGTTTATCAACTCCTTCCGTTCGTTCACTCACTGAGATACGTATCTTTTCGTTTCACTATAATCGAAAGGCTAATTGAAGCAACCTTTCCCCTTCCTCATACAAAAGCCCTTCTATTTTAAAATCACCGATTCTTGAGCGGTCTCAATGACAGCTATATTACTAAACAGTTACTCCTGCTAACTCCCCGTTGAGTAAGTTTCATGTGCTTTCGGGAAAGCCTAGAAGAAGTAATTCTTAAAGTTCTCTTAAGAAGGTGATTGAGGCAGTACGGTAATAACCTATCCTTTAGAGCTACCAGAGACTATGAAAGAGGGTGAAACTTCTTCCGTTCATGATAATCTTAAATAAGACATCTTTCTTACTAGATAGATATAATATATATATGTATATATGATTTAACGAAAAGAGGTTTATAGTCAGTGTGCTGCGAGTGCTTTCTCTCTTTGGTCCAACTTGACATCTTAGATGCTCCCAACTCAATGGGAGAGAGGGAAATGGACCTAGTTAGTCATCCGGGAACTTCCAACTTCCAAGACGAGGAAGGAAGACGGCTCCGGAGCACATTAGTGCATGAAAGCGAAGTGCTAAAAAGGTAGTGCGTACGCGAAGAAGGATCCTGTAATAGGGTGATTCTCTGTCCGAGACAACAAATAAATTACCTAGGACTGCTATAACTCACATGATTAGATAAGAATAACTATCTACCTCCTCACGGGAAGAGTAGAAAAAGGTCTTCCTGACCAGGAAAATGGACGAAGGGATATAAGACGAACTAAAGAAGCAGGTCTGGTCCCATGATATCTGTTGTACAAGAGCGTCTACCCTAGTCTAGTTATACGTCTCCTACGTATAGTAACTCGTACGTTGCTGTGGTTGGTTTACTCTATATATACCCGTTGCCGGTCTCTTCCGACTCGGTGAATCGAAGACTAATAAAAGAACAACTCCTGACCATAAGCTCGCTTGTGTTGAAAGAGTAAGTCTTTGATGAGCAAAAGCAGCCTTAGTAGGACTAGCCTTCCAACTAAGGGACGAAGTAACGAGACTGAACAACTGGAATTCAATTCCACGAGTTCTGAAAGGAGAGGACCTTTGGAAGACGGACAGGGGAAAATAAGTTGATTCTATATCTGTTGTTTAGAGCAAAGCCTAAAATAGACCCGTCCGTTATGGTTTCATAGAAGCAGCAATCTTTATCGATTGGCGACACCAAATCTTAACTTCATACTATCACTCCGGATCAAGTTCTCCCCTATAGGGGTATTCTGGTCCATCGTGATACCTCTGTTCCTGGCTTTCTTCTTAAGTGAAATTCTACCGACCTTGACTGGGTCTTTCGAGGTCAATGTCTTATCCTTACGACCAGATAAAACAACCCCCACCCCTTCTATCAGCAGAAGTCACAGCAGCAATTTGGTGCGACGTAGACTCCGTCATGGAAGTATCCTTCACTACTTGGACAGCTGAATGCTTAGTGGGATCCAGCTTATTTGAGATAGGAGCAGGCACCAATGGATCACTCATAACTTGCATATCGGGTTGTTGAATGGAATCAATGCCACTCTCTCCCACTTCCATAATGGACAATCTGCATGGGGACGACTCTCTGCTGGACTGAGGATTTTGACCCCACATGATCCTTGGTCAATACTCGTGGGGACCTCGGAGTATTTGGCTTGTCCCGATTAGCATTTAGAGGTTGTGGTGGGAAAGCCTGTACATCAACCCTGTCAGTAGCATCGCCGACATCATTTATAACATTGAAACGAGACCCGTTACCTGGTTGACGTCTAACAGCAGTTACAGGCCCAGTGTTCTGCCTAGGGCCAGTACGACGAGGCCTTCGGCCAACATCCAAGGGCCGTAGGGTGAGGTTGCAGAGCGCGCTAGGCGTGCATTGAGTTCAATTCCTTGCTTGTTGCGTAGCTGAATGGGACTGGTGTAGTGCGGGCTTGAGCTTCGGTTCGCTCGTACGTTTCATAGGGCTATGTCTGCCAGAGGATCCCTGTTCTTGCTAAGGTTAAGCTTGGTTCCGACTGTAAACCCAGAATGAGACAGTATTAAAAAGAATAGGTACGAAGTTGCTCTGAATGAGTTGAACTATTCGTTTCAAATGAGTTTCACTAGTTCTAATTTATACATAACTTCAGACAGACTACTTTCCCTACAACTCTGCCCGGCTTTAAAAGCACCAAAAAGGGCTAGTGATGAAAGGATTACTACTTCCAAAAAAGCTGTCCTGAAATTTATTAGACTTGCAAAAGAAAAGCAAGAGTTCGGGTATTGGACGATCTTATTTGGTCAAATACCTAGCGACAAACTCCTATGTTCCCTTAGGGTATTTCTGAACAAGTTCCTTAATTCCTTAATAACAAAGCTAAGGGGCTTTTTTTTTTTACTAGTGACGATATCGAGCGTGACCTTGATATGGAGCTGGAGCTGCGAACTATGATGAATGCGCTAACTATGGATATGATGCCAGAAATAACAAAATTTTCTATCACCCGGTCGATTACGTAAAAAAATAATAATAGTTTTTAAAGTATATTATAGTTTCGATACTATGTTTGCATTCTTATGGTAAGTATAATGATCTGGTAGGAAGAAGACTAGCTCTGGCTTGAAAGCTTAAACCTGTAGCTTAAAAAAATCCTGCTTCACCTTAGAGGGCTGTATAAAGTTATTTTATACGAATTCATTGTAGAGGTATTAAGCATTCCATTCCTTACTTGTTCCAAGTAAGCAAGTAAAAATAACCTTGGTCTTGGATTAGATTAGGAAAGCAAGAACATCGGTTCAGCAGCTCGAAGTTCATCTTTATTGTTTGCTAGAGGTACGATAGGACGTAGAGAGATCCACTGATAAGGCGGTTTTTATAAAGAATAGAAATGTTACCAAAACCATCTGTCTCGGTTCTGCGATGCCAAAAGGAGGGCATTTCTCAGCGACAGCGGAAAGAAGACCAATAAAGGGTGGGATCCGAAGGCTCAGTCCCTCAAAGCGTACGGGGAGGGTCGGAAAGAGGGGAAGCCGAGAAAGCGGCGTGTACGGTACGGGTTTCGGTAGTGATTAAATTGATCTGGTAAGCTTAGGTTAGTGGAGTGGTAAGTTCATTTCGACAGGTTTCAAAGCTTCAAGCTTACAAAACAAGACCTAAGGAGTTTGGAGCCCTTGAGTTCTCCGCCGGTAATGGGAAGATGAGCTTCTCCATTGTAATGGTATCTGCTCGAGGAGCCTGTCCCTGCCCCATGGTTCAAACCTTTGTGCACAGCTCTTTCCCTGGGTCTACCCTAACCGAGCCGGATTTTAGCTCCTACCTTTCGAAGGTAATGCCAATTCTCTTACTTGGAACAAGTAAGGAAAGGAGAGTTTCACTTCGATTGGGTTTGTGTTCAGCCTACATATCATGCTACAAGCAAAAAGAAAAAAAGCACCCAAGCTTGCTTCTTTCCTTATTCCCTCAGGTTCAGCAGATCCCGCTCTAGCTAGTTCCTTCGGAAGCTTTGAACCGTAGTCTTTCATATCCTTCTCGGCTGTTATCCTCCGTTCAATGATTATATATTCTAGGAGAAGGCTTTCTACGGGATCCCTACAGTCGAGTTACTGCGTACCTCGTAGAGTTCCCAGCCTGTCTACTGATTGGATAGCTTATCTAGTCTTTTCTTTCCAAGAGGAAATCCTACTAGCTTAGCACTGTTGGGATTCTGGTTTTGCCTTAGACTTCGACTAAGCTAGGACGAACCTTCTTTCTTAAAGAGCTGGACTGGGCGTCTCACCTTGACGTCGGGCTATGTTATAACTTGAAACTTATCCGAAATTTACAATTACTGGCTGTACGTTATAAAATCCAACCGGTATGCCATTCATGCTTCTTTACAGTACGAGAACAGATTGACAGTGAAAGCTACTGGCCACACATATCTTCTTGCCAAGATATCCTTTCCTTCTCAGACATGGAACTTTCTATCCTCTCCTTAGAGTTTAGTTACTACGTTCCTTGCTTGAAGCCGTTGGCATTCCCCTATGCAGAGACAGTCTTCGCAATAGCTATATTCTCAAGCTCTGATTCACTTGCACCCCTTTTTATTGAATTTATTGAAATAAGTCCGAAGGAGCTGGGCTTTAACCGACTCGGGGATGGGGCTTGACTAAACTCAGGAAGAGCCGCTAGAAAAGAGAAGGACTTTATATGTCTAGTCTTCTTACCGTGTCTAAGAGTTCTAAAAGTTTGAATTATCATACTAAGTTAATAAGTCTCATAGCAGTTAAAAGAGAGCCTAATAGATAGAGTGTCTAAGTCTGGAGTAAGGGTAAGACCCTCTAGGGCTATTCTTGCTATAAGGTTCCAGTTTATCTTGGTGGAAGGAAGAAGGGCTACTAGAAGCCTAGAAGGAGACTGGAGAACGAAGTGACTTACGGGATTAAATAAAGCAAGGGAACCGGGTTTCAGGCTGTGAAGAAGCCCTTGGCCCCAAGACTCACCAACATCTTACGATGAGACATCGGGCTACCTGGCAAGAGTCAATAAATTGGTGAACCTATGAGAGACGCTTCTAATTCTTTTCTTTCTCCTGACACTCACTATCCTACCCGAACAGGAAATTTTATGAAATAAGGAAACTTAGGCTGTTGTTGAATCAACTTAGAATACAACCGGTACCCACGTCGCAACTAAAGCACTCGTAGCATACGTTCCATCCACATCCGGCCAGTTGAAGTGAAGATCGAGAAAATGTTCTTCAAAGCTTGCTAATAACCAAAAAAGAATTGGACTAGTGTAAGGGACTTCCTTTTCAAGCTAGCATTTTAGACCAATGCAATCTATCAGGAAAATAAAAATGATTATTGATCAAGGCGGGAAGTCTCATTTCCCAAGAAGTAAGTCAGGAAAAAGGGGGGAGTATGGCTTTCGAGGACAGCTTTAATATGCGTTCTTTGCAGTATTACTATAATGGGCTTCTAGAGAACTACTCTAATCGGATTTTTCTCCGGATTGAGCAGTTTTCTTTCTCAAGGCAATGAGCAAGTGGATTGAATCCAGCAGTTAGGGAAGCCAGTACGCATACAGGAAGTGGTAAAGCTGCAGTAGAGTTGGCATTTGATTGCCCTATTGTTTACTTGAAATTCGACTCTAACCTTGCACTAGTATAAGACAATGGCCAAAAGCTATCAATCCTAGGGGAACTCAGGAAGGCAAAGGGGGAGATTTTCCTTTATCCACCCGAAATAGAGCTATCAGCGCTAATGGATCAATCCTTATTGAACTGGTGAATTCACCTATTGCCAATTATCCTAGATTTTACTCTACTAGACAATATGAGTTGTCTAACCCTAATAGCCTAATAGATAGGGCTCCTTCCGAAGCCGCTAAAACCCTCTTCTATTTGAATCTTCTCCCGCGTGAGACAAGGTTATGAAATAGCTTAGTGCTAGCTAAGGAAGAGTGTAACCGGATCGCATCCGCTTCCTGATACCTAGCACAGATTCCCCAGTCTATTTAGCGCTTGGAATCTCTTGGATTGCGCACCTTATTTCTTTATTAAGATGACAACAAGAAGCTATCCTGCCGACTTTCCTAAGGGACGGAGTGATGAAAACGAATCGTTACACTGAGTTACACTCATTCTTTCGAGCTGGGATATCCTTATGCAAGGTTCACTTTCCTGGTCAGAAAGGGGACAAGAACGAACGAGTGAAACGGAGTTCACAACGGAAAAGTGATGTCATGCCATGCCGGGCAGGTGAGATCAAATAGATTCTAAGTACTAAAACAACGGGGAACCCCTATCTCCAACCGATGGAAGCCCCAAGGCAAGAGACGGCATAGCTCGAGTAGAGCTAATAGTTCCTGAATTGCCTCATTATTAATCCTAGCCAGGCCATATATAGAGAAAGTTCCATTTTGATAGAGAGAGTTACCTTCTTACTAAAACGTTGAATCACAGGAGGTCATATCCTAGTAGATTTCAAACCGCATTTCCGGGGTGAAGGACTTCGACCTGAGACTTATTTAAATACCAAGTTTCCCCCGCCCTATATGTAAGAAATAAGATTCGATTCCCATTCTATCTATTATAAAAAAAAGACTAGACTCCCGTAGGGAACTGAAAAGGTGGAGGAAATCCTCTAATCAGTTGTCTTGAACTAGGAAACCGTAGGTTCTGTTCCTTTCTTTGGAAGCGTATAAAGATCAAGGTCAGTCGTTCTCCTTCTAGCTTGCCATATGCTTCTTCCTTTCAACATATATACTAGAACGCACCTCTGCCAAGCTTACCGTGATGCACCACCATCTAATTCAAAGAGAAAGTTGACAATAGCTCCTTATACGCCAAAGCACCTTGGGAAGTCAGTTTCTATCAAATAAAGAGACCTAAGGGCAATCTCACCCTCTTTTACTTCGTCAGTTCTCACTGCCCTACTGTCTATGAACGAACCCTTTACTACTTCTTTATTCGCTTCGCCTTCCCTGCTCTTTGACTTTCCTGAAGAAGATTGGCATCCTAGCCCGCCCAGTAACCCTTCTTGCATTCTTTACCCAAATAGTCTTGTATTTCTTTCTCCTTCTCCACTGAGTCTTTTGTTGGATCTTGACTTGCGGGAATGCAATTTCCCCGGGTTACTTCATCTCTTTATTCTTGGTGTGGGGCGTCAGAATATGATTGGTACCCCGACTCCTACCATACCTGAGCTCTTTGCCCCTCTACCCTCGTTGGTGGCTTACCTACCCGAACTCTCTTACTTTTTAACCTTGGGTAGTTGGCTTGCCCTGGAATTGGCGTCCTTCCTTCTTCTTCGGCATTAGCTTATAAAGTACCAAGTGCGGATTTGATGCAGCATTGACTCTTGCGAAGAAAGAATCTCACTAAGGAACGGAATCCACTGAGTTTCCAACTCCGCTAATTACTAATATCCCTCCACTGCCTTTGAAAAGTCACCCTGGGATCACTTTACTTAGAGTGTCTAGTGAAAGCCGAGGGCTCCCGTCTCCGAGTTCAATGGGTAAGCATTTCTTTAGTAGGTTTAGCACGCTGACTCTCTCATCACTGACTGGACACAGCCAAAGGGGGTAGGGTGGTCGTAGATCAGGCATGAATGAAGCTTGCTCTCTCTCTGGATGGAGGAATTCACAAGAGAAGAAGGTGCAACTGTCAGCAAATCAAAGAAGGGGATTGACAGCTTTGGCATTCGTAAGCCGAGATCCGCTCTTAGACAGAAAGCCTTGAAGGAAAGATTCATTGGATGGTTTCCAGTCTGAAGTCAGTCAAGTCATGGAATTGGCAGAAGTCCCCCTAGCTATGAGAAAGTCTTGAATGAAGCAATTCAGTGAGCTCTGAATCTGACCTCAATGATTGCTAGATCAGCTGTTCAATGAAACTCTGCCGAAGGCATGAAGCTGTGGGATCGAACTCTGGGTAGCTAACTCTCCGGAATTCCTAGCCTGATGCTTTATAGTGGCATAGCAAATATGTTTTCGATCCCGAAGTCGGAGAATAAGCTCTTTCCTTAGCTTAGGATGAGTGAATAGGCACAGTTAGTAAAAGTGAACAAGATCCGCTGCCAGTCTTTGCTTCAGTTGGTCTACAGTTTGAAAGATTCAAGGTTTAGCACTTATGCTTAACGCTCTCTAACACCATAGCGAAGAAAGGAATTCTCCTCCACTCCAGCCAACCTATCTTGCACTTTTTGGTAGTAAGTTGTTTTAGAGATCCTATGGGTACTCCCAGGTACTTGCCTAGGTCTGCAGTGAGAGGAATTTGACATCGAAGAAGTGAGTCTTGCCTTCCTTGAATGATCTGATTGATTGGTCCGAACCCATTCTAGAGTACACCACCGGGCAGATACGGATGAACGGTCCCAGTGTGAGAAGATTCAGTTCGGGTCAGATAAAAGTCAAAGTTCGTTAACCCTTCGTCATTGCAACAATCGCCCCGCGAAACGTCTTCTCATTTTGAACGAGCTCACCCCATTGCCTTCTTTCTTTAGGGTTTCCTGCCTCTGCCCGATTCGACTTTTGATCTCCCATTTCGTAAATTGAAGCCAAAAACCACTTGAGATTGACGATCGATGAACTACTACAGGAAAGAAGAGAGCAAAGACAGAACAGAACTAATTAGATCTAGCCGTGGTTGCTAGTCGAATGTAGGAGATAAGAAACCTTTAGGACCACTTCCTTACTCAACTCGAATAGATAGAGGTTGGAAGGGAGCGAGTTAAGTATACGTAACGAGCTAGTAAAGGGCTTCGGGAGATCCAAGAAAGAATTACTTCCTCACAAAGCATAAAGAAAAGCGAGGCATATTGCCAGGAAAAAGAGAGACGGATAGTTGAGGGGCCGTGTCCTCGCTGAAGTCAACCCACTTTCTCCTTCCAACCTTACTTATGGAATTCCCTCCATATACATGCACTCGAGCGTCTCCCTCTATCCCTGGAAAAGAAATGCTTTCTAGCCCTGCGTAGCCTGGGTTGACAGGCTTAGGGCGAAATTTTGGCTGAGAAATAGCCTTCCATGCTATAGGGCTTTTCCTGCTATTAATATGCCCGGCTAACTCTTCTTATTTTTTTCCCATCCAGCTTGACTCCAGCAGAGGAGTGAGTTTACTTATTATTCAATTGAGCTCCTTCTTATCCGCCGAACCGGCCAATCTTAGGCTTACCCGATAGCTTTCTTCGTGCTACCAGGGCAGGTCAGTTTCGTCCTGAATCCGTAACGAATGGCAGGAAAGAATGACCTTTAAAGGAAAGTCTTAGCCCGGCGCCCGGCCTCCAGTTGGAATGAAAACCAAGCTTTATAAGCACGGTCTCTAAGATCGAGTTTCCCAACCGATCCTATATGACCAGCTTTATACTCTTCTTTCTTGTTTGGCTTGTTTCTTCCATGGAGAAGATAAGGTTGTATAGGCAGTCTAACTAGTATTCGTGTATGGTGGGCTCCGCGAGAGTCGAATAGGCAAAGGCTGACTAAGGAAGGGAAAGTGAATCCTTCAGGAAAGCCTAATGAACCGTCGGTCTAAGTAATCGGTAGCTATAGAGTCTCGCATTACCTTTGAAACCTTTCTTTTCAACATAGGCTCGTAATAGCGGCACGGCCGGATCTTTCTCTTCCCATTCCCGAAATGCCATTGTGGGCTCAGCTGTCTGCGATATGCGATACAGATTATTTGATTCAGAAGTTGAAGTTCTAGATGGTTTCAGGCAAGCATAATCAAAGCCTTTCTCGGGAGCTCGTAGTGCTAAGTTCAGCCTTTCCTCATTTCTGCTGATAGTGCTCGGGCTTGTTGGACCAATTCCTTACTTGACAAAGGTTCCCGCCTCCGCCCGATCGCTTGAATCCTTCACATGCTTGCTGGATTAGAGGGCTAATACGGCTTGGATTGAGGAAAGAAAAAGGCCCGGGAACGCTGGTGGGTACTTCACTTCGCGGGAATAGGTTCCCGTATGCTATACTATACTGCGACGGTGGCTCCATACAGGGGAAGGCTTCTTAGTATGGACAGTCAAAGTAGACTTCAAAAGAAAAGCAGCAAATCCTTCTCTAAGTATGGAAGCAGTTAGTTAAAGCCTACCATCCGATAGTTCTTTCGTTACGCCGACAAGCTAATAGCTCTTCCTTGTTTTAGTTACCGCTCTGTGGGAATCTCATTTATGGGTGAGACCCCTTATTCTATGAAGTTCATCCCTTGGCTTGTGTACGAGCATTTCATTCTTTTTGCCCACGGCTGAACTCGCTTAATCCGCATATCTTGAACTCTTTGATTTGAACTACTCCGAATTCGGCGATGAACTCACATTTCACCCTGGTATGTCCCCACCAGGGACTCCTGCTTCTGTCTTCCTCTTTCTGGCATCTGGTGGAAATGTTATCTCAATCGATCAGTTTCTTCTACTCTATGCCTACTACTAAAAGCTTAACCATGCCCTACCATTTGAACAAGGGAAAGCAAAAGCACAGAAAGCTGAATCAACTATTCCCGGGTCCAAGGAAATCTCGATTCAACTACAAGCCCAGATTACTAATGGAAAGAAGAGCTTATTCGTATTCAATGCTAGCCGACCCAGCCTCCCAGATCCGCATCAGCGAGTGGTGTGACGACGACCAAGCCGAAAGACAGATCTCATCACAGCACTTGTAGTAACCCTCCTAGTCCCACCCCACCTTCTGTGATAGCTGTGATAAGTAGGGAGAAAGCGAGGTAACGTTTCCGCTACCCTTTTGACAAAGCTGTATGCCCTAATAGCATGAATATGAGTGACTACACGTACCTAATATAGCTAGCTATATTAGTGACTTCGTACCTATCAAAGCGTTATCCCAGCAAGCCTTACACACATAGCCCTCTCCCTATCGGTCGAGTGACTTCATACCTTTCGCTTATATCTAGTGAAATTGAGTTACTTGCGTACCTACGTACTAACTTCTCTTCTTCTTATTTAACTCTAATCCATTTTCTGTCTTGTCTTGTCCTCCTCCTCTCCCGTTGGTCGAGTCACTACGTACCTCTGAATGAGTTGAACAGAGAAAAACTCATTCGGCCTTCTTAAACGCTCGTGCTACACACAGAACTGAAGGGGAAAGTAACGGCACTCAAAGCTGTCTTCCCTAGCATCCACGTTAGCTACTTCCTTAAGGGTGAAACATCCCGACTAGACCATGTCGAACCCTTGAGTAGATCGTGCTGTGAGACGAACGAGACCTTGTGGGATGAATCCTTCTTCCTATAACTTCGCTATAGCGACTTCGTACCTATTGCTATTGCCTTGGTCCGGCCTCTACGAGTAGGTATACTACTACGATTATCCATTTTCGGGGAGGAAGAAATGCTTGCAGTTCGAAGTTCCGATCCCGGTTTAGCTGGACTCGTATCTGTCTGATGGGAGGTGGGTTCCTCATGGAAGTATACGGTTTCTGCGTAACCGGTCAGCTCGCCCGGGTTTTTTCCCATCAACTAAAGAGCAAGGGCCTTTTACTAAAATGGAGCTAACACAACTCTTTGATTTTTTTGATTTTATGGTACTTCCTTAAATGATTACCCGAGACAGACGCTCTCTAAATCTTAGTTGCTATCTTTGATGAAGTACCGTAGAAGCGGATTCTCTCTTCCTTTATGGATCTGCATGAGCCTTGTTGATCAGCGAAGGATATAGCTTCATAAAGACCTGCCATCTGGCTTGAATTCGGACTTAACTAACCCGGAAGTTTGCCCATTTTTAGGCTGACCGGCAACAGAAAGAGAGGCTCTTTGAATAGTGGGAAGGCCACTAGGACCTTCGTAGTCATTTCTTTGAGAAAGAACGCAGAAAAGAGGCCGAAAAGGACGTCTATAGACAAGGATTTTAGTCGAGGTACGAAGTGACTCTGCGCTTGCTAGAGATTCGTTGAACAGAATGAGTTGAACTCTGTTCTTAGAATCTCTTTGTGAAACTCATTCACTCACTGAGATACGTATAGTCGATATCTAAGTTTGAGTTACACCACTCGTTTATATACTCTTATGCGCGTTCCTTCTTCGAACCTTTTGGTATGTATTGCCCCCTATCAGATCTACCAGACAAGAAACTCAATTCCGCACTGCTGCTGAGTCGTCGGACTTATCCACCAAGGGATTCGTTTAATTTCTGTGGATTGCGTTGGGGGAAATCTACCAAAGCTAGGCAGATAGATAGACTCCTTTCCCGCTGCTAAGGGAAAGCAAGAAAAAAAAGGATTTTTTTTCACGGTATGCAGGTACTAAGAGTAGAAAAAAGAACCTATCTTCCCCATACTAGAGTGAGTGTATAACCTGGGTAGTGGCACACTTTTAGTGAAAATCCGTTCTCATCTGTATGTTATTGACATATATAGCTTTTATAGCTTTTGGAGCTTATAACCTCTCATAGATGAGTCATAGGGAGTACACTCAACGGGTTTGAGATGAGCGTTATACTATCTAGTCTTGAAAATGCCCCGGGTTAGATATCCTAATCAGAAATTTGCCAATGGCCTAGCACGCCTATTAGGCTAACCTTTATATATCCTACTCAAACTTCAAATCAAAAACAAATTAGAGTCATGAAATGGGTAGAACACCTAAAAGACCTTTCTTCTATGAGGTTCTAGTTGAACTCTGTTCTTAGAATCTCTTTGTTCAACTCAGTTCTACAGTGAAGAGTAAACCTTCCAAATCTTCTGATAGAGGCAAGATGCGCTGGTATTGCAAAGGCAGGAATGAGTTCACAACGTTCGAATAAGCTACTCGACCGACTAAAGCTAAAAGGATCAAGGGGGATGACTCTAGTTGTAGCGGATCTTACTTACATCGGTTCTAGCGCTTTCTCTTGATTCTATTGAGGAACGTAGTCGCTTTGAAGAAAGGTACGAAGCGTTTCACATAGTGAAACTCATTCGACTGAAAGGAAACAAAGAAAGGTTGAGTCATAGGGGAAGCGAGAATTTAGAATGCCTTTTTCGCCCGGGCCAATGGACGGGGAAGCATCCTCCCTTTAAGAGCTAGCACGGGCTAGATTGACATAAACGAATGGGGCCAATCAGGAATAGGCCTTACTTTTGAGGGATTATTACATGGCTGATCCTTCTGAGCTAGCAGCGGAGACAACTCCAGACCTGGAAAACGAAACCAGGACTTTCAAATGGGGCGCACGGCAAGAACAACTCTTAGAGCTAAAATGAGTTGAAATCAGACGATTATCGATACTAAATAAAACTACATATACACACTAACAACTAGAGCTATTTACGATGTTCTGGACAAACAAAATAAATGATGAAATTTAGTAAAGTGAGATGTCCATCCATAACAAAGTAAAAACAAAGGAAGCAAGTCTAAGGCACTTATTTTGTATTTCGTAAAAAATATTACTATCTCGTCTTGTTTGCCGCGTATTCATTTCTGATTGAGAGGCAGATGCCCCCAATATAGGCACCTAAATGGGCCTTCGGAGCCTCGGCCTAAGATCCTCTCGAACGTAAAGATACGTATCGTCTCACTAGATGAACTTATTCCATTTGAAAGAATCCTTCCTCCTTATAAGCACAATGGTGCAAGGATGCTAAAGGAAAGGTACGAAATGAGTTGAACTATGTTCTTAGACGCAGAGACTTCGTAGAGACTTCTAGTCTTTGAGTCTTTCTTTCTAGCATGATTGAGCCCTGCAGTGGTAGAACCTAGTGAACCAGTTCCTACTCTTTTCCAACCTGAATAGCCCTTCTTCTCTTATGAGATTTCGAGGCTAGGGCTAGGAAACTAATGGTAATGGCCCTTTCACCGGCTTCCTAGAAACCAAAAGAGCCAAGCTAAAAAGGAGCTCCTTTTCTCTTACGACTCGAACAGACATATCTCGACAGCCGAGAGGAATAAACACACATCCTTATCGTCCGCATAAGGGCTTATGTGGTGGTTTCACAACTTGATCAGGGGCGTCAAGGTCTTTCTATCCAGACACTAATCAGGCACTAAAAAAAAGGTGAATGCGATAGCAGTGTGTGCTGAAGCTGCCGTCATGTATTATGTTTTCGGAACTAGGCCGCGGACATTGTGTAGGCAGCGCAATAGTGCTTCTTACTCTACGGAGCGTTAAGGCCCAATATGCTAGTGCTATGCTAGCTTGCTAGTAGCTTATATAATTAGATAACTATACTGTACTAGCTTACTAGCTCCTGTCTCATTCCGTATCCTACACTCGCCTGCTTGAAAGCTCTAAAGCTTACCTTTATTATGGTTTACACTCATTCGACCATAAGGTACGTAGTCGCTCGAAGAGGTACGAAGTTGCTTTGAAGATTCGTTTCACAGAGTTCAACTCATTTAGTCTATATGTTGCTCTTTCCCCGCCTCAGTTGACTTAACTGCTTGAGCAGCCCGATCAATTCATGAATACAGGGAAGTGGGAAGAGTTGGCCTTGTGTTCCATCCGGTCTAACAGCAGAAGGGACAAATGATCGGGAATCTTATTGAGGAGAGCGATAAAGGCACAGAGGGGTCAAGATCTCTATATACTTCCCAGGGAGGTGGGGCAGTGGTAGAGTGTTCCATCACTTGTCCCCCCTTGTATTCCTCTCTCGGGTGTTCGGTTCGGTTGCTTGTCTTTCTATCAATGCATCTACAGCCGTTCGGAGCAGAGGTTCACCCCCGCTTATTAGAGAAGGTATCTACGATGAAAGGGTTGCCCAGGGAGGTAAAATCTGTAAGGCTATTACGTATTAACAACCCGGTCCTGAAACACCTGTCAAAGTCTACTGGGAATGTAGAAGTATATTATTTATGTATGAAGTCTCCTACTGGCTTGCTTGGCATCCTGCCTTGCCATCTCTCTTGGTCCTGCCGAGGGGAAGAGAAGAGATTGGGCGGTAGGATGGGGACCAGAAATCGACGTGAAATGGGAAGCCAGAGACGCATTAGTTGTGCCTACTGCCCCCCGGGGCTAGGCGTAGCAACGAACGAATAGGGGTAAGAGGGTGGGGGCCACTCGGATCGGATTCAAGGACTGGTGCGAAAGGGGATGGATCGGTCGAGAGCTTGGATCCAGGTCATTGCTACGCTCGTTCGTACTCCTTGATGGAAGAATCTTGCTTGAGGTCAGCCGACGGGCGCGGGTTTGGGACAAGGAGATGGCTGGGTTGATATCTGCGCCCTAGCATCGGAAGAGATAAGAGGTAGGGTTGGGCCAGTTGGTGCTAGCAGCCAGGAGAGAGAAAGAGATGATTGGTTGAAAGGCCCTGGCATAGGAAGAAAGAATTGGTGGACTCGCTTCCCCATTGGTGAAGAGCAATGAGAAGGAGCTGTAAAAGCATTATGTTCTATTACACTAGATAGAAGTAGAGCGCCTTGCGCGAGACCCAGCAAACAGAGGAGATTCAATCACGAAAGCCCGTCTTTTTGATTAAAACCTAAATTCCTTTCATAGAGCTGGTGGCAAACTTCAAAAGTTCATGAAATGAAATCCGGTTTTTCAGAGAATCGATACCAATCTTTCCCACTTAGATAGACTCCGGGGGGATATAGGGAGAAATTACTTTATATTCCCACGGGGAACAGGCCTTCTCTTGGTCCCGGAATAACCGGATCGGGATCGATTGCTGCGTTAACTACCCGAAGTTATCTTTCGTGTCCCACGGCCCCTATTAACGTATTAAACACCTCACTGAACATCTCGACCCGGCCAGACACAGGAAGAAAAGAACCCGCGATCAATGACCTAGCCAAGTAGTGAACGGCTCCTATTAATGACCGGCCAGGATCATCTAAGTGGGAAGGTCAAGTTGGGTCAATCACTCAACCTAGTCAGTGTAGATTACACTCCCAGCCTTAACCCTGTCTCTCGTCTTTCCCCTGGCGAGCACGAAAGAAAGTATACGACCACCTAACGCTCTTTCTTCCCACCCTCGATAGGAGCTTTCAAAAAGATAGGAAAGAGAGTCATGTGAATGAATGCCCCCCTTGTGGGGGGGTACGGCGTTCTATGGCGAAAAAAAGAAATAAAGGAAAGCCAGGATGGGGGGGAAGTAAAGACTAAGCTTTATCAGACAGACAGCTAACTCCATTGGCATTGGATAGGAGAGAGATGGAAGGATACAAAGCACAGATTTACAATCACTGATCGCATCCGAAGCATTGAAGGCTAGCGATGTCACCTCCGGGTAGGAGTTCCATTCAAGAAGATGGATCCGTTTAAGCCGCTATTTCATCAGCATCTGGCACTGCTTGACTTGCTTTCACTGCTTTTTTGAGCTTGAACGTGGCACTCAGTCAACTAAAGTCTGTCCTCCGTCAAAATGAAATGGCAATAATCGATCAAGAAATTCAACACTGGAGTGCAGCGCAGGGCTTCCACTCAAAGAGGAAGCCCCAGCGGAACGGTCAACTAAGAGTGAGCAATTAGAATTGACTAAAGAAGTGAAAGGGGAACAGTCTTATCTTAAGAGTAGGTCGAATGAACGTGAACGAGTTGGTCGACTTGCTAATCGGCTTGACCTCTTTTCGTCGGTAAATCACTCTTTGTTGTCTTTCAAATAATCTATCTACTTACTGGAGTGACCGAAGTGCTTCCTGAAACAAGCACGATGGAACGGTCAGGAAATAACTCGTATCGGGAGAGGAGTAGGAGACACCCCGTATGAGCTTTTGTAGGAGCAAGCTGACCGAGTTTCAGACCCCGGATAGGAGTCCTTCTTTATCTTTATTGACCTTGAAGTTTCGGCATACAAGTAAGCACGAACATGAATAGGAGCAGGCAATGGAATTGTATCACAATCGGAATATGTTGAATAGGCGTAATAGCCCGTCTGCCAGCTATTGGAATAGGCCACCCGTCTTAGCCACCTTATTTTGAAGGAGCAAGCCAGCAAGTCTTCCGGTGACTAATCTCCCATCGCTAGCAAGTCCAACCGGATCTTCTTTCTCTCCCCAACCGGTAACCAAAACAAACAAGCCAGCTTCGGTAGTGGTAGTATGTTAAGAATAGGAAAGCATTCAAAAGAACAATGAAGTAAAATTACTTTATAGTTCGATCTGGTTTTCATCATTGTCGACAGAAAAGAAAGAAGGGAGTGTTTTAATTTCCTTTGTTTGTTGACCGAATCCCATCTTTCTCAGTTACATGCCGATATTTTGCCTTTGTTTCGGCTTTTAATTAGCCTAAAAGTTTTTCCATTTAATCACTGACAAAACCTACCTTTCAATTCGACTTTAGAACAATCAATCGAACGGGTAAGGCCAAGGTAAGGGCCTGTTCATAATCCCTATTCAAATTGCTTGCTTGACTGATTAAGGTGGCTTTCCTGTTGTTCCAGTCACTGTGGCTCTTGCTTGAGCCGAGAAGTACAGAAGGCACAGAGGTGAGAAGTTTTTAGTACGAAAAATGGACAGGTTTCAAGTAAGGCGAGTAAGAGAAGGTTAGAGAGAACCGTTGCTTTGACATAAAGGTTTGCCTTAAAAAAAAAAAGGAAAGTAGCACTAGAAAAGCAAATAGAGAGAGTACAAGACAGAACTAAATAGGTGTAGAGTTCGGAGTAGCGAAGAGGCTTTGATGACGAAGCGAAGGTACGAAGTGGATCCCTCCGAATCATTTTAGTTCTATACGAGCATAAACAATAACCATTTAGAATACCTGCAGGTCGAGGGAGAACTGGTTTGATTCATTTTCCACGTAGGCTTACCTTGTGACCTCTATTTCCCTCCCGTAATAGAACTTTCCACAGAAAGCAGCTCGCACTCGGTAATAAGACTTGAACATGGATTCTTTCCCATCGACTGGACCTTTCACAGGGACCAGGAACAAGGACCCGGACGAATAGGGAACGGGAACTACTCTTTTCGTTTTGGGATTTTAGTAGGCGGGACCAGCAACATGAACAATCGGACCAAGCTATTAAGCCAACTAACAAAGCCACAAGCTACAGGCAGGATCCTTTGTTAGCTCTACGATTAGGGAGTACGTCACCTTCCCTTCTCTTGAGGAGCCTCGTCGTATGTTGAGTCTTTCTTTTCTTTTTCACTATAGGCATCGGCACAGGCACAACACAAGCAAAGAAGCAATCTATACCATTTAGGATAGAATTGCTCGCCACTGAATAGTAAAGAAAGGAAACTCTTTCTTTGCCTCTGGTTAAGCCCCCTATTACGTAAGGCATCGCAAGCTCCTCGCTTTCCGCCAGAAAGCAAAGGCAGCAAGATATGGAGCAGGCCATGAAATAAGTGGAATTTAGAATGCCCTATATAAGCAATAGGACCTTTCACAGAGACCAAGGCCAGAACCTCCACCAGCCAACGTGTCTACTCGAATGACTCTTTCATACAGTATGCAGAGTGCTTGCTTCAGCTCCAGCTACTAAAGCCAACCAAGAGACCTGTTCATACAACAATATTCCAACTCGTCTTCCTGCTCTAGTTCTTTATGCCTTTGTTCGTTCCTTTTCTTTTGTTGTCCCCAAGTTCTAGGCCCGTTTTGCTGCTGTGCTCCCGTCTCTCTTTTTTCTATCCCGTCGTTAAAGTGCTTCTATCTTTAGCCACTCAAGGAGAAGGGCTCAGTTCGTGAGTCTAGTTCTGTTGAGTAGTTCAGGAAGTCCTTTCGTAGGCTGATCTTCTTGAGTCACAAAACTTCTTCCGATAGATCGACGAGAAGGTTCATCACTTGTAACAAGTCTCGTTAAAGAAGACCTTTCCATGAATGATGGAATAAAGCAAGCAAATAGGTATTCATAGGTAACATCAATAGATGCATCGGTCGCCCTCATCTCTCTATCGAGAACGGGGAATAGAAGGAAGACTCCACTCTCCATGAAGAAAAGGTCCGTAACGTGGGGCTTTCATTAGCCAAAAACTGGAATTTTGGGTCTGATCCCAGGTATTACGAAGATCGAAAATAGGCATTATTTGTTTGTAACATCTCAAATGATAAGATAAATAGGATGCTTGTTAGGAGTAGGGGCTCGCCCTTCCGTCTTTCTTTCTTCCCCCATCAAATGTATATTCTGTCGTTAAATGTTATTTGGTTGAATGAGCTGCTTTTTCAATTGTAGGACTTTCCGTATCAGTAGAAGGGGGAGCGAAATCAAGGAGTTCTTCGAATTCTTCTTTTCATAATTCTTCTTACTTGGTCTTCCCGGTCTATCTCGACCAGCTTATACCGAATCGGTGCTTTACGCTTTAATTAATCGGTCGCTGAATCCGTAGTTTTAGTATCGCTTGTAAAGTAGTCTCCTACCAAAAGACTCTCAATCAAGCCCTCACACCCCTACTAGGTTAAAACCCCATTTTCCCAAACTCTAATAAAATGGGGCATCCTCTTATGAAGTTCGTATTCTAGTTAAAACCTCTTATGATAGGCCTATCCTTTATCCTTTATCTATCAGCGGATAAATACGGAACTACGTAAGTAAAGGCCATGGTCGCTGCATCTGAAATCGTTCGTTCACCCGAAAGTCCTCTCTCTACGCTAAATCATTTGGGCTCTTTCACACAGGAATTTTGTGAATAAGGAAGTTTCTTCTCGGTTTCGCATGCCGATTGGCAACTGCTCTATTTCGTATCACCCCACCCAGACCTATACGCTATTTCACCTATATAATATAAAATTCCTGGAAAAGGCAGACCCACATACGGGACCCTGACCATGCACCGAGATAGGATGACCTATAAGGCTTTTCTTTCGTTTCACTCTCCGAAGTGGCGTGGCGCAAAGCCCAATTGGAAAAGGGGAGCGGGTCTGAGGAAAAAAGAACCTTTATTCATTTATTCAAACTAATCGCTGCAGGATTAGTTCTCTCATACGGGTCAGCCTAGGAAACGTAATATCATAGCACATTCAAAAGCGAAGCGTCAGACAAAAGATCTTCTTTTCTTTCTAAAGAGAAGAGATTCGATTCGGAACGACTTTTTCTATGTCCATACATGGTATCAGACAGAGCAATCTGATCAAATGAATCCTTATCCCTCTATCCCTCTGAGCGCTAAAGCGAAAGCCTGGTGAATGATAGGAGGGCGGTCTTTCTTTATTGGTGTGTTCTATCCTTGTGGAGGGGGAGGGTCTTCGTTTAGTCTATTGGTATGGTATTCTCTCAGTCTATTGTTGTAGTTAGTTGAGCTTTTCTGCTTCCAGGTTTAAAAATGTAGGTGCGTACTGCTCTTTTTACTAGTCTGACTTCTTATCGGTCGTGGCTGATTGAGCTGGTTCGCGTAACTGCGAGACGATTCGGTTTGTCCGTGACGCTTCTGGGCGGTGCCCCGGATCCCTACGAGCAGAGGATGATCAAATCCGCTACGCCCTACTTTCGACCTCTTTCCAGCGCCTTTTGCAGATAGATAAACTTCTGGTCTTGCCTAGGTTTATGGAAGAAAGGTTGATTCTTTGAATCCGATGGTTACCACTGCTATCGTCAAGCTTGGGCATGGTGCAACAAGAAGATAATTAGCAGAAAAAGAAAAAGAATAGGTAGGATTCGATCCAAGGGCCTAACTTCAGTGTCCACAACCGGGGTTTTCCAGACCACCCTTGCATGTTCACGCGTATATCCGATAGGATGCTTCATATTACCTATATTTGCCATAAGCCTAATTTCCCATAACCAGAAATGCAAAGTTCGTTCCTCTCCCTAAGGCTACGAACTACGCGAACTGAATTGAATTGGAACTGAATGTACTGAAACAACCAAGGCCCGACTCCTGTTGGTGCGCAAACACTACATCCAGCAAAAAAAAAGATATCCCCGGCTGCGACTGCTTTCTTTGCAGTTCGGTTAGCTGGGCCGCTCTTTCCTGTTATGCCTCTGAAAGCCCAATGAGCTTCGGGTGCCGTTGCCCCCTTCAATTAGAATAGATCTTTATTTAGTGTCCTTTCTTCCTGTGGGGGTTATGGAAAGTGTGAAATAAGAATAAGTAGGAATCGTTGGAACTAGATGAAAGCCAGTGCCAGTTCATGAATGAATGGCAAACGGTGCCGCTATGGGATGCGGTTCCAGCATTGGCGGTTCGTGTTTAACGTCTTTCCAGTCAAATCAAATCTTTGTTGAATGGCCGTTTTTCGAGGCTTTTAGCCGGTTCAGTAATGGGATGACTTTACCGTTGATGAAGAAAATCACGGCTTGTTAGCACATTTTTTTTTCACTGCTGAATGCGATTGGCCTTTAACAAGACCCAGGTAGGATAAGGCACCAGTCTCTCTTCGAAGGACTCTATGCCTCTTCGAGAATCCGCAGCAATAGATGAGGATTTCGCTTGCCTTGGTGGAAGCTCTGGATGTCGGTAGAGCTACTTCTTCTGGTCATGTTCTTCCTTTTGGACCTAGGTGGAGATGCGCACAGGGAAAGACACATGAGGTATCACCGGACTTTACTTTTGTTCCCCTGTCTCAATCGGTCGAGCTGTATCGGTTATAGGGAACTGACC
>Ga0268255_10000499_pt1 | contig 27002 bp, 26 predicted proteins | sample AgamicOrMarz_FD_200256 | JGI IMG/M metagenome (GOLD analysis project Ga0268255, IMG submission 200256) | Agave microbial communities from Guanajuato, Mexico - Or.Ma.rz (v2) (version 3) | ecosystem: Host-associated > Plants > Phyllosphere > Phylloplane/Leaf | place: Guanajuato, Mexico...
ATACGTTTGCGCGTATCGAGGGTTCGAATCCCTCTCTCACCGCCAGAATTGAAAAAAGACCTAAATCATTTTGATCTAGGTCTTTTTTATTTAACTTAAATAAAATCAATTTAATCAACGATAAGTAGCTTCGCACCATTCAAACTAAAAGACTGATGTGGCTCTGAATTGTCCCCTACTTGATAACTCATGCCTGGAGTTAAAGTAAAGGTTCGTCCGTCTTTCAATCTACTTTCTAACTCGCCTTCTAGGCAAAATAATATATGCCCTTTTTCACACCAATGGTCAGCCAAATAGTTTGCTGAGTACTCGACAAGTCTTACTCTAATTTTATTTGTTTCTTCACCAAAAAATTGAGTTTTCCAATAAGCTTTTCCTGTTTCACCACTATATTCAGTGACTTCAATTTCTTCCCAGTTTGTAATTTGAAATGGAAAAGGCGCGATATTCATAATTTTTCCAAAGATGTATTATTGTATTTTTCAACTTATAGACAAATTTGATTTTTGCAAACTGTTTATTAAAAAAAATCAGAAAGATAAAAAAAATAATTTTCACTTTGAAAAGGCCCAAACCTCACATTCAGGCCTTCCTACTTTAAAACTTACTCAGACAAAGCCAACAACTTCTGAACATACTGAACCGCATTATTTTCTATATCTTGTTGAGTCGGAACATCGTCATCTTCTGAAGGGTTGGTGTCTAAACCATAAAATGCATGAAGTGGTTGATAGACTGCCCCGACATATAAAGCTGTTAGTTCAAATGGAATAAAAACCTTCTCTAAAGAAATTTGATATTCGCCACTTTCTGAATAAACTTTTTCTTGAGCACCAGCAGACACCGCCAACATAAACTTTTTATTTTTAAGCTTGTCGCCTGTCGAACCATACGCCCAACCATACGTTAAAACTTCATCAAGCCATTGTTTCAAAAGCGGCGGGCAGTTAAACCAATACACTGGAAATTGAAATACTAAATTTTCGTGTTCTTCGACAAGTGCTTGCTCTTTGGCAACATCAATCACCCCGTCTGGATAGGCTTGATAAATTTGGTGAATCGTAAATTGATCGGGATGTTTTTGTAGTTCCTCAATCCATCTTTTATTTACAACAGACTGGTCTATGTGAGGGTGAGTAACAATGACTAATGTCTTTTTCATTATGAAAACACTCTTATCGAAAAGTAGATAAATCGATTATAGAAGTGTGCTTTCCTAAATATAAGTACGGTAATTTATGTTATATACTATACTAAAAGATAGTGTAGATTTTAAAAATGGACGACTGCATTCCAACGTATACGCCATTAGAAGAGACGGGTTTTGGCTATACCCTTTCTTTGATTAATGGCAAATATAAAATGATTATTATGTATTGGCTTTATGGGAAAACCGTCATGCGTTTTAATGAGCTGCAACGCTGCATTGGCAATATTTCGTTTAGAACACTTAGCAATACACTCAAAGAATTAGAAAGAGATGGACTAATTCATCGCAAGGAATATCCTCAAATTCCACCAAAAGTTGAGTACCGTCTTTCAGAAAGAGGACAGTCTTTGATTCCTTTGTTAGATATAATGTGTGAATGGGGCGAGCGCAATAAGCCGTCTTAGTTTTATAGACTTTAAGTGATACTAAATATGAGAAATGAATTAAGAGAAATGTTTATTAAGGGATGTGACGATAAGATTGAGAAGAAGGGAGACAATGTTGGTCTGTCTTTTTACGCTTTTTTTAAAAATAAGAATGATAATCCTGAGCTACTGATGGAAGCAGCGCATTGGTGGATTATGGAGCATAAGCTAGATCACTTCGAGAAGGCAGTTAAAATTAAACAGTTGGTTTTGAGTGAATTTTAAAATAAAATTTTTCAAATACTTAACTTGAAAGTTAAAAATATTTAGTGATCTAAACTAAGTTAAATTCAAAAAATATACTAATTTGATCATTTTTCAATAAAGTTTGAATATCTTCTTTAGATATTTTAAGTTAGCATAGTAAATAGTAAGGGTATTAACGACACAAACTAAATGATTGAAAGTATTAAAATTTCAAACTATAAATCTATAAAAGAAATGTCCTTTCATCCTAAAAGAGTTAATCTCTTTATCGGTGAAAATGGTGCCGGCAAATCTAATATTTTAGAAAGCTTGGCTATTTTTTCAGCTGCGATCTCTAATATGCTTAGTAATGAATTTCTATCATCTCGTGGTATTCGTCCTATTGATCCATTAACAACTATAACGAAATTTTCAATAAATGATGAAGATAAAGAAGATTCAAGCGCTGAGCCAAATGAAAAATTTAGTATATTTGCCCAATTAGATAAGTTCTATATTGGAGTAATCGCTTTTCATGATAAAGAAGATCCTTATCGACAATTAAAAGCTGAAATTCTTACTCCCCGTCCAGATAAAAAACCTGCTAGTTATGTATTAAGTGAAGAAAGCCTAACTAATAAAGATTCATTATTACAAAAAGATTTATTCAAAATATTTAGTGAGATAAGTAAAGAGTTTACTGAAGTTAAAGAAATAAGTGATCTTTATAGCTCAGAAATTTATGAAAATACCAAAATAAAATCTCCTGAAAAACTTCAAAAGCTTGAAGATTTAAGAAAAGAGCTTTTCTTTGTTCAGGGATCAATCGGTCTTTTAAATAACTTAGAAAATAAAAAAATATCTAAAAATAATTTTGTTATTTTTAACCCAGATACTTATGTTTTGATGGGTGGTAAAGGGCAATCTTATATTCAGCCTTTAGGTGTTAATGGTGAGGGTTTATTTACGCTATTAGGAGTAATGGCAAAAATTGAACCTGAAAATTTTAAAGATGTTATTGAAGTTGCATCGATTTTTAATTGGTTAGAAAAAATTGAAGTGAATGAAAATATAAATGGTGAAACAGAAATCATTCTTAGAGATAGATTTATGGGCGATGTGATAAAGCCTCAAAATGCTAATGAAGGATTTCTATTTACATTATTTTATGCTTGTCTATTCTGCTCAAATCAAACACCGAAAATTTTTGCTGTTGAAAATATTGATAAATCTTTAAATCCTAGATTATGCCAAATTTTAATAAGAAAACTTGTCGATAAAGCAAAAAAGCATAAAAAACAAGTTTTTTTAAGTACACATAATCCAGCTGTATTAGATGGTATAGATTTACTTGATCCAGAAGAAACTATCTTTGTTATTGATAGAAAATATACTGGAGAAACTAGATTAAGAGAATTAACTGAAAAAAATATTCCAAAACCAAAAAAAGATGGTGAAAAAGTTCATCTTTCAGAGGCATTTTTACGCGGTTATTTAGGTGGCTTACCTTCTAATTTTTAAAGAGCTGAGATATGAACTTTAATATTATTGCGGAAGGTAACACTGATTTCCGAGTATTACGTATTGTTATTGAGTCAATTATAGACAATGCAGTAGTTAATGTTTTAGTACCTTCTGTTGATGCATATTCACATAGAACGAATGGTAGAGCAGGATGGGAAAATGTAGTCGATTATTTAAAATCAAATTTATTAGTAGATGCTCTAGATTACAGTGAATATTTAGTGATTCAAATAGATACTGATGAATGTGAACATGTTAATTATGATGCTGGCTCTATTACAGTAGCTAATGAAGATATGGGTCTTTTCTATGAAACTATTAAAAATAAAATTATTGAATGGATTAATAGTTATTGCCCAGATACATATGAAAAATATAAAGAAAAAATAATTTTTGCAATTTGTATCCATTCATTAGAATGTTGGCTTCTAGCATTATATGTTAAACAGGATGAATTACCTAGAAGAAGAATCCATTCAGGATTTGAACATTTGAATAGAGCATTAAGTCGGCATAGTCTTTGTTTAAGTGAGACGAAGGATCCTAATCAATATGAGCTTATAGCAAGACCTTTGCGTAAGAAGAAAAATCATTTAGCTCCGAGAGAATATTCTTATAGTTTTGATAGATTTATCTCAGCATTAGAATCATTAGACACCTGATAGTTAAGCAGAGCTATCCTGCTTTAGCCAATTAAAAGGCCTAAATATAGGCCTTCCCCATCAAATCCTTTTTAAAAAATACTCAAGCAAAGCATCTCTTTGCATTACCTGATCTGAGCCTAACAAATCTAAAATTGCACCATCAATCATAAAGACAAAAATCTCTGCTTCCGCATAGGAAACCGATTTTTTAGTTTCCATCAGCAAACAGAAAATTTCATTTTTAAGCCATCTTCTATAGCGCACGGCGGTTTGATAGGCATTTGGGTAAATCGTTTTAATTTCAAAAATCGCTTTAAACAGTAAGTAATAAGCGCTATTTAAATCGGCATGTAAAAGGTAAATCTGCCTGAGTTTATGCGTCAAAGTTGAGTATTTAGAAGTTTCTATAACTCCCCTCACTTTTTCTTTTAACAGGTCTTTTTGGAACAGCAGACACATCTCAATAAACTTTTCTTTAGATTGAAAGTAGTTATAAAAAGTGGCTTTAGGGATTTTGGCTTCCTCAATAATTTGATCTATCCCGATGTAAAACCCATTTTGATTAAATAAATCTTTTGCCGTGTGGAGCACGCGTAATGCTCTAAATGATGCTTCTAAATTTGGCATTTTTATACCGTTTAAAATAATTTTTTGTTGTATGTAAAAGAGATAGAAATGCCGTCACTCTTAAATTGAGCGCTAAAAACAGGCATGCAAAAGCCACACAAAAATGGTGTGCTCGCCTATCTCGGATTTTATTGTTGCTATGATTTTTTAGTCGTAATGACCTATGGCTTAAAACCTAGAGTCGGTTAAACCGTTTTAAAGACCAGTGGGATGTAGATGTAAAGATTTTGGCGAAGGTTGCCCATGAGAGAGATGAAATAATACGCATATGACGGATTCCTGTACAAATAAGGATTCTGCCTATCTCTGCTAAAAGATGGTGGCAGAACGAAAGGGGGTTAGCAGACTGGGTACAGAACCAGCACACCCGAAGGTGTCCCCCCTCCGCCCTACCATAACGTAACGTCAGGGAGACGAGTGGAATACAAGCAGACTCCATCCTCAGAAGGATTAAATCTGATGCACTGTACCTCGGTCTGCTAAAACCGGCTGGCAATGTGGCCAGCAGGCAAAGGATAATCCGCGTGTTTTGGAGTGTCAATGTGATATTGGCTATTCATTTATAAAGATTATTTTTATTTTTCATTGGTATAGTGATTTAACAATATATTTTCTTAAAGTTTAGTTTGTCTGGTCATTTCATTGTTAATTTATCATTCATTTTCAAACCGCTTAAATGACCCGATTGATCGCGCTATAAATAAAAGCTACAGTAAATAAAGTTTGAATTTTATAACTTTAAATAATTTGATAACACACGTAGGCAAAGACATGGAAACCATACATGATTTTTATCGCCGCTTTTCTTTAACCAGAGATAGCGATTACTCGATTCCATCGACTTCGTTTGGACATTTTAACGTGTTCCAACGCGATGCCTGCTCGTTTCTCACGCCTTATAGCCGCCGCGATTATTATAAAATTTCACTGGTTTTGGGTACAGGCGACCTTCACTACGCTAACCGCTGGATACGGGTCGACCGCCCTGCTTTACTGTTTTCAAACCCCATGGTTCCCTACGCTTGGGAAATTAATTCGCCCGAACAGGCAGGCTGGTTTTGCCTATTTACCGAAGAGTTTGTAAACCAAGAATCGCGACAAAGTTTTTTAAAAGACTCACCGCTATTTAAAGTCGACGGCGACCCGCTATATTTTTTAAACGACCAACAAGTTGAGGAAATTTCATTTATTTTCAAAAAGATGATGAATGAAATAAATTCAGACTATATTCATAAATACAACGTTTTAAGAAACTATTTGCACCTGATTGTGCACGAAGCTATGAAAATGCAACCGACCCAACAGTTTGAAAAACATAGCAATGCTGCGGTTCGGATTTGCCATTTGTTCTTTGAACTATTAGAACGTCAGTTCCCGATCGACTCGCCCCATTTTCAGCTTAAACTCAAAACTGCAAATGACTATGCCTATGGTCTGTCAGTGCATGTAAACCATTTAAACCGAGCTGTAAAAGAAGCCACAGGCAAAACCACATCTGAGCATATTAGCTCGCGCATTACTCAAGAAGCCAAAGCACTACTACAACACACCAGTTGGAATATTTCCGAAATTGCCTATAGCTTGGGCTTTGAATATTCAGCATATTTCACTAATTTCTTTAAGAAAAATACAGGTTTTTCGCCTAAGAAGTTCCGCGAAGACTGTGTTGCTTAAAAACAGATTGTTTGAATTTTATAATTATTGGCTTGAATGTTATACGTCAATTTCAGCCAAAGCATTTTATAGTTTTTCTACTCAAGTGATTTTGCAAAAAGAGTGTGAAAAATGAAATATAGAACTTTAGGACAAACAGGCGAAAAAGTATCAGCACTTGGTTTAGGTTGCATGGGAATGAGCTTTGCCTATGGTGCCTCAGATGACACACAAAGCATTGCCACTCTAGAAAAGGCATTAGACATCGGCATTAACTTTTGGGACACTGCCGACATGTACGGCAACGGCGCAAACGAAGTTTTGCTCTCAAAAGTTTTAGAGAAACACCGCGACAAAGTATTTTTGGCGACCAAATTTGGCTTTCGCTATAAAGAAGATAACCTTAACCCTCAAAACTCGTTAGAGTCTTATATCGACGGTTCTCCAGAGTGGATTAAAGTTGCGGTCGAAAACAGCTTAAGACGCTTAAATACAGACGTGATTGATTTGTATTATGCGCACCGCATAGATCCAAACATTCCAGTTGAAGACACTATTGGCGCAATGGCCGACTTGGTCAAACAAGGTAAAGTTCGTTATTTAGGACTCAGTGAAGCGTCGGCTGAAACTATTCGTAAAGCGCATGCGATTCACCCGATTGCAGCGGTTCAACACGAATATTCATTGCTTACGCGTGAGTTTGAGCAAACCCATTTACAAACTATTCGTGAGTTAGGTATTAGCCTTGTGCCGTATTCACCGTTATCGCGTGGTTTAATTACCAATACGCTTGATGTGGGTAGCCTAGACGAAAGTGATTTCCGTCGCCAATTACCACGCTATCAAGGTGATAACTGGAAAAATAACCAAAGCTTGGCGCAAGCATTTAGCGAGTTTGCCCAAAGCAAAAACGCGACAGCAGCTCAACTGGCTTTGGCTTGGATTTTGGCGCAAGGTGACGACATTATTCCAATTCCGGGTACGCGTAAAATCGAGCGACTTGTTGAAAATGCAGGTGCTGTAGACCTTCATTTAACAGCAGCAGATTTGGCAGAAATCGACGCGATTATTGCGAGATACCCTAACATGGGCGCACGCTATAACGCTCAGCAACTTGCTGCGGTCAACCACTAAAATCTAAGCCATAAAAAAGTCCGACTCAGTGTCGGACTTCTTTTATTTAGTCTTTGCTATATGTGCCTTGCTGGCGTCCACCTTCCCAAATCGCGTCTAAGGACTTGTCAGAAATCGTTAGACTTTCAGGGAAAATACTTAAATTCTTTTTAAATTTAGAGTCTGGTTTTAAGCCAATACAGGTGCCATTTTTCCACCATGTACCTTCGGCATATTGATCTAACGCACCCACAGCGAGCATCCATTTAAACTTACCATCTGGCTGAAGTAAAAGCTCTGAACCGACTTCCATCACGCCATTTAAATAATAATGCCCACTCCAAGCTTGATCGGCTTTTTGGAATTTCACTTCTTTGCATGTATTTGCCACATCTGCATAAACCTGAGCAGAGAAAATAACTGTAGAAACAAGTAGTAAACGTGCAAATATATTTTTCATTATTTAGTTCCTAAAAAATTAATCTTATGATTTTTTTGCTACACATATTTTTGAATTTATTCCAGTTTGTACATGCAGCTATCCCATATATGAATAGAGCAAACCAGCTATACCAATACATAATAGAATGATAAAGGTTATATTTTCTGTCTCAGACTTATTTTTATGCTTTTTACCGTATAGCCCAACAATTACTGCAATTATAATTATCAAGATACTAGCAAGCATTACAATGCCCATCATAATTCCATGGCCAATATTTGCCGAACTTAACATTCAAGTTTCCTTTTTAAATCTTAGAAAAGAACAGTAAGGAATTTACTATTTTCCAGACTCAACTTTTAAATAAGTTCCATCTGCATAAACGTTATGTCCGAAGCCACAGCCCGAGTTACCCTCGTTTTGTTTGGCTTGAATATAATTTCCTAATTTCGCGTTGGTCTTAAAGTCGAGTTGAATGCGACAGTCTTGATCCTTATAGATGATTTGCTTTTTATTACTCGGCATTGTAGTGCCAAACTCACCCATGTTTGGGCCGTAAATTAAGCCTCTGAGCCCCATATATAAACCAGCATAGCTGATTGCATATTGGCCCTTCTCACGACTTACCGTGATGTGATCCCACTCACCAAAACCCGAGTAACGAACATATTCACCTGACAAATCATTTGAGGCCTTAGGTGTAGGTAATTGCTTAAGATTAAACTGACTAGATTTTGATTTTTCATCAAGCATAAACCATGCTCTGGCCCAAAGTGGCTGACCCAATTTGGCATAGGCTAAGCCCACGTTATTGTTGGCAACTTCAACATCGCGGTCGGTAAATTTAACCGTGGTTTCATCTGCATTGGCTTTACAAAATGCCGTCCAAGAGGCTTGGTTCTGAAAGTTTTCGAGTGCTTTTTTATATTGTTTTTGGTCGTAACTTTTCTTACCTAAGCTCGCGTATTGCTTCACTTTATTACAGCCTTGCTGTAGCTCTTGTTCAAAAGAAAACTCTGCATGCGTGACCGACAAAGCTGAAAGTGTGAGAACCGCGCAACCTGAAATAATAGATTTAATCATTTTTAAAATTCTTTAATAATTAACTAATTATATAATATGAGTTAGTTCTATAAATCACAATTCTCTGAAACAAAAGTCCCTTACAATGCTATTTAAATTAGGCATTTTAATTACGCCATTTAAAAAGGCCTGAACGTTTTAAGTCCAAGCCATTTGGTTTTTAGAATTTAGCCAAATCTCAACTAAGAAGATTCACTCAGACTCAAGTTAGAATGATGATTTTGACAAATTGCACTTTGCAAAATTTTCATACTATTTTTAATCGCATCTTCCACCTGTATTTGGCTATCTCCCATGAAATGAACTTTTGCAGGAATATTTTCATAACTAAAATTATTATGATCACCACTTTCCTGAATCAACTGATAGGTAATGGTTTCATTTTCTAGTTCTTTAATCCCATTAAATAAAAAACCTGAACTATAAGGATTAGGCATCATTAGAAAGCCCGTAATTTTCGTGTTCACTGGCTCTTGTGGAATTTTCATGGCAGCCTTAATCCACATTTCATATAAGTCGACTGACTCATTGCGTAATGTGATGAATGGAATTTCTCCGCCCCCGACTCGCCCACCTACTTCTAAAAAGACCAACTCGCCCTTAGATTCAATAAATTCAAGATGAATCGCTTGATCTTTTAATTTTAAGAATTTACATACGTCTAAAGTAAAACGTTCTACTTTTTGAATAAATTCAGAATTATCAATCGTTACAGAGCCTAATGGCGCACCATTTCTAAAGTCTAAACAGGTATTAATATATTTTGAGACTTTAAAGTAAGGCATTTGATTGTCTGAAATAATCGCATCGACGTGATAGATATCCCCTTCAACAAATTCTTCTACTTCATAGCCCTCATATGAAGATAAACGAGGAATATCGGCCAACTCACTAATTTTAATTACCCCTTCAGAAGCTGCACCTACCTGAGGTTTTAAAATAATCGCTGAGCCAATTTCCAGCAAAAACTTTTCAATATCTTGATACGAAGATACTTCAGCATATTTAGGGTAACGCACAGTCGAGTGAGCTAAAGCATCTTTCATTTTTTTCTTGTTACGACATAACAAATTGTCTTCGACAGTTGCCCCCACAATATTCAATTCAGTTCGAATGCGAGCAGCAGCATCGAGGTCATATTCTGAGATAGCAATAACGTAATCTATAGGTTTTTTCTTATAGATTTTTTTGGCCTGATCGAGAACGTCTTCTTCATTTAACTGCTCTAACCCAGCTATGCAGTAACAGTTTGAAGAAGTGATATAACGCATCGTTTCTGTTAATGAAATATAAGACACATGCACGGTATTGTGATCTATATATTTATTATAATCAGACAGTTCATCGTCATATCTATTGATGATTAATACATGTTTCATATGACTTTCACCTGCTCATGTATATGTTTGACTAAACTACGAATCTTATCTTCGCTTTCGGAACGGAAAATGAAGTAGCCTAATCGTGAGGTCCAATCATGGTTGCACGCCAGTTCATCATTTGTTTCATAGTAGAAGTGATGATGTACACATTCAGGTGCTTCTAACAGTTGATCTAAACCACTAAAACCTTTGAACAGACGGTGATTACCTTGGGGCATAAAGGCAATTGCTGAAACCAGATTTTTCTCTATTGAAGGTGTATATGGCAGGTCTAGATATTCACTCAGTACCGCTTGAGCAAGGTCAAAATTAGTCGCCAATTTAATTAACTCAACAATATGGTCGCCCGGTAAACGCGCTGCTAATTCAATTGCAACGGCTTTTCCTTGAGGTGTAACTCGCAGTTCTAAGTGAAAAGGTCCTATATTTAGCTCTAAGGTTCGAATGACTTTTTCGGCATAGTCAAAAACATGTGCAGAAAATTGGCGGTCATATTGATTACCTACAATATGCCCAATTTCGACAAAGTAAGGTTCTGGCCCTAATAGTTTTTCTGTCAGCGAAGCAAAGGTTATTTTTCCATCTGTATGGATAATTCCTTCAACACTGTATTCCTTACCTACAATGTATTCTTCAACAATTAAATCACCACTTGCATAGAAACCAATATCGTTGGGCTTAGCTTTCCAGATCGCTTCAACTGTTGTTAAAAGTTCCTCAAAATCTGCAACTTTTTTAACAGACATACTGCCCGCCATATCAACTGGCTTCACGACAGCAGGAAACTTAAAGCCTTGGGGTAAGTCAATTTCTTTACCCTCTGAAATCAAGGCATATTTAATATTGCTTAAACCCGACTTAGTTAGCTTGTCACGAAATTTAAATTTATTTCGAACTGTTTGAGCTGCCATATATTCAAGAGAATTTTTGGCAAATGAGTTACCGAGCTGGGCAGCCATAGGTACTGCATATTCAACACCGGGTAATATGGCTTTTATGGTCTTTAACTCAACAATTTTAGAGAGTTGGCTATGAAAATCACTGGTATCTATTTTTATTATTTCTTTTGCTTTTTGGCGCATTGTTCCATCAATGCTGCACTCTCCTTCATCAGTAGAAAAAACATATAAATCTATTCCTAATTCTTGAGCGGCATTTAAATAAGTCACGCCTGAAGAAATAGGTTCTATAACTACTACTGTCATTGTTACAGTCTCCGTTAGGGACCAAAACTTTCTAACTCACACAGAGGCTGATTTAAAATTTTATTAATTATTGGGGTAGAACCGACACCCACTGTTAACTCGTGAGAGTCCAAATAATTTGAAAAATCAAATCCATTATTCGTCCACGTACAAAACGGGATATTTATAATATTGACCTCAGCGTCAACTTGTTCTCGAAAAACATTGAAGCAATGTTGATGATAATCACTTAAAACTGACCGATTAATCGCATAGATATTTACTTTAGAAATAGGATTTTTTCGGATGAGATCTAATCCACGAGTAAGTGCAGCTCCCATGCCGCTTCCACCGCTTACAATATTGAGCGTAGAAATATCTTTCTCGTATTCAGGTTCTATATGATTATTCAGGTTGTATTCTAATTGATCACCAATCGCTAGCTTTTCAAATAAGTTAGAAAATATTCCATTTGGTCTTAATTTTATGTGCAAAACAAAAAAATCATAATTTTTCACACCCAGTGAAACCACAGAGTAACTTCGAATTAAAGGCTCTGATGGGTGTTTGATATTCACAATTGCTTTAGAACTAAAGAACGTCCTTTTAATTTTAAATGTGAGCTCAACAATATTTTCAGCAAGAAAACTTCTACCAACAAGTTGAGCCACACTAAAATTATTAACCAATGGTGCGATTTCGACATCGCTATGAGCATAGCTAATACAAGGTAAGAACTCTTGTCCTACGGCAACCTGATTTCCTGATTCATATACAACTCCACCTTTTAGCTTACATCGACAAACTCGGCACACACCTTTTAAACAGCCTTTCATCACGGCGCTATCAGGCACCGCATCGATGAGAGGCTGTTCAGAATCAGCAATGTAAATATGCTCTTGAATGCGGATATTTACCATTGGCATATTCTAATTCCATTGCTATGAAAGCGTTTCAGCACGTACAGCCTGAAAATACTCACCCACCATTGGAACAAAGCTATTGATATGCTTAATGGCTAGATCAAAGTCTTCTTGTGTCTTAATTACAGAAGAAAGCATCTCTGTCATCATGCCGCTATGGTCTTCAGCTTCATCAAATGCAACATGTGAAGCTGCACCCGATACAGCCTGATTCCCCATATGAACACCCGCTTTTTGGGTAATAAAATTATTAAATTTGTCGCCATAATATTCGAGGAACCAGTCCCAAACGACTGCTGGTAATGCCCCAAATTTCTCGACACAAAAGTTTAAATACCCCATCAGTTTCCATGTTTCAGGAAATGCATTTTTTGAAACGATCTGATCTGAAGAATAACCATATTTAGACAAATCCTGACCGAACATTTCATCGTGACCAAATTCATCATATAAATAATATGAAAGCTGTTTTGCGGCAGAGATATTATTGATTGCTGCAACTCGCACTGCATTGGCATCTAATTCATTATTCATATGGATGCGAATAACACACTCTAAAATATGACGTTTATAATAATTTTCATCGAACCAGTCTTCATTATGAAATTTATGCATAATCTCATCTTTTTTAAACTCGCTATGCATAGCGTGATCAACCGCACTTTCTAATTTTTTCAAACTTTCCTGTGAAAAAAACACGAATTATCTCCATTATATTTAAATTATTATCTAAGCATTAAATACTTATTTAGCTAGAATTAAGACTGTTATTAATTAAACTTAAAACAATCAAATATTATGTTTAAATATATTTCTAAAAATGTCAACAAAATATTATTTTTAAGAATTTCTAATTAAAATTAAATAAAATAATTTAATTAACAATCAAACAACAAATAATTTTTAATAAATGGATTAATTCAAATTAATATCCATCACCAACAAAATTTAAATAATTTATACTTCATGGAAAAGAAGGAAATTGACAGGGCTATATTGCGAAAAATAATGTAGACTCCTTATGGCTAAATATATGGAAGTATTAGAAAAGTGAATAATCTGATTATTGGGACTCTATTTGCGCTCTGTGCCGCTGCACTCAATGCCTCTATTGGGGTGATTAGTAAACTGCTTATGCACAGTGGCTTAAGCCCACAAGACATTGCTTTTTTAAAAACAGTCATCGCATTCTTCTTTTTAAGTGTGTTTTTATTTAAAGTCCCTGTTAGCCAAAAAATTGCTTTTATTAGCAATACTCCAAGCAAACTGAGTGTCTTTGTCCAAATTGCGATATGTGCTTTTTTAGGGATTTTTTCACTATTCTTTTTCGAAACCATTGCCTACAACCATGGTGCTGCAGCCAATGTAGTTGTGGTACTCATGGCTTCAGCCGCTATTTCAGCTTTATTTTTTGGTAGATTAGTTTTAAAAGAAAGTATTTATATTCATTCTATTGCTGGAACATTATTAGCTGTAGCAGGTATTAGTTTAATTTCATGGAAAGGTGAAAATAGTTTATTAATGCTGATTAATGCCTCTATTGCAGGCACTGGCTATGGTCTATTTTCAGTATTAATTAAAAAATTCAGATTAAATGGTGGTTTATTCCTAACGAAGTATTTATTACTTTTTGGTAGTGTTTATCTTGCTGTTCCCTTTTTAATTAATTTTCATAGTATTAGTTTTAATTCCAATATTATTTTGGGTTTAATTGGCTTGGCAGTTCTGCCAACTATACTCGGCTTTTTCTGTACCACTAAAGCGTTGTCTTATATGAGTGCCGCAAAGGTACAAGTGACCGAGCTTTCTGAACCTATTTTTGCAGCGCTTATGGCATGGGTCTTTATTCATGAACAGCCAACTTTGTCGTTTTTATATGGCGCGATTTTTATTATTTCAGGCATCTTTTTAATGAATAAAGCGCCTAAAGCCTAATACAAATTTAATTTTGATAATGGAACAAAATCCAAGCTCTCTTTAAAACTCAATTTATCTAATTTTAAAAATATTATTGATAAACCTTAGAGAGCTTTATTTAATTTAGACACATTTCTACTTTAAGTTGGGCAAAGAATTTTAGACACAGAAAGTAGTAATATTTCGATTTGCTGTAAGTCTAAACCTGCCCTAGCACGAATTCCAATACTATGCGCGGCAGAAGTCATTAAGAAAGCTAATGCATCAATATCCGTATCATGAGGTAATTCTAGATTTTGTTTAGCTAGACTCAATCGTTGATAAAGCTGTTCATTCATTTCTGTTAAAACTTCTTTTAATACAGCTTGGATTTCATTATTAGCCAACGCATCAGCCATGGCTGTTGATATAACTGCACATCCACTCAAATCGATATCTTCATGATATCCATCTACTTCGAGAGCTGTTCGCAAATATCTCAAAATAACATCGGCAAACGACCTATCCGTATCTTTATGTTCCAATGCTTTGCCAAATTCTGTCTGGGCATATTTTTGGAAATAATGCATCGCTTTAATATAGATTGTGCGTTTATCTCCTAAGCCAGCATAAAGACTTGGTCGGTTTAAACCTGTGGCCAAAGCCAAAGTATCAAGAGAAGTTCCTGAAAATCCACCTTTCCAAAATGCATGTAATGCACGCTCTAATACTTGCTCAGGGTCATAAGAGCGCGGTCTGCCTCGAGATTTAATTTCCATTTGCGATCTCCATAAAAAATTTATTGACTATTTTATACAAAACAGTACAAAATTCAAATATTTTTCGAACCAGTACAAAAATATTCCTCTGAAAACTTTAGTTGTTTAAAAATCCCTTTAAGGATCTACGAAATGCCTCCGATTGAGTTTAAAAATCAATTAAAATCATTAGAAACAAACATCTACATGATTTTTATAATTTTATTTCTTGTAAGTATTCTCCCCCTAGTTGGTTGTAGTAATAAAACCGAAGAGCCAGAAAAGGTTATTGCTGTTCAACTCACCACAGCTCATCCTGCCAGTGAGCTCTCTAATTTATCTTTTTCAGGAAATATTGTACCTAGAGTTGAAAGCCAACTTTCTTTTCGGGTAGCAGGTCGTATCATTAAACGTCTAGTAGATACAGGAGCTTCTATTACAAAAAATCAAGCCTTGGCCCAGTTAGACGATACTCCGTTTAGACTTAGTATTCAGGAAGCAACTGCTGAATTGCATCAAGCACAAAGCACTCTCACAAGACTACAAAGAGATCTTCAACGTAATCGTAGTCTGGTTAACATAGGCGCTATTTCACGATCCGATCTCGATAGTCTCGAAAACTTATATCAAAACACTCAAGCACAAGTAAATGCAGCACAAAGTCGCCTTGATCGGGCACAAAACGATTTAAGTTATACAACTTTACGTTCACCAGCAGTAGGAACAATTGCAGAAGTTCAAGCAGAAAGTGGACAGGTTGTTTCAGCTGGCACGCCTATATTTAAATTAGCTCAAAATGGTGAAAATGAAGTACAGATAGATGTTCCTGAAAGTCAGGTTAATGAAATCAAAATAGACCAACCGGTCAGCATCAAATTACTTAGCTTATCTGACCATACTTTTACGGGTCATGTGCGTGAAATAGCGACTGTTGCAGATCCAAATAGTCGTACTTATCGTGTTCGAATCTCTATATCAAATTTACCAGCTGCAGCTAAATTAGGTATGACAGCAACAGTCCATTTTTTAAATAAGAATGTAGATCAACAGATTATTTTACCTATTGGTGCCCTCTTCCAAAAAGGACAACAAACAGCCGTTTGGATATTACCCCATGGTGCAAAAAATCTTCAGCTTCGTCCAGTTAAACTTAGCAAAATCAATACTGAAACTATTACGGTTGCCAATGGTATTCAGGTGGGTGAACAAATTGTTACGGCTGGCGTACATCGTCTCGATAGCAAGATGGCTGTAAAAGCATGGGATGGGAGGTTACCGTGAAAGGATTTAACTTATCCAGTTGGGGACTCCAGCATCGAACATTAATTATTTTCGCGATGCTACTTTCTCTTCTTTTAGGTACTGTAGCTTATTTTAAATTAGGGCGCGCTGAAGATCCAAATTTAACGATAAAGGTCATGACAATAGATGTAAATTGGTCAGGCGCTACTACACGAGATTTAGAACAACAGGTTGTTGAAAAAATTCAGCGTACACTTCAAGAAGTACCGAATTATGATTATGTACAAAGTTATGTACGCCCAGGACAAGCAACCATCTTTTTAGTTCTGAAAGACTGGACACGTAAAAGTCAAATTGAAGAAAGTTGGTATCAAGCACGTAAACGAGTAAACGACATACGGCAAAATTTGCCTCAAGATATCCAAGGACCATTTTTTAATGATGACTTTGGAGATACCTTTGGGTCTATTTACGCATTTCATGCTGATGGATTTGATGATGTCCAAATGAAACAGGTTCTTCTTTCTACAAGAGACCATTTACTTCAGGTTCCCGATGTTTCCAAAGTCATTCTATTAGGCGTTCAAGAACCTCGCTTTTATATTGAGTTCAATTATGCCAAGTTAGCTCAATTGGGTATTTCTCCCTTAGACTTAGTTAATGAATTACAAAAACAAAATGCAGTCGAACCAGCAGGAACTTTTGAAGGTCCTCATGCCCGTATATATGCTCGTGTTGATGGAGATGTAAAAACCGTACAAGACTTAAAAAATATCGTAGTTCAAGTCGGAACACACAATATTCATTTAGGGGATGTTGCTCATATTGATAAAGGGTTTATCGATCCCCCACAAATGTCTATGAGACGAAATGGTGAACGTGTCACTGGTCTAGCTGTTTCAATGACAGAAAAAGGCGATATTCTTTCTTTGGGCAAACATCTCGATCAACGTATTAAAGAGGTACAAGAAAACTTACCTGCGGGTATTTTTATTGAAAAAGTAGTAGATCAACCTAGTCTCGTTGAGCATTCAGTTAACGAATTTCTCGGACACTTTATTCTAGCTTTAGGCATTGTTCTTGCCGTCAGTTTATTTGCTTTAGGCGTGCGGACAGGGATTGTGGTTGCTTTATCTGTTCCTCTAGTTTTGGGTATTACCTTTTTCTTTATGTGGCGCCTAGATATAAATTTACAAAGAATCTCCTTAGGTGCACTTATTATTGCCTTAGGCTTGTTAGTCGATGACGCGATTATTGCTGTTGAAATGATGCAAGTCAAAATGGAAGAAGGTCTAGACCGTTTTAAAGCTGCGAGTTTTGCATGGAGTAATACAGCTTTTCCCATGCTAACAGGTACTTTAATTACAGCGGCGGGCTTTGTTCCAGTTGGCTTTGCCTTATCTTCAACAAGTGAGTTTACTGGATCAATTTTTTGGGTGGTTGGAATTTCTTTAATTGTATCTTGGTTTGTAGCAGTACTGTTTACTCCTTTTTTAGGCACAATTTTACTTCCCAAAGTACAGCCACATCATTCTCATTCCTCGAAAAATTCATACAGAGATAAACTTTCTCAATGGTTTAGTCGTAAAATTGCATGGTGCGTCAAAAAAAGGAAATGGGTTTTACTGACCACTGTTCTCAGCTTTGTTCTCGCTTTAGTTGCATTTCAATTCGTTCCTAAACAATTCTTTCCAGATTCACCGCGTGCAGAAATTCTAATTGATGTACAGCTCGAAGAAGGTGCTAGTTACACGGCAACCTTAAACGCAACGAAACAGGTTGAAAAATTACTTTCCAGTGATCAACGGGTCCGAGATTACACAGCTTATGTAGGAAGTGGTTCTCCTCGTTTTTATCTATCTCTTGATCCAGAAACACCTAAAAATAATTATGCACAGTTAATTGTTTATCCAAAAGATATTGAACAAGCGAGCCAATTAACTTCTGATCTACATAATCGTCTCATTCAGCAATTCCCTCATATTCGAACACGGGTTTATCGTTTAGAGCTAGGTCCCACTGTTGGTTACCCTGTACAGTTTAGGGTCCGTGGTAAAGATCCTGAAAAAGTTCGTGAAATTGCTGCTGAAGTTCGCGACATTATGCGTCAGCATCCAAATGTACGTGATGTCAATTTTCAATGGAACGAACGTAGTAAAGCCATCAGATTTATTATTAATCAGGAACGTGCCCGTAGTTTAGGAGTAAGCTCGCAAGATATTTCACGTACCTTACAAATGTTATTAAGTGGTTATACAGTTACTCAGATACGAGAAGGCACAGAGTTAATTGATGTCGTAGCAAGAGCGAAAGCAGATAATCGGCTTGATACAGCTCAAATGGGCCAAATTACGATTCGTGCATCAAATGGAAAAAATATTCCTCTAGATCAAGTCGCTGAACTCAGACCTGTATTAGAAGAAGGAGGAATCTGGATACGTAACCGTTTACCAACTCTCAGCGTCCGTGCTGACGTGTCTGGTGCTCAAGCACCAGATGTCTCAAAGCAAATAGAACCGATGCTAAATGATCTTCGTAAAATGTTACCCATTGGTTACAGTATTGAAACTGGAGGAACTATTGAAGAAAGTGCTAAAGCAGATGCAGCTATTCAATCTGTTATGCCGGTGATGTTACTACTTTGGGCAATATTCTTGATGCTACAACTGCAAAGCTTCAGTCGCATGTTTATGGTGGTATTAACAGCTCCACTTGGCATGATCGGAGTAAGCCTAGCCTTATTGATTACTCGTGCACCATTCGGTTTTGTGGCCACATTAGGAGTAATTGCTCTAGCTGGTATGATTATGCGTAATTCGGTTATTTTAGTTGATCAGATAGATAGAAATATTTCTACCGGTCAAACACCAGAACAAGCGATTATTCAAGCCACTGTAGGTCGTACTCGTCCTGTTCTATTGACAGCTTTAGCAGCAATTTTAGCAATGATTCCTCTTACACTTTCCACATTATGGGGCCCAATGGCAATTGCGATTATGGGTGGTTTAGCAGTAGCAACGATACTTACTTTATTCTTTGTCCCAGCACTCTATGCTGCTTGGTTTAGAGTGAAAAGCTAAATTTATTTAGCTCGATAGAACTAAAAATTTATAGCTTAAAAGCACAAATAGATTTTTCTATTTGTGCTTTTTTTAATGGTTTATAAACTTCTAAAGTGAGGAAAATGATGATGAGTCACTTGTAAATTTGAAGTAGCTCATTATTCAAATTTTATAAGAAGAAAAGATAGTGTTAGACAAGATAAGCCGCTAAGAAAATTTCTACACCTGATTGTACAGAGTTTTCAATTTCTGCAACTCCCATACGGAAATTTTTAATTTTTTTACTACACATCACTTCAGAAATGAGACAAATACATTTGGTAAAAGAGTCCCTATATACTAGGTCCTATTATAATTCCGGCTAGAATTTCACCTAGTGATTCCATTTGAGCTAAAAACCTTTGAGCAATCTAGGCAATGATTCTGCTGATAAGCAGAATCACCACCTACTCAATGGAAAATCTGTCCTAATAACTTCAGCTGAAGCACTTGATCCATTAACATTTTCCATCGATTTGTTTTCTATCAATTAGTTACAAGATATGGACACGTTTTAAATGTCGATTCACATTACCCTCAACTTTTGCACGGCCATGTAATACTGAATTATTATCAATCAACATGTAATCACCACTAACCCACTGATGTTGGTACATGTATTTAGGGTCATATAAAATCTCTGTAATTGACTGAACAATTTCTTGTGATTCTACGGGTTGATGATTTGTATCTTTAATGGAGAGCTGTACAGGATTCACTTCCTGATTATCTTCATTTTCGATTTCAATAAACCGGATAACTGAATGGCCTTTATGAGGATGGTTTTCAATGAGGTTTACATCAATTGAGCCGCCATAATGTGCTTTTTTTTCAGTCGAATAAGATAGCTTAATTTTCTTCCAGTCTTCTAATTGACTAGAAGGTATATCTTTCAAAATACGTGTGGTATCAACAAAAAGTGTTTCCCCACCTCGCCCATCTTCTGAGGATACGGTACACTGAAAAGCATTAATTCTTGGAGTTTGTTTCGCAAAAGCTCCATCCCAATGCAATTCAACCCTGCCTTTTGAGAAAATATGGTTTTTAGGATCTTGTTCCATTTTTACATTGAGTAAAGCACCAAACTCCCAATACATCAGATTGCCCAATGACTCACAAAAGTTAATATATTGTGGATCTGGTAACGCTTTAAATCCACGAAATACTAAAACTTTATATTGAGACAACAAGTTATTTAAAACCTCGGTACCGATCTCATTAATATTGTCATGAACATCCGATGCCGTTATTAATGCTCCAAATGGAGACAAATCTTTTACACTAAACATTATTCAAATCTCTAAATATAAAACCATATGTACTTACATTTCTTGTTGGTTATTACGCAAATAATGGCTAGCTTTTCCGTTTTTAAAGATTAATAAAGCATTTTCTTCTTCGGCTTTATGTCGTGGAACTAAAGTAAATCCATCATCATCTTGTATAACGACCGAATGCCAAGGAGTACGCCAATTGTCATCCGAGTCCATCAAAAATATTCCAATTTTTTCTGAAACTCGAGGTTGTGGATGAATACTAAGACGAACCGAATTTGGGAATTGCTCTTTCAATAAATTAGTCCATGCATTACTTCTTTGAATTACTCGGTAAGCATTCATACGAGCTACATTCAATATCTGGTTTTTTGACCAACCTTTGAATTCAGTAAGACCTGAAAAATCCTCAGTCAAAAAGCGACAAATCCCGCGATACATTTCAGCTGCTGGTTTTTCTTGCTTACATCGGTGTTTTAAGCTTAGTAATGACTCTCCATATTGAACCATCAACTCTTCACGTAGTGTGCTATATTCTGGTATATCTTGAAAAACATCATCTAAATCAAAGTAATCAATATTATCTGCATAAGGTTTTCCCACTCTCTCTATAAGATCATATTTATAAGAAGATATGGCCTCATCTGGGATTCGTACTAGTTCAGCAAAAACCCTCCCATCAGAACAAATAGTTAAGTTTGCTCCAGGTGAATAAATATTTTTTATTTTTTCACATAATTTATTCAATGTTGCTAAAGCTAATTCCTCACCTTTATCAGGGAAAATATCTAAAGTTTTTTTCCTATTTGGTGATTTAGCTGGAAAAGCAGGTAAAATCATATGAATAGGTTGTTTATTTTTGACAAAATTCAATACTTTTTGAATATGTAAAAAAGCTTCTTCTTGAAAGTTCTCTTGCTCTGAGTCATTTGCTAATAAACGTCGCTTATGAAAAATTAATTTTACGATCTGCTCAGCTAACATTAAATCATTATTTAAAATTTGTACCACAACAAAAACCCTTATTTCCTTTATACATTCACAAACTTTTAAATTAGACTTATTTTTAAGTCTTTATTTAAATTTTCAATATTACTTTATAAATAAATTTCACTTATTTCATTCAGCTTTCTCTCCAATAATAATTTCTATAGTAATTAATCCTATTTTTGATGATATTAACTTTTTATTTAACACAAAAAAATTTTCATAAAATTTAAATTAGTCAATCATTTTATATAAACCATTAATAAAAAATAAGATCAAAATTTCAACTCATATATTTCTAATTTTAACTATCAAAATAAATAACTATCGAACATTTAACCACCAATAAAATATATCTATTAGTTAAAATCTGATTATTTTCCTTGAGTATAAAATTTTATTTATATTAAGCTTTCTAAATCAATCACAAGTCTAGCATTTGCTTTAACGTAAATCCATGTCCTAAAAATTGATTAAAACACTCAAAAAAAAACATAATTATTCAGTTTAATTTAATATTAATTTTTTAATACAGGATGAAAAATAAATAGACATAAAAATAAAATTTTATTTTCATTAAATTAATTAAAATTATAAAAATTCATAGTAAACCTTTGCTTAAATTTAAATTACAAAAAACCCCTAACAATTGATTGACTACTTACAATTAAGAATAAATATAAATTACCAATTAATTTATTAATAAAACTAATATAAAAATTTTACAATTTTACCGAATATTTAATATTATTAAGTTTTTATAAATTTTGTTAAAAACAATAGAATAATAATTTTTATGGTTTATAGATAAAAACTTCGTTCACAAGCCTGTTTTTCAACCAAAATTAAATATTTTTTGTATAAATTTAGACCTATAAATAATTATATAGTGAATAAAATTTAACTTTCTTTTCATAATATTTAATTGAAATGGAGAACATCTTGCACCACACTGGCAAAATTAATTGCCATTTGTGAAGGGGCATGTTTTTTATAAGCAAGCCCTAAACCCACCGTAGGTACTGGCGCCTTCAAAGAGCGATAAGCCACGCCTTGTATTTGCAATTGTTTAGTCGACTCGGGAACCAAAGATACCCCTAAGTTTGCAGAGACTAACGATAAAATTGACACAATTTGCGGAGCATTTTGTCCAATTTTTGGTTCAAAGCCGCGCTCATGGCAGGCTTGTTTAATCGCATCGAAAAGCCCTGCGCTAATTGAAGGTGGCGAGACAATAAAATCAAGTTCTCGGAGTGCCGTTAAATCAATTTCTGGTGATGAATCGTCTAGATTAAAAGACTCCGAAGGCAAAGCAGCAATGAGGGGTTCAGCCAATAACTCTTGAATAATTAAACTATCTGGAATATTACGTGGTGATCGAATAATTGCGACATCTAAACGGTCTTCGAGTAGTAAATCGATGAGCAGCAAGGTGTTCGCTTCTTCAAGTTTTAAATTCACTTTCGGATATTGCTGCTGGAAATAGCGAACGCATTTAGGAATGAGAGGGTTCAACATTGAAGTACCTGTAAAACCCAATCGTAATTGACCTACTTCGCCATTTGCCACTTGTTTAACGAGGTTCGCTGCATCTTCTACACGCTGCTGTACAGGCTGTATCGCATTAAAAAAGGCAAGCCCAGCTTCGGTCAACTCAACACCATGCGGAGAACGGATAAATAAATCTGCACCTAGCTCTTCCTCTAAGTCCCGTATTTGCATGCTTAAAGGCGGCTGACTCATGTTTAAACGATGCGCAGCTCTGGTAAAGTTTTTTTCTTCTGCTACTGCTAAAAAGTAGCGTATATGTCTGAGTTCCATCGCTATATATAAAACATATCATGACCTATTGTTAAATATATTAGAAAAATACCCTCTAAATTGCTAATTTTAATTTATCGAATTTTCTCGATGCAGCATGTTCCAACGCACTGCACTTTCTTTCTGTCATGGTCATGATATGAGCTCTTCATCTACACCCAGTACCTTAAGCACTGAGGCAAATTCTCTTCTTTCCCGCGAATGGATTCACAAAGGGACTAAAGCCTACAAACATGCAGGATTTGCTTTATTCCTCGTAGGTTTTGCCAGTTTCTCTCTGATTTATTGTGTACAGCCACTTCTGCCAGCATTCAGCCAAAGCTTCCAAATTAGCCCTGCGAGCAGCTCTTTAGCTTTGTCATTAACGACTGCTTTTTTAGCCATTTCGATTGTGCTATCGAGCGCTTTTTCTCAGGCAATTGGTCGTCGTGGTGTTATCTTCAGCTCAATGCTATGCGCAGCTATTCTTAATATTGTGGCTATGTTTACACCTAACTGGCACAGTTTGCTCATAGCACGAGCATTAGAAGGTCTATTACTTGGTGGTGTACCAGCCGTAACGATGGCTTGGATTGCAGAAGAAATCGCACCTGAACACTTGGGTAAAACCATGGGTTTGTATATTGCAGGTACGGCTTTTGGTGGAATGATGGGCCGTGTCGGCATGGGTATTTTGATTGAATATTTTTCTTGGCGCACTGCTTTAGGCTTACTTGGTGCAATCTGTTTTATTTGCTCAATTGCTTTTTTGAATTTACTTCCTGCTTCGCGTAATTTCGTACAGAAAAAAGGTTTGAATTTAAATTTTCACCTGCAAATGTGGCGGACCCATTTAAGTAATTTAAAATTACTACGCCTATTTGCCATTGGTTTCTTGCTCACTAGTGTGTTTGTGACCTTGTTTAACTACGCCACTTTCCGTTTAAGCGGAGCGCCCTATTCACTAAGTCAAACTCAAATTAGCCTTATTTTCTTGTCGTATAGTTTTGGGATGGTGTCTTCATCATTGGCAGGTACGCTAGCCGATCGCTTCGGTAAAAAAACCATGATGATGAGCGGCTTTGCCTTAATGATTGTGGGTAGCCTCATGACATTACTCAGCTCTCTTTTCGGTATTATTATCGGCATCGCCTTTATTACCACAGGTTTCTTTATTACCCACTCACTCACCAGTAGTTCCGTTGGTGCCGAAAGTAAACAAGCCAAAGCCCACGCCAGCTCCCTGTACTTGCTGTTTTACTACATGGGTTCGAGTCTTGTCGGCTCAGCAGGTGGCTGGTTCTGGTTACACGGTGGATGGAGTGCGATCGTAGGCTTAACCGTTGTACTGTCGTTAATTGGAATATTTTTAGTCGTTTATACCACACACGCGAAAGCGCATTAATTTTTAGGTTAAAGGAAAATCACATGTCGAGTTTATTTGTTTATGGCACTTTAGGCCCAGGCCGTCCTAATGCACATATACTTGAAAATATTGGCGGACAATGGGCAGAAGGTTGGGTAACCGGAACCCTGCATAATGAAGGTTGGGGAGCAGATTTAGGCTATCCGGGAATTGTACTTGGTGAAACTACCAATCAAGTTCAAGGTTTTGTTTTTAGCTCAGAACATTTAGATGCAAACTGGAAATTACTGGATGACTTTGAAGGCGAAGAATACGAAAGAGTACCTGTTCAGGTCACTTTAAATAGTGGCGAACATGTTGATTCTTTTATTTATGTGTTGAAGTCTTAAGCTGTTTCTAAAGCTCAAGCCCATAAACATTTAAAAATTGATAGAAAAAATTTAAGTGGTCATTTTTTGGCTTGTATTTTTTTAAAGAAACTGTAGAATTCATTCCACGTCGCCGACATAGCTCAGTTGGTAGAGCAACTGACTTGTAATCAGTAGGTCCACAGTTCGAATCCGTGTGTCGGCACCATCATTAAACCTCATGAATATTTGATTTATGGGGTTTTTTGTTGCCTGTAGGTTTTGAAATACTTACAGATTTATAATTATTATCAAAAAATTGAGTGCAGACCTATTGATCCACACCCCTCAAATTATTTTTCATATTTCTCTAATTCAATAACTATTTCTTTTGCTGCGGCTATAGTTTTATAGCAAAACATATTAAGAATATTTTTTCGATAAAAAGCTCTTGTCTAAAACTATGTTTTTTTAATTTTATAAATACTTATTATAAATCTAAGCTTAAAAATAATTTTCTAAAACGAATTTATTCTTTTAACAAGTGAAATAGAATGCTGCTAATTTATTAAAAAATATAAGATTAAAATAAGAAATATTAAAAAGATATGATTATAATGCGCCCCCAAATAAGGTCATATGAATAAGACCTATTTTATAAACTTTAATTCATTAAGATACCAATACGGAAAAATATGAAACTTCGTTTTATTTTACCTGCTTTATTTCTAACATTGCCTTTAACAACATATGCTCAAGACACTACATCTCAAGCTCAAATGCAAACTACTACAATGCCACCCATTTGCTTAATTGAGGGTACCCCTTCAGCAGAGCACTATAAATCTATTAAACGTATTAAAGCCGCGAAAGGAACTTATGGGGGTTTTGAAGAGGTAAAACCTAAATTAGCGATCATTGCTCGTAAATACGGTGCAGATGTGGTGATTAATTATCATCAAAGCCAAAGATTTGGTTTCTGGCCGTGGCGTATTGTACATCCAGTACTTACAGGAACTGCGGTGAAATGGAATACGCCAGTTGATTGCACAGCCTTAGGCGGCAAACAAATTTATTAATACAAAATGAAAAAAGCCCAACATCCTGTTGGGCTTTTTTCGTATTTCGTTACTAGGTACACTTCCTGTAATACCTCACGTCCTGATGCTTAAACTTATTATTGTTGTTTTACGTTTCGGAACTTCCTGTTCCTGATGAGTTCATCATAGGCAATTCGTGAGGTCATAAAAAGAAGTCATTTCCCTGAATATATGTAAGAAAAAGCGTACATAGTGCTTTCAAATTTAAGACTTGATTTGCCTATATCTGAAAATAAAAAACGAAAATATGAATTCATGAAGAAGTTCAATTCATCAATTAAATAAGAACACGCTATAATGAATTTATTACTTTATTTCTAAAATATATTTAAAAATAACAAGGAACGAGATGTTTACTTTGCCATCAAATATTTTCCAGCCTTTAGTGATCATACTGGCATGCCTAATTATTGTTGTAAGTAAAATGCCTCAGCTAAAATTTAGAAAAACTATATTATTCTTAGCCCTTGGCAGTCTTACTTTAATCTGTGCTTTGGCAATATTTGGCTTCTTTAATTAAGCCTTATTTCTTGCTCTTCTCTATCATTTTTTCAAAGTGTCTAAGGTTTGGGTTGAGCGTATCCCAAGCATAGGCTTGGCTCACAAACACCTCTGCTCTAGGCTGATAGAGACTTGGGTCATCAAGCGTACCTGCACGTATTGAAATCATTTCAGGGGCAATTTCAGGTAAGCCAAAAAGCTGAGAACCACAAGTCGGGCAAAATGCTCTTTTAA